>Ga0183097_10432_pt1 | contig 83727 bp, 72 predicted proteins | sample BioMet8_FD_128883 | JGI IMG/M metagenome (GOLD analysis project Ga0183097, IMG submission 128883) | Microbial communities from bioreactor (seeded with sewage sludge) at Lawrence Berkeley National Lab, California, USA - Biofuel... | ecosystem: Engineered > Bioreactor > Anaerobic > Unclassified ... | reverse complement strand
AAACGCCCACCCGGTACGGCCAGACCGGACAGACCGCGCTTTCCGTGCAATGGCGGATCGCATCCCGATCCCCCACCGTGCAGCGCAGGCAAAACCGACGGATCACCCGCACCACCCTGACCTCGAACCCTTCGGGAATTTCCTTGAGACGCAACGGATACAACGGACAATCGCTATCCACGCAGGTAGCCACCAGACTGCGTTGGCCGCCCATACAGGCGTTCAGGCAATATTTGCGCACGGCATCGAGCGGGGAAGGGATCTTTGGGGTATCGCCCTGTCGCATGAGCACCTCGCGCGAAAAAGGACGACATCGCGCCGTCCGTCGGTTGGCCTTCCATAGACCGGGTCAGAGCCCATGGCAACCGGCATTTGTCTTTTCCGGCAGATTGGCCGGAGAGGCGAGTCCTCCGATATCGGCTCCGGTGCGCGGTACTGCCGCAACTCGTGTCCGTTGCAGGGGAAAAAACCGTTACCGCGCTACAAGACGACCGCTTCCACCCGCCCAGGCACGCGCCGTGCCCCGAACAGTCCACCGCATTATCACGCTATCTCGCACATACGTGATTGTTATATAAGGGATTTACAAGAGAGTGGCATCCGTGTATCTACGGACCCCGTAGGCAAAATGCAGGGGAATAAAGGCAATTCTGCGCTGTTTTGGCCTTCTTTTCCCCCATGGATGCGTTGCAGCAACCCAACCCGTGCCACGCTGGGCGGACACAAGGAGTGTCCTGCGTGGTCAACCCGATAAATACATGTCCCAACATCCCGCATTCTCGCGTTTCATCCGCATTGGCGGGCTGCGTAGCATTCTGATCACCTTGGTGCTCATGGCCGTACTCCCGGCTCTGGGACTGGCCCTGTATCACGGTCTGGCCCAACTCCAGCAGGCCAGGGAAAAAGCCAAGGCCGAAGCGGCCAACCGGGCATTGGCCCTGGCCAGTGTGCAGCGGGAAATAGCCAATTCCGCCCGACAGATCATCGAGACCCTGGCCGCCACGACCGTGGTCCGCGTCATTGATCCCCAGGGCTGTGTCCAACTTTTCTCGCAACTGCTGGAACAATCCGGAGGCGGCGTGGCCAATATTCTGGCCGTCTCCGCCATGGGCGATCGCATTGCCGAGGCTGTCCCCGATGCCGGGGATTTTTTTCCCGCCGACCACAATCCGCTCGGTCAGATCAACTTTGCCAACCGGACGTGGTTCAAGGAGGTCACCCGGACGGGAAAATTCTACGCCGCGCACTTTACCCTGACGCCGCAGGGCCGGCCCATCATGCTTATCGCCTGTCCGGCTCGGGGCTGGGATGGCGGGGTCAAGGCCGTCGTGGCCGCCTGCCTGACCCTTGACGCCCTCACCCGCCGCATCGGGGCAACGCCGCTGCCCCCCGGCGGCCTGGTCGGCGTGGTCTCCCCCTCGGGGAAATTGCTGTTCTGCCAGCCCGACCCCCACCGACGCGTCGGTCACGAGGTCGCCGCCTGCCCCTTAAGTCAGCTTGTCATCAAACGGCATGAGGGCAACGCCGAAGTGACGGACAGCGACGGCATTCCCCGGTTGGTCGGTTTTGCCCGGCTGGTCCCGGACCTGCTGCCCGACTCCCCGGTTCTCTATGTCGGCATTCCCTTGGCCGAGGCCTATGCCAAGGCCCAATCCATGCTCCGGGACCAGATCCTCTGGCTTATCCTGGTCGGCGTCATCGGCCTGGGCGCGGCCTGGGCCATGGGCTCGCGGCTTCTCATCAAGCCCATCACCGCCCTGATGGAGGCTTCCGAGGCCATCGGCCGGGGAGAATCCTCCACCCGGCTGACCGAATCCGCCACGGTCTCCGAACTGGGGCGTCTGGGCAAGGCCTTCAACACCATGGCCGACGAACTGGAGGAACGCGAACGGGGGCTCGTCCAGCTCACGAACGACCTGCGCAACTCCAACCGCGACCTGGAACAATTCGCCTACATCGCCTCCCATGACCTGCAGGAGCCCCTCCGCAAGGTCATCAGTTTCGCTGACCTGCTGACCAAACGCTATGCCGGCCAACTCGACGAGACCGGCCAGCGGTATATCAATTACATGGTCGACGGGGCCCGGCGCATGAGCCAGCTCATCAGCCATCTGCTCGCCTATTCCCGGATCGGTACCCGCGGCAAGACCTTCGCGGCCATGGGGCTGGGCGAGGCCCTGGATATCGCCCTGGACAACCTCCAGCTCACCCTGGAACAGACCGGCGCCATCGTGCATCGGCCGGAAAATTTGCCCACCGTAACGGCCGATGTCGCCCAGATCGGCCAACTCTTTCAAAACCTGATCGGCAACGCCCTCAAATACCGCAACGAGGCAATCGCGCCCGAAGTGACCATTACGGCCAAACGCCTGGAGGATGCCTGGGAAATCGCCGTGGCCGACAACGGCATCGGCATCGCTCCCCAGCACTTCGACCGCGTCTTCCGCATGTTCCAGCGGCTGCACACAACCAAGGAGCATCCCGGATCGGGTATCGGCCTGTCGTTTTGCAAGCGGATCATCGAACGCCATGGCGGCCGCATCTGGGTGGAATCCGAAGAGGGCAAGGGCTCCACGTTCTTTTTCACCTTGCCCGACAGGAAAGAAGAGGAACCGGACGAATGAACGTCTTACCCGTGCGCGTGCTGCTTATGGAAGATGATCCGGGGGATGTGGAGCTGATCCGCGAAGCCCTGCTCGACGCCAAGATCGCCCTGGACATCAGCCATGTCCCGAACGGCGAGGAAGGCATGCGCTATCTGCGCCGTGAAGGAAACTACGCGGCGGCCAAGCGACCGGATTTCATCCTGCTTGACCTCAATATGCCGCTCATGGACGGCCGGGAAGTCCTCGAAGCCATCAAAAGCGACAAGGGGCTCCGGACCATCCCCGTGGTCATCCTGACCACTTCCGATGCTGAAAAGGACATTCTGGCCAGCTACGACCTGGGAGCCAACTGCTATTTGAAAAAGCCGCTCGGTCTCGACGATTTTCTCGAAGTGGTGCGCGGCGTCGAGAATTTTTGGCTGACCCTGGTCAAATTGCCGCCTCGCGACGTTTAGACGGGAGTCACGTCATGGGCATACGAATCGTTTTGATCGAGGATGACTACGGTGACGCCGAACTGGTCAATGCCTATCTGGAAGACGAGCCAGACCAGGGATTCACCCTGGTCCACGCCCCCCTGCTTGAGGAAGGCGTCGCGGCCTTAAACGACGGCGGCGCCGATGTGGTGCTGCTCGATTTGAACCTGCCCGATTCCACGGGCCTGTCCACCTTCACCAGCCTGCACGCCCGCTTTCCCGACATCCCCATCATCGTCCTCTCCGGCCTGGACGATCGGGAAATCTCCATCATGGCCGTGCGCGAAGGGGCTCAGGATTTCATTTTGAAGGGCGTTTTCGATGGCGGACTGTTGTTCCGGGCCATCCACCACGCCATTGAACGCCACCAGTTGTATCGCAATCTGGTCGGCGCGGCCCTTTCCGACGAACTGACCGGACTTTTCAACCGGCGCGGCTTCATGACCCTGGCCGGACAACTGTTCAAATCCGCCCAGCGCCTCCACCAAGGCGCCTTTCTCCTCTACGCGGACCTGGACGGAATGAAGGGCGTCAACGACGTTCTTGGGCACAAGGAAGGCGACCGGATGCTGCGCGACACGGCGGAAGTGTTGCGCGAAACCTTCCGCGATGCCGATGTGCTGGCCCGGCTGGGCGGTGACGAGTTCGCCGTGTTCGGCCTCCAGGAAGAACAAACCGCCGCCGACACCCCCAAGGAACGCCTCCTTGAACACGTGGAAACCTTCAACGCCGCCCACAAGCGTCCCTATGCCCTCTCGCTCAGCATCGGGCTGGCCTGCCTGGAAAAAAACCTCCGCCAGGGGCTCGACGAGTTGATCGTCTCCGCCGACTCCCGCATGTATGAGGTCAAACGCAGTCGTCCCGCGCACCGGGGAGACAATTCGGCCCTGGTGGGTCGGTCTCCGGCCGGCGCATCCGAAAACAACCCTGTGCCAACGGAGGTGCCAAGCCCTATTCAAGCCGCTTTCTCTGGCCATCTGCGCATCGCCTGACAGGCCGCCGGCAAGGTTGGTTTTCTCCCTTGTCGCGGTCTGGTGTCGCGCCCAGGCAGACGTGGCACCAGGCACCGTCCCGATCAAACCGGGAAGAGCGTTTCGCACTGCCGCATGACGCGCCCGGGAGCCGACGGGATCATGACCGTCCGCTCCTACCGGCTGCCAAGGAGTCGTACCATGTCCGTCTTCCGGTTCCGCCGTACGCTTCCCCTTGTCCTGGTTCTTCTTCTCGGCTTCACCTGCCGGTCGGTCCTGGCCGACGGGAGCGGTGATATCGTCGTTTCTGCCGCGGCCAGCCTGACCGGGGCCATGACCGCCATCAAACAGGCCTTCGAGGCCTCGCACCCGGGGCCGCAGGTCTATGTCAATTTTGCCGCGTCCGGGCGGCTTTTGCAGCAGATCGAAGCCGGCGCGCCGGTGGACGTCTTCGCCCCGGCCGATCAGGAGACCATGGACCGGGCGCAGGAGCATAAACTCATCGATTCCGCCTCCCGTGCCAACTTCACGGCCAACGACTTGTTGCTGGTCGTGCCGGCCAGCGCCCACGACGTGAACGCGCCCAAGGATCTGGTCAATCCGAAAGTCGGCAAGGTGGCGCTGGGGGAGCCCGATGCCGTCCCGGCCGGCAGCTACACCAAGGAGGCCCTGACCACGCTTGGTCTGTGGGACGCCCTGGCCCCGAAGATGGTGTACGGACTTTCGGTGAAGCAGGCCTTGGACTACGTGGCCCTGGGGGAAGTGGATGCGGCGTTCATTTACGCCACGGACGCCTTACTGGCCCAAAACCGGATTCGGGAAGTCGCGAATATGGCCGGTCACAAGCGTATCGTCTATCCCGTCGCCGTGGTGACGGCCTCGACGCAAAAAGACCGGGCCAAGGAGTTCATCGCCTTTCTGACCGGGACGCCCGGGCAGACCATCCTGGCCCAATTCGGGTTCAAAAAACCCGGCCAAGTCACCGGGAAATAACATCTTCACCCGCCGGCAGGATCGGTCCGGAGCGCCGATCCCGCCGGTGGGCGAAGCGAAGCAAAACGCCTACCAATCCTGATCGTTGGGTTTATTGTCCTGCTGATATTTGATCACCCGCAGGGCGATGTAGACAGCGACGAAGCCGAAGAGCACAATGAGTCCGGAAAAATCGAATTTCACGGCAGGCCTCCCGACGGGCTGACTATTTCGTGAAAAAAATCTTTAACCCCGTTTCAGGCGCATGTCCAGACATCTCCGACGTTTTCCCGTCCGACCGCTCCCCGGCTGGATCGCCCTGGCCGTAAGCGTCCTGCTGCTTTTTGTCCCCGCCTCGCTGCCGGCCGGCGTCATCCTGGTCGAAGGCAACACCTACCGGCTCGATAACGACAAACCCGTCACCGGCATGTGGGACATCGCCGAAAAGCTGGCCTACACCAAGGATGTGGCCATCGTCGTGGTGGCGCCGAACGCCGACGCAACGCAAGTGCAGTCCATGCTGCAGCTCCTCGGAACGCTCAAGGTGCCCACCGTCCTGACCCAAAAAGCCGATTACGAACTTCTGCGCAAACGCGGCGTACTGCGGCCCACCACCGCGCCTTGACACCGAGCATCGCCCCGGCTAGGGGCTTTGACACGACCTGGGTGCCCAAATGGGCTTAATCGGGAATCCCGTGGAAATCGGGAGCGGTCCCGCCGCCGTCAGTCCCCTGCACGCCAGCCCCCTCGCACGCCACTGGGAGATCCTCCCGGGAAGGCCGAGGCTGGTGGGACGAGCCGGAAGACCTGCCCGGGTCATGGCGCGTCCCGTCGGCAACGAGGGCTTTTGCCGGCCGGGCTTCGGGAACGGAAGCGTTGCCTGTCACCGGTCCGCCGACAGATCATGGTTCCGCTCCCTCTCTTCAAGAGCCCTCCATGCCCATGGAGGAAACATGTTCCGTTTTGCCAGGATTCTCCTGTCCCTGTGTCTGGCCCTGGCCATGGCCGGGCCGGCCATGGCCGGCCATCAAGCCAAAGAGCCGAAAAAAGCCATTGTCGTGGCGGCGTTCGGCACCACCGTCCCCGAAGCGGCCCCGGCCATCACCAAGATGGTGGAACGGGTGCGGGCCGCCTATCCCGGCGTGCCCGTCAGCCTGTGCTATACCGCTTCCATGATCCGGGCCAAATTGGCCAAGGAAGGAAAAACCGTGCCGTCCCTGGCCGAGGCCCTGGCCGTCCTGCCCGATCAGGGCGTCACCGACGTGGCCGTCATGTCCCTGCAGACCATTCCCGGCCATGAATACAACGATCTGCTGCGCACGGCGGCCGCCTTTTCCGGGCTGCCCAAGGGACTGTCCCATGTGGAAGTCAGCGCCCCACTGCTTTTTTCCCAGAAGGACTTTCCCCGGGTGGCCAAGGCGCTGCTGGACAGCGCCCCCAAAAATCGCCAGCCGACCGAAGGGCTCGTCTTCGTCGGCCACGGCACGGACCATCCGGCCAATATGGCCTATCCGGCCCTGCAATACAGCCTGTGGCAGGGCGACAAGAACGCCTTCGTGACCACGGTGGAGGGGACGCCGAGCTTTGCCGACGTGGTGGCGGAACTCCAGCAGCGCGGCATCAAGAAGGTCTGGCTCGTGCCCCTTTTTGCCGTGGCCGGCGACCACGCCCATAACGACATGGCCGGCAAGGAAAAGGCCTCCCTGGCCTCGGCGCTCGCCGCCGCCGGCATCGCCGCCGAATCGGTCATGTCCGGCAACGGCGACCGCGATGCCGTGGCCGCCGTCTGGCTGGACCACCTGAAAACCGTCTTTGACGCCCTGCCCGCGACCAAATGACCGGAACATTCCCGCGCGCCGGGAACCTTCCGGCCGCCCTGCCCCTGGCCCTGGCCGGACTGGCGTCGCTCGCTGCCGCCTGTCTGGCCGGGGCCTATCCGACCCATCCGGGCGAGGTCGCGCGCATCCTCGGCCGGGCCGTCGGGATTCCCCTGCCTGGTCCGGACGATCCGACCCTCACCGCCGTGGTTCTCGATCTGCGCCTGTGGCGGGCGGTCCTCGCCTACGGCGTGGGCGCGGCCCTGGCCGTGGCCGGCGGCGTCTTCCAGGGCGTGCTGCGCAATCCCCTGGCCGACCCGTTCACCCTGGGGGTGTCCGGCGGAGCGGCCTTCGGGGCCGCCCTCTCCCTCAGCCTCGGGCTGGCCGCCGTGACGGGAGGCCTTTTCGCCACGCCCCTGTGCGCCCTGGCCGGAGGCGGAGCCGCCCTGGCCGCCGTGCTGACCCTGTCGCGGTTGGGCGGTGGACTGCGCCGGGAGACCGTCGTTTTGGCCGGCATCGTCACGGCCACCTTCCTGTCGGCCCTGCTTTCCCTGGTCAAGGCCTTGAACGAAGAATCCCTGGCCGGCATCGTTTTTTGGATCATGGGCGGCTTCCAAGGCCGGGGCAAAGCCGAGCTGGCCTTGTTCCTTCCATGCTTTGCGGCCGGAATGCTTCTGATAGGAATCTTTCTCCGGGAACTCGACATCCTTCTTCTGGGCGAGACACAGGCCCGGCAGCTGGGCGTGGCCACCGGCCGGGCCAGGCTCTGCCTGCTGGCTGGCGCAAGCCTGCTCACGGCCGGAGCCGTGGCCGTCTCCGGCGTCATCGGTTTCATCGGCCTGGTGGCCCCCCATGCCTGTCGTCGGCTCTACGGCGCCGAGCATGGGCCACTACTCGTCAATGCCGCCCTGTGCGGCGGCGTCCTTCTCGTCCTGTCCGATCTGGCGGCCCGAACCCTCCTTCCGGACGGCGCCGAACTGCCGGTCGGCGTAGTGACGGCCCTGTTCGGCGGTCCGTTTTTCTGCTTTCTGCTCCTGTCGCGTCCGGGAAGGACCGGCGAATGATCGTCTGCGAAGGCCTGCGGGTCGGCTACGACGGCCGGGAAGTGCTCACCGGCATCGATCTGGCCGTCGCCCCCGGCGAGATGGTCGGGCTGCTCGGCCCGAACGGCGCCGGCAAGACCACCCTGCTTTTGGCCCTGACCGGCGCCATCGCGCCGACGGCCGGCCGGGTGCTCGTCGGCGGCAAGGACATCAGCCGGCTGCCGGCCCGATACCGGGCCCGGGAAGCGGCCGCCGTCCCCCAGCGCATCGCCCTGGTGCCTGAGCTGACCGTACGGGCCTTTGTGCTTATGGGACGCTATCCCTACCTGTCGTTTCTCGGCGGCTACGGCTCCAAGGACACGGCCATCGCCGAAACGGCCATGGCCGAAACCGGCGTGGCCCGACTGGCCGACCGATCCTGCGCTGCGCTTTCGGGCGGTGAATTCCAACGGGTCTGCATCGCCCGGGCCCTGGCCCAAACGGCCGACGTGCTTATCCTGGACGAAGCCTCGGCCAACCTGGACATAGCCCGCAAGGTGGAGCTCAACGATCTGCTCGCCGCCCGCAACGCCGCCGGCACCACGGTCATCGCCGCCCTGCACGACCTCAATCTGGCCGCGCTCTCCTGTCGACGGCTCGTCTTTCTCAAAAATGGCCGCATCGAGGCCGACGGCCCCGTGGCCGCGGTCTTCACCCAACCCATCCTGTCGAGGATTTATGAAACAGAAATTCTGGTGCTTCCCCATCCGCGTACCGGCGCGCCCCAGGCTCTGGCCGTGCCTGGCGGCGGCCCTGCTGCTGTGCCTCGCCCAAGCGGCCCGAGCGGAAATCCGGATCGTTGACGACCTGGGTCGAAACGTGGTGCTGCCCGCCCCGGCAACGCGCGTGGTGGCCCTCTACGGCGGCCTCAACGAAATTCTGGCCGGTCTCGGCCTGACGGACCGGATCGTCGCCCGCACCGAGGCCGATCACGAACCGGCGGCCATCGAGCACCTGCCGGTCATCGGCACCCATATGCGGCCGAATCTGGAACGCATCCTGGCGGTGCGGCCCGATCTGATCCTCCAGTTGGCCGGCCGCGACGAATCCCGGCAGGTGGTCGAGCAGCTCGCCGCGTTGCATCTCCCGGTGGCCGTCTTTTCCGTCCATGATTTTCCGACGCTTTTCGCCGCCATCCGACGGATCGGTATCCTGACCGGCCAGACGGCAGGGGCCGAAGGCCAGATCGCCGGGTGGCAAAAACGGCTCGCCGCCGTGGCCGCCACCACGGCGGCCGGACCGGCCGGAAAAAAACCGACCGTCTTTTTCGAGGTCCGGTCGGGGAATCTGCTGGCCGCCGGCCGAAATTCCATGGTGGATGCCGTGATTACGGCGGCCGGCGGCGAGAATGCCGTCGCCCAGGACAAAAAACTCGTCCGGCTCACCGACGAGGAACTGTTGCGTCTGGCCCCGGCGGTCTGCCTCACCCAGCGCGGCCCCATGAACCCCGAGGCACGCCCCATGGCCGAGCGTCCGGAATATGCCGGCCTGCCCTGCGTGGCGGCCGGACGGGCCTTTGTGGTGGACGAATCCCTGTTCTCGCGACCCGGGCCACGCAGCGTGACGGCCGTGGAGGAACTCGCCCGGCTGCTGGCCCCGGCCGCCGCCCCGGAGGCCAGGCAATGACCGCACCAGGAACGCTTTTCGGCATCGGCGTCGGGCCCGGTGATCCGGAGCTGCTCACCTTAAAGGCCGCCCGGATTCTCGGGACGGTGGCGGAAGTCTTCGCCGCCTCTTCCAGCAAAAACGACCATTCCATCGCCCAGGCCATCGTGGCGCCGCATCTCCGCGCCGGTGCGACCATAACCAGACTCCCCTTTCCCATGACCCGGGATCAGGCGACGCTGGACACGGCCTGGCAGGCCAACGCCGCCGCCATGGCCGACGTTTTGACCAGCGGTCGCGACGCGGCCTTCATCACCCTGGGCGATCCGCTCCTCTACAGCACCTTCGGCTACGTGCTGCCGCTTCTGCGCGAGCGTCTGCCCGGGGTTCGCATCGAAGTGGTGCCGGGCATCACCTCGTTTCAGGCGGCGGCAGCCCTGACGGAAACGCCCCTGGCCGTTTCGGGAGAGAACCTGCTGGTCGCCTCGGGCGTGGGCAGTCCCGACCGGCTGGAGCGGGCCCTGGCCGTGGCCGACAATGCGGTCATCCTCAAGACCTACCGCCGGTTTCCCGCGCTGCGGGATAGGCTGCAAACGATGGGACTGGCCAAGGGCACGATCTTCGTGACGCGACTGGGGCTCCCCGGCGAGGCGGTGGAACGCGACCTGGAGAAAGCCCCGGACGCGCCCCACTATCTGTCGCTGTGCCTTATCAAACGTCCCGGGAAGTAAAAGCAGCCATCGGAAGCGGAGAGGGGCTCACATGGCCTCGGAGTCCGCCGCCAGGGAAGTCCCCTCCTGGCGGTCGGTTTCGGCCAATTTCTGGCAGCGCAGGCTGCGCAGTTTGGCGCCGGATTCCGGTCCCCGCATGCGCTGTCGGCCGGGCAGATGCACCGCGAGCATGCGCTTGAGGTCCCGTTTGACCAGGGGAGAGATGTCCGCGCCGCTGTCGGCCTGGACCGTCCGGCACAGGGCCTCGGTCAGCTCGTGCTTGTGGAGCCAGGTCAGCATGTCCACCCGGGTCCCGGCCCGAAGTTCACCATACCGGACCGCCTTCATGTGGAGCGCCGCCGCGGCCATGCCCGCCTCGCGCACCCGGTTGGGGAGCTTGAGGCGCCGGCCCAGGGATTCGGCCACGCTCTCTCCGATCGCATCATGGCCATGGTGGTGCGGCCACTGGTCTTCGGGGGTCGCCGTCTTGCCGAGGTCGTGGCACACGCCCATCCAGCCGGCAAGAGGCTGACCGGCCAGGGCATCCGCCATGTCGCACACATGGTCGAACACGCTGCCCGAATGGTAGGGTTCCGGTCCGGCCGGCACGCCCAGACAAGCGGCGATCTCGGGCAGCCAGGGGAGCAGGCAGCCCGTCTCGGCCAAAAGTCGGAAAAACCGCGAAGGCTTGGCCGCGTCGAGGGCCTTTCGCACTTCCTGGGCTACCCGTTCGGCAAAAATATCGGACAGCGCGCCGCTTTTGGCCACGGCCCGCATCTGGACCACAAGCTCCTCGTGCGGGGAAAAATCCGGCAGCACGGCGGCGAACCGGGCAGCCCGGTAGACCCGGAGCGGATCGTCGAACATGCTCATCTCGCCGCAGGGACGCAAAATGCGGTTTTTGAGATCGGACAGGGCCAACGGATGAAAATGCAGCCGGCCGGCAATCTCCCGGGAATCGCCCATGGCCATGGCATTGATGGTCAAATCCCGGGCCAAAAGATCATCGGCCACGGTCTCGCCGCGCGGCCAGGCATACTGGGCGAGCCCCAGCATGAAGACGGGAAATGTCTTGCCGACCTGCCGGGCTCTTCGATATCGTCGCACGAACGCTTCGGGCGTGGCGTCGACAATGAGGTAGTCCTGGTCCACGACCGGGCGGCCCAAGAGCAGATCGCGGACCGCGCCGCCAACGAGATAACGTTTCATGTATGACTCCGGTCGCGATAGTGGCCCAAATGCCCTGAAAAATCCAGGGGGATCACACCCCACGCCGGCAACGCCCTTTGCCCAAGGTGGCGTATGGCTCTATGGCGGCGGTCCCACCGGCCTGGCCGCACCGCTTGCACCGTCCGACCTGACCGTCGTCCATCCCCTCTGGGCCGCCGATGCGGCCCGCCTGGCCCCGTGGCGGGAGGTGCTCCTTGACGACGCAGCCGGACCGGCCGCCGGGAAGTGGTTCGTGGCCCAGGGCGAGGCCGCCCGGACGGAGCCACCCATTCTCGTGATCGGGACCTGCGAGTCAAGCCTGGATGTGGGCTGGGTTCTGGCCAAGGAGGGACTTCTCCCTCCCTTTGCCTCGGTGCTGGCCGTCTCCCAACGCAAGGGACGGGGCCAGCTCCGCCGGGACTGGTCTTCGCCCGCCGGAAACCTCTACGCCACCTGGGTTTGGCCGACGGCCCCAAATGACCAATTGCTGTCCATGGCCCCGGTCCTGGTGGGCTATTGCCTGGCCGAGGGGCTGGCCGCCCTCGGTTTCCCCGCCCGCCTCAAATGGCCCAACGATCTGCTTCTCGACGGCTGCAAGGTGGGCGGGATTCTGCTTGAGGAACGCGGCGGACGGACCCTGGCCGGTATCGGCATCAACTGCGCCAGCGCCCCGGATGCGGCCAACCTGCGCCGGGATCACGCGACCCCGGCCGCTGCCTTGGCCTCGTTTGGCGAACTTCCCGGCGCGGTTGCCCTGTGGGCCGGTCTTGTGCAGTCCGGGCAAACCTGTTATCGCCAGTCCGTTACGCTTTCGGACTCTGGAGAGCGTTCCCGGGTGATCGCGCGCCGCATGGCCTGGCTTGGCCGGGAAGTACTTGTCCGTGAGGACGAATCGGATGGATTTCGGGCACGGATCGTGGGTCTGGCCGGAGACGGGGGGCTTCGACTACGACGGATCGACCAGGGCCCTGTGCAGCAACTGACGCTTCATTGCGGGAGTATATCCCTCCTCTGATACCGGCCCCCGCCGGAATGTCACACGTATAGCGATCGATCATCCCCCGGGAATAGAGGATAGCATGATTGCCAAGACGTTTTCCGAAGTGCTTTCCGAGGTTGAAGGAAAGAAGATTCTTGTCGCCAACCGTGGCATTTCCGCCAGGCGCGTCCTGCGCTCCATCCGTGAGCGTCTGCGCGCCATTCCCGTATTGACCGTCACCGACGTGGATATGACCTCGCCCGCCACGGCCGGTGCCCACGAGCTCATCACCCTGGGGCCCGATCCCAGGTCCTATCTGGATATCGATACCATCATCAAAAAGGCCAAGGCCCGGGACGTGGTGGCCATCCACCCCGGCTGGGGATTTGCTTCGGAAGACTCCGAATTTCCCCGCAAATGCGCCGAAGCGGGAGTCATCTTCATCGGCTCCTCGGCCGAGGCCATGAAAAGCCTCGGCAACAAGGTCGAGGTGCGCCGGCTGGCCAAGGATCTCGGCATCCCGGTCGTGCCCGGTTCCCTGGGCTCGGTCTCCATCCCCGAGGCCAGACAGATCGCCAAGACCATCGGCTTTCCCATCATGCTCAAGGCCGAAGGCGGCGGCGGCGGCCGGGGCATCTACGAAATTTATACCGAGGCCCAACTCGAAACCGCCTTTTCCAAGGCTTCGGCCATGGCCCAGGCCTCCTTCGGCAACCACCGGCTGTTCGTGGAAAAGCTCCTCACCTCGGTGCGCCATATCGAAATTCAGGTGGCCGCCGACAAATTCGGCAACGTGTTCGCCTTCGACGAACGCGATTGCTCGGTGCAGCGCAACCACCAAAAGCTCGTGGAGATCACGCCGACCCCCTGGTGCGGCATGACCGACGAACTGCGCCAGCGCCTGAAGGACTATGCCGAACGGTTGGTGCGCGAAACCGGCTACCATTCCCTGGCCACCGTGGAATTTCTGGTGGATAGCGAAGGTCAGCCCTACCTCATCGAGGTCAACACCCGACTGCAGGTGGAGCACGGCATCACCGAATGCCGCTACGGCGTGGACCTGGTGGAAGAACAGATCAACATCGCCTTCGGCGGCAAGCTGCGGTTCAACTGCGCCGACACGCGGCCGCTGCTGCACGCCATGCAGTTGCGCATCAACTGCGAGGACCCCAAGCAGAACTTCGCGCCGAACGCCGGACTCATCACCCGCTACCTCTCCCCGGGCGGCCAGGGCATCCGGCTGGATTCCTGCCTCACGGCCGGCTACGAATACCCCACCCAGTACGATTCGGCCGGCGCGCTCCTGATCGCCTACGGCCGGGACTGGCCCAAGGTCGTGTCCGTCATGGAACGGGCCCTGCGCGAGTACATCATCGGCGGCCTCAAGACCACCATCCCGTTTCATCGCCAGATTCTGCGCGACCCTCATTTCCTCAAGGGCGAGTTCAACACCAATTTCATCGCCCAGAATCCTTCCCTCCTCAACTACCTGGACGAGGAACCCGAGGCCTTGCGCCTGTCGTGGCTGGTGGCCGACATTTCGGCCCGGGGCTACAACCCCCACGTCCAGCTCGGCAAGTACCGGGGCCGCGAGGACTACCGGCTCGGCCGCTTTCATCCCTACATGCCCGACGCCGATTTGAAAAAGTATGAGAGCCCCTATCCGCGCGGCGACCGCAAGGGCATCCTCGACGTGGTGCGCGACTCGGGCAAGATCCACTTCGTGGACACCACCACCCGCGACATCACCCAGGCCAACAGCGGCAACCGCTTCCGCCTGGCCGAGGATGCGCTGATCGGTCCCTATCTGGACAACTGCGGCTTTTTCTCCCTGGAAAACGGCGGCGGTGCCCACTTCCACGTGGCCATGCTGGCCAACATGACCTACCCCTTTTCCGAGGCGGCCGAGTGGAACCGGTTCGCGCCGAAAACCTTAAAGCAGCTTCTTATCCGCTCCACCAACGTGCTCGGCTACAAGCCCCAGCCGCGCAACCTCATGCGGCTGACCGGCGAAATGATCTGCGAGCACTACGATGTGGTACGCTGCTTCGATTTCCTAAACCATATCGATAACATGTATCCCTTTGCCGAAGTAGCCCTCAATACGCCGGGGGTCATCTTCGAGCCGTCCATCTCCATGTCCTGGGCCAAGGGCTTCGACGTGCCCCACTACATGGGCGTGCTCGAGGCCATCATCGACCAGGCGGCCAAGGCCGGCGGCATGACCCGCAAGGAAGCCGAAAAAAGCATCATCCTGGCCTTGAAGGACATGGCCGGCGTCTGCCCGCCCCGTTTCATCCGGGAGCTGGTCGCGACCATCCGCAAGGCCTATCCGGACTTGGTGCTCGATTACCACCGCCACTGCACCGACGGGCTGTTCGTGCCGGCAGTGGGGGCGGCGGCCGAGGCCGGCTGCCACATCCTGGACACGGGGCTGGGGGCCAGCGTGCGCTGGTACGGCCAGGGCGAGGTGCTCTCCACCGCCGCCTACATCGCGGACGACCTGGGCGTGCCCGTCTCCCTGACGGAAGAAAACAAGGAGATGATCCGCACCGCCAACTTCGTCCTCAAGCAGATCATGCCCTATTACGACCGCTACACCGCGCCGTATTTCCAGGGCATCGACTACGACGCGGTGCGCCACGGCATGCCCGGCGGGGCCACCTCCTCGTCCCAGGCCGGCGCCATGAAGCAGGGCTACATCCACCTGCTCCCCTATATGCTCAAATTCCTGGCCGGCACCCGCAAGATCGTGCGCTATCACGACGTGACGCCCGGTTCCCAGATCACCTGGAACACGTCCTTTCTGGCCGTCACCGCCGCCTACAAGGCCGGCGGCGAACGGGCGGTCAAGGACATGCTGGAGGTGCTGGAGGCCGTGGGGGAAACGCCGGAGGAACAGCTGAGCCAGGCCGTCAAACAGGATCGGCTGCTGCTCTACGCCAACTGCAACGACGCCTTCCGCAACCTGCTTCTGGGCAAGTTCGGCCGGCTGCCCCTGGGCTTCCCCCCGGACTGGGTGTATGAAAGCGCTTTCGGCGCGGACTACAGGGAGGCCATCGCCTCGCGCACCGAGGACTCGCCCCTGGACGCCCTGGGCGACGCGGACTTCGAGGGCGAAAGGGCTGCCCTGACCAAGCAGCTCGGCCGCAAACCGACCGACGAGGAATTCGTGCTCTATCTGAACCATCCGGGCGATGCGCTCAAGACCATGGAATTCCGCAAGCAGTTCGGCGATCCCAACCGGCTGCCCCTGGATGTGTGGTTCGAAGGCCTGGAACCGGGCGAGGAGCTCCTGTTCTCCGACAGTCTGGGCAAACCCCACCATCTCTCGATCCTGGACATCTCGCGGCCCGACACCTCGGGCACGTCCACGGTGCGCTACGCCCTGGATTCGGAGATCCTCAGCTATCAGGTCCAAGTCTCCGCGCCGCAAGGCGGTGCGGCGCCCAAGGTGGAAATGGCCGACCCCAACAACCCCTATCACGTGGGTGCGCCGGTCTCGGGCGACATGTGGATCATGCAGGTCAGTCCCAACGACTTCGTCAAGGCCGGTGAGGAACTGTTCAATATTTCCGTCATGAAGCAAGAAAAATCAGTGGCGGCCCCGATGGACGCCATGGTCAAGCGGGTCCTCAAAAGCGCCGATTACGCCAATGATCGTAAGATGACGCCGGTCAAGGAAGGCGAGCTTTTGGTCGAGCTGTCCCCGGTCACCAGGGATTGCCCGAGTTGCCGCCAACCCGTATCAGAGGATAATTACAAATATTGCCCGCATTGCGGACAGCCGATGTAATTCACATCACGAACGTGTTACCGCTGGGCGACCCAACTGCCCGGCCCATCGAGCCCGGAAGAGAGAAGGAGGGGAGAATGGCCAAGACCCAATCCAGCGGGAAGCCGCGCCAAGACGACGCAACGTCCGCCAAGTCCACGGCGGCCGCTGACGATAAGACGAAAAAGCTCATCCTGACGGGAGCTGATATCGTCGCCATCGGCCCTGAGGCGGAAATTCTCGTCGGTGGTAAAAACTACAACACGGCGCTCATCAGTCAGATTTCGGGCATCCGCGCCCCCCAGTTCCGGGCCGTATCCTCCCAGGCCTTTCACCGGGTGCTCGACGAGACCAAGGTCAACGCCGCGATGATCCGCGAAGTGGTGGACGATGGCTATCGCGGGGTCAACTGGAACGACGAGGACGTCAACTGCGATCCCGAATTCGTCAAGAACCTCGTCCGTAAAATGGCCGAGGAAGCCCGGGCCAAGATGGCCGATACCACCGGCACCGCCATCAAACTCCGGACGTTCATCAATAACGTGGTCGAAGGATTCGCCACCTCCCCCGAAGGCATCGACCAGCTGCGCAAACGCTCCGTCCTGGTCCAGGTCGGCATCCTGTCCGTAGAGATGCCGGCCGAGGTCCGCGAGGCCGTGTCCAACGCCTACAACGACATCTGCCGCGATGCGGGGCTCGAAGACGTCCCCGTGGCCGTGCGCTCCTCGGCCGCCGGCGAGGACAGTCGCAAAAAGGCCTTTGCCGGCCTGCAGGACACCTACCTCAACATCGTCGGCGCCAACCAGGCGGTCAGGGGCTATCAGTGGGACTGCGCCTCGGCCTACAACCTGCGGTCCATGACCTACCGCCGGGAGGCCATCCTCGACGCCGTGGTCCTGGCCGAACGGACGGGCGACAACTCCATCGCCGAACGGGCCAAGCAGGAATGGGCCATCGAACAGACCTCGCTGTCCGTGTGCATCATGCGCATGATCAATCCCGTCATCTCCGGCACGGCCTTCGCCGCCGATACGGCCACCGGCTGCCGGGGCACCACGAGAAACGACCTGGTCTCCATCGACGCCAGTTTCGGCCTGGGCGAGGCCGTGGTCGGCGGCATGGTCACCCCGGACAAGCTTTTCGTCTTTCAGCGCGACGACGGCAGCGAAGTGGTCATCCGCAACATGGGCTACAAGGACAAGAAGATCGTCTACGACGACAAGGAAGGCGGCACCACGCTGGTCAAGGTGCCCGAGGAACAGGCCTATCGCTGGGCGCTGTCCCTGGCCCAGGCCGAAGAGGTGGCCCGGGGCGTCCGGGCTATCAGCGTGGCCTACGGCGGCATGATCATGGACACGGAGTTCTGCATCGACCAGTCCGACCGCCTGTGGTTCGTCCAGGCCCGCCCGGAGACCCGCTGGAACGAGGAATTCGAGTTGCATCCCCACACCATTTTCATGCGGCGCATGGAAGTGGATAAAAATGCCATCGAGGGGGCCGAAGTCATCCTGGAAGGCAACGGCGCCTCGCGCGGTGCCGGACAGGGGATGGTCCGGTTTCTGCGGTCGGCCCTTGAGCTCAACAAGGTCCAGAAAGGCGATATTCTGGCCGCCGAACGGACCGATCCGGACATGGTGCCCGGCATGCGCATCGCCTCGGCCATTTTAGCCGATGCCGGCGGCGATACCAGCCATGCCGCCATCACCTCCCGGGAACTGGGCATTCCGGCCGTCATCGGCATCCAGCACGCCGAAATCCTGCGCTCCCTGGACGGCCAGACCGTGACCGTGGACGGCTCCCGGGGCCGCGTCTACCGGGGGATTTTACCCCTGCTGGAAGTCGGCGGCGAAATGGATCTGTCGAAGCTCCCCGCCACCAAGACCAAGGTCGGCCTGATTTTGGCCGATGTGGGCCAGGCGCTCTTCCTGTCGCGCCTGCGCAATGTTCCCGATTTCGAGGTGGGACTTTTGCGCGCCGAGTTCATGCTCGGCAACATCGCCGTCCATCCCCAGGCGCTCGAGGCGTACGACAACAATACGCTGCCGCAGCTCGTCGAAGCCAAGATCAAGGAGCTCAATGGCAAGCTCGACAAGATCATGCGCGAGCAACTGGCCGCCGGGTTCATCAACGTCCAGATCAAGCTGCGTAATTATGTCGGCCTGATTACGGGCCTTTCCGCCGAGTTGGATACCCTGGGCGACCATGCCGGCGCTCGCGGCACCGACGAAGTCATGGCCATCCATCGCCGTATCCGGGAATTGGACAAGAAGCTCGACACGCATCTGGAAGAAGCCACCCGCCGTCTGGATCTGCTCAAGACCTCGGCGGATCTGGAAACCCACGTTGCCGTCATTCTTGGTTACTGGGACGAGCTGCAAACCCGGGCCGCCGATCCCGACGCCGTGAAGCGCCGCTACGAAATCAAGGCCCGCATTGAAGAACGGACGGCCGCCGTGGCCGAAGAGCCCATCATCAAGGAAACCCTGTCCAGGATCGCGGCCCTGCGCCAGGAAGTGGCCCGGCAGGTGGGCATCAAGAACCAGATCGACGACCTGAGCGCCCTGACCGGGAAAATCCGCAAGCAGCTCTTCTCCCGGGGCTTCCGCAGCGGCAAGGAACTCTACGTCCAGACACTGTCCCAGGGCCTCGGGCTCTTCGCCATGGCCTTCCACGGCAAGGCCATCCTCTACCGCACCACGGATTTCAAGTCGAACGAGTACAGAAACCTCCTCGGCGGCGATCTGTTCGAGGCTCACGAAGACAACCCCATGCTCGGCTACCGGGGCGTCTCCCGCAACATCCACGACTGGGAGATCGAGTCCTTCAAGCTGGCCCGAGGCATCTTCGGCGGCAAGAACCTGAACATCATGCTGCCCTTCGTGCGCACAATGGAAGAAGCCACGGCCATGAAGAGCTACCTGGAACGTGTGCATAAGCTCCACTCCGGCGATGACGGTCTCAAGATCTTCATCATGTCGGAAATCCCGAGCAACGCCATCCTGGCCAAGCAGTACATCCAGGAATTCGATGGGTTCTCCATCGGCTCCAACGACATGACCCAGATGGTGCTCGGCACGGACCGCGACAATCCGGCCCTGCGCCACATCTACGACGAAGAAGATCCGGCCGTGGTCTGGGCCTTGCTCGTCACCATCTTCGCCGGCCAGAAGTACGGCAAGAAGGTGGGCTTCTGCGGCCAGGGCGTATCCAACAGTGTCATCCTGCGCGGCTTGGTGGCTATCGCCGGCATCGTCTGCGCCTCGGTGGTGCCCGACACCTACTATCAGACCAAATTCGACATGGCCCATATCGAGGCCGAGAACATCCCGGTGAGCAAGCTTGGCGAATGGCTTCGCAGCCAGCATCTGGACCGGCTCAAGTCCGTGCTCAACGCCAACAAGTACGAGCACATCGCGAAAAAGTACGACACCGCCGCCGACATCAAGGACTGGTACGACGGAGAACTGACGCGCTTGGCCGAACAGCTTCGGGAAAACCTGGAGAGCCCCAAGGCCGGCTTCTACCGTCAGGAAATGGAGACCTTCCGCCGGTTGCTGCACAAGCCGGTGCTCTACGCCAGTTGGGATTGGCCGAGCACGGTGTTCGACGCCCTGCGCCAGGCCGGCTTCGACAGCTACGGGGAGCAGGAAACGGCCCTGGCCGCCCAGCGCGCCAAGAAGTGGTAACCGCCCTCTTCTAAAAACAACCGCCCCGCCGGTCGCACGGACCGGCGGGGCTTTTTTTCCCCAGCAGCGACGCCCGCCAGGACATCTCGAGACCACTGCACACTTGGTCAGGAGAGGATGCCTCCGGCGGCCAAAGGGCAACGCCCTTTGGAATCCCGTCATGATATGGGCCCGTTGCAATGCAACGGGAACGCATTGACCGGCTGTCAGGCACTTGTGCAGCAGTCGCATCTCGGGACCGCTGCACAAGAGCGTCTTTGGATGCGCCTTGGGCGGTCAAAGGGCGCGCGCCCTGGAATCCCGAAAGGATGTGATTCCAATTCTAATTCATAAGAGCATTTAATATCCAGGGCCAAGCGACGATTGAGTGGACTTTTGCCTGGTCATGTTCCATCTCGTTCAGGGCGATGACCAGATGGTCTTCGAGGGCATCCAGGCTTTCAAAGACGCGATTGAGAAAGTATTTTTCTCGAATTTCGTCCCAGATATGTTCGACGGGATTGAGTTCCGGAGAATAGGGAGGCAGCCTGACGAGGTGAAGATTGGCGGGTGGCGTGACGCCTTGGTGCCAGCCGGCCCCGTCCATCACCATGATGATGCGATCTTCAGGATGCCGCGATGCGACTTCATCGAGAAATATCTGCATACAGTCGGCATTGACGCGGGGCAGAACAAGGCTGTCCATCGCTCCATCCTCCACGGAAACAGCCGCATAGGCGTAGGTGTATTCCTGTGTCACCATTGCCTGACAGAGGGGACGCGCGGGCTTTGGACACCAGCACCTTCGAGTATCAGAGATGCGCCCGAAGCGGGCCTCGTCCTGAAACATGAGCCGTAGATGCCCTTTCCCTGACCACTCACAGTCTATTTGCGCGAGGAGTTGGGGGAGTTTTTTTCCCAATTCTCTTGAGCCTCGACGTCGGTCTTGGGGTGCCGCTTGTCTGGCGCGATCTTGCGCCAGCCGTGGCGATGCAGGAGATTGTAGACCGATGCCAGGGCCACTTTGCGCCCAAGGCGAGTATCCAGCGCCTGCTTAATCTCGGTGACGACGAGTATTCCCCCGGCGGCCGCCTTCTCGAAAAATGGCGCCAGAAACGCCATCTCTTCCTCCGGTGTCATGTTCTCCCGGCGACGCCCGCCACGAATCGGCTTGGCCTCTCCGCGCTGCCCGCCATTGCGAATGAACTGTGTCCGCAATCGGCAGGCCCAGCCTGTCGAAACGCCGATCGCCTCCGCCGTCTGCTCCAAGGTCAGGTCGAATTCCAGTGGCAGCAACACGGCTTGCGCCTGCCTGAGTTCATCCACGGTTTTGGCTTTCGCCACACCCGCCTTGGCCTGCGCCAAGACCTCCCGACCGCTCGCAGTCCTTGCCATGCCGCACCTCCCCAGGTCGTGCGGCTATTATTGCATATTCGATTTAGAATTGGAATGAGGAGGGTGCCCTTTCAGGCTTGCGGCAAAGAAAGGCCTCCAGGGAAGGGGGCAGCGGTCGCTCTCTTCATTTTTCCCCGGCCGCCTCTGCATCCCGCCCGGCTCCCAGCAGAAACATACCGTAATTGGCCAGCAGGTTGGGCAGCAGGTGGACCAGGACGCCCTTTTCGTGGTGATGCGGGGTCCGAACGGCCGTTTCGTCGACAATGGCAAAGCCTTCCCTGCGGCAGAAACGCCGGAAATCCCGAATGGTGATGACCCGGATGTTGGGCGTGTCGTACCACTCATAGGGAAGTTCCCGGGAGATCGGCGCCCGACCCCGGAAGAGCAATTGCGCCCGGATGCGGTAATAGGCGAAATTGGGGAAGCTCACGATGCCGCGCCGGCCGACCCGCAGCATTTCCCGAATGAGCCGGGCCGGGTCGTAGACCTGCTGCAAGGTCTGCGACAGGATCACATAGTCGAAATGCCTGTCCGGATAGTCCCGGACCTCCTCGTTGATATCGCCGTGCAGGATGGACAGCCCCTTTTCGATCCCCCGCAGCACCTTGTCTTCCTCATGCTCGATGCCCGTACCGCGCACGTTTTTTTCCGTGGTCAGCCAGTGGAGCAGGCGACCCGAACCGCAGCCGAGATCGAGCACCTTGGAGCCGGGTTCGATCCAGGAAGCAACAATGGACAGATCATAGCGCATGGGCGGCCTCCATGCGGGCATCATCGGCCGCACGATCCAGGAATCGGGCGATCAGCCCCGACAGCCGGGGATTGGGCAACAAAAAGGCGTCATGCCCCCACTGGGCTTCGATTTCCACGAAACTCACGTCCAGACCGTTTTTCTTCATGGCCTGGACCATGGCCCGGGACTGGTAGGTGGGATAGAGCCAGTCCGAGGAAAACGAGGCCACCAGATAGCGGCAACGGGCCTTGGCAAAGGCCGAGACCGCCGAACCGCCGCCGTGGGTCGCCTCCAGATTGAAATAGTCCGCCGCCTTGGTCACGTAGAGGAAGGAGTTGGCGTCGAACCGATCCACGAATTTCTGCCCCTGGTAACGCAAATAGGATTCCACCTGAAAATCGGGCGCTTCCAGGACGAACGAAATCTCGGTGCGGTCCTGGAGCCGACGGTCGAATTTCTGGCGCATGGCCTCGTCGGAAAGGTAGGTGATGTGCCCGACCATGCGGGCCACCGCCAGGCCATGCCCCGGCTTCTCCTCCTCGGTGTAGTTGCCGCCGTTCCACTTGGGGTCGGCCATGATGGCCTGCCGGGCCACCTCGTTGAAGGCGATGGCCAGGGCCGAGTGTTTGGTGGTGGTGGCCAGGGCCACGGCCGACCGCACCATTTCCGGATAACGCACCGACCATTCGAGGACCTGCATGCCGCCCATGGAACCGCCGATGGCGCACAAGAGCCGCGAGACGCCCAGATGCTCCACCAGTCGCTTTTGCGCCCGCACCATGTCGCCGATGGTGATGACCGGAAAGGTCAGGCCGTAGAGACGGCCCGTGGCCGGATCGACGGAGGTGGGGCCGGTCGAGCCCATGCAGCCGCCGATGACGTTGGAGCAGATGACGAAATAGCGGTCGGTATCGATGGGCTTGCCCGGACCGATCATGATGTCCCACCAGCCGGGTTTGGCGTCGGCCGGATCATAAAAGCCGGCGGCGTGGGAGTCGCCGGTCAAGGCGTGCAGGACGAGCACGGCGTTCGAGGCTCGCTCGTCGAGGCTGCCGTAGGTCTCGTAGGCCAAGGTCACCGGCCCGAGGCGGCGGCCCGACTCCACGATCAGGGGCGCGGCCCGGTCGGCAAAGGTGAAATACTGCTTTTCCACCTGGCCGACACCGGTTCCGGCAGCGGTATTTTCCACATATTCGCTCATAGGCGTCCTCTCGGCTTCTCCTACCAGGAGAGGAGAAAAACTGCCAGCGTCCCTTTGACAAGCGCGGCCGGGGCCGGCAAAGAGAACCATATCCCGGCACCCTGCGGCGGGCGCGGCCGCCGCGCCCGCTGTACGGGCGAAACGCTCTAGCGTATGCTCTTCCCATTCCGAATGGAGGCCTTGCTATCCATGCACATCCGATTTGCAGCCATCCTTTTTACCCCCATTTTTCTGATTGCCAGCCTGACCGCGGCCATGGCCGCCGACCCGCTCAAAAAGCCCGAGGAATTCCGCGGCATCCGGTGGGGAACCCCTGTTGCCGAGGTTCAAGGCCTGACCCAGGTGGACCGCGACGGCGATATCATCCACTATGATCGGTCGAACGAAAAAATGGACCTTGGCGGCATCCCCCTGCGCCATGTCACCTATTCGTTCTACAAGGGCCGGTTCTACCATGCCGAAATCAGCTATGAAGAATCCGGAGCGTTTGAAGCCCTCGAACGGAGCCTGGAGGAAAAATACGGGCCGCCCGACACCGTGCGGGAAAAAAAGGATGCCCAGGGCCATCCCTACGAAGTGGCCGTCTGGAACTGGCCGGGCTCCATTTTCATCGGCAACCGGCATGAAAAAGGGAGCCCCCGTGGGCGCATCTTCTACTTCTTCGCACCGTTAACGGATGTCTCGGCCAAAGCCCAGGGGATTTCGGTGCCGTCTCAGGCAACCGCCGGCCAGGGCGCGACCTACACCGTCAAAAAAGGCGACACGCTCTCCCGGGTAGCCCGGCAGCTGGGCGTTTCCGAGGAAGACCTGGCCCGGGCCAACCCCGGACTGGCCGACAAAAAACTCAAGGCCGGGACCACCCTGGCCGTGCCGACAGCCGGCCAGCCCAGCGGAAAAAGCGCGGGCACCGCCCCGACGGCTCCCGCAACGGCCGAAACGGCCAAACCGACCAGAACGGCCGAGCCGGCCACGAACACGCGTGAGTACGTCAAGTATACGGTGAAGGACGGGGATGTCCTCTCCAAGGTGGCCAACGCACATGGCCTGCACACGCGCGACGTCATCGCGGCCAATCCCGGCATCAATCCCGATGCCCTGCGCCTGGGAACGGTATTACGAATTCCGGTCAAAAAGGCTGCCAAGCCGGAAATCGTCGCGCCGCCGGCCGCAACGCCCGAGGCGGCCGCACCCTAACGGCTGCCGGGCAGAAGCCTCGCAGAAAACCCTCAAGCCATGCCCCACCGTCTGGGTTGCACGTGCGGTCCCCAAAACCGCCCGAGGAGGAACCATGCTCCGTCGTTTTGCCGGCCTGCTTGTGGCCCTGCTCGTCTGGTCCGCCATACCGGCCACGGCGGCCGGACCGAACCTCTCCCCCCAGGCCCGACGCGACCTCGCGGTGCTCGTTACGGTCTATCCCGGCCTCATCACGGCCATTGAGGCGGATCGGACTGGCCGGATCATGGTCGTCCTCGCCGACGGCACAAGGCTCCCGTACGGCGACGGGCGAGTCCGCAACGACCAGCAGGCCCTGGATGATCCCGACCTCAAAACCATGCTGGCCCAGCCCTATCCGCTGGGACCGGTGGCGGTCGAACCGGCCCTCCACATGTCCCCGGGCCGGCGTCGGGTGGAACCGTTCTTCCTGGCCCTCTACGGTCACAGCAAGGCCGAAGTGGCGGCCAACTGCCGGCCCATGTCCTTCCTCGGCCAGACCATCCGGTTCAATACCCGCTACGGAGCGGCAGCGGCCTTCGGCCGGGTCGAGGCCGAACTGCGGGAACTGGTCGCCCGCCATCCGGAAATGCGGCGCTACCTGCTGCCGGCCTCGGGCGGCATGGTCTGGCGCACCATCGCCGGCACGAAACGCCTGTCCGTGCATTCCTTCGCCGCCGCCGTGGACGTGAGCCCGCGCGGCAATCCCTACTGGCGCAATCTGCCGCCGGGCACCAACATGCTGGCCGTGCGCCAGGGCTTTCCGGCGGCGATCGTGGAGACCTTCGAACGGCAGGGTTTCATCTGGGGCGGCAAGTGGTCCGAATTCGACCTCATGCACTTCGAATACCGGCCGGAACTGCTTTTGTTGGCCCGGCTGGCCCGGGGCGAGGCTGTCCCCCTGGCCGACATCACCGGCCTGGTGCGCTGACGGGACGAGAGCAAATACGCATACGATTTTTAAAAAAATTTGTCAAAAACAGACATATTTTATTAATTCATAGTCAAAACTACTTTCGACCGTATTTTCTGCAATATCCTCAATCCATGTGAAAAATTTGTCGTACCCCATTGACGTCCCAACAAAAACGTGCTGGAACGCAAAGGACCATCACGATCGCGGCCACCGTCCCCCGGCCCGGGGTATCCCCACGCCAGGGCGTGCCCGACCGGAAGGTTCTCGCAGCAAGAACGCCAGCGGTCGGATGTTTTTACCGAACGCCCTGTTCGCGGCCTTTCGCCAAACAAAGGAGGACGTGTATGAACTTTTCCGTGGGTCTTGGCAAAGATGATGCGGAAAAACGGCTCGAAACAAGTGGCGTCACCCGCCGTGACTTCATGAAATTTTGTGCCGCTGTGGCTGCGGCCATGGGCATGGGACCGGCGTTCGCGCCCAAGGTGGCCCAGGCCTTGACCGCCGGCCATCGCCCCTCGGTCGTCTGGTTGCACAACGCGGAATGCACCGGCTGCACCGAGGCGGCCATCCGGACCATCAAACCCTTTATCGACGCGCTGATCCTCGACACCATCTCGCTCGATTACCAGGAGACCCTCATGGCCGCCGCCGGCGAGCCCGCCGAGGAAGCCCTGCACAAGGCCGTGGAAGCCGCCGACGGGTTCTTCCTGGTGGTGGAAGGCGGCCTGCCCACCGTGGACGGCGGGAGCTGGGGCATGGTCGCCGGCAAGCCCATGGTGGAAACCACCAAGGCCCTGGCCGCCAAGGCCAAGGGCGTCATCTGCCTCGGCACCTGCGCCGCTTTCGGCGGCATCCAAAAGGCCAAGCCCAACCCGAGCCAGGCCGTCAGCGTGAGCGAGGCCACGGGCATCAAGACCATCAACATCACCGGCTGTCCGCCCAACCCCATCAATTTCATCGGCGCCGTGGTCCATGTCCTGGAAAAGGGCATCCCGGAGCTTGACAGCAATGGTCGGCCGAAAATGTTCTTCGGCGAGCTGGTCCACGACAATTGCCCGCGAATCAAGCATTTCGAGGCATCCGAATTCGCCCCCTCCTTCGATTCCGAGGAGGCCAAGAAGGGCTACTGCCTCTACGAACTGGGCTGCAAGGGACCGGTCACCTACAACAACTGTCCGAAGGTGCTGTTCAATCAGGTCAACTGGCCCGTCCAGGCCGGCCATCCCTGCCTCGGCTGCAGCGAACCGGATTTCTGGGACACCATGACCCCGTTCTACGAACAGGGCTAGCTAACCACACGCGCCACATGGAAACCGAACAGCAGCGACATTTCGTGACGGAGGAAGCACATGGCTGAGAGCAAACCCACGCCGCAGTCCACCTTCACCGGCCCTATCGTGGTCGATCCCATCACCCGGATCGAAGGGCATCTGCGGATCATGGTCGAAGTGGAAAACGGCAAGGTCAAGGATGCCTGGAGTTCCTCGCAACTCTTCCGGGGGCTGGAAATCATCCTCAAGGGCCGCGATCCCCGCGACGCCCAGCATTTTACCCAACGCGCCTGCGGCGTATGCACCTACGTGCATGCCCTGGCCTCGACCCGGTGCGTGGACGACGCCGTCAAGGTCGCCATTCCGGCCAACGCCCGGATGATGCGAAACCTGGTCATGGCCTCGCAGTACCTCCATGACCACCTTGTCCATTTCTATCACCTTCACGCCCTGGACTGGGTGGACGTGACCAACGCCCTGACGGCCGATCCCGTCAAGGCGGCCAAGCTGGCCGAGTCCATGGCTCCGGCCCGGCCCGGCAATTCGGCCGAAACCTTGAAGGCCGTGCAGAGCAAGCTCAAGACCTTCGTGGACTCCGGACAGCTCGGCATTTTCACCAATGCCTTCTTCCTCGGTGGGCATAAGGCCTATGTCCTGTCGCCCGAAGTCGACCTTCTCGCCACGGCCCACTATCTGGAAGCCCTGCACATGCAGGTCAAGGCCGCCAGCGCCATGGCCATCCTCGGCGGCAAGAACCCCCACACCCAGTTCACCGTGGTCGGCGGCTGCTCCAATTACCAGGCCCTGACCAAGGACCCCCTGGCCAACTACCTGGCCCTCACCCAGGAAGTCTGCAAATTCGTCAACGAGGTCTACATCCCGGACCTGTTGGCCGTGGCCGGTGCCTACAAGGATTGGGGCGCCATCGGCGGCTGCACCAACTACATGGCTTTCGGAGAATTCGCCACCGACGACAGCACGCCGGATAAGCACATGGAAACGGCCTTCTTCCCCTCCGGCGTCATCATGAACCGCAACCTGGCCAAGGTGGGCAAGGTGGACCTTGCCGCCATCGCCGAGGATGTGAAATACTCCTGGTACAAGCCCGGTAGCGACGGCAAGCATCCCTACGACGGCGTCACCGACCCGCAGTACACCAAGCTCGACGACAAGAACCACTATTCCTGGATGAAGGCCCCGCGCTACCAGGGCAAGGCCATGGAAGTCGGTCCCCTGGCCCGCACGTTCATCGCCTACGCCAAGGGCCAGCCGGACTTCAAAAAGCTCGTCGACTCGATTCTGGCCAAACTCGCCATCCCGGCCACGGCCCTGCATTCGACCCTGGGGCGCACCGCCGCCCGTGGCATCGAAACGGCCATCGTGGCCAACCATATGGAACAATGGATCAAGGAGATGGCCGACAGCGGCGCCAAGGACAACACGCTTTGCGCCAAGTGGGAAATGCCGGCCGAGGCCAAGGGCGTGGGGCTGGCCGACGCCCCGCGCGGCGCCCTGTCCCACTGGATCAAGATCAAGAACAAAAAGATCGACAACTTCCAGCTGGTGGTGCCCTCCACCTGGAACCTTGGTCCCCGCGGCGCCGCCGGCGACAAGAGCCCGGTCGAGGAGGCCCTGATCGGCACGCCTATCGCCGATCCCAAGCGGCCCGTGGAAATCCTGCGCACGGTGCATGCCTTCGACCCCTGCATCGCCTGCGGCGTGCATGTGATCGAGCCCGAATCCAACGAAATCCTCAAGTTCCGCGTGATCTAACCCCGATACGCACAACGGCGGGGAATCCGGGCCAACCCGGATTCTCCGCCTCACGGGAAGCCCATGTCCGAAACTCCGCCGAAAATCCTTGTCCTCGGCGTCGGCAACATCCTCTACACCGACGAAGGCGTGGGGGTGCGGGCCATGGAACGTCTCCGGGAAACCTACATTTTTTCGGACAACGTGACGCTCATGGACGGCGGCAACCTGGGCATGCGCCTGATGGGACCGCTTCTGGAAACGGACTCCTGCATCGTGCTCGACGCCGTGCTCGGAGACGACGCCCCCGGCACCATCTACCGTCTGACCGGCAACGATCTGCGCAAATCCCTGGCCTTCAAGGATTCCATGCACCAGTCCGATCTGGTCGATACGCTCATCTCCTGCGAGCTGATCGGCCATCGACCGGAAACCGTGGTCATCGGCATGGAGCCGGAGGATTTCAAAACCTTGGCCGTGGAACTCTCACCTGCCATCGCCGCCCGCCTGCCGGCCATGTGCGAGATTGCCCTGGCCGAACTGCGCGCCGCCGGCGGCCAGGCCAACCCCCGAAATGCGACCGCCGCGCCGGCCGTCTAACCGCTTTCCCCCTTGACGTCACCGCCCCGGACGGTCACAAATTCCAAAAGCCGCCGGGAGCCCCCATGCCTCTGTCCGATCTTCCCGTCTCGATCCTTGCCGTTGCGGCGGCCATTCTCGGGGCCGTACTCGGCAGTTTCTATTCCGTCTGCGTCTCGCGCTCCCTTTCGGGCGAATCCATCATCTTCCCCCCCTCCCATTGTCCGCTGTGCGGCCGGCGGCTCACGCCCTGGGAGCTTGTCCCCATCCTCAGCTATCTGCTGCTCGGCGGCCGTTGCGCCGGCTGCAAGGGTGCAATCGATCCGCTGCATCCCTTGATCGAACTCGCCTCGGCCGCCTGGGCCGTGCTGGCGCTTGTGCACGTGGGGCCAACCCTCTGGTTCCCGGCCTATCTGGCCCTGGGCGGTCTCTACATCGTCGCTGCGGCCATCGACTTCAAAGCGTATCTCCTGCCGGACTTCCTGACCTACCCGGCAGCGGTGGTCGGCTTCGCCATCGGGGCCGCCCGCCCGGAAATAGGCCCCCTGGCGGCGGCTGTCGGCGCGGCCTGCGGCTTCGGCCTGTTCTGGCTGCTGGCTGCGGTCTACCGACGGCTTCGGGATGCGGACGGCCTGGGCGGCGGCGACGTCAAGCTCATGCTGTCGATCGGCGGCGCCGTCGGCTGGATGGGCCTGCCATACGCTATTTTATGCGGCAGCCTGACCGCCCTCCTCGCCAGTCCCTTCTACATATTGGGCAAGGGCCGGGGCCGGAACATGCCCATCCCTTTCGGTCCCTTCCTGTGCCTGGGCGCCATGGTGCAACTGCTCTACGGCCAGGCCATCCTGCGCTTGCTGACCGGTTTGTAGAGGAAAAGCTGCGGCAGCCGGGGCCGGACGCCCCGCCCGACGGGCAAGCTGACGCCCCCGGGTCCCTTTGCACGAAGAAACTCCGCGGCGAAAAACTGGCCATTGCCAGGGCCCTTGCCTATGATGGAAAGGTCCTCCACCTGGAGGGAAAAATATCAGGAGGCCGGCTGCATGGACAGACGTATCGGCGTGATCGGCATCGTCATTGAGGATCCCAAGAAACATTCCGACCGGGTCAATGCCATCATCAGCGACCACGGACAGATCGTGATCGGCCGCATGGGCGTCCCGCGTCCGGAATACCACGCTGGCGTGCTAGCGCTCATCATCGAAGGGACGACCGACGATATCGGGTCCCTGACCGGGCAGTTGGGGAATGTCCCCGGTGTGACGGTGAAATCGGCCCTCACGGCCAAGGCTCTGCCCAAGGACACAAACGGCGAATAATTCGCAGGGGAATGCTCGCAACGAGTACCCCCGCTCCAAGGGGGCCGGGGGGATGATCCCCCCGGCCGCCGGAGGCATCTTCCTCTCCCCCGGCCGCCGCAAGTCCCTTACTGAGTGCGAAGCGATTCGGCCACTTCGCCGGCGAACCTGGCCACCAGTCGACTTTGCGCTGCGGCCAAAGCGGCATAGTCCGGCCCGGAGGTCTGTTCGTGCAAATCGGCCGTGCGCCACGTAAGCGCCTTGCCGTCGGCGTCGAGGACGGTCCAGCTTGCCCGCAGCACGACCTCTTGCCCGAGGGTCCCGTCGAAACGAGACACCTGAATGCCAACCTGCCGTTCAGGCGCTCCGCCGGCCGGCCAGGGATGGCTGACCAACGGCTTGGCGCAGACCAGGCCGGAAAGATCCTCCATCAGAATACGCTGAAAATTATCGCGCAACGGCTCGATCCACTGGTCGAACTCGGCTAAGTGCATCCGATTGGCGCCGACCCGGGTAACGATCTGGGAACGATCAAGATAGGCCGGGAATTCCACCGGTCCGATCCCGAGGGCGATGCACGGCCCGGAGGTGACCGACGGCTCGACGCCGGGGGCACTCAGCGAATAGAAATGGGCGGGCATGGACTTGCCGCAGCCGGCCAGCAGGAAGACCAGGCAGGCCACGGCGGCCGGCAGGGAACGCCAGGGCACCATCTTCATTTCCGAGGGCCTCCCTTGCCCTGAAGGAGCGCTTCCGGATGCCGCTCCAGAAAATCGGCCAATTCCCGGAGAGCCCGGGCCGCTCCGGCCATTTCGGACAGAGCCCGGTTTAAATCCGTGATGGTGGGCGAATCGGAGTTCACCACCTTCTGGAACTTGGCAATGGCGGTCTTGCCATCCTTTAGGGCGGCATCGAGGGTCTCCAGGGCCTTGCCGGCCGTGGTGGACAGGCCCTCGGTGCGACGATCCAGATGCTTGGTCAGCTCGGTAAAGCTCTGCGCCGCCTCGTCAAACCGGGCAGCCAGGGGATTTACCTTGTCGCGAATTTCGCGCAGCAAATCCGTTCCGGTATTGAGGGCGGTGTCGAGCTTGCCGGGCATTCCCGTCAACTCAGGGGAACTAAAGAGCTTTTCAATGCCGCTGACCGCGCCGATAAGCCGGTTGACCAGTTCCTCCAAGGGCAGCCGCTTGATGGTCTGGGTCAACTTGTCGAAGGTCGACGGCACGGTGGGGATTTCGGGAAGCCGGCTTTTCCCGACCAAACGTAGCGGGGTATCCGGCATGAGGTCCAGGGAAACGGCCAACTGGCCGGTGACGAAACTCTGGGTGATAAGCTGCGCCCGCAGCCCCTTGTCGACCAGCTGCGTCAGCATGGCATCCGGAGTGTCCGTACCGGAATCCGCGAGCGAGCCCCCCTTGGCCGACGCATCAGAATGAACCAGCTTGATCCTGCCGCCGATAATCTCCACCACCACGGGAATATAAAAATGGAGGTGCCCCGGATCGGCTTCCAGGCTGATTTCCTTGACCAGCCCGATGGGCACGCCGCGAAAGACCACCGGCGCCCCCACCTCAAGGCCGCTGACCGAGTTTTCGAAATACATGATACACGTGTATTTCTTCGTAAACAGCAGCCCCGACCCCAGGGCGACGATGGCACCCACGGCCAGGGTCAGCGCGACAAGGACGAAAACCCCGATCGTGGTCTTATTGGCGGTTGCGCTCACGGGCGGTTCTCCCCATGGATGGCAGACATGACAGGCTTACTCCTTTCCCCGGGTGAGGAAATGGCGGAGATTTTGGTCCGTGGTCCGGGCCAGTAATTCCTTGGGATCGCCGCTGGCGCTCATGGTCCGGCTGTCCACGTCCAGGAAGACGGAGTTGGTGCCGATGGCGAAAATGCTGGCCAATTCGTGGGTAACGACCACAAAGGTGGCCCGCAGGCTCTCGCGTAATTCCAGAATCAGTTCGTCGAGCAGGTGGGCGCTGACCGGATCCAGGCCGGCCGACGGCTCATCGAAAAAAAGGATATCCGGATCAAGGGCCATGGCCCGGGCCAGACCGGCCCGCTTGCACATGCCGCCGCTTATTTCCGAGGGATAGAAATCCTCGAATCCGGCCAGTCCGACCAGGGACAGCTTGAGGGAAGCCAGCTCGCGGATCTCGGCCGGCGAGAGGCCGGTGTACTGGGACAGGGGCAAGCCGATATTCTCGGCCAGGGTCATGGAGCTGAAAAGCGCCCCGCTTTGGTAGAGCATGCCGGTACGGCGCAAAATGGCGTTCCGTTCGGCCGGCGACGCATCCCACAGACTGCCTTCGGCGTAGAAGACCTTGCCGGCGGCCGGAGCCTTGAGCCCGATCAAGACGCGCAGCAAGGTGGATTTGCCGCAACCGCTGCCGCCCATGATAATGAAGATGTCCCCCTGGCGCACGGTAAAGGTCAGATCGCGCATGAGGACGAAATCGCCGTAGGCCATGGTCAGGCCTTCCACCCGGATGGCGGAGGTGCCGCCGACGATCGGATTTTGTTCCTGGACGTCCACGGAGGCCTCACACGCCGATGATGTTGCAGACCACGGTGATAATCGCTGTGGCGATGATGATGGCAAGGATGCTCGTGACCACGGCCGAAGTGGTGGCCTGCCCCACGGCCAGGGCGCTTCTGCCGCAACGCATGCCCCGATAGCAGCCGGCCATGGCCACCAGCACGCCGAACACGGTGCTGTGGATGAGACCGATCCAAAAATTGACCAGATGCACGGACTGCCAGGTGTGGGACAGGTACTGGAGGGGATTGATCTTGAGCATGAACACGCCGACGATAAATCCGCCGGCAATCCCCATCAAGTCCGCATAGATACAAAGCAGCGGCATCATGAGCACCAAGGCGATCATGCGCGGCAGGACCAAAAACTGGGTGGGGGAGAAACCGAAGGTGCGCAGGGCGTCGATTTCCTCGTTGACCTGCATGGTGCCGAGTTCGGCGGCATAGGCCGCTCCGGTCCGACCGGCCATGATGATGCCCGTCATGATGGCGCCCATGACCCGCACCATGGCGATGCCGACAATGGTGGAGACATAGATCTGGGCGCCGAACTGGCTGAGCTGAATCGCCCCCACAAAGGCCAGAATGAGTCCCACCAAAAGGCTGATGAGGGACACGATAGGCAGGGCCTCGAGCCCGGCCTGGGAAATCAGCGCGGCCAAACCCGAGCGTTGGAACACGGCCCGCCCCCGGACCAGGGCCACACAGGCCAGGGACACGTCGCCCAGAAATTCCAGCAGGTTCTTCACGGCCTGGACCATGCCCAGGCCCATACCGCCCATCCTGGCCAAAAACGGCTCCGAAGCGCTTGTGCGGGCGGCTCCCTGGCGCTCCGGCACCTTCCGGGCCAAGGCCAGCAGATCGACCACTCCGCGGGGAAGGCCGGCCATGTCCACGGGCACGGCCCGCTCGGCGGCCAGAGCCAGGATCGTCAGACAGGTGGTCAGGAAGCGGCTATCCCAGCCGGACAGCCGGGAGGCGTCGAAAGCCAGCCGTTCAGGACGCGGCTTGGCGGACAAGGCCGCCCGCACCGGTTCCAGGGAAGGAACGCCGCTGCCAATACGCCATATTCCCGAAAAATTCAGGGTCAGGGTACCAGAAGACGGAAGAAGGCCGAGCCTGGGAGGATCGGCCGCAGGGCGATTGCCCGATAAATATCTCATGCCGTGCCAGGCCGTACTCTCATACGATTTCCGAACGGGTAATAATTCGCTGGAATACGGGTTGTGTCAAGGGCGAACTCGCCGGAAGCCCCAAACCGGCCAGCCGGCATCAGGAAGAAGCCTGTCACCGGCGGTACCGGACGACGTTGTTCTTCCCTGTTCCCTTGACCTGATACATGGCATCGTCGGCGGCCCCGAGCAGATCCGACCACGTCATGCCGGGCTGGTATTCGGCCACGCCGATGGACACGGTGAACCGGATGGGCGGGTCGACCAGCTTCCCCGCAACCCTGGGCTTGAATTCATACTGCTGGACGGCAAGGCGGATGGCCTCGGCGTAGAACTGGGCCTGATCGGCGGACAGGGCACAGACCAAAACGAGTTCATCGCCGCCATAGCGGGCAGCGAACCAATCGTTGCCCGTCGCGTAGGTATTGATGATCTTGGCCAGGGTCCGCAGGACATCGTCCCCCACCTGATGTCCGTACACATCGTTGATGGTCGTCTTGAAATTGTCCACGTCGATCATGAAGACGGACAGGGGCGTCCCCGCCGCGTCGGTCTTGCCCACGATCTTTTGCAAATGGGCGTCCAAGGCCCGGCGGTTATGCAGCGGAGCCAGCAGCGGATCGACGCTGACCATGCGTTCGAGGTCTCTGGCCTTTCCCTCCCAGAGCATGGCCGCATCGCGATAAAAACGCAGCATGTCCGTGATGCATATCCGTAAGTTCCGAATCAGATCCGTGGCATCCCCGCCCCGGTCAAGGAGCTCCAGGGTCTGGCCACCAAAGCGTGCGATCAGCTGGCTGCGTTCATGCTCTGACGCGAGGGATTCCCGCAAAAACTCGCTGACGGCCTGCCCCAGCCCTGCGACATCCTGTCGTTGGGCCGCAAGCTCTTTTTGCAAATCGTCCGTAACGGCATTTTTGGTTAAAAAATCCTGCAATTCCCCAACAACCAATCGCAGATGGGAAGCAGACGGATCGTGTCGGGACAATTCCGAAAAAACAACATCCTGAATGGCCTTTTTTTGCGGATCCTTAAAAATGGAAAACATTCGTACAAGGTTCCTGACAAAAAGAACCACGGCCAGCCAAGAGGCGTCCCTGGCACAGCCTATTCTATGCAATTCAGCACAAATATTGCGTATTTCGCAGTCGTCATCCGGGCAATCTGATAGCATATATCGTTCCTGTGATAGCGGATGCAGACCGTTTTGTTGCCAACCGCCATCGCGCCTGCTGCCACTACGACCAAAGGCAAGCCGCCGATACCATTTCCCCTCCCGATCAGCAACCGCAGCCTGCAACGGCTTGCCAACACGGCGCGCCAATGGTAGCCCCCCGAACCATGCCCGGTTACAAGGCGCACATCGCCGGCGCGCTGGTCCTGACGGGAGCGGCCATAGCCGGGACATCCTGGCTTGAAATCTATCGTCCCGGCGCGGAAACCATGCTGGGACTCGGCTTGCTGGCGCTTCTGGGCGGGCTTTTCCCGGACGTGGATACCGACTCCAAGGGACGGCGGCTCTTTTACGGCGCCGCCGTGCTGGCCGATGCCATCCTCATGATCCGGCAGCACTACCGGCAAGCCGCCATCCTAGGGTTCTGCGCCCTGCTGCCGGCCGTGGACGCCCATCGGGGCTGGACCCATACCTGGTGGGCGGCGCTGCTCGTCCCCTGCCCCATCCTGCTGGTGCCGGTATTTTTGCTCCATCAGCCCTGGCCGCCTCTGGCCCCGTATTATCTGGCCGGCGTGCTGGGCTATTTTTCCCATCTCATTTTGGACAGAACCTTCTAAAAGGCCCCCTCCCCGCGCTCGACAGCCGCACAATCCCATGGCGGCATACCGATGCCCCACTCCTGAAACTGCAACCGCCTCAAATCCTCTCAGGATTCCAAAGGGCGCGGAGCCCGGTGGCCGCCGGAGGCAGCCCCTCGGACGCACTGGTGCAGCGATCGCGAGATGGCGTCTTGGGCTGCCCAGGCGTCATTCGTGGCCGGTCTGCAAGCGGATGAGCGCCCGGTAGCGGTCGGTTCCGCGAAAAGCCAGGATGGCGGCGTTGATGCGGTCCATCAGGGCAGGCGGCACGGAGGCATTGCACATGATATGCCGGGCAAAGCCGGGGGGAGCCTCGGCAATGGGCAGAAAACGTATAGCCGCGCCCAATTCCGGTTCCGCAACCAGCTGGGCCGACAGCTCCTCTGGGCAAACCAGGGCCGCGTCCAGACGGTGCTTGGCAATCAGGCGGACCATAAGGCGGGAGTCGGAAAAAAGTCTGGTGTTCTGTCCCGGATATTTCTTGAACGCAGCATCAAAGACCTCTCCATAGGAAAATCCCCGACGCATCCCCCAGGTCAGCCCGGCCGCAAGCAACCGATCGAGCGAAGGAGCCGGACCAAGCTCGTGGGCCGTTTCCGAAGCCACCACGACGCCCAGGGCTTTGTTTTCGTAGAGCGGCAGGCTGAAACGGGCATAGGCCTCCCGTTCCGGAGTCCGCAGCCAGCCCACGGCGCAGGCCTTGATCTCCCGGGACTCGAACGTGGCCAGGATGCGCCCGGGCGGCATCTCCTGTATCGTAACCGGAATGCCCGCCTGGGCAAAAACGCCCAGAGCGATATCCAGGAGGAAGCCGCCGGCCGGCCGGCCGTCATGCAGCATGTAATAGGGCGGTCTATCGAACACGAGCAGCCCAAGCGGCTCCTCGCCGGCCACGGCGGCCATACAGGCGCCGTCGACTGCCGCAAAAAGGAAAAGCACTACAATGCCACAAAAAACACGCCGTAAATGTCGCGACATGGCATCCCGAATACGCTATGCGGAGTTCTCTCACACAAAAAAGTGCATTTTGTTCTTATGACAAACCGGATACGTCCTGTCAAACAGCCGCTTCCAGTGCCAAACCACTCTTGCCATGGTCACGGGACAGGACGTAGGATAGCATTTCAAACCCTGTAGCCCGCGACCACGACCGTTGCCCTCCGGGAGTCCAGCCCCCATGAGCAAGACCAACATTCTTCTCGAATCAGGCACGAACGAGCTTGAAATCGTAGAATTTTTTCTGGAAGAGTCGACGCCCGCCGGGGGAAACTACGTCGGCTATTACGGAGTCAACGTCGCCAAGGTTCTGGAGATCATCCGCCTGCCCACGATCACGGAAATGCCGCAGACGCCCCACCCCTGCGTGCTCGGCACCTTCAACCTGCGTGACAAGGTGGTGCCGCTGATCGACCTCGGCATCTGGCTCGACAAGGACAGGGCGGCTTCGGACGCGGACAAAGTGGTGGTGATGGAGTTCAATCGGGTGGTGAGCGCCTTTCGGGTCTCGGGCGTCACCCGCATCCACCGCCTGAGCTGGGAGCAGATCGAACCGCCGAGCCTGCAGGTCCAGCGCTATTCCGCCAACTCGATCACGGGCGTGGTCCGGCTCGAATCCCGGGTGGTCTTTATCCTGGACATGGAAAAGATCGTGGCCGAGCTCAATCCCACTCTGGCGCTCAAGGAACTGGACAAGGAGGAATTCGTCGAGCACCACAAGGAACAGCCGGATAAGGATATGATCTTCAAGGCGCTGATCGCCGACGATTCCACCACCATCCGGCGTATGATCGGCGCTTCCCTGGAAAAGGCCGGCTTCGAGGTGACGCGGACCATTAACGGCCGCATCGCCTGGGACATGCTCCAGGAATGGAAGGAGGCCTCCATCCGGGAAAATAAGCCCATCACCGAGTACGTGCATATCCTGATTTCGGATATCGAAATGCCCGCCATGGACGGACACAGCCTGACCCGGAAGGTCAAGGAAGACCCGGTGCTCAAGCGCCTGCCCGTCATTCTCTTCTCGTCTCTTATCACCGACAGCCTGCGCCACAAGGGCGACGCCGTAGGTGCCGACGACCAGATTTCCAAGCCGGAGATGCTGCAACTGGCCGAGCGGGCCCGGATGCTGGCCTGGGAAAAGCTGACGGCGGCGGAATAAAGATGCTCCCGCGGCCGGGGGCACCATGCCCCCGGATTCCTTAACGGCTGCAGGATATCGCCACGGATGCTCCGGCCTAGGATTGCAGCTGCTCCTCAACCGCCCGGACCTTCCCCGTCAGCCGCCCGGAGGGTCCCTCACGCCAATCCACCTGCATGGTCACGTGGATGCGGTCGCAATCCGTTTTGAGCGCCTCCTGGCAGCGGGTGACCACGGCCAAAAGTTCGCCCCACTCGCCCTCGATGCTCGTGGACATGGGACCGAGCACGTAGGGCAGCCCGCTCTCCCTGATAACGCGCAGAGCCCTGGCCACATACGGCGCCAAACTGCCCTCCCCTTTGTTCAAGGGGAAAATCGTCAACTGCATGATCGCGCTCATGGATACCTTCCTCCCTCGATGTCTTCATTACCGGCCCTGCCAGGGGTCCGGGGGGAAGGCTTCCCCCCGACGATAAGGCCCGGACGAGGCAGTGCCTCGCCTGGCCGCCGGAGGCCTCTCCCCCTTTTCACTCCACCACCACGGTGACGGCGTCCGAACGGCCACGGTCGTCGGCCACGACCAGCCGATGACTGCCCGGAGTCGGCTGCCAGAAAAGGCGTTTGCCCGGTTCGCCCTGAGCGGTGAGCTTCCCGTCCACGTACCAGGTGAGCCGCCGGCTGGCGGCCGGGACATCGGCCGTCAGGAGGATCTGTTGGAAGGCGGCCGGGGCGTCCCGGCGCAGTCTGTAGGGCGTGGCCGGGCTCGGGGACACGATATGGAGCCGCTCCCCGCCCGGCGAACCGCAGCCCGGCGCCAGTTGTGGGGGGACCTCGAAAGGAATGCCCGCCGCCCGCCACCAGGAGACCAATTCGGCCGGATACTGGGTCACAACGGCAGCCTTGGCCGGATGGGTGAGCAGGCAGTCGCCCTCCAGGCGCAAGCCCGTGCGGGCATCCACCAGGACCTGCTGGTGCAGGGGGCAGGGGCCCAGTCTGGTCCGGCCGGGAATGATCTCGACCAGCATCCGATGCGGACAATGCGGGCCCGGCAGTTGACGGCTTTCGGCGCAGACCTCGACAGCGGCGATGTTGAGTCCCGGCGGCATGACCAGTCGGGAGCCGTGCTCCTCCAGGGCCCGGAACAGTTCGAACAGGATGGGGCCGGCATGCACGGCACCGGAGATGCCCTTGACGGGCTCCCCGTCCATGTTGCCGACCCAGACGCCGATGACGTGATCGGCGCTGTAGCCCACGGCCCAGGCGTCGCGGTGGCCGTAGGAGGTGCCTGTCTTCCAGGCCACGGCCGGCACGGCCAGGGCCCGCTCCCAGGAGGTAGGCAGATCGGGCCGCTCCAGCTTGGTCAACATTTGCGTGACCATGGCGCAGGCCTCGCGGGAAAAAAGCCGTGTGCCCGGTTCCGGCGGACCGGGCAGAAACCGCGGCGACCTGTGCTCGCCGAAGCTGGCCAGATCGGCGTACAGATTGACCAGGGAGAGAAGCGTCACTTCGCCGCCGCCAAGGACCAGGGAAAGTCCATAATGCGCAGCCGGCTTGTCCAGGCTGGAGAGCCCTCCCCGGCGCAGCACATCCAGGAACGTCGCCGTGCCGACCCGATCAAGCAGCCGTACGGCCGGTACGTTCAGCGAGGTGACCAGCGCCTGTTCGGTCGTCACCCGTCCCCGAAACTGTCCGTCGTAATTTTTCGGCGCATAGCCGGCAAAACCGGTCGGAATGTCCAAGAGCAGACTTTGCGGGAAGACGATCCCCTGATCCAGGGCCAGGGCATAAAGAAAAGGCTTCAGCGCCGATCCCGGCGAACGGCGAATGGCCGTTCCGTTGATCTGGCCGAAGCGGGCGTCACCGAAATACTCCGTGCCGCCGACCATGGCCAGGACGTCGCGGCCGACCGGATCGAGCACCACGGCAGCCACGGAACCGATGCCCTGGGCGTGCAGCCAACTCGTCCGGCCGCGCAGGATGTTGACCACCGCCTGCTGGGCGGCCGGGTCCAGGGTGGTCACCAGGCGCGGCCCGGCGCCGGCCTGCTCCCGGGCCATTTCGCAGAAATGGGGAGCCACAAACGGCGGCCGGGTCAATTTTTGCGGCATGGGCGCGGCCATGGCCTCTCGCGCCGCCACGAGCCCGATCACCCGACGACGGGCCAAAGCGGCCAACAGCCGGTTTCGGGCGGCCCGGGCCGCTTGGGGATGCCGTATCGGATCAAGACGCAGAGGCGAGCGAGGCAGGACGGCCAGCAAGGCGGCCTCGGCCAGGGACAGCCGATCCGGCGTCTTGTCGAAATAGAAAAAACTGGCAGCCCCCACGCCCACGATATTGCCGCCGTAGGGCGCCATATTGCAGTAGCGTTCGAGGATGACATCCTTGGAAAGACGCCGTTCCAGTTGCAGGGCCCGAAAGGCCTCCACAATCTTGGCGCCGAAGGTTCGCGACCGGGGATGGGCCAGCCGGGCCAGCTGCATGGTGATGGTGGAGCCGCCCGAAACCACATGCCCGGCCCGCACATTGGACAGGGCGGCCCGGACCAGGGACAGGGGGTTGACCCCGGGATGCCGGCGGAAATGGCGGTCCTCGGCGGCGATGAGAATCCGCGGCAGGATGGGGGAGACGGCACTGAGCTCGGTCGGAAAACGCCAGGCCGCATCCGAGGCCAAAAACAGACGCAAGGGCTCGCCGTTGCGGGCGAGTACCATCGTGGCAGCCGGCGGTTCAAGACTGGCCATGGGAAACGGAAAGAGGGCATCGAGGACGCCGAGCACCACCACGCCGAGAAGGCAGCCCACCACCAGGAGGGCAAGAAGGCGATGGCGTCGAACTCGGCCAGCCACGCCGGACATACCGGGAATTCCTGCCCGGATCAGGCCTTGGCCTGTTCGCACATGCGTTTGTAGTCCTGAATAATATCCAACATATCAAGCTGTTGATTGACCCGGCAGGTGAATTCCTCCACCTGGACGGGTTTGACGAGGAAATCATTGGCCCCGATTTTCAGGAACTTGGCGATATGGCCGCCGTCCTCGGCCGAAACGCCGATGATGGCCAAACTGTCCTTGGGGCGCGAGGTCCGAATGGCCTCGATCAGACCGAATCCGTCGAGACGGGGCATGTGGTAGTCGGTAATAAGCAGCCGAATCTCGGGGTCGGCGTGCAGCAGGTCCAAGGCTTGCTGGCCATCCTCGGCTTCGCCGGCCTGGATGTTCAGATGGTGCAGCAACCCCAGCAGACGATGCCGAAACAGCTTGGAATCGTCGGCCACCAAGGCGCGCACGGAAAGATTTTTGTAAAGGCGCTCGATCAGCCGTTCCATGGCGTTGACCTCGGCCATGGATTTGATGAAATAATCGACGACGTTCTGTTCAAGCAATTGCTGCCGGACCTCCTCGCTGAAGGAGGCGGTCATCACCACGGCGGGGATGCCCAGAGAAGAAGCCAGGGGGACGATTTCGCCATCCGGGTCGTCCGGCAGGTTGCGATCGAGAATGGCGACAAAGATGGCCGCCCGGTGCTCCATCATGACCGCCCGGGTTTCGGCCAGGGTATGCGTAACGAGCGTCTGGAAGGGTGTGGTCTCGGTGATATGCTGACTGATGATTTTGGCCTGGACGCGGCTGTCCTCGACGACCAGCACATGGCTCGGGGTGCTCATGCGATATACCGTCCTTTACTCGCGTAGGGCGTAAGGAAAGCACACATCGCCGGGAAAGTCCATGTTCCACCCCGGGCGTCACGACCAGGGCCGCCCCGCTTCCCGGCTGGCCAGGACCACCCGGGGCTTGACTCCCTAGGCGAGGCCGCGTATGAGACTCCTTCGCTTCGGCCAGCGTAGCTCAGTTGGTAGAGCAGCTGATTCGTAATCAGCAGGTCCGGAGTTCGAGTCTCCGCGCTGGCTCCAGAAAATTCAGAGGGTTATGTCGATATGACGTAGCCCTCTTTCGTTTTATGTGGGACTTTCCCCCGCTTCCTCCCCGACGGACATACCCAAACCGCCCGCAGTAAGGCGGCGCGCGATTTGGCACTGCTTTACGCGGCCGTTGGCACTTCGCCATGTGGCTTGGCGTTTGGGGTATGGTCGGACCGTTAGGCGCACGCGTTTGCGCCAGGGCGACTTCAAAAACAGCACAGAGCGAAACTGCTTGAAGCTGTGTCGCGTCGCCCGCTGCAAGTTGTTGCGCAGCTGTGCGGCTCGCCCACCACTTCTTCGGTGAGCTGCCAGCATCAGCTTGTGATACCACTCGCCGTCCAGGTACCAGGGCGTCGTCAGGGAGCTGCCGCAGTAAAGGAAGTTGCTCGCCTGATAGACCACCCCCAAGCCGCCGCAGCGTTCGTCGGCGAAGGACTGCACCCAGGCCACGGCCGGACAGGCCCGACGGATGTACTTCACCGCGTAGCTGATCGCCTGGCTTTCCGTGTTGCGGGGGCAGGCATCGTCCAGCCACGGTTGACCTCCAAATATTCGCCCACCTGCGTGCCTTCCACCACCTTGCCCACCCGGCACGGACAGAGCGCAGAACCGAACTGGAGCCCACCGCTCCCAAACGCTGCCTGGAATGCAAGAGAAATCGTCTGGGGTCACTCCTGGCCAAGCCAGGATGAAGGCGTTGCGCGGGAGGGAGACATTCCCAGGTTCCTCTCGCAAGACAAGAGTGGAACGGGTATACATACAACAAGCACGGAGCGTTCCCATCATGACAAAGGAAAAGGCCTCACCAAAGCCGCAGCCGCAAAATGTCGCCCATCCATCGATCGACAAGGCCGAAACGCAACCAATCCTGGGACCCGAGGCGAGTTTTCCCATCGTGGGCATTGGCGCTTCGGCCGGGGGATTGGCGGCTTTTGAAGCTTTTTTTTCCGGCATGCCTGCCGCGTCCGACCCGGGAATGGCTTTCGTCCTGGTGCAACATCTGGCCCCTGACCACAAAAGCCTGCTGACCGAACTCATCCGCCGCTATACCCGCATGCAGGTCTTCGAGGTCGAGGACGGGATGGAGGTGCAGCCCAACTGCGCCTATATCATTCCGCCCAATCGCGACATGGCCTTTCTGGGCGGCAGGCTCCAGCTCATGGAGCCGGCCGCGCCCCGGGGGCAACGCCTGCCCATCGACTTCTTCTTTCGCTCCCTGGCCCAGGGGCTACGCGAGCGGGCCATCGGCATCGTGCTCTCGGGCACCGGCAGCGACGGCGCCCAGGGTGTCCGGGCCATCAAGGGCGAGGGCGGCATGGTCATTGCCCAGACGCCCACCACAACCGAGTACGACGGCATGCCGCGAAGCGCCCTCGCCACCGGCCTCGTGGACTACGAGTTGCCACCGGCCGAGATGCCCGCCCAAATCAGCGCCTATGTGGCCCATGCCTTTGGCAAGCCCCTGCAAAAGGTGTCCGCGCCACGGCATACGACCGAAAACGCGTTACGAAAAATATGCATTCTGTTGCGTGCCCAAACGGGACACGATTTTTCCCAGTACAAACCGAGCACCATCCATCGCCGCATCGAACGGCGCATGGCCGTGCATCAAATCGCCGTGCTGGATGCGTACATTCGGTATTTGCAGCAGACCCCGGCGGAGCTGGAAGCGCTTTTTCGTGACCTGCTCATCGGCGTGACCAGCTTTTTTCGCGATCCCGAGGCGTTCAAGGCGCTTGAGCAGCAGGTCCTCCCGAAGCTCTTTGCAGACAAACCGCCGGGTTCCCTTGTTCGTGTCTGGTCAGCGGGATGCTCCACCGGAGAGGAAGCCTATTCCGTCGCCATCCTCCTGCAGGAGTTTCTGGAGACGACCCAGCAACGTTTCGTGGTGCAGGTTTTTGCCACCGACATCGATAGCCAGGCCATCGCCACGGCCCGAAGCGGGCTGTATCCGGCCAGCATCGCGGCCGATGTCTCGCCGGAACGGCTGGCCCGCTTTTTTACGGCCGAGGCCGACGGCAGTGCGTATCGCATCCACAAAAACATCCGCGACTTGCTGGTTTTTTCCGAGCAGGACGTGATCAAAGACCCTCCTTTTTCCAAACTCGACTGCATCCTCTGCCGCAATCTCCTCATCTACATGGGAGGGGAACTGCAAAAAAAACTCCTCCCCCTTTTCCATTACGCCTTGGCTCCCGGAGGTTTTCTCTTTTTGGGCACTTCGGAAACGGTGGGGGATTTTGGGGATCTTTTTACCGTCCTGGACCGCAAGCTGAAGATATATCAGCGCAAGGATGACCTGCATGGCAGACAACTCCTGGCCGTGGGCCGGTTTCTCCCCCCTCAGCTGGCGCTGGACGCATCGATCCCCCGACCCGTCGCCAAGGAGGCCGATCCCGCGAAACTGCCTTTGCGCGAACTGACCGAACAGGCGCTGTTGCGACAGATCGCCCCGGTGGGCGTGCTGGTCAACGCCAGTGGCGACATTCTTTTCCTTCATGGGCGTTCGGGCCAATACCTGGAGCCCGCGCCTGGCGAATCCGGGATCAACAACATCCTCAAAATGGCCCGGGAAGGGTTGCGCCGGGAATTGAGCACGGCCCTGCACAAGGCCCGGTCGTCCAGGGGAACCGTCCGCAGCCCGGCTCTTCGCGTGAAAACCAATGGCGACTTCACGTCGGTCAACCTGACGGTCTGTCCGGTGGCGGCGGGCCAGGCCGTGGTTCTTGAAGCGCCCCTGTATCTCGTCATCCTGGAGGCCGCGCCGCATGGGGAGCCCTCGCCGGAGCAAAGGGCCCGATCGCCAGAAGCCGGGGAGGGAGCGAACGGATCAGTCAAAGAGTGTGAAGCCGGAGTGACGGCGCTACGCCAGGAACTGAGGGCCAAGGAGGAATATCTCCAAACCGCCATCGAGGAACTGGAGACATCCAACGAGGAACTCAAATCTTCCAACGAAGAAATGCAGTCCATAAACGAAGAGCTGCAATCTTCGAATGAAGAACTCGAAACATCCAAAGAGGAATTGCAATCTGTCAACGAGGAATTGGCCACTGTCAATGCCGAACTGCAAAACAAGCTGATCGACTTGGCGCAGGCCAATAACGACATGAGCAACCTGCTTGCCGGGACGGGCATCGCCACCATCTTCGTGGACCAGCGGCTGTGCATACTGCGTTTCACCCCGGCCGCCACCCGGATCATCAACCTGCTTCAGGTTGATATCGGGCGACCCGTTGGCCATATCGTTTCCAACATGGTGGGCTATTCCAGTCTGGTTGCCGACGTGCAATCGGTGCTGGCGACACTGATCCCCAAAGAGTTGGAGGTGCAGACGGCGGAAGGGAAATGGTACACGATGCGGATCCTGCCCTACCGCACACTCGACAACGTGATCGAGGGCGCGGTGCTCACCTTTGTCGACATAACCGAGATGAAGAAGTCGCATGCACTGTTGCGGGAGGCCCATGACCAACTCCGCCTGGCGGGAATTGCGCGGGACTCGCAGGACGCCATTGCCGTACTGAACATGGACGGGTATATCCTGGCCTGGAATCCTGCGGCCCAGAGGCTTTTCGGCTGGACCGAAGGCGAGGCTTCGGCCAAAAATATCAGGGACATGATTCCGGAGGATAACCAGGCGCAGGAACTGGAGAACATGCGACGGGTGGCGGCGGGCGACCTGCCGGTGCCCTATGCGACACGGCGCATGACCAAGGACGGACGGACTTTGTCTGTATGGCTGACGGCCAGCTTTCTGGCCGACGAGGCCGGTCATGTCTATGCCATGGCGGTCACGCAACGCATTGCCGAAAAGAGGCTCGCCACATGACGGATAAGCTACGACGCCGAGCCGAAGCCTTGGTTCGGGCAGATGCTACGGCAACCGCGCAAAATCTTACCTCTGAGGAAATGCGGCAGGCGCTCCACGAGCTGCGCGTGCATCAAATCGAGCTGGAGATGCAAAACGAGGAGTTGCGCCGAGCCCAGGTGGAGCTGGACGCCGCCCGGGCGCGCTACTTCGATCTCTATGACCTGGCTCCGGTCGGATATTGCACGGTAAGCGAACAGGGACTGGTCCTGGAGGCCAATCTCACCCTCGCAACGCTACTTGGCCTAACCCGGGGAGAATTGGTCGGGAAGCCTTGGACCCGGTTTCTTCACAAGGAAGACCAGGATCTTTATTACCAGCGACGCAAAAAGCTCTTTGGAACCGCTGTGCCGGCCGCGTACGAATTGCGCTTGCTGCAAAAAGACGGGACAGGATTCTGGGCACACCTGGCGGCCAGCATCGCCCTGGATGCCGAAGGCGCCCCCGTATGTCGCATCGTGGTGCATGACATCACAGAGCGCAAGCAGGAGGAACAATTTCGGGAGAACGTCGAACGCATCATCCAGCATGACATCAAGGGTCCCCTTATCAACCTTTTCAGCCTGGCACAGTTGGTCATGGATGGGATGAACGATATCTCCATGCTGCAAGCGTTTCCACAAATCTTGCTTGGCATTCGGCAGGTGATCCATCTTATCAACTCCGCCGAGCCGTTGCGGCAGATGGAGAGCGGCGAATACACACCAACCAGAAAGCCGGTTGATATCTATCAGATCCTCGACACCGTGAAAGAATCCCTGGCGGTATTGTCCACACAGAACAAGGTGGGCATCGTTCTCCAGACGACGACTTTGGATTGCTCACCCGGGGAGCCTCGGCTCTGCGGAGAAGCCTTTCTCATCGAAGACATGCTCATGAATCTGGTGAAAAATGCCGTGGAGGCCTCGCCCAAGGAGGGTCGGGTGACCGTCACCTGCCAAACGGAACCGGGTGCGCTGTGCATTATCATCCACAATGCCGGCGCGGTGCCGGAAGCCGTCCGGGACCGGTTTTTCGAAAAGTACGCCACGGCCGGCAAGGTTTGCGGCACGGGACTGGGGACATACAGCGCCCAACTCATCGCCAAGGCGCACGGCGGTCGCATTGAGCTTGCCACCTCCGAGGCCGAAGGGACCAGGGTGACCGTCGTGCTCCCCTGCCCCGCCGCATAGCATTCCTGCGGCCTGAACGTTGACCAGAGGGCTGGGTCGCCAATCTCCAGCGGCCGTTCACCCACACGTCCGCCTGACAGCCAATCCTCACGTCCGGGAACATCACAGGCGCGTTTCCCGGGTGGCGTTTGTTCCTCGTCCATGGTTCGGTTCCTTTCGGCGCGGCATCGGAAGAACGCAACCCTGCGGCCTGTACAAGATGGACAGAGTGTCACTCATGCATTATAGAGCTAAATGGGAAAAACCATAAACACGACTATTGAAAGTCGTCCAGCTCAAAACAGACTTTTGGGGGAGCGATGAAGAGGCTGTTATGCATTTCTTGTTAAAAAAATATTTTCAATTGACTATTTGTTTCGTAATGGTTTTTGCTTTTACCCGCCCTGTCTTTGCGATGTCCATCCCTATTCATGGTACTGTGCTCAACAGCACAGAGACGTTCACCGGGATGGCGACGGTGCATTTTTTTGGCGACGGAAATTTAACGCTCAGGACCAATAAGGGTGTGACATGCACGGGTGATTTTGTTCATAAATCGCAGAAAAAAGGCAGCGGCACTGTCACCTGCGAAGATGGCCGCCTGGGCTCCTTCGAATTTGTCACCGCCGGATTCTCAGGCACGGGCGCTGGAATGATCGGCAACGAGCACTTTGATTTCCATATCGGTAAGTAGCCGCAGAGGCGATCCTCGCGTTTCAGGTTTTTCCCTTGGACAGGGAACACCGCCTTTGGCGGTACAAGGCATTAACGCAGGCCGACAACATGGCACAATTCCCGGGTTTCTACCGGCCTTTTCTTCTGGCCATTTTTCTGGCGGCCATCAGCATCATGGCGACGCTTCTGTGGCCGTTCCGGCACGCCATGGTCCTCGCCCTGGTCCTGGCCACACTGGTGCATCCCTTGCGGATGCGGCTGCCCCGCCCCATACGAACGCGACGGTTTCTTGCCGCGACGGCTTTGACCCTTCTCACCGTCCTGTTTATCCTCCTCCCTTTGGCGGGCTTGTTGGCCCTGCTGACCAGCGAGGCCGTCACCTTCATCCATACGACCATTGCCTGGTTCAAGACCGGTGGGCTCCTCGAAGCCCTGGCCTGGGTCCACGCATTTCCCCTACCGGACTGGGCCAAAAGCTATCTTGACCCATCGTCTATTGATTTACGCAAAATCGAGTCCTGGGCCTTGTCTTCCGGAGGAGACATCGGCCTTTGGTTTCTCGCGGCCGGCAAGGGGGTTGCCAACATCGGATTGCAACTGTTCGTGTTGATCATGTTCCTTTTTTATCTTTCGGTCGAAGGGGAGCATCTCACGAAGCTGCTGCGCACGGCGTCGCCGCTACGGCGGGATCAGGAAGACGCGATCATCGCCCGATTCAAGGCCGTGTCCCAGGCGGTACTTTTGGGCGGTCTGGGCACCAGCGTGGCCATTGGGGTGGTCACCGGCATCGGGTTTTGGATTGCGGGAATAAGCCCCATTCTCTGGGGAGCCGTCGCCGTTATCGCTTCGCTTATTCCCGTCGTGGGTCTCAGCCTGATCATGCTTCCGGCCCTTCTTTACCTTATCGCCGCAGGCTCGTTCAAAATGGCGATTTTCCTTGCGCTGTACTGGCTTTTGGTCGTCAGTTCGGTCGATAACGTCGTGCGCCCGCTTTTCATGCGCGGCACGGCGCGCATGTCCCTGGTCTGGGTGTTCGTCTCCATTATTGGCGGAGTGCTTATGTTTGGCCCGCTTGGGCTGTTGTATGGGCCGCTGGCGCTGAGTATCTCGTTTCTCTTCCTTGAAATCTTTTTCGAAGCCCAAAACGAGGCGGACGACACGGCGCCGCCCGAATCATAACCCCGACGGTGGAGCGCGTTGAAATGGTGAAACGGTGGGACGGAAAGACTCTTCGGAAGTGAGACCACTGCACCTCTGGTCGAATAAGGTGCCTCCGGCGGCCAAAGGGCTCGCGCCCTTTGGAATCCCGATATGATTTCAGGAGATTGCAATTTCAGGCTTGGGACAAAAAAAGGCCTCTAGGGAATTGCGCAGCGGTCTCGAAGTATGCCTGGGTTTGGTGGTGATGCGTTGCCGGCAGCAGACAGCGCGTTTTTTCACCACCGGACGGTCTCTCCCGGTCGGAATTCGGGGAGGCCGTCCGCGATATTCCAGGGCGTGCACAGGGCCGGTCCATGGGGCGCGCGTCGGATCCGGGCGTAGGTGCCGGACTCGATGACAAAACGCGAAGAAGCCCGATCGAGGTCCTTGAGCGCATCCACCGTAGCCCGCACTATTCGATCGTGCGGTCGAACTCGGCAAGGCAGTCGTCAAGCGGTTTGCAAATCTCCCAGACCATGAGCCGCACCACTTCACCACGAACGGCCACCATCCGCCGGACGAATTCCTCGACAGGGGCAATGGGTTCCTCCACCCGCATCGTCGGCCAGGGCCGTCCGTCCGTTGTTCCAGGCGAAGCAGGCGGCTTCATGCGGCAAGGGATTCGGTCTCGGTGAGCGATGGGCAGGAACCCAGGAATTGGTGCTCCACGTTCACGTAGACAGGCGAGACCACCGCCCGTATCGGACCGGACCACTCCAGGATTTGCCCGCCGATGCGATAACGGCGCTTGATGTGGGGAGACATGACGCAGGCAGTGGGGACGGTCCCGGCATCAGGAAAAAAGCCTTGGGGCAGGTCTTTTTCGGTCATGCTCTGAGCCTTATTGGACGCGCGGTGCCCCACCGATTTTGGTAAAAGGATCAATATCCCCCCAGCGGAAGAAACATCTCGAGACCTGGCACCATCAGCGGCGGCATCAAGACAACCGGTGGAGGCGGTGGGTAGTACCCACGCTGTCTGTCATAGTACTGCCGATGTTGGGGATAATAGTTTTCACGTCTGGAATGATGGTTATGGTAATTATTGTTATAACCGTTCCTATATGTATTGTAATCCCTATGATTCCAATTATGAGTCTGAGCAGACACGATTGTTGTACTCAGCAGAATAGCGACGATAGAAACAACCAGTGAAACAGCTCTGATTGTTTTTATTATAGTCATGATGGGCTCCATAATTTAGCAGGTACAAGCGGAACATAGCAAAAAGTTATATCCCCAGTTATCATTTGACCCTGCGATGTTTTCGGCCTTCCTTGTGTGCAAACAACAGATTTGCTATTGTTTTCTGGTCAGCAGACATTATGTTGTAAAGCTTATCAAATGCTGGAATAAGTATTTGCATACCCTTGGCATGTTCTGTGGCCATCTCACCATGCATCCGCAAACTTTCAACTGCAGTCATCTTGTTGACCTGTTTGCCCCATTGGTCGATCAGGTTTTTCATTGCCTTGGCATTGTCCCGCATTGCCGTAGCGACGTCAGTCCAAACCGACTCCTGAGCGGCTGTAATGTGGAGGTCGGCATGGAGCTTGGCGATTCGCTTCTCGACCCAATCCGCCGAATGCTTAACCGGTTTGGCTTGTTCCTCAACGACCGGGACCGGCGCCGCCTGGGACCAAGCAACAGCTGGAATGGTTGCAAGCAGCAGGGCGATAGCAATTCCATAGCTACGCATCACGAAGTGAAGAGAATTGGTGCTCATTTGTCATCTCCCTGGTAGGCGTCCTCGTGGGCGGTTACAAACAATGAATGCATGCCTGTGCATAATAACCATGTTAACAATTTTAAGTCATAAGATCGGAGACACTAAATCCTGACACGACCATTATTCTACGTAATATGTGAGATGAAGACCACTTTCCGTACTATAAACACAAGTGGCCTCATTTAGTGTTATGCTATCATTTGACTATCATGCTATTCTTGACTGCTCGCACGCCCTTGACGGAACGGGAGACCGCGACAGCCCTGTTAATTTCAGACTTGGAACTGACGAAACCAGTCAGCTGCACAACCCCTTTGAACGTTTCGACGTTTATTTCAGCCGACTTCAAGTATGGATCGTTGAATATAGCCGCTTTGACACTTGTCGTTATGGCGGTATCGTCAATATATTCTCCAGTACTTTCCTGTGTTCGTGTCGCTGCACAGCCAAAAGTAAAAGACAACATGGCAACCAAAAATAAACAAGAGAAATTCTTGACTTGCAACATAACCATGTCCTCCATGCATTTAAGCCATTAATGGCGTTGTCAAAAAATAGCCTCAGTTAGTGATTTTCAACATTAGATCAATAAACAAAACAATAACTTAGGCTACAGCTTACCCAGTAGCAACAATATGACTACTATAACCAATATCGCGCCAAAAATTCCGCTGGGGCCGTATCCCCATCCCCTGCTATGCGGCCATGTTGGAATGACTCCAAGCAATACAAGGACAATAATGATCAAAAGTATCGTTCCGAGAGACATAGTTTATTCCCTTACTTACGTGTGCTCTCAAACTGTTTTGAGCCAATTCCAACAGTGTAAGCCATCGTTAAAAAAACACCCATTTTACACCCAGCAATAAAATCTATGGCCGCCGGCCGCAACCGCTGCGAACACTCTTGCAACTGGAAATACAGGCTTCGCGGTCATAGCGACTTGCGTTGTTGGGATTTGAACGGCAGGTTGCTGCGCAGTTTGCATACTGCTGCCGGCAATAGCTTGGGGTTTCCACTGTGCCCGGGGCTACCGACTCGGGACTGCGCCCAGGCATGGATTGGCCGGGTGCGGTCATGCTTCGACCACCATCCCGGATGACACGCCGTTGAGCGGTGCAGACCATGTTACAGTCCAGGCATTCCCGATTGCACTGCACGCTAGGATCGGACCGACCTGATTTTATGGTGCAAACGACGGCCCCGTCGGGGCGCACGCAGGAATACATCTTGGCCTGGGCCTCCACAGCCTGGCAGGCGATCCCCATACTTACGGCGACAAACAGGCAAACAAGAAACTTTTGCATGATATTCTTTCCTCTGTTGAAGTTCCTCTTCCATTGGGGGCGACCATGGCCTCCCGAACACAAACCATTCCTATTCCCCTGCACCTTCTCAGACCGCTCTCCTTTCTCCGCCATTTCACACCTCCCTGAAATTTATGCTCGCCCCTGACTTCCATCCCCTCGAGTCCCAGAACACGAACGGCATCAATACGGCTGCAGACACTGCTCTCTCGAAAAATCACATTCCTCCAGACAACTTCTCCTGCTGCCAAGCCCCGCCGATGAACCGCAGCGGTTCATGCATTTATTCCATTCACCGGTACAATAGTCCGAACTCCTTAAGCGCATTCGACGACCAGAGTAGTCACCCCGTAAGATGGGAAGAGGATCGATGACCTTGCCCGGTTCGCTTTCTTCTATGTAGAGAACATTTCCAGCATCATCTCTGTAGTAAAGTCTATTGTTTTCATCATAATAATAGTGGACATTTCTATCATCAATGATAGAAAATAATCCACTTGTTCCAGTCTCCACTCTGACTTTCCGTTCGATGACGTGCAGCCCACCATTGGGATCGACGTGATAGAGCCTTCCGTTTTCATCTCGGTAGTAGCGCCGTGGACTTTGCCCACTCGCCATGGTCCTCTCTCCGGAGTATGCGGTTGTTCCGTTCGATGATATGTATCCTGACTTGTTCCTCTGGACGCATCCTGCAGTAAAAATAAATATGAATCCGGCCACAATCATCAGGTAAAACTGAAAGTTCTGCTGTCTTATCATGAAGTATCCTCCATAACGTGCCAACTTTGTGTTCTTGCACCTTGGGAACGATTCCCGTGCTTGGTCTGGACAGCGAGAGCTAAATGGTTTGTTTGGCTCATTGGCAATTATCCAATGGCTTAAAACGTGAGGTCCTTTGCATTGACGCTTTTGACGCCACGTACGTTCTGGGCGAGGGTGATGGCCAGGTCACGCTCCGTTCCGCTACGCAACTTGCCACTGAGTTTGACAATTCCGCCGTTTGTTGTGACATTGATATCAGATCCGGCAATATTACTGGAATACAGGAAGGTATACTTCACTTTTGTCGTGATCCAGCTATCACTGATGTCTTGCCCAGCCTTGTCAAAAGAACTTTTTGTGCTATCGACGACATTCGGCTTGATGTCATCGACGACAAGCTTGTTGTCGACCGACACAGCACCACGGGTATTTCTGGCTAAATTTTCGGCATGTTCCTTTGCCGCTGTACTGCCTGCCGTACCGGTGAGCGTCACACGTCCGAATTTTGTCTCGACATTCGTAGCAAAGCTATCTCTGTATTTACTCCATAACAGTTTGGATTTGACGAGTGCCGTGATGGTTACATCATCAATCACTTCTCCATAACTGCGGACAGAAGTCTTTTTTGAAGGAACAGAGTCAATCTGAACCACTATCTTGTTGTCCACATCTTTAATACCATTCACACTCAGGGCAATTTCCTTGGCTAGCTCCTTATTGACTTCTTCCTCTACGGTGCCAGTCAGTGTGGCCTTGCCGTTTTGCACCGAAACCTTCAGGTCGCTGGCGCGCAAATATGGACTAAGGGCATAGGTCGTCCATATTTGGCTTTCCTGCCGTGCATTGGTGACTTCCTGGGGCACCGTTCCTGCGGCGACCGTGTCGCACAGCATCATGATAGCCAACACAATTCCTGATGCCAGTATGAACTGTCGATATTGTTTGCACATAGCACTCCTCTATAAAAATAGATTGACTGTTGCGTATCACTGCCTTGTCCAGAAAATCAGCTACCACCAGCATAACAGGTTATATGATGCTGCCTCATCGAAGGTGGCTAACAGCTTAAGAATAATATTGTTCTGGTACTCTCTCATGATAAACCAGACGCCAAATTGATTGCCAAAGGCCAAATTCCCGGAATGGTCAAATCTTCTCAGGTCACACCGCCAGAGGCGGTGGTTTAACTGTTGGAATTAGCTGTCTGCATCTCATGCCCTCGCCTCCAGGGAGGGCTGGCATCTTGGACCATCTCAGGGAATACGCACCGCGTCGGTGCGCTACCGAACGGAAGAGAATCTATTCATGTGGCCACTGGTACACACCTACCAGACATGGTTAGACTTTTAATAATGCTTGCCAAAATATTATGGCTTCTGAACCTATCCTTGACTTTTTTTCGAGAATAATGTTTAACATACCCGTATGAGATCTAAAGATTTTGTTTGCCACTACAGGCGAAAGCGATCGGATTAAGAGCCATTCCGTTGAAATGCAACGTATTCCTTGCACCATGGTCGCGCTCGCCTAACCGATCCCAAACCGGGAGGGAGTCATGAAACAAGTCCATTTGCTGACGATGACGCTGCTGGCGGCTATTTTGCTCTTGACCGCGCATCCGGGCTGGGCCCAGGACAAGGCGGCTCCGCCCGACCTGGATGGCACGATCTGGTTGAAATCCAGTTCGGCCGAGAAGCGGGCTTTCCTGTACGGGGCCGGAAGCGCTTTCGTGCTGGAGTACTCCATCCGCACGAAGCACAACGAGCAGCCTTCCAAGTTCGTTCAGGGATGGGTGGATGTCTTGAAGAACCAGACCTGGGCCGAGCTCGAGAAGACCTTGGACACGTACTACACCAACAATCCCGACAAGTTAAATGAGCATGTCTTTGCGGTCATGTGGAACCACATGATCAAACCGAATCTGAAAGACTAAGGAACCTGCCATGAAAAAAATACTTTTTTCCGTTTTCCTCGTGACGTTTCTTGGCGTGGCAGGTTGCACGAACATGACCAAAACCCAGCAGGGGGCATTGTCCGGAGCGGCCGTCGGTGCTGGAGTGGGGGCCGGTATCGGCGCCCTGACGGGTGGCAACGCCGGGGTTGGGGCCTTGGTCGGCGGAGCTGTGGGCGGCCTTGGCGGTGCGCTTTACGGCCAGGAGCAGGAAAAGCGCTCACACAGACGCAACTACTGATTTGACAACCGGATGGCGCCGGGGGCTGGCCCCGACGCCGACGGCACGATGCGCCGCATAACGCCATGCGTTTCCGACTGGCCCAGCCGGTTGTCTGCAACCGTCACCATACGATTGATCAGCAGCTATGCCGCTGACCCTTACTTTCATTGGACAATCTGACGAACAATCAATTGACCATGACGCAAGAGTCGATCGCCAACATGCTTGGCGTACGTTGCGAAGGCGTCGCCGAGGCCGCTGGTAAGTTGCAAAAGCTTGGTGCGATCGAATAGAGTCGGGGACATGTCATCGTGCTGGACAGGCCAAAGCTGGAGCAGCTGAGTTGCGAGCATTACGCCGTCGTCAAGAAAGAATCTGGTCGTCTGCTGCCCTAGAGTCACCCGCATAATGTCAAATAATGAGGGCACTTATTTTTTAAAAACTGTTTTGGAATGTAATGATGCCCTTATTCTACGGGTATTTCTGCTTGTTATGCTTGAAGCATGATCTGTTTTTGGAATGCAGCAGGCTGCATCGGCACCGATGGCTTGATATTTTTCCTGTCATATCAAATTGATATATTCTCACCACATACCCTGATCATCCTCAACACATTTTTCCCTCCTGCGTCAAGTGTTCCCCTACCGGGAGAATCGACGTTGACAAGCGAAAGTCAGGGTGTATAACAGAAATGCTGTGGGATTCTCTTCCGCGAGGAACAGGACCACCATTGCCGCGTTCGGGTCGGCGGCGTGCCGGCCGGCCGGCCGGCGCGGCAAAACACGATGGAGGTTTTATGAACAGCCGTTTCGTCTTCCCGATGTTTGTTCTCGCGCTCTTGTCGGTCTTGATCGTTGCCTTCGCCACTGCGGCCCAGGCCCAGGGAATGTCGCAACAGAATGCCGTAGCTCCCATGGGGACCCCGGCCATGGCCATGAGTTCGCAGCAGCAGGCCATACTGGCCGAGGCCTGGACGTTGACTCCGCAGCGGTCGGCCCAGGCAGGATTCACAGGCCTGCCGCTTCGCAACTGTGAAGGTCTCTACTGCGGCGTGTTGTCCAAAATGCCTATCGGCACCCAGGTCGACGTCCTGGTCGACGACCAGGAGGGCTGGGGCCTCGTGCATGTGCCGAGCCTCAACATGTATGGCTGGGTCAACACAAACAACATCTTCTAATGAATCTGCGGCGATCCGGCCAAGTCAGTTATTAATAAACAAAGCGTCCGAAGCGGTGCCGCACGGTCGGCACCGCTCACACCTTCCCACCATTTTCTTTTTTGGTTTTTCCTTTTTTTTTTGTGGGTAGCCCCATCCTCTTGGATGGGGTCCAGGAAACAGTTTGGCCTACGCCTTTGTTGCTTCCCTCTGATGCGCTTGCTTGAAGCTCACCAACATACGCTTCTCTTCATCGTATAATTTCAGGCTTATGCAGTGCAGACTGGAACTCATGGTTAAGGGCTTGACCTGCTGTAATTGCGGCGTCTCTTCGTAGCAGCGTTGCAGGTTGTAGTTTGGAATTGTCGGGCGCATATGGTGCACATTGTGAAAGCCGATATTGCAAGTGATCCATTGCATCGGCCGGGGAAGCTGGTAATAAGAAGCGCCATCCACGGTCATCCGCCAGGGGTCCCACTGCGCTTTTCGTGCCCAGTAGACTCCCTGAAACTGGTGTTGTACGTAGAACAGCCAGATGCCAAAAGGACCAGCAATCATTACTATGGGCATTTGGACCAGAAGGTAAGTCTTAAGGCCGATGGTCAGGCCCGCCACCACCAAAATGCCCGCAATGGCCAGGTCGGTGTAGAGCACGCTCAGTCTGTCTATGCGCTTGTCTCCCTTGTGGGGCCAGCGGTTGCGCAAGAGGAAGTAAAAGATCGGCCCGATGCCGAACATGAACAGGGGATTGCGGTACAATCTGTAGGCGATTCGCGTAAATGGCGGAGCGGCGGCGTACTCGGCAACGGTCATAAGGGCGATGTCCCCGACTCCGCGGCGGTCCAGATCCCCGGCCGAGAGGTGATGCCCGGCGTGGCTGCGTCGCCAGTCGTGAAAGGGCGTGAAGGTCAGGATGCCGCAGAGATAGCCCAGGTTCCTGTTCCAGCGAGGCTTGGGCAGAAACGAGCCATGGGTGCAGTCGTGGAAAAAAATGAAGATTCGTATGTACAACCCCGAGGCCGCCACTGCCAAAAGTAGGGTCACCCAGTACGGCTGGTTCAGCCTCACCGAGCCGATCATCAGGGTAAGGAGCAAAAAATAGGGGACGAGCGTATTCGCAAGTTGCCAAATGGACTTGCGTAGGTCCGCACGGGCATATGCTGCCGTGGATGCGTACCACTCCGGCTTCTCCCCCCTTGCAACGATGACCACAGGGTTAAACGGCATAGCGAAACTCCTTGCCTCATAATGCCTCGTGTCATGTGGGCTCGGACTTTCGCGCTCTCAAGCCGACCAGGCCGGCCCCGCAATCTGAAAAACCACGATTAGACACTACCCACTTTTCTATATCCCATCCTCGCAATAATTCAATCCCTGACGAACGATCCTCAACGCCGTGAAAATCCGGCGTTCGCGGTGCATCGGAAGACAACGGCTAGGCGCGGAAATTTTCGACCGAGTCTTGTTCAATATACCCGGCACGTGAAGAACGCGTCAGCTCGGCGTGCCCGAGACATTTTGCTGGGGCTGGAATGGAGGGTGAGGGAAATGCTGGCGACTCGCTACCCTGGCCCGCTGCCACAAAAAAATGGCTTCCGGCCTTCGCTCTGGACAACCGGTGTCGGATTTTATGGCAAGACGTAAACATTCAAGCATACCAACCGGGCCTTGTCGCGTTCCTTGCCCTAGCGCCAGGTGGCCAGCCATCGCCGACGCAGGGTCTCCTCGCCCAGCAGCCAGAGCCTGCGATGGACTTCGACCAGGGCAGCACCATCCCCCAGCAGCGCCGTTTTTTCCGCCCGCGTCAGGCCATCCGGTCCAAGGTTTACGGCCTTGTCCACGAGATCCTGACGCGCCGGCCTGTCCGCCCTGCCGGTGCGGGAGGGGCGGCCGATCAGGCCGATCCGTCGACCACAGGCCGCTGGATCGACCACGGCCAGGGCCACGCCGTTTTCCCTGGGAATGGCAAACGGCCTTGGGGTGCGGGTGTTTTGTTCGTGCAAGGCCGCCAGTTCCGCCAGTTCCCGTGGCGGCGCCGTTTCCTCGGGGATGCGCAACACGCCGATGCGTCTGAGCCATCGGCCAAGGCCCGGCTGGCTCGTGACCACGGACAGGGGGATCGAAAACAACAGCGGCCCAAGGACCGGGCTGATCCACCAGAAGAACTCCCGGTTCAAGAGATACAGCACGCCGCCCCACAGGGCGGCCAAAAGCGTTCCGCCGCCATGGAACCGGATCGCTTCGGACCAGGAGGTGGCGCGGTCGTCGCGGACCTGATGGCCCCAGCCGGTTTCCAGCCCAAGGAGCGTAATGAATACGAATTTGCTGTGAAAAAGCATCCGTACCGGAGCCAGCAGCGAAGAAACGAGCACATCCAGGGCGATGCCGGCCATGAGCCGCAGAAAACCCCCGAAAAGCCGGGACCGGCCCTTGGCGAGCACGAGGATGGCGGCGAAAAATTTGGGCAAAAAGAGTAGGACGCCGGTTGTGGCCAAAATGCTCAGGGCCCACCAGGGCTCCCAGATCGGCCACTCGGGAAACAGGGTGCGCGTGGGCGGAAAATAGGTGGGCGGGGTGAGCGTCTCGATGACGGCTTCGACGCTGGAGACGGCCAGAAACAGGAACCAGAGCAGCGCCGAGCCGTAGGCCATGATGCCGTTGACGAAAAGAGCCCGGTGGACCGGAATCAACCCCTTGGTGAAAAGCAGGCGCAGGTGCTGCATGTTGCCCTTGCACCACCGCCGGTCCCGGGCCAGTTCGGCCAGCAGGTTCGGCGGCGATTCCTCGTAGCTGTCGGGCAGGTCGTAAGCCAGCCACACCCCCCAGCCGGCTCGGCGCATGAGCGCGCTTTCCACGAAATCATGGCTGGATATTTCGCCGCCCAGGGGAGGCTTGCCGGAAAGCCGGGGCAAGGCGCAATGGCGCATGAAGGGCTTGATGCGAATAAGCGCGTTGTGCCCCCAGAACTGGGCGTCGCCAAGCAGCCAGAAGTGCAGTCCGGCTGAAAACATGGGTCCGTAGAGATGGTTGGCGAACTGCTGGGACCGCGCCAGGGGCGTGTCGTGCCCAACCAGGGCCGGAACCGATTGCAGGATGCCCACATGCCGCTTGGACTCCATGACCGAGACCATGCGCGCGATGGTCGCCCCGGCCATGATGCTGTCGGCGTCCAGGACCAGCATATAAATATAATGCGCCCCGAAGCGGCGGCAGAAGTCGGCGATGTTGCCGCTTTTCATCTTGGTGTTCACCCGGCGGCGGCGATAGAAGATGCGGTCCTGACCGCCGACCCGTTCCCGTAGGCCGGCCCAGGCGGCCTCTTCCTCGGCCCAGGCTTCCGGGTCGCGGGTGTCGCTCAGGATGAAAAAATCGTAGCGGCCGATGTCCGTTTCGCGTTCCAGGGAGCGGTAGACGGCTTCCATGCCTGCCGTGACCCGGTCCATGTCCTCGCCGTAGACCGGAAAAACCACGGCCGTGCGGACGTCCGGACGCGGGGCCGCATCGGCGGGGTCGGGACGGGTGATGGCAAAGCGGTCATAGCGGCGGACCAGTGTGGCGAAACCGGCCATGGCCGTCCAGAACCCGATGGATATCCAGGCAAAAAGGGTCGCGAAGACGACCAGCAGGATTTTTTCCAGTACCGTGCCGCCGCCATGGGGCAGGACCGCGGCCATGCGCAGGACCGCGAAAGCGGTCGGCCCGAGGATAAGCAGCGCCAGGACAATGCGGCGACGGCCGGCCACCTTGCTCCAGGACGGATTGGCATACGTTCGGGGTAGGCTGGAACGTTTGGGTTCGCCCCCCTCCTCGGCCGTCGCCGTTCCCGTGGCCCTGCCGACGACCCGGCGCCAGGCCCGCGTTCCCATGTTTTCAGGGGCCATGGGGGTACGCTTCAGGGGGGGCGTCGGCCGCAGTCGCGGATCGGGGCGCGGCGGGCCGAGACGCGTGAACAGTGCGGCCATGGCCCTCCGCTCGGCTTCCCCGGGATCACGGACCGCGTCCGGGATCGTCCCCAGGCAGTCAAGCGCCGTCTGAAGCCGTTGCGGTTCGGGCATGGGCACATGGCGCAAATAGGCCAGCAGTCGGGCGCCCGCGGCCTCAAGCCCGGCTTCCCCCGGGGCTGTGTCCTGCTTGTGGCGGGAGTCCGGGCTCATGAATTCCCCGGTGTCACGGCGTAGCTCCAGGTCTCGCTCACGCTCTTGTCGTCGAATTTCAAAAACGCCCGAAGCTCAATGGGACCGCGTTTTTCCGGCAGCATGTTCTGCAGGGCCGTGCCGCCATCCAGGCCGATCTTGAAGGTCAGGCGAAAACCGCCGGTGGCCGGATTGCGGAAGCATTGCTGCTCGAGCAGTTTCCCTCCCGGGCCAACGCTGACCACGGCCTCGGCTTTCGCGTCCTTCTTGAAGGGCTTGCCCTTGTCCCCCAGGAAATCCACGACGAAAAACCGGCTGTTCTTGTCGGGCTGGGACGTTCGTGTCGCGATGGTCATGACGCCGGGCGGCAGCCCGCCCGGAGCCGTCAGCCAGCGCATGCGGTAGTCGAAGCGCATCGGCTTTCCGGGCGCGGCCTGTTCCCGGGGACTGAAAAAGGCCACGACATTGTCGTGAATCTCCTGATCCGAGGGAATAAGCACCATCTCCACCTTGCCCGGGCCCCAGTCTCCCCGCGGCTCGATCCAAAGGCTCGGCCGTTTCTCGTAGCGCGCCTCGATGTCCTGGTAGTCGTTGAAATCCGTGTCCCGATTAAACAGGCCAAAACCCTTGACGTTGTCCGCCTCGAAACTGCTGGTAAGCAGGGTGAGGGGATTGCGGGCCGGCCGCCACAGCCATTCCCCACTCTGAAAATGGACCAGCAGGCCGTCGGAATCATGCACCTCGGGACGCCAATCCATGCGCCCGCTCGGTGGCGAATTCTCGCCGTACAAAAACATGCTGGTCAGGGGGGCGATCCCCAGGGTCTTGATCGGGGTTCGCAAATACAGGCGCGAGGTCACGTCCATGACGGTCGCGCGTCCCGGGATAATGGTGAACGCGTAGGCTCCGGCCAGGCTTTCGCTGTCTAAAAGCGCATAGACGGTCAGTTTCTTTTGGCCCTTGGCCGGCTTCTCGATCCAGAATTCGCGAAACCAAGGGAATTCCTCGCCTTCCTGTTCGGCGGTGTTGACAGCCACCCCCCGGGCCGAAAGCCCGTACGTCTGCCCCTTGGCCACGGCCCGAAAATAGGAAGCGCCCAGGAATACGGTGAATTCGTCCTGGTAGGCGGCGGTGTTGATGGTGGCATGGACCCGGAAGCCGGCGGCACCGATTTCCGTCGGGAGCTGGGCCTTGAGTTCCTGGACCTGGCTGTAGTCGAACATCTCCTTGGTCACGACCACGGGTGCGACCTTTCCTGCATCGATGCTGTTGAGTTTGACCGTGCGGTCATAGAGGAAGCCCGGGTGGAAAAATTGCAGCGTAAAGGGCGATTTCGTCTTTCCCCACAAGGCGCTGTCGGGCTTGAAGCGGATTTTGCGCCAGGTATCGTAATCAAGCTTTTTGAGCGCCTCGGGAATGGGCGGCGGCGGCTGGTAGGGAACGGCCGCCAGAGTCTTGGCCGCCTGCTCCACGTTCTCAAACGAGAATTGGTTTTTCACCGCCTTGGCCGAGAAGGCCGGATACGCCGTGCCCAGCAACAAAAGCACGGTCGCGATACCCCGGAAAAGCAGCGCCGAGAGGCTTCGCCTGTTGTGTTGGGAATGGCTTGCGGTGCTATGATGCATGCTGCCCAGCTTTATTTTGTTGGATCGTTGTATTGCCATGAGAGGCCACGCTTGTTCGATGCTTCGAGTCGTCTCCCTCGCTCGCCGTCTTGACCCAACAGCGCAGCACCTCGGCCACGCTCCAGGCCTGGACAATGCAGCCGCGCGGCAATAAGGCGGCCCGGCATCGAAGACCTCGCTGATCGATCCGCTGCAGGCCTCCTCGAAATGGGCCGCGAGGCCGGCCAAAAATTGCCTGGCCTCGGCCGGCCGGTCCGGATGGAGCTTGAACCAGGCCGCCACGGAGGGGTCGATGAGCCAGGCCCAGACCGTGCCCTGGTGGTAGGCGGCGTCCCTGGAACGCAGATCACCGTCGTAGCGGGCCTTGTAGTCCGGATGGCCGGGGGTCAGGGAACGCAGGCCCGCCGGGGCCAGGAGCCGTTTGGTCGCCACCTCCATGACGGAGTGCCACCGTGTCTGGTCAAGGACGGGATGATCCAGGGAAACGGCCAGGATCTGGTTGGGGCCGCAGGCCGCCAGTTCCGGCAGCTCCCGTTGCGCCGCCGCCCAGGGGCCCTCCCTGGAAAACGTCCCGATGTGCATTTCATAGATGACCTGCCCCTCGATGCCGACGCCCGGCCAGCCGGCGTCCCGCCAGGCAAACGCCGCGGGATCGACGATCTGCGAGGACCCGTGGGGACCATCGGGGTGACAGCGCGAGGCGGGACCGGAGTATTGGCCCTGTCCATTGCGGCGGAAACGGTACCGGCTACCGGCGGCGGCCTGGGAGACGAATCCGGCGTGATACCCGTTTGGCTCAGGTTTCAAGGGAACGGTTGCCGGAGCCCCTGGCCCGGAGTCCAGGACGCCATCGACCGTTGCGACGCGGGGCGCCCAGACGCGAAAAGGGGTCCCCCCCTTGGGTTGGACCTCGGCTCCTCTCAGGGAGTACCGTTCGGGTTTACTGGGCATGTTTCCTTGACCTCCGTGGGGTCTCAAAAAGCAGCGCGGGAGTCTGTCGGGAGTCACCGGACTTGAAGTAAAACATACAATCCCAGACGGGTGCACGAGGATTCGCGGGCACGTCAAAAATATCGGGACAGGCAATGCCGCGGTCTCAAAAAAACCGTTCTAGGCCGTTCCGGGGCATGGCATGGAATCGGGAGCCAAAATTTTCTCCCGGAGCCCAGCATACGCCGCCGCATCGGGGAGCACAGACGGTTTGCACCGCAAGGCTTCGCATTCCTGCGCCCAAAATGCTCCCGGGGGAAGATTGCCGGGCAGTGGAACCTTCTCCATATGAAAAACAAACGCAATCGGAGCATTGTCCGTCAAGCCGCTGTCCGTCACACCGTGGCCTTGCAGCCAAAAAGGATTGCGCTTGGCCACAAGGTTGTGCCGTAAAGGGTCAATCAGTATGAAATGGCCAAATTCCTTCTTATTGTCGCAAAGATATGAGGCATGTAGATTATTGTGCCATCGGAACAAATGGACATCGAAAAAGTTATCCAGTCCGAACATCACAAAGAGGCCGTTTCCTATAATATGGTGTTGCTGCGCAGCGTTAAACCAGAAGGCACATCGGTAGATAATATCGGAAATCGTCAAGAGATAAGAGACGCGGTACACGCCGGTGATGAGTTTAAAAAGGTCCTGGATATAGTGCGACGAATTGTAGTTCCGATACTCCTGTTCAAAGCTCGACCCGAAATCCAGATACGACGGCGGCGCCATGTCGACGTTGCCTTGGCGGGACAGGCCCAATTCAAAGCGAATATCCACGTCCGGCGTACCGAACAGCGTGGGTGACAGGCCCAGACACTGGGCGTAAGCGACCAGCCGCTCTTCCGGAACCCCCTGCCGGATGTCCGCGTCAATGGTGGTGGTGCTTCGCGGAAGCCCGAGAGCCGTCCAGAGATCCCAGTTCAGGACATGGTCAGGATCCTCAGTGTTCTTTCGCCAGTTCTTCCCCAAAAGCTTCAAGGCTTGGCGCAGATGTTCGCCCGCGACGGGGTTCCGCCGCTTCGCGGGTCGTCCGGATTTAGCAGGTCTGTTCATGGCGACGCAACGCTATCCAGTATGACAGTCTATCCATTTTATTTGACAAGTTTTTTTTAGAAAGTCCAGTCTGCTTTCACCGATTGCCCCCGTGGTCCACAGGCTTTTAACGCCCTTTTCCTGGAATTTCCTGGGGTTTGTCGCGGCGAAAAAACCAAGAAAGCCCTCTTGCCATACAACTCCGAATCCATGCATAAAAGCTGGCATGATCCTCTTTGGTGCATGACGGCCATTGTCCGAAGCGCCATGATCTGTCTATTGCTGCGAATTGTAAATTCACAGCCAGCATACAGGGATGCCAAAGGGGAAAACTGTATGGCCACCCGAGGCGTTTCCTGCAACCTTTTGTGCAGTAGGCCGCCGGAAGCTTCCTTTTCGGCCCAAGGTATCAGTGCCGTCGTCCCGAACTTCTAAGGAGATTCCCAGTTATGCACATACCAACCCGCAGCAATATACCGTTTTTCCTGCTGGCTCTGCTCGGTTTTCTCTGCATGCAGACGCAGCTGCTCTTTGGGGCGGAAAATAAAAAAATTTTCGATGCCCATGCCACCTCCTTCAGTTACTTTTTCAAGGACGGGGACATGGACTTCCACTTCGGCAATCTTGTCCTTGGTGCGGCGGTCAACGGCGGCGTGGAGATCGGCGAGGCCTTTTACGCGGCATCGCACATGACGGACGGCGATGCCGCCAGCTGGCAGCAGCAGTGGTCCGAATTGGCCAAACGGGCCGCAGCGCGCGGCGAAAAGGCGCTGGCCGCCGGCCACAAGGTCAGCGCCCGCAGCCAGTTCCTGCGCGCGGCCGACTACTACCGGTTCTCCCTTGTTTCCATGCTGCCCGACAATCCCCAGATGCGGGAACACGGCGCCAAGATGCGAGCCCTGATGCGGCAGGCCGGCCCGCTCTTCACTCCGCCGCTTGAATACTTTGAAGTCCCTTTCGAGGGCACGGTGCTGCCGGGCTATTTCCGGGCCGCCCCGGGCAAGGGACCGCACAAGACACTCCTCATGATCGGCGGTGGGGAAACCTTTGCCGAAGATCTTTTCTTTTACATCGCTCCCCAGGCTTTTGCCCGGGGCTACAACTTCGCAACCGTGGACCTGCCCGGCCAGGGACTGCTCCCCTTCGAGGGCAACGTGTTTCGTACCGACACGAATGTCCCCATGAAGGCGGTGGTCGATTCCATCCTGCGCCGCCCCGAGGTCGATCCGACCCGGTTCGCCGCCTACGGCTACAGCGGCGGCGGCCTGTTCGTGCCCCAGGCCGCCATGCACGATCCGCGCATCAAGGCCATTGCCATGAATTCCGCCGTGGTGGATGGCCACGCCCTTTTCGCCACCATGCCGGCAGCCCTGGCGACCGCCAAGGATATGGCCGGCTGGTCCTCCTTCCACGCGGGCGTGGTCAAGGCCATCTGCTGGCGCTACGGCGTGCCCCCCGATCAGCCGGCCAAGCTCATCCAGGCCAACGCCGGGAACACCTTCGATCCGGCCAAAATCGTGGTTCCCGCCCTCATCCTCGTCGGCGAAGGGGAATACAAAAGCCAGGAAGTGCAGCGGCAGCAGAAAATCGCCCTGGAACATTTCCCCAACCCGGCCTCGAAAATGGTCATTACGCCCGCGAACGAAGGCGCAAGCAACCATTGCATCATGGAGAACCGTTCCCTGGTGGGACAGGTGCTTTTCGACTGGCTCGACGACGTCTTCAAATAAGACGCGCCCCCCCGAAATCGCCGCCCTCCTCGCATCGCACCGTAGGTGTCCGCAAAAGGATCGGATCATGCTCCACCACCGCCACTGCCGCCTTGCCGCAAGCGCCCTTCTGGCGGCGCTTGCCCTCCTGCCGGGCTGCGCCTCCATCGGCCCCGGCCGGATGCTCCAGGACAGGGCCGACTACAATTCCTCCCTCACGGAATCCTGGAAACGCCAAATTCTGCTCAACATCGTGAAAGTCCGCTATGTCGAGCCGCTGTTCTTCATGGATGTCGGTGACATCGTAGCCGGCTACACCATGGAAACCGCCGGGAGCATGGGCTTTACCCGCAGCCTGTTCGATGTGACGCCAAGTACCGACTCGCCCGTTTTCAGCAGCTCCAGCAAGCTGGATTTCGGCCTGTCCGGAAAATATACCGATCGCCCCACCATCACCTACAAGCCCATGACCGGCGCGCCGTTCCGCAAAGGCATCATGTCGCCCATTCCTCTGCACAATATCCTGCTGGGCCTCGAATCCGGCGTCTCGGCCCACTTCTTGTGCAATCTCGGCGTGCGCGCCATCAACGGCCAGCGCAATGCCATCCTGACGCCGCAACGCGAAGCTCCGGCGCAAGAAGGTTTTTCGCGGGCCGTGGAGCTTCTGGCCCAGCTGCAGGTGGCCAACGGCCTGCATGTCCGCGTAGAGCCCCGGCCGCAAGGGAAGGACGTCCGCCTCTTTCTGTCGCTGGGCGGTAAAAATCCTGCACCGGATGTCCTGGCCCTGGTCAAGGAGCTGCAGAACCTCCTCGACCTCGATCAAAGCGTCTTTGTCTATGAGGTGGTGAGCGTTCCTGAAGCCAACAACCGCCGACAGATCACCGTGCAGACCTATTCCCTGATGCAGATCATGGCCACGATCGCCACACGCGTCGCTATCCCGGAAACGGATATCCAGGAGCAGTGCGCCTTGCCCGGGACATCCCTGAATCTGAACCATGGTCCTATCGCCGGGATGACCATCCATACCGCCCAGACAAAACCCAAGGAATCCTATGCCGCCGTCCACTATCACGGCCACTGGTTCTGGGTGGATGACCGGGATCTTACGACCAAACGCGTCTTTTCCTTCCTGATGCTTGCCTTCACGCTCATGGAGGACAAGGTGGCCACGCCGCCGGTGCAGCTGACCATCCCGACCCAATGAGAAACGCCTGCCCGAGAAGGGGATACGGTACGCTTGTGCCACCACACGAGGATTTCGCCATGCATCCCATTGCCCACACTGACAGGTGGCGGCGCAGACACGACCGGGCACCGGGTGGACATCACCGCGAATACGCCAACCCCGGGCGTTCTCTCCAACCGAAGGCGCCGGACTGCGGATCGAGGCTCATTCCCGACATCGTCTCCCAGTGTTGCGGGCAGGCCGCCCGCCTCCTGGCAGGCGTGACGGTCTGCCTGCTCCTGGCCATGGCCGTCCCGGGGCTCGCCCGGGCCGGGGAAGCGGCCGAAGCTGCCGTCACCATCGCCAGCGGCCCCATACGTGGCCAGGCCGCGGACGGGCTGCGGCGCTTTCTGGGCATCCCCTACGCCGCCCCGCCGGTCGGAACGCTTCGCTGGCAACCGCCCCAGTCGGTCGCCGCCTGGACGGCTCCCCGGGACTGCACGCACTTCGGCCCGGCCTGTCCGCAACCGCGCCAACGCCCCGACGGCGCCTCCAGCGAGGATTGTCTCACGCTCAATGTCTGGACCCCGGCGACGCGGCCGGGGGAAAAGCTCCCGGTCATGGTCTGGATTCACGGTGGCGCCTTCAATTTCGGCGCCTCCTCGCAACCGGAATACGACGGCGCCAACCTGGCGCGCCATGGCGTGGTGGTCGTGACCATCAACTACCGCCTCGGGCCCCTGGGCTTTTTTGTCCATCCCCGGCTCGCGGCGGCATCCGACCGCCATGTCTCGGGCAACTATGGCCTGCTCGACCAGATCGCCGCCCTCACCTGGGTGCGACAAAACATCGCCGCCTTCGGCGGTGACGCAGGCAACGTCACCATCTTCGGCCAGTCAGCCGGTGCCCGGTCCGTATCCCTGCTCGTCCTCAGCCCCTTGGCCAAAGGGCTCTTCCACCGGGCCATTGCCCAAAGCGGCGGTCCGATCCTCGGCTCGGAATACTTGAATCCGGCATTTAACGGCGACATGGCCGCCGTCTCGGCCATGGGGCAAAAACTGGCCGACAGGCTCGGTTGCAGCGCCGCCACGGAGGTCCTGGCCTGTCTGCGGAAAAAATCCGCCCAGGAAGTCGTGACGGCGGCGGCCTGCTCGACCGGACTCTTCGACACCGGGCTTTTTTTCGCGCCGGTCCTTGACGGCCGGGTACTGCCCGACAACCCGCTGACCGCCTATGCCGCGGGACGCCAACAAGCCGTGCCCATGATCGTCGGCAGCACACGCAACGAGGGAACGCTCTACCTGGCGGAAGAAAAGAACCTGACCCTCGAAAAATACAAGACCTTCCTCAACGCCCGGTTCGGAGCCGAGGCGACAAGCGCCCTGGCCATGTTCCCCGCCAAGCGTGACGCGGATGTCCCGGGGGCCATCGATCATGTTATTGCCGTGGCGGCAAATGCCCAGCCGGCGCGGTTCGTCGCCTCGTCCCAGGACCGCCTGGGCGTGCCGGCCTATCTCTACCAGTTCACCCGCCGGCCCGACACGGACAAGGCCCGCACGCTCGGCGCGCACCACGGCGCGGATCTCGCCTACGTCTTCGGCAACATGTCTCCCGCCGACGGCTATACCGACACGGACAAGGCGCTTTCGGACACGATGCTGGCCTATTGGGTTCAGTTTGCCAAAACCGGCAACCCCAATGGCCAAGGCCTGCCGCCCTGGCCCCAATACGAGAGCGTCTCCGACAAAAACATGGACTTCGGAGACACGGTATCCGTCAAGGAGCATCTCTACAAGAAACAGTGTGATTACATCAGGATACATTCACGATTCGAACAGCACTAGGGCTTGTTGCCCGCAATGCCCCGAAAGGAAGGCCCCCTATGCCCAAAGCCCGTTGCCACGCCACGGCCCTGATTGCCGCCTTCTTCCTTTGCCTGGGTCTCTCCTGCCGTAGTGCCGCCGCAACCGGGCATACGCCTGGTCCCGACGCCGCGCCTGCAGCCAAGGCCATGCCGGAACGGGCCGTCGATCCGCACGTGGCGCATGTCCGGTTTCACTTCGACGACCCGGAGATGGATTTTGTTTTCGGATCGCTGGTGCTCGGTACCACCGTCACGCATGGCTGCGAGATCGGCGAGGCGTTCACCACCGCAGCGAACATCACGGACGGCGACGCCGCGAGCTGGCAGGAACAGTGGCAAAAAACCGCTCGTCTGGTGGAAGACCGGGGGGAAAAAGCCTTCGCCGGCGGCCACCGCGTCAGCGCCCGCGAACAATTCCTGCGGGCCGCTTCCTACTTTTTCGCGGCGCATGTCTCCATGCTGCCGGCCGACCCGCGTTTCAAAAAAACCGCCCTGCACGGACGTGCCCTTTTCCAACGGGCGGGCAAGCTCATGGAGCCGCCCGTGGAATCCATCGAGATTCCCTTCGAGGGGACGGTGCTCCCCGGATATTTCCGCAAGGCAGCCACGACCAACGCGCCGGCCAAGACTCTGCTGCTGCTCGGCGGGGCTGAGACGTTCGCGGAGGAACTCTTTTTCTACATCGGGCCGCAAGCCTTGGCACGCGGCTACAACCTTCTGACGGTGGACCTGCCCGGCCAGGGACTCCTGCCGCTGGAAGGGCTTTTTTTCCGCCCGGACATGGCTGCGCCCATCAAGGCGGTGGTCGACTACGCGTTGCGGCGTGAGGACGTCGATCCGAGACGCCTTGCCGTCTACGGCATCAGCAGCGGCGGCGGATTCGCCCCCCAGGCGGCCATGTCCGACAAGCGCATCGGCGCCCTGGTCATGAACAATTGCGTCGTGGACGCCGCCAAGGGCGTGGCCAAGATGGCCGTGGCCACGGCAACGCCGGAAGTGGTCCGAACCTGGACCTCCTTCAAGCGGCAGACGAACCAGAACATTGCCTGGCGATTCGGGCTCAAGCCCGACGATCTGCCGGGGCTGGTCAAAGCCAATCAGGGTTTTGCCTTCGATCCCGCGAAAGTGACCGCACCCGCCCTCGTGCTCGTCTCCAACGGCGAATACAAAAGCCCGGAGATCAAACGGCAAACCATGCAGTGCCTCACCCTGCTGGCGAACCCGCAAAAACATCTGGTCATTACCCCGGCCGAGGAAGGGGCCTCCAATCATTGCATCATGGAGAACCGAAGCCTGATGGCCCAGGAGGTCTTCGATTGGCTCGACAGCCTCTTTTCACCCGCGACGCGACCCGGATCCTAAGGCCAAGCCCGGGCGTCCCGCCGGCAGAACGCACCGGCGGCGGCAACGCCGCATCGCCCCACCAGAACCATGTTCCCAACCGGACGCGCCAAGGAGAAAACACCATGCGGCTCACCATCCCCCCCTGCCCCGGCGGCATCGTCGCCCGCCTGTGCCTGATCGCCCTTTTGCTGCTGCCGCCGGCCGCCGCCAACGCGGCCGGACAGCCCTCTCGCGTCTCCAACCCCCTTGAAGACCCGATGATCCGAATCACCAGTCTTCCCATCAAAAAAAACGTCGACCACGTCCTGGCCGGCATCAGCCGCGATGTTTCCAAGGAGGTCGGCCTCAGCCAGGACCTGATTACCTACTACTGGCAGGATTTCAAAGCCATCGACTGGAACGGTCGCAAGACGGACAACTGGCCTGTCTTTGTGGACATTTACGTCGCCGGCTTCTTCAAGCAGGAGATGATCGAAAAGGTCATGCTGGCCGTAGCCGCCGCCATCGAAAAGAACATCGGCGTTCCCAAGGCAAAGGTTTTCATCCACACCCACATTGCCGGCCAGGGACAGGTCTATATCTCCGGCGAGGTGATGCATTGGCAGCAGGAGAGCCTCCCCGCCATGAAGGCCCCCGAACCCGTTCCCGCCGCCAATCCGGTCCAAGGCCAACCGTTGGACCGCTTCCTGTTCAAGGACCCGGCCTTCGTGTTCCAGAGTCTGTGGCGGTTCGGCCTGATCGCCAGTGGCGGAGCGGACCTGGGAGAGGCCCTGACCGCGGTCAGCCACATCCGGGACGGGAATCGGGAGGACTGGTATGCCGCCTGGAGCGCCATGGCGGACCATGTTGCCGCCATAGGCCGGCAATTTCTGCAAGACGGGCATGCCCTCAGTGCCCGGGAGGCCTTTTTCCGGGCGACCAACTATTATCGGGCGGCGGAGATTTATTTGAAGCCGAGCGATCCCCGGCAAGTCGCTACCTGGAAAAAAGGGCGTGACGCCTTCCTTGAGGCGGCCAAAGTATCCGGCGGATGTATCGAACCCGTCCGCATCCCTTATGAGGATAGAACCCTGCCGGGCTACTGGTGCAGCCCCGACGACTCCGGCCGCAAGCGTCCTGTGCTCATCCTGCAGACCGGGCTCGATGGCACCGCGGAAGATCTGTATTTCATCATGGCAGCCCAGGCCGTGAAGCACGGCTACAACTGCCTGATTTTCGAGGGGCCTGGCCAGGGCGAACTGATTCGGATCCACAAACGGCCTTTCCGCGCCGATTGGGAAAAGGTCGTGACGCCGGTGGTGGACTTTGCCCTCAAGCGCCCGGAGGTCGACCCGGAAAAGACTGCCCTGCTCGGCTACAGCATGGGCGGCTATCTTGTTCCACGCGCCCTGGCCTTTGAGCATCGGATCAAGTACGGCGTGGTCGACGGCGGCGTCTTGAGCGTTTTTGACGGAGTTATGCAGCAGTTCCCGGCCGAGATAAAAAAATCCCTTGGCGATGACACGGCAGCGTCCACAATAAATCAACTGGCCGGCGAAGCTCTACAAAAAAATTCCTCTCTTGAAACGTTCATTGCCCAAATGTTGTGGACATTCCAGGCAGACACCCCGTTTGAACTGTTTCGTAAATTACAGCTATATACTATTCAAGACGTCATCGGCACCATCGACTGCGAAATGCTGGTGCTCAATTCCGTTGACGACCGAGTGGCCGGATCTTTTGAGCAGTCCAAGCTTTTTACCAACGCACTCAAGGGGAAAAAAACGTATCTTGAATTTTCAACAGCCGAAGGAGGGCAGTTTCACTGCCAAAATGGTGCCCCCATGCTTTCAAGCGAGCGTATCCTAAATTGGCTGGATGCGCGTATGCACCCATAAAATGATTGCTGCACAATTGCTCAGGAGAGGAAGCCTCCGGCGGCCAAAGGGTGTGCCCTTTGGAATCCCGTCATGCCATGAGTCCGTTGCATTGTAACGGGAGCGCATTGGCCGGCTGTCAGGCAATTGTGCAGCAGTCTCAAAAATTGATCTGCTGCACTCTATTCGACCGACCATCCCGGGACACTGCCGTCGTCAAAAAGACTCGGCGCATCCATCACTACTGCGACAAAATTGTCGCTCACACCACAAAAAGGGGTTAAACCCGCCACCTCGGGGCTGCTGCACGCCGCCCTTCATCTTGTAATTTATTAAAATAAATACATTTTTATAAATTTGCACGCATTTTGCTTTCTCCAAAACAACTCTGGAAGGAAAACACCCGGTACCGTTTTGCCGGCTGCTCCTCCCGGGGCAAGAATCCACGAACGCCGCGAGCCGGCCACGCTCCCCGGCACCGGCAGACCAAAGGAGTACCCCCCATGATCTCCGCCGAAGAAAAACTGCAGCAGGCCAAAAGTTTACTGGACTATTACCAGCATGACAGTCGTGACTTGAGTCCTGGACTGCGGGGCATGTTCCTGTCCAAGTCCGCAGTGATCGGCATGATCTTCCAGACGCTTGAGCTCATGTCGCAGCAGGAATGGGAAGAGTTCGCAGGGATCGGACAATGAGGTCGCGTTCCCCGAGGGCCTCGAGGCCAGACAGCATTTTCGCAGCCCAAACGGGTTGGGGCTGTGACGGCCAGCCCGGCACCCTGCACCCGGACCAACCCTCCCGACCGTAACCCGGAGGCCGCGCGTACGCGCATCCCTCCGGGTAAAAAGCGGGAGCGCCTCGCCGGCTTGCCCGCCTTCGTTTCCCAGCCCGTATCCCAGACCCAAAAGGCGCTCTCCCGAGCCGAGCCGCCACGCTGGACGCACTGCTCCGCGCCGGAGAAGTCTGCCCCCTTGGCCGAAGCCCACCGGAGACAGAGACCACTGCACAAGGAGTCGGCGGTCATGTCCTGGTCTTTATGACCAGACCGGTCAGTCGGCGGTAGATCCATTCCAGGCCGCAGCACAGCGGCATAAGCGCCAGCAGCAGCACCAGGGCAGGACGGGAATGACGCCAAATGTACACCGACAAAATCCCCAGCATGACGAGGCAACTGACCAAGGCCAGCCGCACGATCCAGGGATTGCCGCCGGTCTGGGCCGTCAGTCGCAGATGCGCTGCATGAACGCAGGCGTAGCCCGCAAAACCCTGGGCATAGAGCGCCAGGGCGATAATATAGCCGATCCAGAGAGAGATGTTGATGCCACCGCTGACGACACCATCGCCGAAGCCCTTGACCAAAAATTCCACGGCTCCGCCGGCCGATGGATAGCGGGCCCCGAGCTTGGCATAGGAGTATGAGGAGAGGAGCGCCACCACGCCGCCAATGGCGAAGGAGATCCACAAAGCCCCGCCCGAAGCCTGGGCCACGACGCCGAGAATGGAGAAGATGCCGGCACCGATCATGCCGCCGATGCCAATAGCCATTGCCGCGAAAAGCCCGATGCGACCGACCGGAGGCAGGTTCGATGGAACGCTTGGTGCCATCAGGGAACCTCCTGGATCATTCCTCCCCGAGCGGGTTATTAGCTACCAGTTTTATTGAGAAAATGTCCAGTCAAATCGGTGACTGCAGCCCTTTAAAATCCCATACTCCTTTCACGTTATCCAAATTCTATTTCCCGAAAAAATCATCACAACAGGCCAGTGCGCGACGGTCTCTGCTCAGTAGCAGGCAATGTTGCTGTCGGTCCGGGGCTCGGTCCCGCCCATGAGCACGCCGTTATCCAAACGTACAATCATCTGGCCGCGGCCGAAAGACGTGTCGTCCAGGGCCACCTCCACGGTATGGCCCCGGGTAGCCAGCTGCCTGGCGATTTCCACGGGAAAGCCCGACTCCACGAGGAAACGGCCATTCCGGGTCCATTGCCAGCGCGGCGCGTCCAGGGCCTGTTGCGGATTGAGGTGGAAATCCAGCAAGTTGCACAGCACCTGCACATGTCCCTGGGGCTGCATGTACCCACCCATGACCCCCATGGGGCCAACAGCCTTGCCCTCCTTGGTCACGAAAGCGGGAATGATGGTATGATAGGACTTTTTCCCCGGAGCGAGACAGTTGACGTGACCGGCGTCCAGGGAAAAATCCGCGCCGCGGTTCTGCAGGGCGATTCCGGTGTCGCGCACGACGATACCTGAGCCGAACCCCATATAGTTGCTCTGGATAAACGACACCATGTTGCCTTCGCCATCGGCGGCGCAGAGATAGACCGTCCCGCCGGCGGGGAGGTCCGTCACTGCCGGCGTCGCTGCCCGGTCGGTGATGGCGCGTGCCCGCATCGCCCCGAAATCAGGCTCCAGGAAACGATGATAGTCCACCCGCATAAAGCGAGGATCCGTCACGTAGTGCCGGGCATCGGCAAAGGCCATCTTGATGGCTTCCCATTGCAGGTGGCAGGCTTCGACGCCGCCGCAGTTGCCGAGAGGGAACTCCTTGAGGATGTTGAGGGCAATAAGCGCCACGATGCCCTGTCCGTTGGGAGGAATCTCCCAGAGGTCGTAGCCCCGGTAGTTGACGCTGATGGGTTCGACCCATTCCGGCCGGTAGGCGGCCAGATCCGCTGCGGTCAGGTAGCCGCCGAACGCCGCGCTGTCCGCTGCCATGCGCTTGGCGAGGTCTCCCCTGTAGAAATCCTCGGCCCGGCTGCTGGCAATGGCGGCAAGCGTTTTGGCATGGTCGGGCAGACGGACGAGTTCTCCCGTCTCGGGGGCGCGGCCGGCCGGCGCGAAGGTGCGATACCATTCCTCGAATTCCGACGTCGTGCAGTGCTGTCGGTACAGGCGGAAGGCGTTGCCCCACAGCCAGGACAACATGGGGCCCACGGGATAGCCTTCCGTGGCATAGGCGATGGCCGGCTCCAGCAGGGTGGCAAACGGCAGGCGGCCGAATCTGGCCGCCAGTTCGGCCCAAGCCGCCGGAGCGCCCGGCACCATGACCGGCGCCCAGCCGTATTGGGGCATGTCCGAGCCGACACCGGGTCTGGCCCGCACCTTGTCGATGGAAATCTCCCGGGGAGCGACGCCGCTGGCATTGAGCCCATGCAGTTCGTTTCCGGTCCAGACCAGGGCGAAGGCGTCGCTCCCCAAACCGTTCGAGGTGGGTTCCAGGACTGTCAGGGCCGCCGCCGTGGCCACAATGGCATCCACGGCATTGCCTCCCTGGCGCAGCATGGCCAGACCGGCCGCCGCCGCCAGAGGGGAGCTGGTCGCGACCATGCCGTTTCGGGCGCAAATCGGCAGCCGCCTGGAAGGATACGGGGCATAGAGCGGATCAAAGGCGATGGGAGACTGCATAGGACACACGTTTCCTTTTGACGGTCAGGAGCGGTCCACGACCAAGTCGCGCACGACCTTGTCCGAGCTGGGCGCGATCACGATCGAAGCGGTATCTTCCGGCACCTGGGCGGCACAGGCCAGCACCGTCTTGCCATCGAGTTTCACGGCACAACGGGCGCAGATTCCCTGGTTGCAGGCGCTATGCCGATAATAGGCCAAGCTGTGATCCAGATGCGTGTAGACATAATCGAGCACGTCCATGACCGTCATCGACGGCGACAGCGTGGGCACCTGGTACTCTTGCATCCCCGTACTTTTCATGATTTGCACTTTCATTCAAGCATTCTCCAGGATGGTCTGCGCGATGCAGTCTGCCACGGTTGGATAGTTATGCCGATCCAGGGGAAGAAAGACTTCCTGAGGCGCACGGGTGGCGTACTGGAGCGCGTCGCCCTGGATACGGGCCGTGTAGCTGAGCAAGAAATCACGGTTGTTCACCTCGGGGTAATCCTCGCGCAGATGCGTCCCCCGGCTCTCCTTGCGCTCCAGGGCGGCATGGAGGCCAATTTCCGCGCACAGGGCCAGATTGCGAACCATGACGGACTGCATCCATTCGAGGTTGTAGTGCCGGCTGGACGTGGCCAGGGCCAGGGTGTCAAGGCTGGCCCGCAGCTCTTGGCTCTCGGCGTAGGCCCGGGCCAGCAGGGCGCCGCTCCGGTAGAAGTTGAATCCCCGATCACAGATGGCGTGCAGCTTGGCCAGAGCGTCGACCGGACTGAGGCCTTCCTGCCGCGCGAACGGAGCTTCGAGCCAGGCGACCTTGGCGGCGAGATCGTCGGCCTCGGCCTGGGGGGCGGTCCGGGCGAAGTCGGCGGCGCTTTTGCCGGCCGTGGCCCCCTGGGCCAGCATTTCCGTCAGGCCGTCGCCGCTGCGAAAGGCGCCGAACATACCGCCCGTGACTTCTCCGGCGGCATACAGGCCCGGCACGTCCGTGGCGAAGGTCGGGGCCACGACCACGCCGCCCATGCTGTATTCATTGCCGAAGCCGACCTTGAGGCGCTTGCGGTTGGCAATGATGTCGCCGGCCAGCTGTTGCAGGTCAATGCGGTGGTACCGCCCCGGGCGATGCCAGCTCTTCTGGGAGTCCGCAAAGGCCCGGAAGGCCTGTCGGATCTCCTCGTCGCCGTAGGCCGAGTAATCGTAATAGAAGGCGTTGCCGTACGTGTCCCAGTTGGGCCACATGCCCTTGCCGTAAAAATAGGCCATAAGCAGCTTGTTGACCTTGGCGTCGGCCGGCTTCACCCTGTAGCGGGGATCATCGGGAAACGGCAGTTCCTCCCCGTCGAGAGCAGTCATTTTCGGGCGCAGAGAGAACATGGCCGGGATGGAGAGCAGGTAGGGCAGCAGAGAGCCCTTGGCATAGAACGGCTCCAGAATCGTGCCGATAAAGAGCAGGAACTCCATGTCCACCGCCGCAGCTCCGGCACGCAGGGCCATGGCGATGCCGTCGCCAGTCATGTCGCTGATGGAATTCTGCAGGGAGAAAGGCTGGTAGCCACCAGTGGCCAGGACGACGGATTTGGCCTTGAAGCAGGTCATTTGCCCGCTGTAGACGTCGAACCCCAGAGCGCCGCAGGCGGTGCCGCCGCTGGTGAGGACGTCCGTCACCATGGTGTCCTCGAAGACGCGGATGGCGGGATGCGCCTTGAGGCCATGGCGCAGGGCATTGCCGAACGCCCGGCCCGAGGTGCGCCAACGCGAGGCTTTGGGCATGAACTTGAAGATCTGCCCCGAGTCCTTCACCCAGCCGAGCAGTTCCGCCACCGCACGCGGGGCCTCGTCCACGAAATGCCGCTCGATGCGTTGATCGCCGATCTGGAAGGCACTGGTCACCAATTTGTGGAACAGTTTTGCACGGGTGTATTCCTGGTTGGCTTCGGGTTCGCCGCAAAAGCTCCGGGCGCTTTCTCCATCAATGCCGAAGCTGCCGCCGATCATGATGGTATTCCCGCTCTTGCCGACCTTGCCCTTGGACACCAGGGTCACGGATGCCCCCTGTCGCAGGGCGGAGACCGCCGACATCACGGCGGAACCCGCGCCTCCGATTACCAGTACGTCGCTGACTACCGTATGCATTGTCATGATATTACTCGCAGACCATGGTGGGGGCGTTCATGGCGTCCCGATTGATTTTGTGGAGGATTTCCTTGACCATCGTGCTCAATGCCGGATCGTTGCGATCCCGGGGATAGGCGAACGGAACCTCGATGATTTCACTGATCTGTCCCGGATTCGCCGTCATCAACACCACCTTCGTCCCGAGATATACGGCCTCTCCCACATCGTGCGTGATGAACAACACGGTTTTCTTTTCCGTCTGCCACAAGGAGATGATTTCATCCTGGATGGAAAGGCGGGTGAGGTAATCCACGGCGCCGAGCGGTTCGTCCATGAGCAGGATGGAGGGATTGTTGACCAGGGTACGCACCAGTCCGGCCCGTTGCCGCATGCCCCCGGAGAGTTCATGCGGATATTTGTCCTCCCAGCCGGCCAGATGCACCATCCGCATGTACTTGTCGGATAATTCCTGGCGTTTCGCCTGGGCCACACCGTGCAGCTCCAGCCCCAGGCCGACGTTGCTGCGGATGGTGCGCCAGGGGAACAGGGCCGGGTCCTGGAAAACCACCCCCACATCCGGACTCGGACCATCAATGCAATGGCCATTGACGCAGACGGCGCCGGTCGTCGGCTCGGACAGGCCGGCCACCAGCTCCAGGAGCGTGCTCTTCCCGCAGCCGCTCGGTCCGAGCACCGTGACGAATTCCCCGTCCGGAATCGTCAGCGAGACATTATACACGGCATAGGCCGCATCGGCGGGGGAATACTTCTTACTGACGTTGAGAAGAGAAATCCTCTCCATGGCACCCACCTCCCTGGCAACCAGGGTTATTGCTTTGGGATGAAACGCAGGTCGACGTACTTGGAGGCATCGACCTTCTGTGTCTGCATGCCCCACTTGATCTGCAGATCTTGCGTGGCGTCTAGCTGCTTGAGATCAATGTTCGGGTTGTTTTCCCAAAGCTCGGCATCCAGGGCCAGGGCCTTTTCCAGCATGGCGCGGTCCATGTGCAGGAAGGTTGCGCTCCAGGCCAGGAATTCATCGCGGTGGGCCGGGTCCTTCACGTAGCGGTTGACCTCAAAGTAGACTTGCAGCATCCGTCGCACCGCTTCGGGATTCTCGGTGATGAAGGTATCGCTGGCGACAATGACGCCGGTGTGGAAATCCGGAATGTACTTCCAGGTCTTGGCCAAGATCTTACCAACCCCGTTTTCCTCGGCCATCGTGGCAAATGGCTGGTGAATGATGGTGGCGGCGACTTGGCCGGATTCCAGGCTGGCATACGCCTGCTGATGGCGGCCGTTGACGCTCAAGGTGACGTCCTTGTTCGGATCCAGTCCATTTTGGACCAGCGTCTCGCGCACGGAGATGTCAAGGCCGCTGCCCTTAGTGCCGATGCCCACGGTCTTGCCCTTGAGCTCGGCGATGGAATTGATGCCCTTGCCGCCCACCAAGAGCCAGCCGGCACGCGTCCTGTAGAGGGAGGAGACCATCTTGATCTTGGCCCCGCGGCTGCAGGCGGTGATCACCTGGGAGGTGTTGGCCTCGGCCATGTCCAGGTCCCCGGAGACCAGGGCAGGAATGGGATCCTTCACATCCACCAGGGTGAGGGTGATGCCGGCCCGGCTGAAAAAGCCTTTGGCGTTGCCGAACCAAAAACCGATGCTGGTGATGCCCTTCATGGGCGCATAGCGAATGGTCACCGGCGGTTGGTTGTCTGCGGCCCAGGCAGGGCTCGCACCGGTCCACAGGACAAAGGCCGCCAACAAGGCGCCCAGAAAGCCGACGCGCACTACGGTTGTTTTGTGCATGATATCCTCCTACTGCTTTGGGATTTCCGATTTGATGTTCGTTTTTGCCTTATGTTTCTTGAAAAAAATACGTTCGATGCAATCGACGATCTCCACCAGAATGACTGCCAATACGGTGACAAGAACAATGAGGACGAAGACACGCGGCGTGTTGTACAGGGCCGCCGCGTCCGAAAGCAAAAAACCGAGCCCGGCATTGGAAGCCTGCATCTCGGCGAAAATCACGCCCGTCACGCCAGTTGCCGCAGTGACCCGCAGGCCGGTGAAGATGGAGGGAATGGCCGATGGCAGCATGACCTTGAATATCGTCTGCGCGCGAGTGGCCCGGAAGACCTTGGCCACTTTCAGGTAGTTCCCGTGCGTCTCCGTCGCCCCGGATTTTGTGCTGAAAAAGATATAAAAGAAGGTGAACAAGGTGACGATGACAACCTTCTGCATGAACCCGATCCCGATCCATATGGTCAAAAGCGGAAAAATGGAGACCTTGGGAATGGACATGAGGGCGGAGAAAAATGGCGTAAAAAAAGCGTCCACCGCCGGACAAATGGCGAACAGCACCCCCAAAGCGATGCCGAGCCCGGCGGCAATGAGATAGCCCAGCCCGAATTCCTGCAGGGTGAGCAGCAGATTGGGCAGAAGGATGTTTTCCGCCAGGCAGCGTTTGAACTCCAGGAGGACATCCCATGGCGCCGGCAGGTACAGCTTGTTGACCTTGCCGCCCTCAATGATGACCTGGGCCAGGACAAGGAGAAGCAGGATGAAAACGAATTGCTTGAACTTGATGGAACTAGTCAGACGCGCGATCCGCATAGGTATATTCTCCATCAGCAACTTTTGGGTCGGGATAATATGACCGCGCGCAGGTGGCATCACCATTGACGACATTTTTAAGAATTTTGTGGGAGTGATCCTGGAGAAACACCTCGCCGACCGTGGTGTCGTTGACGTCGCAGTAGAAGCTGGCAAACTCCCTGAACCAGGGCTCGGCCTCGATGCGCTGCAACCAGGACTCGCCATACGGGCAATGATGCTTCCCGTACGCCTTGACCCAGCCAAGATACGGAATATCTTTGAAAGAATTGATGTTTTCAGGAGTTCCCTTGATCCCTTGGGCGGCAGCCTTGGCGCGCATGGCCATGCCCCGCTCGAGGGCTCGGGCGAAAAGGGCCTTCCGGCAAAGCTCCTTGGCTGTTTCCGGTCCGAGTTCCTCCCTGAGAATTTTCACAAAGAAGTAATAGAGGTCGGCGAACTGGGAACAGGCCAGGCGCACTTCCGAAATGGCCTTGTCCTTATCAATGGTTTCCATAATGCCATCCTTTGTTGTTGGCACTCCCTTGTCCGACGGGAAAAGAGGCGGCCGTTGATTTGGCAAGCTTAGGAATCGCTCAACATGATCTGCAACACTTCCTCGTCCGTCTGGCGCATGCCCTTATGTCCCAGGGTGCCCACCGCCTGGATGGTTTTCTCGAGATTCCCCTTGATGATGCCGTCGCCGGCCGCAAAGAACCTCTGGGAGCGGGCGAGATAGTAGCCCATGAAGGCGGCATCCACGGCCGAGGCGATTTTGGCGGCGCAGGACGGTTTTGCGCCGTCGCAAATCATGCCGGAGACATTGGCCAGGATGTTCACCATGGTATGGGAAATGTCCTCGTAGCTGCCGCCACTCAAATACGTGATGGCCGCACCGCTGCCGCAGGCCGCCGTGACCGCGCCGCAAAAGGCCGAAAGCCAACCGATCTTGTTTTTCTGATGGATGGCGACCAAGTTGCTGACGACGAGGGCCCGGTAGAGCCGATCCTGACTGGCGCCGATTTCCCGGGCGTATTCGATGACGGGCAGGGAGACGGTAAGTCCCTGGTTGCCGCTGCCCGAATTGATCACCACCGGCAGTTCGCATCCGCTCATGCGGGCGTCCGAACCGGCAGCCGCGTTGGCCTTGGCCCTGACGGCGAGCGTATCGCCATAGGATGCCAGGAGGGTCTTGCCCACATTGGCCCCGTAGTTTCCGGACAGTCCCTCCTTTGCGATGCGCGTATTGCAGTCGATCTGCCGCTGGATAAGCGCAGCCACATCCGGCAGGCTGACCGAATCCGCAAAATCCAGGATGTGACGAACCGTCAGGTATTCGTAATCCGTGTCGTCAGCAGCGGTGGTGCCCCGTTGCTTCTGGAAGCACACCACCCCGTCCCGTTCAATGCGGATGACGTTGGTATGCAGGTCGATGATTTCGACTTCGACTTGATGCCCCTGCCCGCTGGCTGTCAGAATGAAATGGAGGTTGGCAGTGTCGTGCAGCATGCCTACGCGGCAGATCCCCTGCCCCAAGAGCTGGCGGGTGCGGTCGATGTCCGCCTGCGTGACGCCCGAAAGCACTTCCAATTTTTTGGCGGCCACCCCCGCCACGGCCCCGATCACCGCCGCCACTTCCACGCCGCGCAGACCGTTGGTGTTGGGAACAACGGCACTTTTTACATTTTTGATGATATTGTTGCTGCATTGAACAAGAATATGCTCCGGCATAAAGCCAAGTGTTTCTTTTGCCAGTGCACTGCCCCAGGCGATGGATATCGGTTCAGTACATCCCTGTGCCGCCACGAGTTGTCGTTGCAATATACGAATATAGGCCTGATACATCCGATCATCACGCTGCATAGCTTACGCTCCGTAATGTGGATGTTGCGACATAGCGCCGGACAGCCCCTTCAAAATACATACTTTTTTCCCCTGAAGCGCACTTACAAAAGGCGATTTACCCTAAGTAGCGCTCTTTTCTTGCCATAACATGATAAAATTATTTGCTTTCGTCCGTCCAGGCTTCTTTGCACCGATACTTATTCTGCAAAAGCGGGATGTTATCCACCTCGGATGGCAGCCTTCCGGCCAAGAGCCTTGCCCCTTCTTTAGCAAGGAGTAGGCCAACCCCGGAGATATTCCTTTTTTTGTAAATATTGAGGTTTTTGAAACGGGAGAAAATCGCATCAATGCAACGCTCCGACTCGAGAACGACCCTCGGAGGCGGGAAAGACCGCGCGATGCACCGTGTCTCACTTTCGAAACGAAATCTCATTTTTGAGACAACCGGTAAGCCCAAAAGCCGTCAACTTTCGATACAATGTCGCCCGGCTGATCCCGAGCTGCCGGGCGAGGTCGCCCATCCCGGCGGAACCATCGCTCCCCTGCAGCAATGTTTGCAGCAGCCGTTTTTCGTAAGATTCCAGCCGGTGGCGCAATGTCGTGCCGACGGCATCCTGCTTGGCTGCGGCAAGTCGCTGAAACTGAATCGGGAGATCCGAAACGCCGAGGCGGCCGGTATCCACGATGTTTTCCAGATATTCTATAAGATTATTGAGCTCACGCACATTGCCGGGCCAATCGTGATGGGTGATGAGCTGCATGGCTTCTGCATCCATCCCTTCGATATGCTTTTTGAACAGCCGGTTATACCGCTGGATGAAGTGGTTCACGAGCAACGGGATGTCGCCGCGCCGTTCCCGCAAGGGGGGCAGTTTGATCGGGATAACATTGAGACGGTAATAGAGATCACTGCGAAACAAGCCGTCCCGCACCAGCGCCTCGATATCCCGGTTGGTTGCGGCAATGATGCGGACATCCACCGCGAGAGGCGTTTTGCCTCCCAGGCGCTCCACCGTCTTTTCCTGGAGGACCCGCAACAGTTTCGTCTGCATGGTCAGCGGCATCTCGGTAATCTCATCGAGGAAAAGGGTGCTCCCATTGGCCAGTTCGAATTTCCCTGTGTAACCGCCCTTTCTGGCCCCGGTGAAGGCCCCTTCCTCGTAGCCGAACAGCTCGCTTTCCACGAGATTCTCGGGCAGCGCGCCACAGTTGACAGAAATCATCAGCTTGTTCCGACGAGGGCTTAAGGCATGGATGCGCTTGGCCAGCACCTCCTTGCCCGTACCCGATTCTCCGGTGATGAGGACCGAGGAATCGGCGGCACTGATTTTCTGCACCAGGGCCAGAATGTTGCGGATGGCGCGGTCTTCGCCAAGGAACGGAGTATCTCCCTGAAGGCGCTGCTCCTCGCTGATGATGGCCGTCAACTGGCGTTCCAAGGAATTGCTATAGTCCTGGGTAATGAGCTTGCTTTCCAGCAGCGCACACATGTATTTCAGAAACTCCGCCAGGATTTGCTGCCGCTTGAGCAGGGTTTCCCGTTGTTCGTCGGTAAAGGCAACGATGCCGATGACACCGGATGGTTTTTCATGCACAATGATTGGAAATCCAATATTGGCAAGTTCCATACAGCCTGCCCGTTGCTGACAGCTGGAACAGGGAAGGGCTTGGCGCGTATCACGAATGAAGCCTGGTCGCCCTGTATCAATAATGTTTTGGAAAAATGAAGAATGGGAAATCTTCTGGCCAATTTTGTTCGCATAAGAACCAGATCCGCCAATTCTGATAAGATTGGCATCAATAACAGTTACTTCGGCTTCCAAAATTGATGATATTGCCAGAACAAACGATTGTATAAAACTCTGTATCTGCATCAAATCTATTGTTTGCATTTTATATCCTTGGATTTATCAGTGCCGTACCAACTAGCTATCAGAGATCGCTGCATAATTTTATGACGGCATATCCATACCCTAATTCTGTAACTGTGAATGACTAAAATAATACTGGCTTTCCAAAGGGATACGCCCTTTGACAGTTTACTGTATGTTCTCTAACACAATTGTGTTAGCTTCTTTTATTTATAATACTATCATTAAGCTTAATACATAAATACAAATAAATATATTATACAATTTCAATGTGATATATAAATGTAAACGCTGCATAAAAACAAAATAGAAGGTACCATGTGACAAAATTATTGAATCTTTTAAAATATCATAATACTAT
>Ga0183097_10430_pt1 | contig 83830 bp, 81 predicted proteins | sample BioMet8_FD_128883 | JGI IMG/M metagenome (GOLD analysis project Ga0183097, IMG submission 128883) | Microbial communities from bioreactor (seeded with sewage sludge) at Lawrence Berkeley National Lab, California, USA - Biofuel... | ecosystem: Engineered > Bioreactor > Anaerobic > Unclassified ... | reverse complement strand
TTGAAAAGAGAAGTGCGCATTTTCCGTCTTAAATCTGTGCACTTTGTGGCGAAAAACAGTGTAGTTCTTGGCAGATATATGTGTAGTTATTGGCGGAAATCTGTGCAGTCTATTTTACCATTTACATTTATTTCCCTAAGCGCGATTTATGGGTACATTCATCTGTTTCCAAAATACACTGGGACGGCTCTCGCGAAGTATGTATGCTACACTCTCATGATATTACGGCATTAAAAAAAGCTGCTAAAATTTAATACAATATAAAAGACATGTTTCATTTCTCCATTATAAATAAGGAGAAATGAAACATGTCTTCGCTTTTGCGACGCTGTCGCATTAAAAGCATGTGCAGCAGAAAAGCAGTGAAGTGAGAACATGGTTCTCAGTGAAGTAAAAAAGCATATGCAGATTTGCCTATGGCAAAGTGCAGTTTGCTTCGCAAGTGCAGCTTCCACTGCGTGGAGTGCAGCTTTTCGAGCTAGCTCGAAAGTTATGGTTGTTTTCGTAAACGAAAACCAAGAATTAAAAAAACTATAAAAACAAAACAAATTTAAATCTTTTTCATAAGTTTAAGTTTTTGGAACAAAAACTTTCCTTAACTTTGGAAGCTCCGCTTCCAATACTGCACGTTCCGCAGGAACAGCTGCACTTTGCGGAGCAAAAACTGCACTTCGATGAAATCGATACTGCACATGAAGTTGCACTCTTTAGTGCAACTTCACTGCCCTTACAATTTCCACTTAACTTCGCCCATGACAAATTTGCTTTTGTCGTTGCGTCCATTTACGTAATCAGCATTATCAATAAAGGCGATTCCAGCCATAGTGTTCAGGTACATATTACCATGCAATTTACGTTCATAGTTAACCCACAATTCACTTACCTTTTGAGTAACACTAGAAGATCGTTGCATATCAATTCTCATGGCGTGAAATCCGATTTTTTCCACATTGCTTAAATGTCTTTCTATCCCCATATAAAGCTTCTGAGCATCCGGGCCCATAGAGTCGCCCATAATGTCATGATGGTATGTCCAACCATTTTGGAAGGCACTGTGTCCATACCAACCCGCTTTAGTATGTACATATTCTAGTCGCATATCCCAAGAGCCATCTGCCACCAACTGAGGGAAATAAAGTCCCACACGTTCTGCCACATCCGATGGTAAAAATCCAGACTGATCTTCTCCATATAATTCACCATACACCTGTACACCAGGAAAACGATAACGAAAATCGGCACCGGCAATATCATCCCAGCGGTCAGCTCCTGCAGTATCGGCATTTTTTCCCGATACCCAGTGCCACCAGTCACTCCCGCTAAGTCCGTGGTTATTTCCACCCAGGATTGACACTCTGCTCATACCAAAAGTAAAATTTTTAAAAGGCTTATAATCTGTACGTATACCAATCAGACTAGCATTATTATAGTCTGTGCGACCATTGTTGTCGGCAATATCACTACGATTACCTTCCATTTGACTATAAAAAACCGTATAATTTTGTTCTCCTAAAAACTTGAAAAAGCCATTACTTTTATAAGGCTCTAGAAAGTTCATCTTCAACATAGTCCTTGGTGTGGCATTGTCTCCAAGGATTAAAGAACCTGTTGCTCCCTGCCCCCATGAGAGTGCTTCCTTACCGACTTCTACACCTACAATACCCATGCGAGTCTTAATATATCCTTCTTCCAGACTGGCAGTCCCGGATTGGTCACTGTTGTAACTCACGCGCGGACGCAAAGTTAGTACAGTATCATGACCAATGCGCCCTGATAGCTCAACACCGGCATAAAGATTAAGATTTTTACCATAACGATATCCATTGTTATTCTCATTAAGTGGCTGCCACGTAGCGGCAATACCATTACTATAACCGTAATCCATCTGGTCAGCGTTCAAATACGCCAAACCTGTTTTAACTTCGGTCAGCTTAAAACTATCCGGTGTTCCCGTTCCTTCTATGGTGGCAATTTCAGGTGCTAACCCTGTTTCTAGCTCCTGCAAATAGGCAGCTAGATATTTAGGCATGTTTTTTTGAAGAGCCGCTTTGCGGGCCTCTATAGTCCATTTTGCCATAGAAAGTCTGCTATAGGGCTTTGCCCCCATCGGCATAGAAGAAATGTACCCCATTCCCTCCAATTTGTCTATGTACTCATAATAGGAACTTCCTAGTGAAACATTACCTGTAACCTGGGGAGCAGCAAAACATACTTGGCCACTCCACCCCAATAAGTAAATTGCAATACCTAAACGTAACAAAGATGACCTTTTCATAATTGCACCCCCCAAGGATTTTTTTTAGAAAAAAAGTGAAGTGGCAACGTAGTTGCCAGTGAAGTTGTAGCATAGCTACAAGTGAAATGCTCTTCGAGCAGTGAAGTTAGCCTTTGGCTAAGTTGATAAACATGTGCAGCTTTTGCGACTAAGTCGCAAAGTGCAGTTATGGCGTAGCCATAGCGCAGCTTCAACTCCGTTGAGTGCAGCTTTTCGAGCAAGCTCGAAAGTTATTGAAGTTTTCATAAACGAAAACTAGAAATTAATAAAACCATAAAAGGCAAGACAAATTTAAATCTTTTATATAAGTGCAAGTTTTTGAAAAAAACTTTCCTTAACTTTGAAAGCTACGCTTTCAATACTGCACGTTCCGCAGGAACAGCTGCACTTTGCGGAGCAAAAGCTGCACTTCGATGAAATCGATACTGCACATGCTTTTAAGGCAGTGAAGTGAGAACATAGTTCTCAGTGAAGTTGTAGCAAAGCTACAAGTGAAGTGCTCTTCGAGCAGTGAAGTTCTCCTTCGGAGAAGTTATTGATGTTTTCGTAAACGAAAACTAGAATTTATAAAACCATATAGAACTAACATTTTATTATTTTTTTATAAGTTTAAGTTTTTGGAACAAAAACTCTCCTTAACTGTTCGCTTGCGAACACTTCACTGCGACGTTAGTCGCACTTCACTTATGCATTAGCATAACTTCACTTGCATTCTTGTGTAGCTTTTGCGACTAAGTCGCAAAGTGCAGTTATGGCGTAGCCATAGTGCAGCTTCCACTGCGTGGAGTGCAACATAAAAGCAGTGAAGTGGAAACAAAGTTTCCAGTGAAGTTGTAGCATAGCTACAAGTGAAGTGCACTTCGTGCAGTGAAGTTAGCCTTTGGCTAAGTTATGGAAGTTTTCATTCCGAAAACTGAATTTACTTACTTGCAGTTTTTATTGAAGATATTAAAAGAAACCTTATAGTACTACACTTAGAAGTTAGTTCCTTGTAAACATCATTGTCAATACAATCTGTTTTTAACAATATTTCCAACCAATATACCGTTTCGTTAGCTTCCTTCAGGGCAATTTTAAATTTACTAATAAAATCTGCCCTACTCTGTGCGTATTGTGCTTCTCTTATATTCGCACCGATTGAAGTACCACTCCTACCAATTTGATTAGAAATAATAAATTCTTTGTTCTGCTGTAGTGTTTTAGATAGGTTAATAATTTCAGTTGCTAGTTCTGTTGAAATGTCTAGTAGTTTTGATTTTATCATATCTAAGCATCGTTCCCTTGTTCATATTAGTTTTCGGAACGAAAACTTTCCTTAACTGTTCGCGAACCTACATTAAGTTAGCGAACACTTCACTGACAACTACGTTGTCACTTCACTTATGCGTTAGCATAACTTCACTTGCGTTAATGCTACTTAATTGCATTTTTCACCTGCATTAATGCAACTTCACTGTTTTTTATAGTATTCCCTAACGTACCAATCAGTGAACTTCTGCAGTCCATCCTTTATGGAGGTTTTGGGTTTGAAACCAATGGCCGCTTGCAACAAATCTGTAGAGGCATAAGTTGCTGGCACATCTCCTGGTTTTAGAGGTTCAAATATTTTTTCAAAGACAACTTCTCTACCTAGTGAAAGGCTTAAACATTTTTCCAAAGTTTCAATGAAAGTCATTAGTTTTTCCGGGCTGTTATTTCCTATATTATACACCCTGCTGGGAACACCGTCTGATAATTCCACAGGCTTTACCAAAAGCCTCATAATACCCTCTATAATATCATCTATATAGGTGAAATCACGATAGAGGTCATGGGCAAAATCCCCATTGTTAAATATCTTTATGGGTTCATTATTAAAATACTTATCAGTAAAGGCAAAATATGCCATATCCGGTCTTCCCATAGGGCCATAAACAGTGAAAAACCTTAATCCTGTAGTAGGAATCTTGTAAAGATGACTGTAAGTATAGGCCATTAATTCATTTGATTTTTTCGTAGCAGCATAAAGTGATACCGGGTGATCCACGAAATCAGTCTCGGCAAAAGGAACCTTTTTATTTGCTCCATATATAGAACTAGAGGAAGCATACACTAGTTGTTCCACAGGATTATGTCTGCATGCTTCAAGGATATTATAGAACCCGATTATATTGCTTTGGATATAGGCGTCCGGATGGTCAATAGAGTACCTTACTCCTGCTTGTGCTGCTAAATTAATGACCATGTAGGGCTCGTATTCCGCAAAAAGACTCATAACAAGTGCTTTATCAGAAATATCTCCTTTAATAAACTTGAAGTGCTCAAAAGGTTTTAATTTCTCTAGCCGGTCATGCTTAAGCTTTGTATCATAATAATCATTAATATTATCAATACCTATTACATGACAACCCTGCTCCAACAATCTTTTTGCCAAATAAAAACCAATAAAACCGGCTACGCCTGTGACCAATATTTTTTTCGTCGAGTCCAAAATCCTTAATGTATTCATTTAATTCCCTGTCCTTTATTTCTACTTTTACTTCTTCTTTAAAAGTTATTAACTAGAGTGGTTATTACCGCACAGCTTATTCATCCATATCTCTATTTTGTTGTCAACAAGTTTTTGCAATTCATCAACCTTTAATCCAACTAATACCAATACAGGTCTTTCGATAAACACTATTCTCACCCAATCAATTACCGCACATGACATTAACACGATAGGAATTACCCATAAAGCATGTGCCCACAAATTTGGGGCATTAGTATATTCAGCATTATGAAACAAGGAATTCCATATAAAATTTTTGACCAAAGGATTATCATGAATCAAATATACCCCGAACATTGTAAGGGCAACGTTATTCACATTCTTGCTGTAATTTATTTTGGCAGCCTTAAATATAAGAAAAAGGCTAACCGCGGCAATTATAATAAATATTGAACTCATGCTGTAGAAGTGAGTAGCATTTTGGGAAAAAACTGCGTATTTCACTTCCGCTACATCAAACATTAAAGCCGACAAAAATGTTAAAGTCACACTTGTAAAAAAGATTTTTATCTGTGTTCGCACATCCTTTAAGAAAATGGGCAATGGATATAAACGTAAATATGCCCCAACCAAATATAGATAAATAAACCATCCAGTTTGTGAATAACCCATCCTTTTGTCAATAAATATTGGTATTATAGACCAACAAAATGTAATTAAAAAAATTACCATTAAAAATTTATTTCTATTAAGAGAATTTGCAAGCTTATTTATAAACGGAAATATAAGATAAAGCACAATATATGCTTCAGCAAACCAATTCAAACCGGGAAATGGAACAATGGATTTTATAACTATCCTAGTATCAATTGGATGAAGCTTAAAAACAATAGCAACTATCAATAATAACGTTCCATAAAACCAAACTTGAAATAAAAGTTTTAAAAGTTTTTTTAAGCTAAAGGTTTTTTTAACAAGAAAAAATCCGCTAATTATAACAAAACAATTTACTCCAAGTTTTCCACCCAATAAAAGCCCCTGCACTAAAATTTTATTAAATGATAATTCTTCTCCATAAATAAAACCACTATGCAATGCAAAATGATGCATTACAATAATAAACATACAAAATATTCGTAACAACTCCAAATTACTACTTCTTTGTTTCTTTTCGCACGGCAATATATTCTGCTTTTCAAACATAAATATAACTCCCTTATCATAATATTTTAATTTAATTTCCAGTAATATATTTACGGTACTAGGACAACAATCGTATTCTTCTTTATAAAATCACAATATGATAAAGGCTGTTTTTAAAAGGCAAAACCTCCTTTATCTTCCAATCGAGTAATACTCTACGCCCGCAGCTTGCATTGCTTGTACTGCATAAATGTTTCTGCCGTCATAGACAAGTGCAGTTTTCATAATTGCTTTATAGGTTTCCGGTTTAATAGCCTTGATTTCTCCCCACTCGGTGAAGATAAAGCATACATTGGCGCCCTCCAGAGCTTCCTCTACGTTACCAGCATACCGTATACTGCCATGACCAATTTTCCCTTCAGGATATTTCTTCTTGAAATTTTCTGCTCCAACCGGGTCGAAGGCACAAATATCCGCTCCCTGTTCTAACAGAAGCGGCACATTATCTAGTGATGGCGCTTCACGCAAATCATCTGTTCCAGGTTTGAAGGTAAGGCCTAGTACAGCAACTTTAAGATTATTAAAGGTAATTAAGCGTTTGCAAGCTTTCTTGTACAACACAACCTTTTGGGACGTGTTCACATTCACGGCTGCTTCAACCGTTTTCAGCTTGTAACCATGCTGCTCGGCAAGATAGGCTAAAGCTTTTGTATCTTTGGGAAAACAGGATCCGCCATAACCAATCCCAGCATTTAAAAAATTCTTGCCTATACGCTCATCGTAACTCATACCCTTGGCAACATCTTGGATATTCGCCCCTACCAGTTCGCAAAGATTAGCAATATCATTCATATAGGATATCTTAAGAGCCAGAAAATCATTAGAAGCATATTTAATCATCTCCGCTGACCTTCTATTAACAGACACTATGGGCAGCTTAAATGGCTCATAGATTTTCATTAGCATATCTTCTGCCCATTTGCTTTCAGTGCCAATAATAATTCTAGCTGCATGCAGCGTATCGTGTACCGCAGTACCCTGAGCTAGAAATTCCGGGTTAGAAGCAACTTCCACCTTTACATCTTTAACTAAAAAATCTTTAATAAACTGCTCCACCTTATCGTTGGTACCGACGGGAACAGTGGATTTTACCACAACCAGGCAGTCTTTCACTATGTTTTCAGCAATCTGTCTAGCAACTGTAGCTATATAGCTGAGATTTGCGGAACCGTCTGATTGCTCCGGAGTCCCTACGCCAATGAAAATAGCATCAGCAGCAACATATGCGCTAGCATAGTCCGTTGTATATTCCAACCGGCCTAAAGCGTAATTCTTTTGCATCATTGCCTGCAAATCCGCCTCATATATAGGAGATACCCCTGAACGCATCAGAGCTACCTTCTCACTATCAATATCCACACAGGTGACACTATGCCCCATCTCGGCAAAACAAACCCCTGCGACTAAACCCACATAGCCAGTACCGGCAACAGCAATTTTCATTAATTAACCTCTCCTTACCACACATTAATTATAACTACTTCTTTTACTAAGTCCTATCCCTACTATCACATCGTCCGTCACCTAACTAGTGTTAATATGTATTACACTAAAGATGTTCAGGAATTTACCGTTGCATATATAGAATATTATAATAAACAAAGATATAAAGTGAAATTATATAATATGGCACCGGTTGAATGCCACTTAAAAAAAAATAAAAATATTCTACAATATTTAGAGACAGTGCCTTGTATTTTAACGCACTGCAGACCGTCCCCTTTGACACACACTATAATAACCACATTATACGCTTACAATAATAACATAATGTTATTATTGTAAATTTAATTGGGCGGCTCAAATTTTATTAGTTTTATTTGTCATCCTTTGTAGCTTTAACAAAACAAAACTTATTGCTGTCTGATTGTAATATATGAAAACGGCAATACTTACAAATAGTAAGATAACTTGAATTACCATTTGATGAGAATAATACAATCCCCCAAAAATCATTATAAATATAATGATCGGTGTAATTTTCTTTGTATCGACAGTTATAGTAAAATATTTTTTTGATTTTTTCTGTCTTGCAATAAGTAGCGCCAGATATGCCCCTGCATTTGCAAACGCAACCCCATAAATTGAAAAATATGGAACAAGCAAAATATTCAATACCAAATTAATTATAAGCGCATATAACGTTGAAGTTACTATACCGTTCGTTTTTTTCGCACCTTCAAAACCCGAACTAAAAAAGGCGGAAATCATTGAAAAAGCAGCACTTAAAAAAAGTATTGGTATATACACATATGAGCTCTGAAACGACTCAGCTAACAAGAATTTTATGGTCAGTCTTGTTAGTGGCAATAGAATAAGCATACCGCACAAAATAAGTATTAGTTGTTTGTTATATACATAACTGTAATACAAATCTCTATCTTCAGCATCATATTCCGTAAAAGCCGTTTCTCTCCATGCCAGATTGAAAATTGAATGAAAAGACGTTAAAAGAGACGGGAACTTACTAGCAATCGCCAAAATACCAACTGCCTCTGACCCACTTTGATAATTTAAATACACTCTCCCAAATCCAAGTAAAATCCACCAACAAATTGCGTCCGGTACCAATGGAGTGCTATATATCAAGAATTTTTTAATTATCTTTTTTTCTAATAAATCAATATCTAGAAGTTTAAATAATTTAACTTTTTTTATTCCCAAAATAATAATTACTATACTAGCACATATTGGAGCCAATAGAAGAGAAACGCTTTTAAGGCCCATACCAATAATAAAAATTATATTAGCAATTAATGAAACAGAAGTGGCGGCGACACCGATTATTGAATAAAAAAAATTTTTTCTAACTCCCCGCAACAATGTTTGTATAAACGACGATAAGCAGCCAAATACAATATACATAGTTATTATAAATCCATATTCAATAGGGAAAACAGTTATGTATACAAATGCAATTATTAAAAATACAATACATCCAATGAATAAAACGAAAAAAGAATTACTAATAATTGTTTTCTGACTATTTTCGTCATTGGACTCAAGCAAAAAACGATAACAAGCTCTTTCGATTTGAAGTGTTATTATTGGCGTTGCGATGAATGCAATTGCAAAAATAATATCTATTTTCCCATAGTCTTCTGGTAAAAGATAGCGAGTATATACAGGCAGTAACAAAAAGGAAAGCAGTGATGACGAAAAAGTACCAGCAAAATATAATAGCGTATTCTTAATAAGAATCTTATTCCTATTCAATAGTTGTACCCCTTCTCAATTAATTATATTATTTATCTTTACATAAAAGGTATATAAATAATAAACCAATTCTTTTTGTTATTGCTTTATACAGTCCTACGATACCATACCTTAACGCTTCAGTCCAATGAATAGTTTTCATATCATACCTTGATTTACTGTAATGCTTTTTTAGGGGAGCAATATCTACGTACCTTAAGTCATAAACAAATATGTCATCGCCCTCTGTTGGAAAAAGGCAATTAATTTCATGTGGTCGATACTTTAACTGGATTTTTTTAACTACACGGTAATGGTGGGGCGCCGTAGATATTAGAATTTCAGCATTTGTAAAAATTTTTTTCTTTCCATACAAGTCAAGGCAAATTATTTTCCCTTTTCCAAAAGGAATCTTTTCTAAAATGTCAATACGTTCAAAAAAAGCATCATACTTCACAGCCTCATCAAAAGGTGGAAATCTGTATTTCTTTGACCCTTCTAAAAGTGGCACTTGATAGTCATTATTATCATCATCACAATGAGTACCTGCATCTGAGTGATTAGTAGATAACGCAACTTGAGGATAAACAAAGAATTTATTAGTTGCAACAATATATTCCATATAATATTTAAGCCATGATTTTTCATCCCATTGCAAAATGTATTCTGGGATATTATCTAAATGTATATCTTTATCATAGTTGCTATTATACCAAGTCTTAAAGAAAATCCACATGCTTTTTGTCCAGCACTGTCCCCACGATTGCGCAAATTGCATAAGAAACGTGTCATATCCATTGTTGCCTGGTTCAAAAGGTTGATGGGACCCTAAATTTATTAAGTGCTTATAAAGAGATATTCCTGCTATCCTAGCATCATTACCATAAAAGTCCATTGCCTGCTTAGCGTATGCATAAAATCCCGACGACACTGTCAAATCATCTTCAAGTATGATTACTCCATCGTATTCACTTGTTAATTCACCGCAGTTTAAAATATGTTGGCGCAAACCTTGGCGTTCAGAAAAAGCCCGTATTTTCTTTTTTCCATGTTTCCATACAAAACCATTCGAAAGAACAATCAGTTGGTTTTGTATTTCACTTTTGTCCAAGCTTATAATTAAAGTTACATTATCGCCACAATATTCAGCATTATTCAAGCTAGTTAGTAATCTTTTCAATGAAATCAATCTATTATAACCAACAATAATAATTGCATTTGCCATTAATTTACCCTCTTTCTCTTAAATATAAGCCATATATAAATAAATGCAAGGGCAAAATCACTGGAATAAAAAAACCATCTAGTGCTTGAAACACAAATTTGAACAAATATCAAAATATAAAAAGAAACATATAACAAATTTTCATTAATACATATGTTACGATATGCCAAATAGCAGATTCTACCAAATATATATGTTTCAATAAAAACCCCAATATATCCGAAATCAATATAGTAATACATAAATATAGTCGGCATTGCATTAAAATAAATATCGCCAATAGGCAATTGCTCGCAAGCATATGTTCCCACAACCTTCAAAAAATCCGGGTAGCTAATTAAATTAAAAAATGTTAGTCCCGCAAAAAACGGTGACAAAAAACCAGCTATAAAATTTATACCAAATGTTGAACTTTTAATAAAAGGATATGATTCATTTACTACTCCCATATAAGTAATACTACCAACAAAATAAGAATATATTGTTTCCCAAAGTTGACCTACAAAGGTTATATTATCTGTTGCAATGGTCGTTCTATTCGCCGTTATACCCAATATAACTGTAATCAAAATTGGAACGAAAATAAATATAATTTTTTTGCTCTTTACTTTTAATGAACTTGCTTTTTTTGTGAGAGCAAAACAACAAAAAATCATTAAAATAGTATTAAAAAAGACATATCTACCTGCACTTTGCATCCCTTGCAATAATATAATTAAAAAACAATTTAACAACAACAATCTTTCTTCTTTAACAAAAAAATATCCCACTATAGTTCCAACAATAACAATATATCTAATTGGTGAAAATACATAAGTGTCAAAATAATATTTAAAAGGAGTATTAGTATTATCATATGAGTAGAATTCATTACGAACATCAGCCAACGCTCCGCCATTTATAGTGTATTGGATGGCATCAATAGCATTATAAATTGAGTACACAATAACAAAAATCGACAAAATATGAAGTAATTTTAAATTTAGCACATAATCATGCTGCAAAGCATTACCAAATTTATATTTTTTATAAATTAATGATATTTTATAAAAAGGCATTAAATTAGCTATATTGAATGCAAAAACTCCAATTAGGACACAACTTTTAGCCATAATTGTTGGTTCGTTAATTGTTGGATTCCCTTTAATCATCATAAGAGAAACAATAAACCACACAATATTAAAACTAGCCAAAGGATTTACAAAATTATTATATTTGCATTTACCTAATATAATTCCACAAAAAGTTATTAATAAAATACAAAGTTCAAACATAATAACATCCTTTTTTAGTTAAATTTAATATGTTAACTTTTATCTTTCGGGTCCATGAAAACAATTTTTTTACTGAATTCCTCAATGTTTTCAAAACTATCAGCATTGTTTCTTATCCATTTCAGTGATTTATTCCACCATTTCAAAGATATTAACCATTCAATGCGCGTATCAGTAAATCGTTGACCAATCCTTCGTGCTGGTTGACCAGCGAAAATATTATACGGAGGAATATCTTCTTTTACATATGCACCTGCGGAAATAATTGCACCATCGCCAATTTCAACACCACCTAGCAAAACTGCTCCTGCACCAATCCAGACATCATTGCCGATAATAACACCATATTTTTTCCCTTCATCCGCATAAACAATTTCCTTAAACTTTTGTCTGTTTACAAAAGTTGTGCCATTTTGTTTGCATAGTGAGTAAAAGACGGGACTTGTTGAAACAAATATATGAGAAGGGTGCGTGCCAATTAAAACTTTAACGTCATGCCCAATACTACAAAACCTTCCAATTTTAGCATTTATTGTGCACCTATCCCCGATATATGTTCCAAAACCCATATATCCATCAAACCATGATTCTTTACCAATTCTATTTTGACCTTCAAAAACAGTCTTTTTACTAATATTTGCACTATGTCCAAGACTAACATCACTAAATCTAACAAAAACATAAAACCTTTTAAACAAACATTTTAACCTAGTATACATGTTTTCACCTAAAATCTTTATAGTACTTTTTCAATGCTTTAGCTTTTTCATTGCCTTTAAGATGTCCAAGATGTAGTGATTTAAGTTCAGCTTTTTTTAAATATTCATCAACGGTTCCAATAACTTTTGCTGGCACCCCTGCAATTACTGAATTATCTGGGAATTCCCCCTTAACCAACGAACATGCTCCAATAATACATCTATTGCCTATTTTGGTCCCAAATAAAATAGTTGTATTTACACCAACATAAACTTCATTACCCAAAATAATGGGGGCAGTTATTTCTAAATCCGGGATCTGTTTCCTCAAAATCAATGTCCCTCCATCATGTGTCGTAAATATACAATTATCCGTTATGTGGCAGTTATTTCCTATCTTAATTAACCAAGGTTCTGTACTAAACATTCCTGGTTTCATAGAATAAAACTTAACATTTTTACCCAATTTCACCCCTAATGATTTAGCGTAACTATTTGGGCTTATTGCACATCTAATCCTATTGAATACAAAAAAGAATGTTTTTTGTATAAATTCAAAAACTAACATATTATCACCACCATTAAGCCACTATTTCCAAAACAAAAATAAATTTTAAATATAAATTAATAGGATTATATTCTAATTCAATTTCATTGCAAATTCTATTATCTTCATTACCTGTTTTTGTGTGCTTTTATTTAAAATAACGAATTCCTTTCCATTCTCAGCTTGCATTTTATATTTACTATAATTATTTTTCAATATCTCTTTCAATTTTTCGGCATAGCCAATTACTGTTTCGTCTTCAATATAAATTAAGTATTTATCATAATCGCTTGGTATCCCGATTAACTTCGTTGATATTACAGGAGTTCCTGTCAGCATATATTCTAGGGTCTTAGATGGGAAACAATATTTAGTATATTCTTCATCTGTCGGTCTTGGATTTATTAAAAAATCAGCTTTAGTTTGTAATTGATGTACTTTATTATATGAAAGCATTCCCAAATATCTAATTCTTTTAAAATCTTCACTTATAGCTTTTATATCATCCATAAAGTTTCCCTGACCACAAAACCAAAGTTCTGTGTCTTCCCTTCCTAGTTTTTTAAATCCTTCTATCAATGTAGGTATCCCATATTCACGATTTAGTGTGCCTGTATATAATATCACTTTTACATTCTTTTGCACGCTCTCATCTACAACGGTTTCTATTTGCTCGGTATCTATCATACCTTCAATAACAATATATGGTTTATTTCTTTTATTTATTTGATATTTCATTTCCTCAGTTAAGAAAACATATCCATCAAATAATTCATGTAAATTTTCTGCTACATTTAACAGTATTTTCAAAAGCAATGCCCTCAACATTGAATTTTGTCCATCAAAAAACCTGAATTTAGGAAGTTCAGTAACTAAAATAATACTCTTAACACGAAACAATTTACAAACAAATAACATTGGAAGTAAAATTGGTGGATTAGCAGAATAAGATAACATAATCTTATTTTTGTCCTTTATATTTTTCAAACACCACTTCAATGAATAAACTAAACTGCCTATCATAAGCATAATCTGCTTGATTACAAGTATATTTATAAAAGAAATTTGTTTTATTGTAATATTTTCAAATAAAAAGAACTCTTTAAATTTCCATAAAAGTTTTTTATTCCCTGGATACGCACGTACAGGCACAGCTGATACTGCAGAAATTTTTATTTCGCGATTTTTATCGAATCCTTTTAGCAACATGTTTTCAAGCTTTTCTTGTGCGTAAGACATGGGAATATCCTGTTCCTTAAGCAATGTATTAAAAAGTTTTTCTCCACAATAGCAACCGTTATATAATATTTTCATAATTCTCCTAATTAAGTACCCCTTATAAGCAAATCAGTTCTTAACAAAGTGCTTTTTATCAACAATATTTCTTAATTTACAGTAAAAACTGTTTCTTCGTTCCGTAAGTTTTTCATGTGTATATCTCTTTGCAATTTCTATATTATTGCGGCTTGCTTCTTCAAGTTCTAAAGGGTTTTCTATTAAATGAATAATCTCTTTTGCAAATGCTTTGCTATCATCTGGCTTAAACATATATTGTTTTTCTAGTAATTCCGGAATACCCGCAACTGGTGTAGATAAACATGGCAAACCAGCGGCCATGGCTTCAATTATAGTTCGCGGAAGTCCCTCCATAAAAGTTGGCAAAACCAATAAATCGCTTTTTGCCAAACGATTTATTACCTCATTCTTGCTATGTAGCCGCCCTATAAATTCAATTTTTTTACCAACACCAATTTTATTAGCATAGCATTTAAACTCATCAACTGATTGACCATCACCGATGCAACAGCCAGAAATGTTATATCCAGCATCGCTAACAATTTTCAATGCTTCTATAAAAGTTTTATGTCCCTTTATATTGTTATTAATTGCATTAGACACATGAATAATTTCAAACTGTTTTTTTGTATCTTTGTATTTTTTTATAGATTTCAAGTCTTTTGTCATTAATTCAATAGATGAATAATAATTCTCGAAATATATATCACTTTCTCCATGTATTCTGGCCGTGCTAGGATATTTCTTCTGTAGATACTCTTGTGTAACATATGATACTCCATTTGCCTTTCGCACTATATAAGACATTAAGTGAATATTAATCCATCTGAAAACTTTTGGCATATCTACAAAAGTAGCAGGATCATTTACAACCTCTACTGCATATGGTTTTTCAACCTTATTACAAAATATATAAGCGAAATAACTCTCTATTTGCGCAACTCTAAAAATACAACAATTACATCCATCAGATACATTTCTATATTTAATTATGAGCTCAACTATTTGTTTTAGCATCCCTTTTATACCTTGATACCACGGCAATTCATATATTTCTAATCTATCACCGCTAACTAGAAGATATTTTGATTTATCAATATTATTAACATACTTAGTTTTACCAACAAAACGTACTTCATCAAATGTATTTAAATATCGGTTAAAAAATTCATAACTATAAATTGAAGGTGTATAGTATTTTCCGTCAGGTGTTTTATATAAGTGTGCATTATCTACAACTAAAACTTTCAATATTCGGTCACCTCAGTTTTTTACTTCAATCCAATATTTACACCTATCAGTCATTAATATATATTCCAGCATCTATCAACTCTTGCTCACTAGGAGCTGTTATCAAAATTGCTTTATTGCTACCATAATATACAAAAATGCTTCCAGCTGCTGCCGCATGAGCATTCCCCTCTTCTAGCACAGCTTTTAAATCAGCGATTTTACCAGCACCACCGCATGCAATAACTGGAACTGGTACCGCATCTGCAACGTTTTTTACAAGGCTAATGTCATAACCCTTCATTTCTCCGTCATTATTAATCGAATTTAAAAGTATTTCTCCCACACCAAGTTTCACCGCTTGCTTTGCCAAATCAACGGGATTAATATTTACTTTTTCTGTCCCATCTTTCACATAACAAACTGTACGGCCAAAAAAATCTTTTTTTACGTCAATAGATGCCACAATGCTCTGACTTCCAGCATATCCAACCGCTTCTTTAATAAATTCAGGATTTTTGACTAAAGATGTGTTTAAAATTACTTTTTCATATCCAATTGAAAAAAGTTCACGAACTTGCTCTATGTTTTTGATTCCACCACCGTAACTTAATGGCATAAAAGCCTCGCTAGCTATATCTTTTAAAAATTCCACATCTAGGCCTTTGTCCTCTTTTGAAGCAGTAATATCTAATATTGCAAGTTCATCAACTCCCTTTTTATTAAATATCTTAACAGCATTAACTATATCCCCTAAATATCGTTGTTCGCTAAATTTTATTGTTTTAACCATGTCACGATTATTAACTAATAAGCAAGGAATGATCCTTGGCCTTCGATACATAATTAACACCTCTCAACAAAATTTCTCAATATTTCCATGCCAAAATTATGGCTTTTTTCCGGATGAAACTGAACTCCATAAATATTATTCTTATGAACTGCTACGGTAAATCTATATCCATAATCACATTCCGCAATAGAATCTTCCGTTGAATCACATACCGCATGATAGGAATGCACAAAATAATATCTTTGCGGCGATTTCAAACCACTCAGCAATGGAATATTGTTTTCAGCAAAGGTCACCCTATCCCATCCCATATGTGGAATTTTCAATGTATTACCATCGCCAAAAGAAAACTTCACGTTATCAAATGGTATGAGACCAAGTCCTGGCAAACTCCCTTCTTCGCTTTTTCGTCCTAATAATTGCATCCCCAAACAAATGCCCAATAATGGTTTCATATTTTTAATAGCATGATTTTCTATTACTTCTATAAGACCGAATTCTGCAAGGCGCCTCATTCCCATGTCGAAAGATCCGACACCTGGTAAAATAATTTTATCTGCATGTTTAATTAATTCTTTGTCATTGGATACTATAGCTTTTTCTCCAATTTTTTTTAACATATTTACAATAGATCCAATATTACCCATCTTATAGTCTAGGATTACAATCATGAAATCATCTCTTTTCATCGCGTTACTTTAAAAAAAAAAATCAATTATCTGAAGTTCCTTTTTTCTATACCGAGCATTGAACTTATTTTAATACCAAGGCTGATCATCCAATATGAATTTCTGTAATCTGAATAGGTTTTATTTTCTCCTTTAATAATATCATCAAATTCTTTTGTAGATATGCCTAATTTCTTTGCAATATATTCTTTATCATCTTCCATCATCTCTTCACTATAAGGAGACGTTTTTAGCTCTAAAAGTGCATCAGCTCTACTAATTGTACCTGTTAAAATTAAATTTGATAGATAACATTTTCGTTTGTCATATCCGAATTTTTTGGGCAAATAATACCCTTCATAGAACCTCGTAAATATATTTTCATAATGCTTATTTTCGTACTTCTGCCAACCAAACTTATCATGCAATTCAATTTCAGTTTTTACCTTGTCATAATTTAACATATCTAAAGGTGCAACTCGTTTCATACCCTTGATATATGGATAATAGATTTTATACTTCAACATCCCACACAACGGAAAAGTTTTCAGGGTAGTCTTGCCAAATCTCTTATTGATATCTTTCAACAATTTTATGTCATTCATATAAACCCATTCAATCGGCGGCCTTATACATTCTGTCGCATTATTTGCACCAGTTAGAACATATTTTATTCCGTTTTTTACGGCATAATTATATAATCCCGCAAATATTGCGTGATCTTGTGGCAAATCCTGATAAGGAACTTGTGACTTAAAAAAAGCAAGCTGTAAATCACGCATTTCATTCCAATTAACCACTTCTGTATACATATCTAGATTCAGCATTTTTACTATTTTTTCAATATTTTCTACAGCAACATTCAAATTCCAGCCAGTGTCTACACAATAAATTAAAGGCCTAAGTCCCATTTTTTCCTTTGCTATATAAGTTAAATATGAACTATCAACACCTCCGCTCAGTCCAATAATGCAGTCATATTTCTTACCCTTACCGTTATTTCTAATCTCTTCAGATATTTTGACAAGTAGGTCTTCTTTTTCTTCTCTAGGATTCCAATCAGTAAGTACGTTATTTTTATATCCGTTACAATAATCACATACACCGTTTTCATCAAAGACAATTTTAGAATCTGTTGTATCCATAACACAATTAGTGCATACTTTGTATTCTTTTTTATCCATAGTAATATATCCCTCACAGTTATAGTATAATTATTTTTTTTGCCACACAACTCTATTAACATAATCTGTGTAGGACAATATTATTCTAAGCACTTTATCAGATACATTAGGCATGCTATAGTCAGCAACGTGTTTTAATGTATCTTTTCCTTGTGTTTCAAGAATTGCTAACCCTTGCATTATTCTTTCTTTCTTAAGTCCGACCATCATTACTGAGGCTTCTTCCATAGCTTCCGGCCTTTCATGTGCCTGACGTATATTAAGAGCCTTAAACCCAAGAATTGACGACTCTTCACTAATTGTACCACTATCGCTTAGCACTGCTTTTGCATGCATTTGCAGCTTAACATAATCATTAAATCCCAATGGTTTCATTGTTTGAATTAACGGATTAAATTTTATACCCTTAGCTTCTATCATTTTTTGTGTTCGTGGATGTGTGCTAATAATTATTGGTAGTTTATATTTTTCGGCAACTGCATTCAAACTATCAATTAAGTTAAAGAAGTTTTCTTCTGAATTTATGTTTTCTTCTCGATGGGCCGATACAACAAAATAATTGTTCTCTACAAGATTCAATCTATCAAGGACCTTTGATTGAGCAATATCACCTTTTCTAGACTCTAATACTTCGAATATGGGGCTACCTGTTTTTATGATTCTATCTGCAGGTAAACCCTCTCTGAGTAAATATTCCCGCGCAATATCACTGTATGTAAGATTAATATCCGCTGTATGGTCAACAATCTTCCTATTGGTTTCTTCCGGAACCCGCTGATCAAAACACCTATTCCCTGCCTCCATGTGGAATATGGGAACATGTCTCCTTTTAGCCGCAATAGCCGTTAAACAACTATTTGTATCACCAAGCACCAAAAACGCATCTGGTTTTACCTCTTCCAAAATCGAATCTATTTTAATTAAAATATTGCCAATTGTTTCTATGGCATTACCCACAGCTGCATTAAGGAAATAATCAGGTTTTCTTAGCTTGAATTCTTTAAAAAACACTTCGTTTAATTCATAGTCATAGTTCTGTCCAGTATGGACTAATATATGCTCGATTGCATCTGATTCTTCTAGTTTATTGATAACAGCAGATAGTCTAATAATTTCCGGTCTCGTGCCAACAACTGTCATAACCTTAAGTTTTTTCATGTTCAAACCTCCAAATAATAGGTATCTGGTTTCTCGGGGTTAAACACCTCATTAACCCACATTATGGTTACCAAATCGGTATCACCTTCATTAATAATATTATGGGTGTATCCTACAGGAATATCCACAACTTCTATTTTCTCACCTGATACATGATATTCAATTATATCCTTAGTTCCAACCTTACGAAACTGAATCAATCCTTTTCCGCTGACCACAACAAACTTCTCGTTTTTTGTATTATGCCAGTGATTTCCTTTTGTAATACCCGGTTTAGAAATATTCACTGAAACCTGTCCACGATCTAAAGTGCGAATAATCTCGGTAAAACTTCCTCTTTGATCTATGTTCATTTTTAGTGGATAGCTGAATTGGTCACTAGGCAAATAGCTTAAATATGTGCTATAAAGCTTTTTCACAAATAAATCTGCCATATCAGGAATACTACGCTCAGCACGGCTTACTTTAAAAGATTCTATTAGCTCTGCAATCCTTCCTAGCTTTTTTTTGTAAGTCACGGGCACATAACAAAATCCATCGGCGTTACTGTTTTCTTTACCTGCTACAGCATTAATAAGTTCATTTACAAGATCGTCAATATAAACTAAATTCATTACGGCGTCAGAATTATTTACTTGAATTGGTAAATTATGCGCTATATTATGACAGAACGTTGCCACTGCACTATTGTAGTTAGGCTTGCACCATTTACCGAACACATTGGGGAAACGATAAACGAGAACACGAGCGCCGGTACTTTTGCCATATTCAAATAATAAATCTTCACCGGCTTTTTTGCTCTCACCATATGGATTGTCCTTCTCCGCTTGAATAGACGAAGAAAGCATCACAGGACAACTATTGTGATGCTTTTTTAATGTATCAAGCAGAACGGAAGTAAAACCAAAATTACCCTGCATAAATTCGCTTTGTTCTTTTGGACGATTCACACCCGCCAAATGGAATACAAAATCAGCCTCCTTACAATAGCTGTCCAATAATTCTTCTTTTGTATCAGTATCAAATTCCATGATTTCGTCGTAATGACGGTTTCTAAGCTCAGCTATAAGATTTTTCCCTATAAAGCCCCTAGCTCCCGTTACTAAAATTTTCATTATTTTTTCTCCCAAGCTGAAAGCTCATCTTTAATATATTGCAAAGATAGGAGTTTCGCTTTAACTTGTTCAACATTTAGCAATTCCGTGTTATTAGAGTTGAATTCTGTTAATTCATTTCGTTTCTCGTTGCCCTCAGTAAAATATTTATCATAATTTAATCCTCTTTTATCTGCTGGTACCCGATAGAAATTTCCCATATCAATGGCATGAGCACATTCTTCATTGGTAAGCAAGGTTTCGCTCATTTTCTCCCCATGGCGAATGCCTATTATTTTAATTTCACTATCTACATTGAATAATTCTTTTACTGCCTGTGCTAAATCACCAATTGTACTGGCTGGTGCTTTCTGTACCATAATATCCCCAGTTTCAGCGTGTTCAAAAGCAAATAACACAAGTTCTACTGCCTCGTCTAAACTCATAATGAAACGTGTCATACTTGGTTCTGTAATCGTCAAAGGTTTACCAGCCTTAATTTGTTCAATAAACAAAGGGACTACTGAACCACGTGAACATAACACATTGCCATAGCGTGTGCCACATATTAGAGTCTTATCAGCCGGTATGGTGCGTGCTTTAGCCACAAAAACTTTCTCCATCATGGCCTTAGATGTCCCCATAGCGTTGACAGGGTAAGCCGCCTTATCTGTGGACAAACAGATTACTTTCTTTACCCCCGCTGCTATAGCCGCCGTTAATACATTATTTGTTCCAAAAACATTAGTGGCCACCGCTTCAATTGGGAAAAATTCGCAAGAAGGCACTTGTTTAAGGGCGGCAGCATGAAAAACATAATCTACGCCATACATGGCATCATTCAAGCTCTGAATATTGCGAACATCACCAATATAATATTTAATTTTATCATTTTTATAGCGGTGCCTCATATCATCTTGTTTCTTCTCATCGCGAGAAAAAATGCGAATTTCGGCTATATCGGTATTTAGGAATCTATCCAAAACTGCGCCACCAAAGGAACCCGTACCACCTGTTATAAGTAAAGTCTTATTTTTAAACATTTAGTTACCCCCTAAAATGCTTCATAATAATATCATATGAGCACTTTGTTGTATATTTCTCTTCCAGTAGTTTAAATGCATTTTTGCCCATTTTTTTGCGCAATTCGCTGTCATTAGCTAATTTGTTGACTGCAGAAATAAATGCATTTTCATTTCCATGCAGTGTTTTTATTCCACAACCATATTTTTTAATTATATCGCCAACATCAGTATTTGCATCTGTACATGACAGAATAGGGATACTGCTTTCACAATAGCTTAATAAACGTGAAGGAAAATTAGGAATAGAGTACCGTCCGTCCAAAAACAATAGCCCTACGTCTGCTGTATCGCATAATTGCTCGTAATCATCTTTAGGCAACTGGTGCATATATCTAACGTTCTCTAATTTAAGTTTCTCTAACTTACTTTGCACGTAATATGCCTCTGTTCCATCACCAACTATAAGGAAAAAAGCATTGGGATTGTCTATTTGTCGTAACACTTTAATAAAAAATGACAAACCCTGTGGTTTACCTAGATTCCCACCATATATAAAAATACACCTATTTTTAGGTATATTATATTTTTCAAAAACACTATCTTTGCTACTTGAATACTTCCTCCTTATTTTTATTGAATTTGGATTTTCCTCTATAATTTTTGAAGGAGAAAACTTATAATTCTTATTTAAAAATTTTACATTCGCTAACGACATGCAACCAATATAATCTGCAGCATCATAAAGCCTTTTTTCCTGCCAAGAAAAATACTTAAATATCAATCCATTATGCCTTATTATACCTAAATCTGCTATTCCTTGTGGCCATATATCTTTTAATAACAAATATGTTTTTGCACCGTATTTATGTTTTAAACTTTTAAACACGCCTGATAAGGCAACCGGTGGCGTTGACATTATAATCAAGTCGAACTTAATATTGCCAAAATGCTGATTTATCGCCTTTTCAAACTGCATACCTATTAATAGATTTGCTACACCCTTTTCAATAAATGGCGTTTTTGTTAAATTTCCTGTTTTAATCCTCAGCACCTGTATATTATTTTCTTTATCTAGTGCAGTTTTTTGGTCGTGTCTCGCTTCAATCGAGCAAGCAACATGTACATTATGTCCATGCTCGACAAACTCGTCCATCAAATCTGTATAAATATTATGTTCTCCATAAGAAGGCCATGCTATTGTCAAAAAGAGTATTTTCATTTATTTCCTCTAAATTCTTCCATAGTGACGCTTGTTTTTGATGATATATTTTCTCTTTGTATTACTTTCATGGCAGTTTTCCATATAATCTTACAATCTCCCAAAAAAGTAATGTCTCGCACATATTCAACATCAAATTTAAATTTTTCTTCCCAACTCAGTACATTTCTTCCATTAACCTGTGCTAATCCAGTTAGGCCTGGCCTTACGTCATGTCTATGCCGTTGTTCTTCATTATAATATGGTAAATACTGCACCAATAAAGGTCTTGGTCCAACGATTGACATATCACCTTTTAGAATATTAATTAATTCAGGCAATTCATCTATTGATGTTGAACGGAGAAACTTGCCAAACTTAGTTAAACGTATTTCATCAGACAGTAAATTACCGTCTTTATCCTTTTCGGAAGTCATTGTTCTAAATTTTAATATTTCGAATATTTCACCATTTTTCCCAGGCCGCTGTTGTTTAAAAAAAACAGGCGACCCTAACTTTATATAAATTAAGATTGCGAAAATTAATAAACCAGGCAACAAAATGACCAAAGCTATTAGTGATAATAAAAAATCCATAATACGTTTTAAAAAACATTTATACATTATCAATCCCTCAAAGTTTCATAATCCTTTAATGCTTAATAAGTTTAACTTAATTTTCATTTTAAAAATTTTATTGGTTTTGCAGGATTCCCAACGGCTACGCATCCAGATGGAATGTCTCTTATTACAATCGCCCCGGCACCAACAATTGTATTATTCAAAATATTAACTTGTTGAATAATTTTCGTTCCAGTGCCTAATTCGCTTTCTGTACCAATAAATACGTTACCAGAAACATTTACATTTGGATATAAAGTAGTAAAAGATTGCAATTCTGCATCATGACCAATAGTACAATCCAAATTAATAATAACAAAATCATCAATCACTATATTCACAGTCAAAATACTTCCAGCACAAATGATATCCCCAATACCTAATTTAATACTGCTCGACATCAAAACTGAAGGATCTAATAAATTAGGAAATGCAATATTATTATTACTTTTTAGTTGTTGAATAATTTTTTTTCTTGTTGCAGATGCACCAACCGCACATGCAACTGCAATTCCTTCTTTATTATCTATCAAATCTTTAACAGTTCCTAAAACCGGAATGCCATTAATTATAGTGCCTTTTGCAATACCATCATCTATAAAACCTAATAAATCCCATGTTTTACAAGTTTTATTAATTCGCTCAATAAGCCACTGAACCTCACGACCGAACCCTCCCGCACCGACAATTATTATTTTATCCAATACCCATCACCACCATACTATAATATTATCGAAACTAATCATTCTACTTCCATAAACCCTTAATAATTTCAATTACTTTATCTTGTTCTTCTTCAGTCATTTTATTGTCACTAGGCAAACACAATCCTCTAGTAAAGATATCCTCGCCAACGTTATCACCTACAGCAATAAAATCATTCTTAGCGTAAACCGGTTGCAAATGCATTGGTTTCCAAATTGGCCTAGATTCTATATTTTCTTTTTCCAGTGCCAATCTAATGTCATCAGGAGTCACTTTCTCGCCTTTATTTATAGTCAAACAACTAAGCCAAAAATTGGGTTCGCTAAAGTCTAAATATGGATTCATAGTAACCGGCAAATCCTTGAATCCTTCTTTATACCTTAAATATATAGCCTTTTTTTGCGCTCTGTGTTCATCTATATGGAGCATCTGCCCACGACCGATTCCTGCTACAATGTTGCTCATGCGATAATTATAGCCTATCTCGCTATGTTGATAGTAGGGCGCAGGATCACGAGCCTGTGTTGCCCAAAATCTTGCCTTGGCAATAGCTTCTACATCATCTGATAAGAGCATTCCTCCACCACTAGTTGTAATTATTTTATTTCCGTTAAAAGAAATTGCATTGTATTTGCCAAAAGTACCTGTTTGGTGGCCTTTATATGTGGAAGAAAGGCTCTCGGCCGCATCTTCAATTAACACAACACCCTTTCTATCACAAATTCCTTTTATTTCATCTAATTTTGCCGGAGTGCCATATAAATTAGCCACAATAACTGCCTTTGCTTGCGGATATTTAGCAAAAGCTATTTCCAGAGCATTTGGGTCCATATTCCATGTTTCGCGTTCACTATCAATAAATACCTGTACGCCCTTTTCATAGCTTACAGGATTAACCGTTGCAGAAAAAGTCAAATCGCTACATAAAACTATGTCCCCCTGTCCTACCCCGGCTAATTTTACAGCTAGGTGTAACGCTGCTGTTCCAGCATTCAGGGCAGCAGCTGCCTTAACACCAATATATTGCTCTATACTTTTTTCAAACTCATCTACATTCTTTCCTAATGGTGCTACCCAATTAGTATCAAAAGCTTCTTTAACATACATCTGCTCTTCACCATGCATTGTGGGTGAAGATAAATAAATACGTTTTGCCCTCATTTGCAAATCATCTCCTAAAAGAAATTTCTATAATTAATTATTTAACTGAGACTCACACGTAAAACTTCCGCTGTGCGGAGTGCAGCGGAAGAGCTGCCGTGAAGTGGCACTATGTGCCCAGTGAAGTGTAAATGCTGTGAAGTGGAAACATGGTTTCCAGTGAATTTGCAACAAAATTGCAAGTGAAGTAGAAAGGCATGTGCAGCTTTTGCGACAAGTCGCAAAGTGCAGTTTGCTTCGCAGTGCAGCTTCAACTACGTTGAGTGCAGCTTTTCGAGCTAGCTCGAAAGTTATTGTTGTTTTCATTCGAAAACTAAAAAGTAATTAATTAAATGAGATGAAACCAGAATTAAGTTCCCTTATAAGTTTAAGTTTTTGGAACAAAAACTTTCCTTAACTTTGAAAGCTACGCTTTCAATACTGCACGCTCCATAGGAGCAGCTGCACTTTGCGGAGCAAAAACTGCACTTCCGCACTAGCGGATACTGCACGTGAAGTCTCACTTCACTGCGACGCTAGTCGCACTTCACTGTTCTTTACTGTGTCTATGCTTTTTTTCGCCGTCTTCTTTACCTTCGCCACTACCATAGTAGTAATAGTAACCATAGCCGTAACCATAGCCGTAGCTATTACCTGGAGTGTTTACTTCTACTTTGTTCAAAATAACGCCAATAATATTAGCTCCTGCCTGAACCAGCCGAGTTTTGGCATCTCTAGCTACCTCAGGATTTAGATTGCCCCAAGCAGTGAGCATAATAACTCCATCTACCTTGGCCGCCATAACAGCTGCGTCGGTAACAGGCAAAATAGGTGGTGTATCAATAAGTACATAGTCATATTCCCTGCCTAGAACTTCCAATACCTCGTCCATTCGTTTAGAGCTTAAAATCTCCGAAGGATTCGGTGCTACAGGTCCACTGGTAAGAACATCTAGTCCCTCAACATCTGTATGCTGTATAATTTCCATGACGCTTTTGTGCATGGCAATACAGTTGCTTAAGCCTTTGTTTGGTAATTGAAATATTTTGTGTTGAGTAGGATTACGAAAATCGCAATCCATAATAACAACTTTCTGTCCTGCCTGAGCCATCACAACCCCTAGGTTGGAGATAGTGGTAGATTTTCCTTCATTAGCAGTAGCACTAGTAATAACAATGGTTTTAAGATCCTTATTAACAGCCGAGAACTGTACATTGGTGCGAATAGTACGGTAAGCTTCGGAAACAGGAGATTTAGAATGTTTTTTTGTAATTAGCTCTGTCATTTCTGCAACAACCTCCGTATTTTTTCGTATAGGCTCGGTTTTTTACGAGTATCTGCCAATGCTTTATTCATAGATGCTGTATCAGGAATGCTGCCCAATAGTGGTAAACCTAAATAGTTTTCTACATCTTCCGGTGTGCGAATCTTGCGATTTAGCATTTCGTAGGCAATAGCATAACCACAACCGGCCATAATACCTAACAGTAAGGACAATAGCAAAGTTAACCCTTTACGTGGTTTTACCGGGTTTTCCGGCAGTGTTGCCGTATCTACAACTTGTACTTCATTGGAAACCATTACCTCAGCCACCTTAGCCTCTTCTAGGCGTTTGGCCAGCATAATGTAAATCTCTTGTGCTACATTAGCATCGCGCTGTACCTTGAGGAAACCCTGTTCCAAAGCCGGTAAGGACTCGATTTCTTTTTTGTTGGATTTTTCTAGGGCCGCAAGAGCTTCTACTTTCTTTTTCGCTATGGCGATTTCTGCCTCGCTTTGGAATTTACCCGCCAACAGACCCTGATGCACAGGATTGTCTGTAGGAGCTTGAAGGGAAACGGCCTTGGCAATCTCAGAATTTAATTTCTCTTTAACTCCGGCAATTTGTTCGTCTAAATCTTTCATAACAGGATGTTTCTCTGTATATTTATCCAAATAGCCTATTCTGGTCATTTCCAGTTCCGCTAATCTAGTATTATATTGCTTAATAGTGGAACTATCGGCACTAGCCGCTCCTGCTCCTCCCAGCTGCTCATTAATGGCAGATAGCCGTGCCTGGGCAGTGGCCATATCCACTTGATTTTCCGCATTAGTTTTATCTACCAAAGTCAATCTGTCTGCTAGAAGTTTTGCACTATCTGAGGGGTCCAGAATATGATTTTTCTTTTTGTATTTCTGCAAGGTCTCCTCTGCTTTATCTAGCTCAGCACGAGACTCCGTAACACGCCCCGCAATAAATTCCTTAGTTACACGCTGTTCACTGCGAGACAGCTCCGTCAAACGATCTAAAAAAACCTTTACAATAAGTTTATTAGCTCTTTGTGCTGCTTCAGGGTTTTTAGCATTAACAGATAGCTTCAGTATTTCTGTATTTTTAAAAGGTGTAGTAGTAATGTGATCCTTAACGTAGGTTTCATAGTTGGGGTAATTGCCATCTTTGTCTGCCTGTTCTGTGGCAGCAATAACCGGTTCAATAACGCTACGGCTTTTCAATATTTCCGCGTCCGTACTCATAAGCTGGGCAGTCATGGCCGTGCTGGCTCCGGGAACAGCGTCTAACAAAGAATCACCCAAACCTTTAGGCTGCTTGATGCGCAACAGGGAATCAGATTCGTACACAGGAGTAGCAATAATTAAATAGATAATGGCAATAAGCACAAAGGTGCCTGTGATAATACAAATCTTGCGTAAATTTTTGATAAGCATGTTCGCGAGTTCGCGTAAATCAATCGTATTCTCGTCCAAGATGGGCAAACCTCCAATAAAGTAAAGTCTCGCAGTGTTTCACACTGCTGTGAAGTGGCACTATGTGCCAGTGAAGTTGTAGCATAGCTACAAGTGAAGGAGAAGAGCATGTGCAGCTTTTGCAACAAAGTTGCAAAGTGCAGTTACGGCAAAGCCGTAGTGCAGCTTCCGCTTCGCGGAGTGCAGCTTTCCGGACAAGTCCGGAAGTTATGGTAGTTTTCATTCGAAAACTGGAAATTAGAGAAAAACAAGTAAAGAATAAAGCAGTGAAGTGAAAAGGCATGTGCAGCTTTTGCAACAAAGTTGCAAAGTGCAGTTACGGCAAAGCCGTAGTGCAGCTTCCGCTTTGCGGAGTGCAGCTTTTCGAGCTAGCTCGAAAGTTATGGTAGTTTTCATTCGAAAACTGGGAATTAGAGAAAAACAAGTAAAAGATAAAGCAGTGAAGTGAAAAGGCATGTGCAGCTTTTGCAACAAAGTTGCAAAGTGCAGTTACGGCAAAACCGTAGTGCAGCTTCCGCTTTGCGGAGTGCAGCTTTTCGAGCTAGCTCGAAAGTTATGGTAGTTTTCATTCGAAAACAGGGAATTAGAGAAAAACAAGTAAAGAATAAAGCTGTTGAGAGTTTCGTGCCGAAAACTAGAATTTATTTTTTAGTTGCTGTTTTTATTGAAAACACTAATTTAACAATAATACTGGTACATCTTTGTGATAAATTTTCAAAGGCTTCATGTGGTATATTCTCCGTTCTAAACAGAACTCTTAACCAATACCTTGTTTCATTCGCCTCTTTAAGAGCAATTCTTAACTTTGTTATAAAATCAGCTTTGCTTTGTGCAAATTGTGCTTCGCTAATATTAGCTCCCACCGAAGTTGCACTTCTCATAACTTGATTTGATATTATAAACTCTCTATTAATTTGCAATTGCTTAGCAATATTGTAGATATCAACAGCTAAATCCTCTGATAATTCTTCTAGTAATTTTTGTGCCATATATCTTCTTCGTCCTTTTCTGCGATTATTAGTTCGTTAGTTTTTGGCACAAAAACTTTCAACAACTTTGAAAGCAAAGCTTTCAATACTGCACGCTCCATAGGAGCAGCTGCACTTTGCGAAGCAAAAGCTGCACTTCGATGAAATCGATGCTGCACGTGCCATTACAAACCTCTCCGCCATCAGCAAGACACTGATGCCACCTCTCCTACTAGGAGAGACTAAGAGGATGCAACTTATTCTGTTTTTAATTAGTCGTTATTTTTTATCTTATTTACATAGTATGCTGCACTGAATAGAGGAACTATATCTCTTGCGAAGTCAATTCTGCCATTGCTGGTCAGGTAAACAACGTCACCTTCGCCTAATACATAGTTTTGGCTAACATCACCTTTGGTTAGAAGATCATTTAGGTTTAATTTAATGGGTTCATTTTGCTTGTCGCGACGGATAAGGAAAACATTCTTTTTCGCTGCGTCTTTAGTAAAACCATTGGCAATACCCACCGCATCTAACAGGTTATGTGATTTTTGCAGTTCATAAAGTCCGGGTTTATTAACCTCACCAAAAACATAAACCCTAGTCGTACCTAATTGCACAATATTCACGCTAATTTGCGGATTAACAATATATTTTGCTAATTTTTCCTGTAATACCTTGGTAAACTGGCTAACAGTAAGACCTGTAGTATCAACCTCTCCAATTAGTTGAAAAGATACCTTGCCATCAGGTCGCACAACATATTTGTTTTGTGGAGTGGTCTGAACTAAAGTTGTAGTTCCAGAACTAGTATACCCTGTACTCATTTCCGGCACACCCATAATGATAATGTCTAGTTGGTCACCGGGACACATGATATACTCGGCTGCAAGCGCCATATTCGCAAACATTAGTGCAAAAACAAACAAAAGTGTTGATATTATCTTTTTCATTGCAATCCTCCCATAATATAATACATAAGTAAGTTAGAGAAACTTTATCTCCAGAATTTTCCAAAGAAGCCTTTTTTCTCCGCTTTTGGCTTTACAATTTCTTTAGGCACTACAATATCCAGCGATTTATTGTCCAAAATAGCTTGTGGATTGGCAGTAACTATTTGTTCAACATACAATTCCGAAACCAGTGTCTTCATCCTAAACACGGCTTCCCTCATGTCAGTATTGCGCCGTTCTATTTTGTGGGCATCACTGCCTAAAAAATGAACCATGTTATTATTGAGCAAAATTTCAGCAAAAGCCTGAGCTTTTGTTCCAAACATACCTGTAAAACTGCCTGCGTTGCATTGCAATAATATGCCATGCTGTACCCATGCAAGTAAAATTTCCGGATGCTTTTGCAGATTGCTATATCTTTCAGGATGAGCTAATACCGGAACTAAATCGCGAAGTTGCAACTCATAGAAAAAGTCGTCAGCGCAACGAGGAATAGATTCCATAGGTAATTCCACTAAAATATATTTACTGCCTGCTAGGCAATACTCACCGTGGCCTTTTTCAATCATATCCAGCATATCCAAATTCAGTTCTATTTCTGCCCCCGTATGAACACGAATAGGAATGCCGGCAGAAAGAGCATTCCCATTCAAAACATCTGTTTTTTCTTTAATTTTTCCCCAGCTTAAGTGACTAGCTCCCTCAATTAAATGAGGAGTAGCAATAATATCTGTAGTACCACAATCAGCTGCCATGCGCAAAAGCCCGATAGAGTCCGTCATACTCTGGGCTCCATCGTCAACCCCATCTAAAATATGTGCATGAACATCAATCATATGCTGTCCCCCCCTAGAAATGATTTGGCGTGTAATTAGGCACAATCTCCTTTAAAAATTCAATAATTTCAGTTTCATCCCTAATGTCAGTTAATTTTGTCAACTGACCACGCAATTTATTAGGGTCCTCACACTTAAGATCCGCACGGTAAATCTTCTTATGCATTGTTGCCATGTTCCCTTCCGCGGCACTCATAAGCTCCTCAAAGAGCTTTTCCCCAGGTCGTAACCCAGTGAAATGAATGGGAATATCTACATCCGGTTCGAAACCGGACAGTCTAATCATATTTTTGGCCAAATCCAATATTTTAACCGGTTCTCCCATATCCAAAACAAATACTTCCCCGCCTTTCCCCATAGACCCGGCCTGCAAAACAAGCTGAGAGGCCTCGGGAATAGTCATAAAATAGCGTTTCATTTCCGGGTCAGTAACCGTTATCGGTCCACCGGCGGCTATTTGTTCCTTGAACAAAGGAACCACGCTGCCACGACTCCCCAATACATTACCAAAGCGCACGGCAACATATTTAGTTGCATAAATATTTGTTGCTGCCTGTATTATTTTTTCTGCCACCCTTTTAGTAGCGCCCATGACGCTGGTTGGGTTTACTGCTTTATCTGTGGAAATCATAATAAAAACTTCTGTACCGTTTTCCCCTGCAGCTTTTGCTAATTTCCAGCTGCCAAAAACATTATTATATATGGCCTCAGATACATTTCTTTCCATAAGAGGAACATGTTTATGGGCGGCAGCATGAAATACCACTTGTGGTTTATATTTAGCAAAGATTTCCTTAATTTTTTCTTCATTAGTAATATTTGCTATTAACGGAAGTAAACGCTCACCACCATATATGGCCTTTAATTCTCGGTGAATCTCATAAATACTATTTTCTCCTCGTCCCAATAAAAGCAAACGAGATGGTTTGAGAAGCATAATCTGCCTACATAGCTCACTGCCAATAGAGCCTCCGGCTCCTGTTACCAATACGCATTTTCCCGTTAGGTAATTTGCCACCATAGCTAGGTCAAGCTGCACCGGCTCTCTCTGGAGCAGATCTTCTACGCCAACCGGGCGTAAATCACGTAAGGTAATGTTCTGATCTAATAAGGAATATATACCGGGGACTATTTTAGTTTCACATTTAATCTGGCTGCATAAATTAGCTATTTTCCTTATTTTTTCCTGTGGCAGAGAAGGAATTGCTATAATTATTTCTTTTACGCCATATTTTTGCACAGTTGCATCCAATTTGTCACTGCCACCGATAACCGGTATGCCCATACACAAATTGCCTTGCTTGTTAATATCATCGTCAATAAAACCAATAATTTTTCGACCACGATTATGAAACTGCACTATATCTCTGGCAATAAGATTCCCTGCATCACCGGCACCTATAATCAAAACTGGTTTCTTGCTGCCATCGTTTATCTTTTCGCGTTCAGAAAGTATCATGAAATACCTTAATACCAAACGGCTGGAACAAATCCCGGCAACTACTATGAAAAATGTCAGAACATGCACCGAGCGTGGTATGAAAATAGCCATAGTATCTGAAATTAACATAAACAAAATTGCGCCACATAAAGAAGAAAGCACAATAGCAAGCAGCTCTTTAATACCTGCATAACGCCAAATACGTCGATATATTCTAAACACGAAGAAAAACAACAAGTAAGAACAAATCAAAAACGGTAATTCTGTAACCAAGTTAGGAATATAGCGGTCAAAAATCGTAGAATCAAAACGCATGAACATGCTTGTTATAGAGGCACCTATAATTAACAATATGTCAAAAGCCATTAAAAACAATGGTAGTAAATAACGTCGCATAAAACACTCCCTCTTCAATTGTATAGTAATTTCTAAACAAAAACAGTAAATTATAAATAATTTGTGCTGTTTTTTAGGGAAATAAATAACAATTATAGCTGTTTAGTACCTAAATTTCAAGCATTTAATTGTTACATTATTTAAATACCCACTATGAATTATTTTATCTTTCGTAACACCCTAATTATACTTCTCCTGAACCTATAACACAAGCATTAGCAACGGCTAACATTACTTTTCTCACATAAAGTCCTGTTAAAGGGACAATATAATATTTTTTTCTTCCTATATGTAAATATACCAAATGCAAAAAAATACTACTATTTCAATATATTTCCTTTAAATATCTTTGCAATGCATCCTGCCACGTCGGTAATTTTCTAAATCCATTTTCAGTAAGCTTTGCTTTGCTCATTCTGCTATTATACGGCCTTGCAGCATGGGTTAAATATTGAATTGCAGGTATAGGGTTTACCTTAATCGGCATTCCCACCTGCAAAAATATTTCCTTAGCAAATTCCGCCCAAGAACAGATGCCCTCGTTAGTGGCATGATATATGCCATATTTGTCTGTAACAACCATATCATAAAGAAGTGCCGCTAAATCTGCCGTATAAGTTGGGGAGCCTATTTGATCTGCTACTACATTTAACTCAGAATGAGTTTCTCCCAGTTTTAGCATAGATTTAACGAAGTTATTACCGTTATAACCAAATACCCAGGAAATCCGCACAATAAAGTATTTTGTGAGCAGGCTGCGCACAATATGCTCACCTTCCAGTTTGGTCAAGCCATAGACATTGGGGGGTCCTGTTTCGTCATCTACTTCATAAAATCGTTGGCCACTACCTGAAAATACGTAATCAGTGCTAATATAAACCATCTTGGCATTAATTTCATGACATATCTTAGCTATATTTTCAGTTCCTAGCGCATTAACTCTACGACAGCATTCTACATCGTCTTCAGCTTTGTCTACAGCAGTATAGGCAGCACAGTGAATAATAACGTCAGGGTTATAAGCGATGATGAACTTATGGGCGGATAAGTAGTCTGTAATATCAAGCTTTGCTCTATCAGCTCCCAAACAATCTATATTATGCTGCTTTAATACTTTCATAACGTCGTAACCTAATTGTCCCCCACTACCCGTTACCAGAATTCTCATTTTAAATTTTCCCCTTATACTCAATTTGATTCTGCTTTACAATGGTTTTCACTTCCATTTGTTTATATTATTTTAGCACAAAAGTACTTTTTAAAATAAAAATCTTTTTTCACCATCACATCTGTTTTCTTGTTTTGAAACCATAAATAATATATTTGAATTTTATATTAGTACCACTATTTTCTCTGCCTTGACAATTTTCTTAGATGTAATCGATTAAAGTGGGCACAAGAGACAACATCCCCTTTGTGAATCTGTGGCATAGAAAATAAGAAGCTTAGTACATCAGGCGCAAGAATATCATCGCAATTAAAAAAACACACAAACGTTCCCTGTGCCTCTCTCAATCCTAAATTTCTTGCAGAACTAATTCCACCATTTTTTTGTAAAAGTACTTAGCACGACTTTCTTTTTCTAAAAAACTTTTACAAATTTTTGCGCTGTTATCAATAGAACCATCATCTATAAGCAATATTTCAAAATCCATAAAAGTTTGTGCGCTTATGCTGCGCAACGTTGGCAGCAGCCATTTCTCTCCGTTATGTATAGGCACAATAACGCTAATTAGCGGTTTGTTATTAAACATGCTGCTGTTATCCCCCCTAAGTTTTTTACCCCTAATATAAGTTTACAGCAAATTATTTCCAAGAAAGGGCAATTATATTCTAAAAAGTGCAATTTTTCTCTTGCGATTACTATTCAGCTTGTTTTTTATAAACTAGTCCTATGCTTTTTGCATAGGCAACAGCTTCTGCTCTATTATGAAGCTGCAATTTATCTAATATACCTTTTATTTCATATTTAATCGTTCTTTCACTAAAATAAAGCTTTTCCGCTATTTGCCGATATGTATTGCCAGTGGCAACAAGAAATAAAATAGTCTCTTGTCTTTTCGTCAAAATACCTATGGGTTCCTTTTTCTCTGTCAAGACATTTTCTCCCATTTCTGAATGACCGGCAAATTCACGTATTATTTTCATAGCCATACCAGGTGCCAATGGAGGTTCCCCCTGTTCAAGATCAGAAAGCATTTTCAATAATTTTTCTGCTTGAAAATTTTTTAACAGGTATCCGCACGCACCATTACGAATAGCTGTAAATAAATTTTCATCTTCTTCTGATACCGTTAACATTACTATTTTTACCTTGGGGAATTCCTTTTTAATTAGTTTCGTAGCCTCCAACCCATTACAACAGGGCATATAAATATCCATTAATATAACGTCAACATTTAAGCTCCGCATTTTTTGCAAAGCTTCTAATCCGTTACCTGCTGTGCCGGCAATTTTTACATTGTAGGCAGACAAAAGGTTCACCAAACCGTCACGAAAGAAGCAATTATCATCGACAAGTAATAGTTTCATGTAACTTTGCACTCCTTTATCGGCATTTCTACTATAACTTTTGTTCCTAACCCCGGTGCTGAAATAATTTTAAATTTACCACCAATTTTTTTAGCACGATTATGCATATTCATAATGCCAAACCCTGTTACAAAGGACGCAGAAGTAGGGTCAAACCCCCTACCATCATCACATATTATGAATTTAATACAACTGTGCTTTTCCTCCATAGAGAAACGAACATGAGTCGCTCCTGCATGCTTATAAATGTTTGCAAAGGCTTCCTGCACAATTCGCAATATTTGTAGTGATATAAATTTTTCAATTGGTGGGTTACCTTCTACGGCAAAATCAGTATCAACCTCTAACCCATATTCAATATTTACAACCCTAATATAGTTGTGTAAGGCGTCTAATAGGCCATCTTGAATTTCACCTGTTCCTGCACTTGAAATATAGCTACGGACATGATCGTAAGCTCTCTGATTGGCAACAACAAGCTGTTTTAAAGTAGAAATAGTCTGTTCCAGCTTTTTATCAATAATAAATTTAATGCATGCTTGGGACTGAACATTGATGTAGCTAAGAACTTGACACAAATCGTCATGCAAATCTCTTGCTAGATTCACCCGTTCTTCCGTAATAATTCTTTTTTTTCTCTTTCCAGTCCAGTAATCCAGCCTTTTTTTTTAAAGTAATATCTTTGAGTAAAATTATCTGCCCAAAATTTATCGCGTTTTCTTCTAGCAAAAATTTTTTTATTTCATAACAGCAACGACCGGAAGTATAATTACGAAAGGTTTCTATCGTTGCTTTCTTTTCTTCGTTGAATTTCTCCAGTACCGGCCATTCTTGAAGCAAAGTATTAAATTCTCCGCCTATTTGCACCGGAAGTCCTTTTAATATTTTTTTCGCCGAGTAATTCAAATCTATAATGTAACCATATTCATCAACCAGTAACCATCCATCCATAATATTAGCCATAATGGCTTTCTGCGCTAATTCAAAAATATTATAAGTCTGCCATCTATAAAAGCACCATGTCATACAACCAGACGTTATTATGGTAACCCAAGGAATAAAATGAGTAAAAAAAAGGATATCAGAACTTATCCCCACAAAACTAATACTCTCAGCTGCCAAAAACCATAGAGCTTGCTTGTGGCGGATACCTCTACTAGTTAAAATCCAATGGAGATTTAAACATAAAGCAGCTGCACAAAAAAGCCCTTCAAAGCTTTCACTCCAACCAATTATCCCCTGAATACCTATTAGATTCTTACCATCTAGCCAAAACCCCTGCCAGATTAAGCCATGCCAAGGATTGGTAAATAACAGCAGTTCAGCAGCTAAAATTATGAATAAACAACCATATTTGAACATCATAGGAATTTTGTTTGCCGGTCTGTGTATTTCCCATATGAGACAAAACCAAAAAATTGGCATAATCAGCATTATGCTTTTAAAAGTTAGAAAAAAAAATATTTTTTATTGATTGTATTATTTTCATTTAGCAGCAATAACAATATTAGGGAACAGATTTTGCATAATTGTAAATATACCTGTTGTTTTGCTCCCGGACTGCGATGAAATTGCCAGGTATAGGTTGCCAAAGCTATTAACCACCCAATTGCAAATAAATACACCTCTATATTTCCAAAAGAAGAAAAAACTATGTTCATTATGTATCTCTTCCTTCATTAAATCTATATTTTAATTCTCTGTCCAACATTTGTTATATTCATTTGTCAACGACATGGCAAAAAAAACTATTATTACTGCACAATAAACATCATATAAACGCTTATTCCCCCCACTGCGCTCAACTTTCAAATCAAATATTTCACATTGAATTATTTTTTATCAGCTAGCTCTTTTAATTTTATCAGTAAATCGGGCGTTTAAAAGTGCAAAGATATACAAAAAAAGTGCAAACTTTTTCGTGGTCTTTGGATATGACATAAATGAATATCTATTATTTTTACTAACTAGTAACTACAAAATCACATAAAATCCACAGACACAAATGGCTCTGTCCAAATTTGGACAGAGCCATCTTTAAACTTTTAATCACACTTTTAAACTTAGACTATTTTTAGAAAGACACCATCACCTACCATAATACATATTTTTATAGTAGGTTTGATATTCTCCGTTTACTATGCGCTGCCACCAAGGTTTATGGGTAATATACCAAATAATAGTTTTCTTGATGCCTGCGTCAAACCCTGTTGTTGGTTCCCAGCCAAGTTCATTTTTTATTTTAGTTGGGTCAATAGCGTAGCGCCTATCATGGCCAAGTCTATCGGCAACATAGCAAATAGATTCTTCTCCTTTGCCTAATTCTTTAAGTATTGCTTGCACAACCTGAAGGTTAGTCTTTTCATTATGCCCACCGATATTATAAACTTCACCAACTCTGCCACTGCGCACAATGAGGTCAATAGCCGAGCAATGGTCTTCTACGTAAAGCCAATCACGCACGTTTTCTCCCGTTCCATATATGGGAAGAGGTTTGTTGTTTAAAGCATTTATGATTATCAGAGGAATAAGTTTTTCTGGGAAATGATAGGGACCATAGTTATTGGAACAACGAGAAATCGTTACAGGAACACCAAATGACCTAAAATAGGCTAATACTAATAAATCAGCTGAAGCCTTAGAAGCGGAATAAGGACTGGAGGTGTGCAATGTTGTTTCCTCCGTGAAAAATAAATCAGGCCTATCTAAGGGTAAATCACCATACACTTCGTCAGTAGATACTTGATGATAGCGTTTAATACCGTATTTACGACAGGCATCAAGCAAAATATTAGTACCTATTATGTTGGTTTGTAAAAAAAGCTCAGGGTTTAAAAGAGAACGATCAACATGACTCTCGGCAGCAAAGTTAATTACAACCTCTGGTTTTTCTATGGAGAAAAGATGATACACGGCAGTACGATCGGCTATATCACCTTTCACAAATTTAAAATTCGGCTTTTTCATGACCGGTTCTAGGGTTTCTATATTTCCAGCATATGTCAAAGCATCTAAACAAATTATTTCATCCTCCGGATGTTTTTTTAACATAATATTAATGTAATTACCGCCAATAAACCCGGCACCACCTGTTACTAAAATCTTCATTGACCACTGCCTCCTATATTGTTATTAAAAATCCAGCCCACTCTCTATATCTCTCAGAAAAGGATTCTCAGCATATTTCAGAGATAATTATATTACTTAATGAGATAGGCAAACATTTTCCCCCTCGTAGATTGATATAATGACACTAATTATAGTTTTCACATTTAACTTTTTTCCTTATCACCTTTTAAAAACTCATTTCATTGGCTTATACCTTTTAGTACCTTTAAGTGTCACCAGCTTACATTTAGGTATTACCAATACCACAGGTTTTCTCTGCATAACTTCCATTACTTTTAGCCATAAATCATCAGCCTCCAGGCAATATGGCGGTAATACCGTCAACTATTTTTTAAAATCTTCTTATTCCATATTTTCAGCGCCATAAAAGCCTGCTGACCATAGCAAAAGATTTTGCGAAAAACCTAAACACCACCTCTAGAAGTTTATTACCCCTGTTTTTTTTGCAATTCATATAATTTTAAATACTTTAATAAGGTATAGGAAAAATGGTTGCAACAAAGTGCCAGGCCTAACCAACCGTCTAAAACTCCTAATTTTAATACAGACATTTGTAAAAACCCAAAAAGTGCATGTCCATAAGCTATAGGCAGAGAGGTTCTCTTACCTCCAGCATAAGCGTTATCTGCCCAAATTGTAGTATATTGATTGAATTTTTCTGCCCACTGTGCCCAACTCTCATAAGTATAATGTTCGATGTGCCCCGGTAAGACTACAAGCTGTAAATCACATTGCGGTCTCTCATGAACCTTGTTCTTCCACTGAACAGCCTCCCTAGGGAAGAGGCGCGCTACTTTGTCCGGTTTTAGAACGCCATGGTTAAATTTTTGGCCAAAAGCTACAGATTTTCGTACAATAGCATACTGTTGTTGCCTATTTGCCTCAACAGCTTGCTTTATAGCTGTAATTACTTCCTCATTAAGCCGCTCATCAGCGTCCAAATACAAAACCCACTGAGCCCTTGTTTGTGTCAGTCCAAAATTGCGCTGTGCAGCAAAATCGTTATCCCATGCCCTATACACAACCGTTGCTCCCTGTTCTTCTGCCTGCTTTACTGTAGTATCTATACTGCCTGAATCAATAATTAATACTTCATCAGTACAACGTTTTGCATTAGTAACTACTTCTGTTATATTCTTTTCTTCATTTTTAGTTAAAATTAAAATAGCTAATGTAGGCATTTTTTCTCCTTGTTAGTATTTAGAGTATTATATCATTATGAACAACATTGATAATGAAGTCTTCTGAAATATACATAAGACATAATATATAAAGATGGTAATATATAAAATGCCCTTGCATGACTCCAATTTTATGTTGCTCGATTTCAGTCTAGTAAGGCTATTTTTTCTAGCATACTTCCTAGTTCTGTTATATTTCTCGGAATCATAACGCGCTCTTTTCGCCTATATGATTCCCTAAGACGCACAAAGACATTATCTATTTCTTGGGCTTTTTCCTTGTTTTGGAACTCTACTAATTTATATAGGCAAATTATAATGGGCTCCTCGTCAAAAATAAATTTGGGAGTAATTAGGGCTGTGGAGCAATACCCAATCAAAACGTTTTTATCGTTGACTTCATTTATACAAACCAGTTCCCATAAACTGCGTTTTTTGTCAAAGACTACCCCGGGTAGATCAATTGTACTCGCATCGTGGGGGTGCAGCCGTATTACCAATTCTGCCTTAGGAACGAAAGCTGCTATTTTGCCCCATAAGTCTGCCTTAGATATAACTTTTTCCATGTTAATATCATTATTTGTAAATTGATCTAAAAAAACATACTTTGTATTTAAGCATTTTTCGTTATACCCAAACACGTAGTTGAGCAATTCCTTGAATTCTTTTTTCGCATTAACCAGTTTTGGCAATTCTATGACGTTTTTAACCATGCTGCTTTGGTTTTGGCTAATGTTATTTAAATAAAGTTCATCTATTTTTATGCTATATGGCCCTTTGCCAAAAAATGATTTGATTTTTTTGTCTATTAGACCAGGATATTCATTATTACGCATATTACCAACATAAGATACTATGCCATCATCTAAAAAAATGTGTTTTGCCCCTTTTCCCTTTAGAAATTCAGCATAACGGAGAAAAAGTTTATTCCAACCACAAGTAACTAATTGTTTATAATCTGATATTGCTTCTTTTCCTGCACCCAAGCGATATTGCAAATATTTTTGGGGCAATACTTGTCCAAGATGTCTATTGAAAGAAAGGCTTCTGTCAGGAATATCTTTCACTAAAATTACATTGTTAAATATAGCTGTTTTACGTAAGCGTTCAGCAATATCTTTGTCATCAAAAAATTCATCAACAATATAAATATCGGAGCTTCCTGCAGTATCTCTAATATTGTTATAAACAAAATTAATACAATTTAGCACTTGAAACCCACGGTAACAAATGAATGCTGTACGCAAACATTACTCCTCCTTTTTTCAGATATGCTGCCCGCCATATTCCGGTACTTTTTTACACTAATATTTAATCATATAATATATTTTTTATCTGCCTTGGATAGATTCAACATCTCACCCATAACAAAATCCCACTTTTCCGGTTCAAAGGGGCACATTCCATTAGCCGGAGTAAAGGTTAATTCCCCAAAATACACCTTCCCATTGCTTTCATAAAGGTCTACCCGTACATAAGGAAACCCCTCTGATAATATTTTGGCTATTTTTAACATTTGGTCAAAGTGCTGAGGTTTTTGCATATTTTCAATATGGCTTTTGTGCTTGTGCTCAATATCTAGTAAATTAAAATCTAAGTCAAAGTGACTTACTTTTAATTGTTTGGTGCGCTCCGTGCAAACATATAGCATTTTGGGTTCGCCATTAAAGCACTGTATTTTGTAATCCACAATATTATCTTCCAAAAACTTCTCGCAAATAAGTCTTGGTTTGATATCCTTGTATGCCCATTCCCCGCTAGTATAATAATAATTCTTGTGCTGCCATCTTTGTAATTTATGTAATTCCTCATCCCAATCTAAAGCAGCTTTATCTTTACAAATTATAAATTGTCCTGAGGCATGACTAGTTTTTAAAACGAATTGCTGTGGTAATCCTTCTATATCAATATCATTGACGTGATCCCAAATACCATAAACCGGCACCAAGTGCTCTATCCCAATCATGCTGGCAACATGATTGCGTACGGCTACCTTATCTGCACATGTAACCATAAGTGGATCGCGATAATGAATTTTCAACCATTGAATTTTTTCATTGAAAGTTCTTGGGTGTTCTATATTTAGGTCATAACCCATATTTTTTTTGAATTCTTTTCTCAAGGTCGCCATATACATATATTTAATTTTAAATTTTTCACTGTTAAAATTAAAAAACCTTGTAAGCCCATAAAAAATATCGTTGTGCATAATTCGCTTCAGTTCTTTATTCATTATAACCCCTCTAGTTGGTTTTTTTACCAAAAAGTTCTTTTAATACTTCGTTTGTTAATTCCCCGAAAAATGGTCTTTCACTAAATATTTGAAAACAATCCATGCCTTGATATTTGAGATTGAACTCTATAAGTACGGGTCCTGTATCTGCTATAGCGAAATCCCATGATATTAAGCTAAATTGGGCAACCCTTTTATGCATGTCCTTGGCTATGCTTTCTACATTTTAGTTTGATACATAAGGACTTAATCTAACTATTGGTTTATCCTTGCGGGAAAAAATCCCAGTGTTACTTCCTGCCCCAAAAACATATCGTCATTACCATAGAGAAATTTCTCTGACAAACCCGGTATTAAATGCATTCTATAACAAGCAAAAGTTGGCATATTTTCTATGGGCAATATTTGAGAATGATCAATAATAGTAACCTTCTCATATTCTGGATTTAAACATTTAGGCATTGTCTATCAGTTACGATATAAACATGATTAATCCATGGTGCGTTCTCTTCCAAAGAGCGTAAAGAATATTTCAGTTCTTCATTATCGAAGAAACGCACCTCACCAATTACCGACCCATCTAAACTTTTTATTTCTTGCGCAATATATTTTTCCTTATCAGCACGAAAACGCTTATCTGTACCATCGCACCATATATACACCATATCAATTGGTTCCAAAATTTCACCTCAGTACAATTACCTCTATTATCTAGTTTTCAGCCAGTATGTTCTTTATTAAAGCTTCGTGGCTATATTCTTTATTGGCAAGAAGCAGATTCTCTCTATAAGTATTGGCGTTCTTAAGAAAGTCATCAATAAAACCTTCCAATTGCTTTGCAAAAATTGCGACGCTATCTAATTGCACTGCAGCACCAATTTTGTACTTGGCCAAAACTTCAGGATTTATTTCAGGAGAAATCAAGATGGGTTTATAAAAACCTATGGCAGTAAAAAGCATAGCACTCCAGTGATAACGATAGCGTTCTGCAGCATAAGGCATAATAATAATATCTAAATCCAACAATGCTTTTTGCCAATCAATCCCAATTAAATTTTTATGCAAAAAAGTTATGTTTTTATATTTAGCATAATCCTTGGCATATTGTTCAAAAACTTCGCCGTCTTCAGGTTTAGCTGTTGCTCCTTGGATAATAAGCTCTACGGGTATAGTAAAATTTGCCTGAACAAAGGCATCTAAAAAAAATGCTAAATTCTTTTCCTTGCGGAATTGGCCAAAAAATCCTATTTTTATTGGTGTCTTACCTTGTATTTCTTCCCTTAGTGATAGATCTTGAGGTTTGAAAACAGGGGGATTTATTAGTCGCAAATTGGGCAAGTCACTATTAGCAAAATCATTACGCAAGGTAATAACTCTTAAGTTAATATTCTTATAGGGCAAGCATTTATTGGCCTGCCTTTCAAACTTAGGCTGTTCCTTAGGATTAATACCATGAAAAATAAAATATATAGGTACCGGCGAGTGTTTTAATTTGCTATTACATAAGGTTCGTAAATAGCGATAGGTAGACGTAGGAACAATAATGGCGTCACACTTACCCGCTTTTGCTTTAGCATAAGCAGCATTAAACCAATCAATACGTCTTTTTTCTCTGACTATAGAAAGTAAAAGTTTTTTTAACTCACCAACCCCGGCATAGGTGACAACTTCTCCTCCTTCTAAGTACTCTATTTCTACGCCATAATTTATCTTAAAAGGGAATCTTTTCGGAACAAAGAAACAAGGGGTATGCCCTTGTTTCTTTAGTATGTGCTTTAGACAGTTGAGCTCGCGAAGCGTGCGAAACAAAAACCTGCCCGCTACGCGGGTAGGAGGCAAGGCTTAAGCAAAAACATCACCAAACTTTGTATAATAGGGATTGTTCAAGTCACTATTAACAATAAGAAAGGTGATGTCTTATGGCTGAAAGTTTAGCACACACCTGCTAAAAGTTGTCAAGATTTTAAAACAAAAGTCGAGTAAAAATCGCAAATATAAAAAAGGGCATAACAAAACAAGCCACGTATGAAGTGACATTTAAATAGATCCGTTATATAGCAAAAAGCTCCATCACTCTGGCAAAGTATATTCGTAGAAATTTGTTTAAGCCAGCCATGTTGGCAACCATTTTTGGCTTACCTTCAGCCTGTTTCTTTAAAATAAATTGGTAAACGGGGTCTTGAATTGGTTTAGAAATCTTAAGAGCTAGAATGACTTCATATCCTACTTTTCTCAAAAAAGGTGAACCCCGTTTTGAAATATGCCTACGGGTACCCAGATATGTTCCGGATTGAAAAGGAGGGGCATCATTACCGGCATATGCATTTAGAGCTTTTCCACTTGTGAAACGGCGTATATCACCAATTTCAGCAATAAGTAAGGGTGTAAGAATATCTCCAACGCCATTAAATGAGTGGACAAGTTCATACTCAGGCAAAGTTTTAACCAATTCCTGCATTTGTTTTAAGATAGCTACAGTAGCAGACTCGGTGGATTTTGCGAGTTGGATACGTTGTTTGAGGATTAAACTGGTACAATAGTTTGCTTCGCGTGGAAGGAGACTGTTTTGGGCAATGTTATAGAGTCGTTGCGCTTTACTCGCATTAGGGCGGTACCCTTTCTTTTTCATGTAAGAGAGAAACCTTTTTTCAAATGTGGAATAAGTCATATCTTTAATTACTTTCCAACTTTGAAATTTTTCGACAAAGTCATAAAGTGCTAAACAAGAAGTAGGCCTATTTGTGAGTAAGAACACTTTTTTAACATCCGGCATAACTAAGTCGAAGAGATTGTCTAGCTGAACTTTTTGTTTGGTTTTTAGTGAAATCATTTGGTGGTACTGGCGTGACAAAAATTTTAGAGTTTCATATGGTTTGCCGAGGTAGTTCCATGGTTTTAAGTGATTTCGTTTTTCAACGCAATAAGTGGCAATTTTAATAGCATCTTTTTTGTCGCTTTTACCCTTGCGTACACTACCATCATTAAATTTCTTCATAAGATATGGATTTACGACAGAAACAAAAAAGCCCTCACGAATGAGCTTGTCGCGAATAGAGTAATGATAATATCCAGTAAATTCTAAAGCGATGCGCACCTCATCGTTAAGACTATGAAGCCAGGTGCAAAGTTCATTTAAACTATCCTCTTTGTGAGGGTAGTCTCTCGGGGAAAGCAGTAGTTCACCAAGACCAGATAATACAGCTACTGTACTTTTCCCTTTTGAAACATCGATTCCAACAGCGATCATACAATTCCTTCTCTCTTTAAGATGAGACTGGCCTCCAACTCTTTTCATCCTACTCAAAGTTGCTCGTTACGCGGGAGTTTCTCCCAACCTGCTCAATCGAATGTCGAATGGAAAGAGTCGGCTAACAGTGTGTGCTACGGGCGTTAAAAGCCCAACGAAATGGACGTTAGCCAATCACTTTCATAATAAAAAAATCTAAGCATAAGATTTCAGTTCTGCTGAGCTGAAATTTCATACCTAGATTGTACAATACAAAATGGATGTGCAAGTATCATATAGTATTTACGCCAAAATACCATAGAAAAATTATTTATAATCAGTTAAGGATAGATATACAACAAATAATAATGGACTTATGCAAATGGAAGGGCATAGCAATAGTAGAAGGACATATGATGCCAGACCATGTACACTTATTATTATCAATACCACCCAAACACAGTATATCAGAAATAATGGGGTATTTGAAAGGTAAAAGTGCGATGATGATATTCAACAAGCATGCAAACCTTAAATACAAATTTGGCAATAAGCACTTCTGGTCGACTGGATATTACGTAAGCACGGTGGGATTAAACGAAGCCACTATTGCGAAATATATAAGAGAACAGGAAAAGATGGACCAGATAGAAACCAAATTACATACAAAAGAGTATGCTGACCCTTTTAAGGGTTAGCCAAGTAATCAGTCCACAGTGGCTTGAACAAAGTGAAAGCCAGCGTCATTAAGGCGCTGGCAATAATAAGCCCTTATAGGGCTGGTGCGAACCACCCGTTTCACGGGTGGAAGCGATTTCATCAACCAATATTCTATCAAACTCTACCTCATGGCCGGCAGGCATAATAATACTCTCTAAAATCGCTATACGCATATTTTTCCACCTTCGTAGTATCTAATATTTTAAACCAGTATTTTATCACTATACACTATTTTTTAGTGAGATATCCATCCTTATATGAATTTAAAAACGTAACCTTATTATACCATTGTGCCCAATATTTAGGAAGAAAATCAAGTATATTGTGTTATAATACAAACGTTGATAAAAAAGGAGCTATGACATGAAACTATTATTTAAAAAACCAGTATGGCATTATCTATTATCTGCTTTATTGCTTTATATTCTCACTTTTGGCTATTATTACCTAGTCTCTAATGGGTTAGGTGACAAACCCTTCTACTTACAAATGCGGCGTTTTGTTCCCTGTGCTTTAGTAGCAGTATTACCCGTTTCCCTTATTGGCTATTCATTATTTTCTAAATACTTTTTATCTCATATATTTGTGGGTTTAAGTTGGATTATAACCTATCCTACCTTTTATTGGCTAACCTATCATAGTACCATACCATTTTTTAGCAATCACTTTGATATTTCCTTCGGTCTCTACGGTACTGCTGCTCTAATTGCCCTACATTTACTTTTACTAAAATTCCTAAAAAGCAAGAACTTTGTTTCCTTTGTTGTTGCCTTTTTACAAACCTTGCTAATGGTTTTACCTGTATTTCAATGGATATATTTTGCCTTATACCATTCCTCTGTCACTGAACCTGGCCTGATGGCCCTTTACCAAACAAATCCTAGCGAAGCCTTAGAATTTATAAAAACCATTGGTTATCCATATCTTTTAGCCCCTGTTGCCATATTTTGCCTATTGTTTTATTTATTTTATAAAGCTAATAAAATTACCGGCAGCTTAGCATTAAAGACATGGAATAACAAAAAAAGCCTGGTATTCATGCTAGTTATATTTTTAGGTGCAGGGTATTATTCCTGCAGTATTTTCACTAGTACACGTTTACTGGAACATTATGGCGAAGTACGGGATTATTTCATTTCAGCGCGGCAATATACAGTAAATCACGTAAAAAACTTTTCCTCGCTAGCAGTAACCCCTACAAAACCACTTTGGAAAAAACCGGGAACCGTTATTTTGATTATAGGCGAATCTGCTTCTCGCAATTTCATGAGTGCATATACAAAAACTGAAAATGACACAACCCCTTGGTTAAGAGAAAAATTAACCGACAAAAATAGCATCATTTTTAAGCACGCCTATACATCTTGGGCACAAACTGTTCCTGCTCTGGAACGTGCGTTAACAACTAAAAATCAGTATAATGAAATTCCCTTTAATCAATCCATTTCCCTCCTAGATATTGCTAAAAAAGCAGGATACACTACTTCTTGGTTTAGTAATCAAGGAACTGTGGGAGATGCTGATACTCAAGTAACCTTAGTTGCCAAAACTGCAGATCATTCCAAGTGGACCAGTCAAGAAATGGATACGCAGCAATATGACATGGCTTTAATGGATTATCTTAAACAAGTAGATTCAAGCCAAAACAATTTCATCATTCTGCATATTATGGGCAGTCATGACAATTATCAAAATCGTTATCCACCGGAATTCACTAAGTGGGGTGATCCAAAAGTATACGATTTCCCAGTAAATTACGATAATTCTTTGGCTTATACTGATTATTTTCTTTCACAAGTGTATGAATATGCAAAAAATAACCTTAATTTAGAAGCAATGGTGTATTTTTCTGATCACGGCGCAAACCCAAATAAAATACGTTACCCGGACCCCGTAGGTTTTGTCTCTTTACGCATACCTTTATTTGTGTATCTTTCTGACGACTACCGCAAAACCTACCCCGTTGCAGCTGCAGCCCTTACTGCTCACAAGAATTCCTATTTCACTAATGACCTAATCTACGATATGATGTGTGGCATTCTTAATGTAACCTCTCCAGCATATGACACTACCAATAGTTTGGCGTCGCCAAACTATAAATGGACCCGGGAAACCCTAAGAACACGACTGGGTCAGAAAAAATTAACCGAAGATGACTCCGTCGACTAAATGAAATGATAAAAGTCCAATACCTAAAAAGTATTGGACTTTTATCATTTCATATACTTTTTCAAATTTTCACAAATAGCTAGCCGCATCTCATCCATTTTTGCTAAGCGACGGCGATAATTCGCTCTTTTTGAAGGTTTCATTTCACTAAATTCTTTAATATGTTCGTTAATGGGAACTTCAAAGAAGCGTTTATCAGATAATTTATTTCCGCCACATTCTTCCCAAAACCCGTCTAAATCTGTTTTAACCTTGCGATCCATGCGCATATGGTTTTGAGCATAATGGCCTGCATTGCTGACGGCATAGAGATGTTTAACACCTAACATACTTGCCACATTACGCAAGCCATAAAAAATTAGATTTTTTGTCCTGTAGCCAAAGTATGCTTTAGTTAGTGCTTTAACGAAATCATTACCTTTGTTGGAACCCTGCAGCGCCCCTATGTATAAAGCACTTTCACCATCTTCTCTACTAGGAAAACAGGAAAAAATTATTTGGTATAACGGCCACTGTCCCTCATACATAAGATTTACAGAAAGACAGCCTTCTTTTTGTTGGCCATTAAAGAACTTTATATCCATACTGATTGGCTTTTCTTGAAACTCATCTTGCCAAATAACGATAGCCTCTTTGTTAATATAAATTTTTTCAATAAATTCGTCGTTAAAAACTTGTTCCATAGCCACAATATGGGCTTTAATAAGGTCAGCACGGTCTGAAAAAGAAGACCCTTTAAAAAAATATCTGTCTTGTAGCCTGGTCAATAAACCAGGGCGTTGCCATAAGCATTTTTTTACGTAAGGGAGTCCTATTGAAAAATTCAAGAAGTTCCTCTATCTTGCTTTTATTCAAATAACAGCGGACCATAAAAACATAATAGCGTTTCCAATCTCGCCAATCTTCGCACTTATATACAGTTCTTGCCACGTAATCTAAAATTTTTTTATCCATTTATCCTTCGCTCATTGTCCTTTGACATCTTTCTAACATATTGTATAATATTAGCATTTTTCTTGAAATTTAGATATATTTTTTTGAAATTTGTATTTAATTTGTCACCTTTAGTACAAAAAGAAAATATTAGTCCAACTTTTTTCAGAAGCTAGGAAAGTTTTGACATAAATAATTCACTTTTTAGCCTTTTTTTTGCCATACCTATACCTTATACTTTAGCTATGGTAAGAACCACCCCTTCTTATCATGATCTTCCCCATCATCATAACACAACTTCCTTTTAGGAAAAGAGCATTGCTCCCCAGCAATGCTCTTTTTCGTTGCGTAAAAAAGACACTACCCGTAGATAGTGTCAAGACTCGTAAGAACAACTTATCTTGGTGTAACCAAGAGTTTAATAGCGGTTCGTTCTTCACCATCAATAACTATGTCAATAAAAGCAGGAACACACACCAAATCCATCCCATGAGGAGCTACAAAACCTCGAGCTATAGCAATTGCCTTAATAGCCTGATTTAGTGCCCCAGCACCAATAGCTTGTAATTCCGCTTTGCCTTCTTCACGCAATACTCCCGCCAGCGCGCCTGCTACAGAATTCGGGTTAGATTTTGCTGATACTTTTAGTACGTCCATATTGCATCCCCTCCGATTGTCATTTTTATGACGTTATATCTCCTATGTCAGATTCAACGTGTTTTATTATTTTCCTGCTTGAAATCAAAAAAAACGCATTAGTTCACAATTTCGTCACTTAAATAATATAATAACAGCACTGATAAGGTCTTTGCATCAAAAATATCCTTTTCCAAAACCATTTTTTTTACTTGTTCAGGAGAAAAGACTACAACATCAATAAATTCGTCTTCATCTGTGTGTTGCTCTGCCTTTGTTAATCCTCTAGCTAAATAAAGGTGTATAACTTCATCGGTAAAACCGGGAGTAGTAACTATAGAGGTAAGATGTTTCCATGCTTTTGCTGTATAACCTGTCTCTTCGGATAATTCTCTAGGTGCACACTCATCAGGATTTTCTCCAATTTCTAATTTTCCTGCCGGAATTTCATATAGTACTGTCCCCACAGGATACCGATACTGCTTTACAAAAACCATACTGCCATCTTCTAATACCGGTAAAATTCCCACCGCTCCAGGATGCTTTATTATTTCTCTGGTAGCCTTCCTACCATTGGGCAGCATAACTGTATCTACTTGTAATTGTAAAAGTTTGCCTGTAAAACCAACTTTTGAACTAAGGAATTTTTCATCTAAATTTACTTGATGGATTTTTTTCATATTTTGCTCCTATTTTAGCTGTCCATAATATTTACCAAAAGTTATAAAGTTTGTTTAATTTCAGCAGCCATAGCCAATAGCTCAACCGCATTTTTTCTGGCTGAGTCAGTAATATTGGTTCCACCGGTCATCCGCATTATTTCTTCCACCTGTTGATTATAGGGTAATTTTTTCACTATAGTTACTGTAGATTTATCACTGTTAGCTTTTGTTATATATAAATGGTTATCGGCAAAGCACGCAATTTGCGCCAAATGCGTTATGCAGAGCACTTGTCTGCGCTTAGAGATAATAGCAATTTTCTCTGCCATTTTTTGTGCCGTTACCCCACCTACCCCAGTATCGATTTCATCAAATACCATGGTGGAAACACCTGATTTTTCCAATAAAACAGTCTTAATAGCTAAAGCTAGACGTGATAACTCACCACCGGAAGCTATTTTTTGCAAAGGTTTAACTTCCATCCCTAAATTAGCGGAGAATAAGAATTCTACGGAATCTCTCCCCTGTAAACCACATTCCTCTTTCAGGGTGAAGCTGGTCTGAAAAACTCCCTGTTCCATAGCAAGATCCTTTATGTGCATTGTCACCAACTTAGCAAATTTCTCTGCCACTTGTTTGCGACAAGCAGTTAAGGCAGCCACTTTTTCCAGCATCTGTTTTTCCAATTCCAGTTTTCTTTTCCCAGCTAGTTCTAGATTTCTATCTAAAAAAGCAATATTAGCATATTCTTCTTGTGCCTTGTTTAAATGCTCTTTTACGTCTTCTAGGGTACCACCATATTTTTTCTTCAAACGAAATAGCAAATCTAAACGTTCTTGTATAACAGTAAGCTGAGTTGGTTCAAAATCACCGGAGGCAATATAATCACCCAAAGTTTGACGTACGTCCTCTAGGGTAAGCCACGCGTTATCTATGCCGTCATAGACACCCTGTAAGGTGGGATCAAATTCTCTGACCTTATCCACAGCTGCTCTTGCTTCTGTCATAACGTCTAAAATGCCTTCTTTGTGTTCATCCCCGTCTAGTAGTTTGTGGGCTAAATTAACAGCTTCTAAAATTTTGCCGCTATTATTTAACTTTTGCACTTGCTCACGGAGTATTTCATCTTCCTTGGCAATAATATGGGCATTTTCTATTTCCGTAATTTCTGTCTGCAAACGTTCTATTATTTCTTGCTGGTTAGTATTTTGTTCCAACAATCCGGCAAATTCTTGTGCTGCTATTTCGTGTTCTTTGTATATTTTCTGATAGTCGTTCAGTACGGTCTGCAAACCAGACCCTCCATAAACATCTATCATCTCTAAGGGAGCACCTTGGCGTAAGAGTTGCTGATTTTCGTGTTGCCCATGAATGTCTACTAGGCGTTCTGCAATCTTACTTAATATGTTTACCGGCACCATGATACCATTAACGGTAGCTTGACTTTTGCCTCCTGCTAAAACTCGACGTCGCAAAAATAAAGTATCTTCTTGGTTTTCAATACCTATTTCTTCCAAAAGGCCAAGAATATTTTTTTGTCCACTAATGTCAAAAACCGCCTGTACCCAATAAGAATCTGCACCACTGCGAATATAGTCGGTAGATGCCCTATTCCCTAAGACAATACTAAAAGCATCTATCAATATAGATTTACCAGCGCCTGTTTCACCTGTAAATACATTGAACCCGCTTGTAAACTCAATTATAGCATCTTCAATTAGCGCAAAATTATGTACATGAAGGGAACTTAGCATTCCTTGCACCCCTTTATTATTCTGCTAAACCAAAACGACTTTTTAATTTCTCTGTATTTTCTTTCCTATTAACACAAATAAAAATTGTGTCATCACCACCAACAGTGCCTAAAACTTCCGGCCATTTTAAATAGTCAACTGCATAGGCTACTGCCTGTGCAGTACCCGGTAAGGTTCGAACTACAACCATATTTTCAGAGGACATAACGGATAAAATAGAGTCACGAAAAGTTCTCTCCATTCGGTCGGGAGTCAAAAGTTTTTCATGTTCTTTAGGGAAAGCATACCTATATTTCCCCGAGGCATCAGGAACTTTCACTAACATCATTTCTTTAATGTCTCTGGATACAGTGGCTTGCGTAACATCAAAACCTGCTCCTTGCAAAGCATCTGCCAAATCTGCCTGAGTTTCTACTACTTGCTTGTCAATAATTTTTTTAATTGCATCCTGACGTGAAATTTTCATTTTCTCACCCCTCAAAACTTAGTAGTATCTTCACCGCGTAATAATCTACACTGCCATGTAGCATAGTAAGAAGCCGGGCTAATCCTAATGAACTTTGCAAAACAAGGACTAGCTTCAATAACGACTGTATCATTTTCTTTTATGGATTTAATAATTACGCCGTCAGCCGATAAAGAAATTTCTTCAAAAGGTGGCATAACGGATATTTCTATTTTATCTTTTAGAGGTATGACCAAGGGTCTGGTATGTAACGCATGAGCACAAATAGGAGTAAGGATGGCCACTTCCAAGCCCGGATATACAATTGGCCCACCTGCTGACAGCGAATACGCAGTTGATCCTGTGGCTGTAGCAATAATTAAACCATCAGAAGGATAATTAGCGGAAACTTCTCCTGCTATTTTCACCTGCAATCTCGTCATTTGGGAAACATAGCCTTTGGCCAAAACTAAATCATTAAGGGCATGTGCTTCCGCAACAACTTTACCCTCTTCAAATACTTGAACGTGAAGCATACCTCTCTTCTCCAAGGTATAATCGCCATTTCTTATTTTAAGAAAAGCCGCTTGCATCTGTGGTAATTCAACTTCTGTTAGAAAGCCTAAGCGTCCAAAATTTACTCCCATAACCGGAATATTCAAAGGAGCCATATAGCGAGCCATACGAAGCAGCGTGCCATCTCCTCCCAGGGAAACGGCAAAATCCATTTTCTTCATGGTTTCCTCTTCTTTTACGCAATAACTTTCTGTTCCATACTCTGCGGCAATATCTCTGGGTAATAATATACCGATTTCATTAGCACGGCAAAATTCCATTAGTGGTGCAATTTGTTCTTGCACTTTGTCTTTTGCCAAATTCGGAAAAATCCCAATAAAAATTTTTTTCATAATTACCACCTACGATCTACAGCTCGCCGTGGGAGGCGGCCACAACTTGGTCTACTTTTGTCTCGTCTACTTTGTCTTCACCTTGCATAGTTAAATATAAGAGAAATTCTATATTTCCTTCCGGTCCCTTAATAGGAGAATAATCCAACCCAGCCGCGATTAAACCTTCGCTTCGTGCTATTGACAAAACTTTTCTAATTACGTCTGCATGAATTTTAGCATCACGGACAACGCCTTTTTTCCCTACATTTTCTTTTCCTGCTTCAAATTGAGGTTTGACTAGAGCAAGAACTGCCCCATCCTCCGCTAAAAGTTTCTTGGCAGCAGGTAATATCTTATCTAAAGAAATAAAGGCTACGTCAATAGTTGCTACATCTATTTTATCGGCTAAAGTATCCGCTTCCATAAAACGCACATTTGTACGTTCCATATTTATGACGCGCCGGTCATTGCGTAAACTCCAGGCCAGTTGCCCATAACCAACGTCCACAGCATAAACTTTGATTGCGCCATTTTGCAGTGCACAATCAGTAAAGCCACCGGTAGATGCCCCTAAATCCGCGACTATTTTTCCTTGCAGGGACAAAGGAAATACCTTTAAGGCTTTTTCTAATTTTAATCCACCACGACTTACATAGGGCAATTTGTTACCTAAAATACGAATGGTAGAGTCAATGGCAATTTGCGTCCCTGGTTTGTCAATTTTTTGCTCATTGATCATAATTTGTCCTGCCATAATGGCCGCTTGGGCCCGGGATCTGGATTCATACAAACCTTTATCTACTAAGAATGTATCTAGACGAGCTTTTTCCAATTATTTCACCTTACTTTTAAACTTCTCTTGAATGATGGCTGATATACTCTCGGAGTCCAAGTGCATATCTTGCAAAAGTAATTTTGTAGCGCCTTGAGGTACAAAGATGTCAGGAATAGCAAAATTAATAACTTTTGTATTTGTAAGCATATCTAATTTGTTCAGATGTTGTAAAATTGAGGAACCAAACCCACCAGCCAAGATATTTTCCTCTATAGTAACTATGCATTTCGTCTTTTCCGCCATCTCCGTCAAAAGCTCTTCGTCCAAGGGTTTTACAAAACGGGCATTAATAACATTGGCATCAATACCAACCCCTGCCAAAATTTCGGCAACTTCGCAAGCAGTCTTTACCATAGATCCAATAGCCCAAATACTTACATCATTGCCTTCTCGTAGTATTTCCCCTTTGCCTATAGGTAAGAATGTATTTAAGGCATTATTGCACTCCACCCCTAAGCCACTACCACGAGGATAGCGTATAGCAACGGGCCCCCGGAGTTTTGTAGAAGTATATAGCATATGGCGTAATTCATTTTCATCTTTAGGGGCCATAATAGTCATGTTAGGCATCATACTCAAATATGAATAATCAAAGACGCCGTGATGTGTATAGCCATCATCACCAACTAACCCAGCTCTGTCCAAACAAAAAACTACATGTAGATTTTGCATACAGACATCGTGTAAGACTTGGTCATAAGAACGTTGCAGAAAAGTAGAATAAATAGCCACATATGGTTTTATTCCATCGCAAGCCATACCAGCTGCCATTGTTACAGCATGCTGCTCGGCGATACCCACGTCAAAGAAGCGTTTAGGATATTTCTTAGCCAAAGGGGCTAACCCTGTGCCATCAGGCATCGCTGCTGTAATCGCCACTAGGTTATCATCTTTTTCAGCTAATTCTAACATAGTATCGCTAAAAACTTCTGTGTAAGTTCTGGGAGCATTAGGAACCACTATTTTTTTACCGGTAGCAATGTCAAAGGCTCCCGTGCCATGAAATTTATTAGGACTAATCTCCGCAGGTAAATAACCTTTGCCCTTTTTAGTGATAATATGAACCAGTACCGGTTTATCAATGGCTTTTGCTGTTTCTAGAACATCTTCCACAGCCTTAATATCTTGTCCATCAATAGGGCCCATATATGTAAAACCTAAATCTTCAAACAACATACCGGGAACCAAGAAATATTTCAAGCTGTCCTTGAGCCTATTGGCTGTTTTAGCAACTTGTTCGCCAATGGTAGGAATACTTTTCAATAAACTTTCAGCATCATATTTTAGTTTTGAATAAGTTGGGTCAGTGCGTATGCGATATAAATATTCCGACATAGCACCTACATTTTTTGCTATAGACATCTCATTATCATTTAAGATAACAATTAATTTTTTTTGTAAATCACCGGCGTTATTAAGTCCTTCCAGGGCCATGCCTCCTGTTAAGGCACCATCACCGATAACTGCTATTACATTGTATTTTTCGCCTTTTAAATCCCTAGCGGCAGCCATTCCTAACGCTGCTGAAATAGAAGTACTTGCATGTCCGGTACCAAAAGCATCATGCGGACTTTCTTGCCTTTTAGGGAAACCTGATAGACCTTTATATTGACGCAATGTAGCAAAAGCTTCTTTACGACCGGTAAGTATTTTATGGACATAAGCTTGATGTCCAACATCCCAAACGATTTTATCTTTAGGTGTATTAAATACTTTGTGCAAAGCTATTGTCAATTCTACAACTCCCAAATTCGGAGCTAAATGCCCCCCATTTTTTGAGGTAACATCAATGAGTAATGTGCGAATTTCGTTGCACAAACACTCTAGCTCTTCAACAGAGAATTGTTTCAAGTCATCCGGTGAATTTATTTTGTCAAGCAAAGTCATCTAGTATCCGCCCTTCATGGTGTTTGATTTTCAACATTAATTTTTACGATTGTAGAGCATCTTGGTGATTTCTCGTAGTGGCTCTGCCTTGGGACCAAATGGTTCTAAACATTCCAGCGCTTCGTGTAAGGTTTTTTCGGCTAATGCTTTAGCCCCTTCCAAAGTATATAAGGTAACATATGTGGATTTGTTCAGCTTGGCATCACTGCCAGAGTTTTTACCCATTTCTTCTTTGGTACTTTCCACATCCATAATATCATCAGTAATTTGAAAAGCTAAACCGAAGAGTTCTGCAAAATGCGTCATGGCTAAGAGTTCTTCAGATTTAGCCCCAGCCATGCGAGCACCACTGCGTACTGCGGCAATAAAAAGTGCTCCGGTTTTAGCTTCGTGAAGAGTGCGCATTTGCGCTTGCGTAATTTGCTTGTCTTCAGAATCAAGATCAAGAACTTGACCGCCTACCATGCCGTAATTTCCGGCACACATAGCTACTTCCTTAACTGTTTCTATTAAAACTTCCGGAGCAATATTTTTTTGTTCCAGCATTACTTCAAAAGCTAAAGTCAAAAGGCCATCACCTGCCAAAAGTGCCAGGGCTTCCCCGTATACTTTATGGTTAGTCAAACGCCCCCTACGATAATCATCGTTGTCCATTACCGGCAGGTCATCGTGAATTAACGAATAAGTATGAATCATTTCTAGACCGCAAGCCACAGATAAATAATTATAGCCATTACCGCCTACCGCATCTGCAGCAGCCATCAGTAATATAGGCCGCAACCTCTTACCTCCGGCCAAAAGACTATAAGCCATGGCTTCATCTACTCGAGAAATTCCTTTTTTTGCTGTACGTTTTTCCAGAAAGTTATTAACAAGTAATTTTCTATCTTCCAGATATTTTATAAAATTCATTTATTCTTCTTCCCCCGTGAAAGATTCTAGTGTAAATGCACCTTTATTATCTACTACCACTTTTTTTACTTCCTGCTGTACTGCGCTGAGTTTAGAAGAACAATATTTGCTTAACTCTACACCTTCTTTAAAAAGTTTTAAAGATTCGTCTAATGCCAGTTCTCCGCTTTCCAATTTTTCTACAATAACTTCTAAACGTTCTAAGCTTTGTTCAAACCCTAAATCTTCTTTAGTTTTTTTTGCAGCCATTTAGTTATCCGCCTTCCCCATGGTATTAACCACATTTGCAATAATTGCTCCATCAAAGAACCTAGTGGTAATTTGTTCACCATTCTCTAAATCCTTTACGGACTTGGCTAACTTACCATTAGTTTTTTCCGTTACCGTATAACCCCTCGTTAATATTGCCAGAGGGCTTAAGGTTTCCAGCTTTGCTTGCAAAATACTCAAAGCATGCTCGGTACCCACAATTTTTTTCTCCAGATTACCATTAAGTTGCTCATGTGCTCTATCAACTCGCAACCGTTTATCTTCTAAAAATCTATAAGGTTGAGTAAAAACCCAAGATCGTTGTAAACTTTTTAATTGTCCCTGACGGTCTACTAAAAGATGTTCCATAGAACGAATATTTCTTTGCACTAACTTACTGACTTTATCTACTAGTGTATTACTATCGCTTACGACTATTTCGGCAGCAGCCGAAGGCGTGGCAGCACGCATATCTGCGGCAAAATCAGCCAAAGTGAAATCTGTTTCATGCCCTACTGCAGAAACTATTGGTAAACGAGAAGCGGCTATAGCTCGCACGACTTTTTCTTCATTAAAGGCCCATAGGTCTTCAATGGAGCCGCCACCACGGCCAACTATAAGTACATCAGCTAAATTTTCTTTATTCATAAACTCAATGGCCTCTACAATTTCAGCAATTGCTTCTTTGCCCTGTACCCTAACAGGATATAGAATTAGTTTTATCCCCGGGTTGCGTCTTTGGGAAACTGTAATTATATCACGTACAGCAGCTCCTGCTGAAGATGTTATAATCCCAACCGTTGCAGGATGTGAAGGTAATGATTTTTTCCGTGCTTCATCAAACAATCCCTCAGCTGACAGTTTATTTTTCAGGGCTTCGTAAGCTAACATTAAATTACCTGCACCCAATGGCAGCATAATATCTACATAAATTTGATAAACGCCATCACGCTCATAAACCCCTACCCGACCAACTGCTAAGACACTGTCACCATTTTTAGGTATAAACTTCAGCCTAGCAGCATTGCCGGCAAACATTACGGCTTTCAAAACGCCCTGCTTGTCTTTTAAGTTAAAGTAGCAATGTCCTGAAGGATAGCATCTAAAATTTGACAATTCTCCCTGCACTTGGATATTAGCAAAATCTCGTTGACTTTCCAAAAGGTTTTTTACAATTCTATTAATTTCAGTTACAGTAAACACTTTTCCCATTAGCATTGCCATCCCTCATTCTTTTCATAGCATGAGCAGCTGCACCTACAGCTCCATCACCACTATACTTTGCTTCCGGAACATAAATCTTAATATTGCGTTTAGCCAACTTGGTAATTAATAAATCTCTAATAAACTTATTGGCAGCAACTCCACCTACCAAGAGTATATCCTGAATATTTTCTTGGCTGCACACGTTACGCAAACTACGATGAAAAGCTTCCCCTATGGCAATTTCAGTTCCTCTAGCTATAGCGCCCTTATCGGCACCGGTGGCAATAGCACGTAATGCGGCTGTTGCCGGTCCGGAAAAACTTATTTTTTCTTTTTGCACAGCCACCGGCAGGGGAAAAAATTCTTTAGCACTCTTAGCTAATTGTTCCAAGTGAGGTCCTGCCGGAAAAGGTAAGCCCAAGGCAACACCCACTCGATCAATAAATTGCCCGGCGTGTAAATCAATACTTTCACCTACAGTTTCTAGGATAAAAGAGCAATCTTCCTGCCTAGTCACTTTCATAATATCCGTTGTCCCGCCTGAAGCGTGTAAAAGTAGAAAGCGACTGGTACTAGGTCCTCCTGCGGACCATAATCCAGCCTCTAGATGATTTTCTTGATGACTTAAGGTAAATATAGGAACTTGTAAAACCTTAGCTAGGCTTCTAGCTAGGCCAAGTCCCGTTAAAAAAGCAGGCATATAGGACTCAGCCAAGGGGCGTGGTCTGCTGCTAACGCCAATAGCTACTACCTGCAGCTCATTCATGTCCTTTATTTGCTCTATAAGCTCCGGTAAATTACGAGTATGTTGAAAAACCATCTCTGACTGAGCAAGTCCACAACCACCGGCTTTAACGGTAAGAATACGGCGGAAGTCTCCTAGAAGTTCCCCCGTAACAGTCATTATTGCCAGTGAAGTTGTGTAACAACTAGTATCAATACCCAGAACTACCTGCTTATTTTTCATGATTCTTAGCCATTTTTCCTAAGATACCATTAATGTAAGCAGCCGATTCATCGCTGCCATAAATTTTTGCCAATTCCACGGCTTCATTAATGGCAACTGCTGAGGGTACCTTTTCTTCGCAAGTAAACATTTCATAAGCAGCCAGTCGTATGAGATTGCGATCTATGGCTGACATACGATTAACATGCCATCCCTTAGAGGTATCTTCCAATTCTTTATCAATTTCCTCAATATGGGCTAGCGTGCCTTCCACAACTTCCCTGGCATAAGCTAAATCAGCTTTAGTTGCCCCCTGTATTTCTTCTTCAGCGACCTTTAAGGCCTTGTCAATTTCTGTATCTGGGGTAAAATCCATGATAAACAAACTTTTTAATACAATTTCGCGTGCATTTCTACGGCTCATTTTATTCCTCTTTCGTTTAATTTATCTGTGATACCCTGGTGGCAACAAACGATCTAAAAGATCTATAAGATCCTCTTTATTGTCAACTCTGTTACCAATAAAAAATCCGGCTCCAATACATATCAATAAGAAGATAGTACGAAAGAAGCCCATAAATAAGAATAGCAGACCAATAACCAACCCTATAGTAACTCCTATAAAGCGTCCTCTATACTCTCCCCATAACTCTTGCATAATCTTGGAAACCATGGCTTATTCCTCCTATTCTTTTGGTTTAATATGTTTAAAGAATACTTCTACGTCTTTTACTTCTATGCCAATTGTAGCAAGCACATTTTTCTTAACTAGTTGTTTTATCTCATCGGTTGTATCGGGGATATTAATTCCAGGTTCAATAGACGCATTAACACGAACAGTTAGCAGACCATCCGCCATTTTTACCGCCGCTTTGGCACTATGTACACCAAAAATATCATTGGTAAATTCTGCAATATAATCTTCCACAGCAGTTTTACCTACATGAATTTTGCCTTCTTTATCTGTACCAATGGACAAGGTGCTAATACCCGTTCCACCTAATCCGGCAATCAAAAGACGTAAGCTCACAAGAAGCAAAACTACACCACCAACAGCGTATTCCCAACGACCCGGCATAGTTGCAGCGAAGCTCGCTACGTCGGAAGTAGGAATGACCCCCAAACTGAATAGCACAAGAAATACAGCCACTACGGCCATTAAGATGGTATATAAGGTCAAAATTATTCTGTCTGGTATACTCATGGTTCAATCACCTCTGTTTTAGAATCTTCTTCCAACGTGCCAGTGTCATCTCCTGCAATATCTTTTTCAAGAGCAGTGTCATCTTGCCGCCTAATTCCCTCTACATGCACATCCACTGCCACTACGTCAAATCCGGTCATATTTTCTATGGATGTCTTGACCTTTTCTTGGATGGCAATAGCTACATCAGGAATATTAAAGCCATATTTTACTATAACATAAATTTCTACTGTCACTGACTTGCCTGTAGTTATTACCTTAACTCCCTTGGAAAAGTTTTGTTTTCCGAGCATCTCTGTTATGCCACCAACGATACCCCCGCTCATACCGGCTACTCCAGATATTTCTGATACGGCTAAGCCGGCTACAATACTTAGAACTTCGTCCGCAATTTTAACTGAACCTACTTCATCAGGAATAACTTCTTGTTCAATATCCGAACGTCTTTTGTCTAAATCTTTCTCCTCCGTCATAACCATCACCTCATGATGTAAATTACTTTCAAATTTTTATATACATTTATTTGAATATTATACCATAAAACATGTGTATACGCTGTAAAATTGCCCATAATTAATAGAAAAAGAGCGTTTCGCAAAACACGCAAAACGCTCTCACCAAATTCAAAATCATGTACTACGAAACATCGTAAGTAAATATTTGTAAAGCTGTCTATGTATGGCTAATAATTAAAGCTTATCCCTGGGCTACAATGCGTACATTGTCTACATTAAAAGCTTCCATGATAGCACCAATACACTCGCGCTCCAAATTGGTCCGGTGTAATTCACTGCCTGCTACCAACAAAATTGCGGTATCGTTTTTGTTGATATTATGAACAATACTAATGTATTTTTTGAACTTTTCAGGTCCCAATAGCTCCCTAAGTTTTCCTAAACCTTCCATAAGGTAAGGCTTCTCTTGCAACATTCTTTCTTCTAAGGGAGTGAAAGGCACAGTGCAAACTCGTGTTTCTTTGGCTACCATGAACTTTTCTTCGTTTTCGCCCGGTACGACTAAATCTGGTCTCATTTTTTCTCCTCCTTATCACTCGTATATCTATATATTATAAAATATCTCTAATGTACAGTCAAGGCAGTAGAAAATTGTGAAAAATGTGGTAAAATAGGTGTATATATTTTTATGGAGGTGTTAATGTGTCATTTTTTAAGGAATTCAAGACTTTTGCCTTGAAAGGCAATGTAATGGATATGGCGGTAGGCGTAATTATTGGAGCCGCTTTTAGTAAAATTGTTAGTTCACTGGTTACCGACATTATAATGCCTCCCATTGGCAAGATTGTTGGGAATATTGACTTTTCTAATCTTTTTATAAATCTTTCCGATAAACCTGTCGCAACTCTAGCCGAAGCAACGAAAATGAAAGTACCGGTTATTGCTTATGGCCTTTTTTTGACAAACATAATTTACTTTCTGATTATAGCTTTTGTTATTTTTATACTGGTAAGCCAGTTAAATAAATTAAAAAAAGAAGAAGTACCGGAAGCAGCTCGTTTATGTCCTTATTGCAAAAGTGAAATTGCTAAAGACGCCACTAGGTGCCCACATTGTACTTCACAGCTAAAAGATTAAAAAAAATGGAGGTATGGTCTTGTCAGTTTATGATGTATTACAAGAGCGTGGCTACTTAAAACAAGTATCCCACGAAGAAGAAATCAAGGAATTATTGGAGAAAGAGAAAATAACTTTTTATATCGGTTTTGATCCTACAGCCGATAGCCTGCATGTAGGTCATTTTATTGCCCTTATGGTTATGGCTCATATGCAAAGAGCCGGTCATCGCCCCATTTGTCTGCTTGGTGGTGGCACCGGTATGATTGGAGACCCTAGCGGCAAAGATGATATGCGTAAAATGCTAACCCCTGAATTTATTAACCACAATATTGAGTGTTTCAAAAAACAAATGTCTAAATTCATTGACTTCTCTGATGGCAAGGCAATTATGGTTAATAATGCAGATTGGCTATTAGGAATAAATTACGTTGAAATGCTTAGGGAAGTTGGCGTACATTTCTCTGTTAACCATATGTTAGCCGCGGAATGTTTTAAAAAACGTTTAGAAAAAGGTCTTTCCTTCTTTGAATTTAACTACATGATTATGCAAGCCTATGATTTTCTAACCCTAAACCGTGAATACGGCTGTGTTCTGGAAATGGGTGGCGACGATCAATGGTCTAACATGCTAGCCGGCGTGGAACTTATTCGTCGTAAAGAGCAAAAAAGCGCATTCTGCATGACCTCCAAATTGCTAACTACCAGCGAAGGTGTAAAAATGGGTAAAACTGTTGGTGGCGCTCTCTGGCTTGATCCGGCAAAGACCTCCCCTTATGACTTCTATCAATACTGGCGCAATGTAAATGATGCTGATGTGGAAAATTGCTTAGCACTACTTACCTTCTTGCCTATGGAGGAGGTTCATCGCTTAGGTTCCTTGAAAGATTCTGCTATAAACGAAGCTAAGATTATTTTAGCTTATGAAATAACAAAATTAATTCACGGCGAAGAAGAAGCAAATAAAGCTAAAGCAGCTGCGGAAGCTCTCTTTAGCGGCGGTAACAATATGGATGATGTCCCCACTATAAGCATCACTAATGCGCAATTGGGACAAAAACTAATTGATGTTTTGACAGAAAATAAGATTTTTGCCAGCAAAAGCGAAGGACGCCGTTTGGTAGAGCAAAATGGCTTAACCTTGGGTGAAAGCAAAATCACTGACGTCGACAAAATTCTTACTGCTGACGATTTCGATGCTGAAAAAAGCATTCTTGTTCGCAAAGGGAAAAAGAAGTTTTATAGACTAATAAGGGAATAAGGGCATACAAAAAGGCTACTCGCGAAAATTTGCGAGTAGCCTTTTTTACATTGTGCAGTTTTTGCGACTAAGTCGCAAAGTGCAGTTATGGCAAAGCCATAGTGCAGCGTATAAAAGAATGTGCAGTTTTTGCGACTAAGTCGCAAAGTGCAGTTATGGCAAAGCCATAGTGCAGCTTCAACTTCGTTGAGTGCAGCTTTTCGAGCAAGCTCGAAAGTTGTGGATGTTTTCGCACACGAAAACTAAATTGATAAAATAAAAATATAAAAAAACATACTATTCTTTTATAAGTTTAGTTTTGAAAAAACTTTCCTTAACTTTGAAAGCCCCGCTTTCAATACTGCACGCTCCATAGGAGCAGCTGCACTTTGCGAAGCAAAAGCTGCACTTCGATGAAATCGATACTGCACATGCCTTTAAGGCAGTGAAGTGGAAACATAGTTTCCAGTGAAGTTGTAGCAAAGCTACAAGTGAAGTGCACTTCGTGCAACTTCACTGTTCTTCCCATGCGTTAGCATAACTTCACTTGTGCTGAAAGCACAACTTCACTTGCACCTAGTGCAACTTCACTGTTATTCTTGTGCAGTTTTTGCGACTAAGTCGCAAAGTGCAGTTATGGCAAAGCCATAGTGCAGCTTCAACTTCGTTGAGTGCAGCTTTTCGAGCAAGCTCGAAAGTTGTGGATGTTTTCGCATACGAAAACTAAATTGATAAAATAAAAATATAAAAAAACATACTATTCTTTTATAAGTTTAGTTTTGAAAAAACTTTCCTTAACGTTGGAAGCCTCGCTTCCAATACTGCACGTTCCGTAGGAACAGCTGCACTTTGCGGAGCAAAAGCTGCACTTTCGCATAGCGAATACTGCACAGGGGCGCCAGCCCCGCCTACGCCTTCATCCCCACTACCATAAGCACTGAAATAATTCCCATGGTATACAGTACTACTGTGTTACCATAGCCTTTAGGTGTGGTGAAGAAAAATACGCCACCCACAACCAAGCATAAAAGCGTAATAATAGCTAATGAGAAGCTTTGCCGTAAGCTAACAATCGTTTTATCACGAATACGCAGCCAAGTTGGCCGTAATACTCCATAAATCACAATAGAGGCTAAGAACTTATATATTATGGTGCCCAAAAATAATTCTGCTACAAAATCGTTTACAAAAATTATGCCAAATAAAATAGTATAGGGGGCCATTTGAATAATGTCTGTAAAGAGAGGAATAATACCTGCTGCTGTAGTAGAAGAAAGCAGGCATAAAAAGAAAAACAGCATGTAGTGCCGCCAGCTGCCTAATAGTAATACTTCCTCATTTTCCCTTTTAATTCCCCGCCAAACTCTGAAAGGAACATAGGCCATAGCGTAGTTACCAATAAAGCCGCCTATACTACCTAAAGTTAATGTTCCTCCAATTAAATCTCCGATAAAATTGCCTAGACCACAGGCAATGGCACCTACGTTGCCAAATAAAAGTCCAAAACAAATAGGAAACGCATTAACCGGTCTGATTTCTGTAATACCGGGAATAATAACAAACCCTTTAAAAGCCAGAGCAGTTACGGCAAAAATAGCCGTAAGCAAGGCACCTACTGTAAGTTTTTCAGTCATATTCCCAGTACGCATAATATCCCCCGCAAGCATAATTTTTTTTAGGTATTTTTGTATTAATGGTATATGATATATTATTTACCGTGCAAATAATCTATCAGTTGCCTAGCCATTCGTCCGTTACGACCTGTGTGGCTCATTTCCCACTTAATAGCTTCTGCCTCCAAATCTTCTTGAGCAATGTTTAGGCTTTCTGACCTAGCTATGCCCTTTAACATGGTAAAATATTCCGCTTGATTAATTGAATCATAGTAAAGTTTGATGCCAAAACGGTCAGCCATAGAAACTTTTTCGTTAACGCTGTCCACATTATGTAATTCGCTTTGGTCCTGGTCTTGCCATACTTCCTTAATAATATTTCTTCTGTTGGAGGTAGCATAGAATAAAACATTGGGTGGTTTAACTTCTAAGCCACCATCTAAAATAGATTTTAGTACTTTATATTCTACTTCGAATTCTTCAAAAGACAAATCGTCCAAGACAATAATAAATTTTTTGCCCCATTTACTTAAGGCCTGCATTAGTTTAGGTAATTGCACAAAATACTCTCTGCTAACCTGTACCATCCGCAATCCATCAGCATAATACTCATTACCAACCGCCTTAATTGAGGAAGATTTGCCTGTTCCCCTATCACCGAAAAGCAATACGTTATTGGCTGGTTTATCATGCAAAAAGGCTTCTGTATTACGCATTAATTCTTCTTTTTGGGTATCATATCCATAAATATCTTCAAATGTCATTGTGGCATAGTTTCGGATACCGGCAAGAGCTTGAATTTCTCCATCCCAATTAAAGGCAACATGATCTGCCATAATGCCATAGCCATATTTGCCATAATACTCACACATAAGTTTTACAGCTTCTTTGCCGGAGGGATCATAGCGAAAATCCATAAAGCATTTCTCTAGAATACTACGACCGGTAAACATTCTAATAACGGTAGGTTTATAATTGCCCAATAGGTTATGATTTTTAAACCGATTAAAAACATCTTCTAAAAAAGCTCTTAACAAAACAATGTCTTTGGCTGCTGCTTTTTTTAATCCTTCACCTACTTTGCCGCTATTTTTTTCAGCAACTAGGCTGAAAACATTTTCTTGGTGACTAATAGCATGCAATACATATTCCACAGGAATAATACCCATAAGGCCGTGTTCCTCCGCCTTATCAATTAATCTGCCAAACAACTCGGCACTGAAAATTTCTTTAGGGCGTCGTAAGTCTTGAATAATTGGGTCCTCTAACAAATTGCGGTAAATCATCAAGTTATTTAGATTGGCATAACAATTCATTTCTCTCCATCTCTTTTCCGTAAATTTGTTAAGAGTTTCTCGATTGTTTCATTTCTGTTTGGCAGAACTACTTGTGGTGCTATTTCTGCTAAAGGGGCCAAAACAAATTCCCTATTCTCCATGTCTTTATGGGGTACAACTAAATTTTTAGTCTCTATAACTTCTTGTCCGAATAACAATAAATCTAAATCTATGATGCGTTCACCCCAATGTCTAAGGCGTACCCTGCCCATTTCTTGTTCAACGGCTAGCAGGACTTCTAATAATTCTTCAGGTGATTTATCGTACTCCAGTTTTATAGCTCCATTTAAAAAATCTGGTTGATCCGTAACCCCATATGGTTTAGTAACTAAAAAGGACGAAACTGCCAAAATATTAACACCATGATTTTTTAAAAGTTCAATGGCCTGAAGCAAATTTTCTTTTTTATTACCCAAATTGCTCCCTAACGCAACATATGCTATTGGCATTGTAAAATAGCCTCCAACATTCTAATTATGCGAGTATTTTCTTTAACATCATGGACCCTTACCATATTAGCTCCGGCATAAACCGCCTGGCAACTGGTTGCCATGGTCCCTTCCAAACGTTCTTCAGGTGGTAAATCTCCCAACACCTTACCTATTGTTGTTTTTCTTGAAGCGGCCAGCAGTACTGGATATCCATGACCCGTAAGAGCCGCTAAACCCTGCATAAGTTCGAGGTTAGCTGCTTTATCTTTGGCAAAGCCAATACCAGGGTCTAAAATAATCTGCTGACGACTAAATCCTAAAAGTAAAAGAGCTTCAGCTTTGCTTAACAAGTATTCGGCTACTTCATCAACCACATTGGTGTAAGTAGTATTTTTTTGCATATTTTTGGGTGTACCACGCATATGCATTAGTATAATAGGTGCTTTATATTTTAGTGCTACCTGTGCCATATTTCTGTCCGCTTCACAGGCGCTGATATCATTCAAAATATCTGCTCCGGCTAAAAGAGCTGCTTCCGCCGTAGCGCTATGATAAGTGTCTATAGAAATAATGCTTTCAGGATAAGCTGCGCGAATTGCCTCTATGGCAGGCACTATCCTATCTATTTCTTCTTGTGGTGATACGCTGTCAGCTCCCGGTCGCGTTGATTCACCACCAATATCCAAAATCTCAGCACCGTCTTTGAGCATTTTACCTGCTGTTTGCACAATATTTTCTAGCTTCGCTACCCTAGACCCAGCAAAAAATGAGTCCGGCGTCACGTTAATAATACCCATAACCATAGTTTTTTCATAATGCAATTCCCGGCCATTGGCAAGTTTAGTAACCGGTTTAGAGCAAGCTAATAAAGCCTCCAATTCGGAAGCTAGTTTATCTAACCCAAAACAGCCTGTAGCTTTTAGTTTTTTGCAAACAATACCATAGTGTTGCAAGGTACCTAAAAGCACTATATCACAGTAATCTTTGGCACAAGTTACCGTGTCAGCAGGTACCGCGCAATCGCCGCCACAGGCGAGCATTTCCTGCTTAATAATATTAGCAGCCGGGGTACGCACATGCAAAGCTTTGAGGGGTAATATTTGGCTTTTTTTAGCCATTATTTGCACTCCCACAGCATGTGTTCCAATGATTTGCAATTCAGATAAAACCCTATTCGGGGTAACTTGTAAAATCATATGCACTCCTTTAGAGGTGTATATAGGATTGACCTCTATTTTTTTTCTACACAGGCGAAGGCACTGTGATTATGTATGCTTTCTATGCTCTCTACAGTCACTTTATACCATTGAATCCTAGCATCATTTTCTAGCTGCAAAGCAATTTCTCTAACTGCATCTTCTACAAAACGTGGATTTTCATAAGCATGTTCGGTAACAAATTTTTCGTCAGGACGCTTTAGTAAGGGATAAATTGGTGAACTTGCGCCGGCTTCTGCCATAGTTGTAAGTTCCTCAATCCATACTAAGCCTTTGGCGCGTATTTCTATTTTCGCTACCGCCCTCTGATTATGAGCACCGTAGCAGCTAATTTCTTTGGAACAAGGACACAAGGTATGAATAGGAACTTCCACACAAACATACAACTGGAAATTTTCCCCTTTTTCCGCTCTATACCTACAGGTCAAATCTAAAAGGGCTTCTTGCCCTGTTACAGGAGCTGCTTTTGTTATAAAATAGGGAAACTTCATTTCCAGCATAGCCTTTTCAGCTACTAATTTTTCTTTTAAGGTATCCAATATTTTTTCTAACGCGGTTGGCGAAACAGTGCCCAGTTCTTGTAAGCACTCCACAAACCTACTCATGTGCGTACCACGCAAGTCATGTGGCAAATCAACGGCCATGGCTATTTCTGCCACAGTATGCTGAGTACCCTTGGTTTTATCTTTCATAATAATTGGCCAGCGCAGATTTTTTATGCCAACATGTTTTAAAGGCACTTGCCTTGAATCTACTTCACCCTGTACATCCTTTAGCATAATCTACCCCCTATAAATAATGCCGCTGGTTTTAGTTTCCCAGACCTGCACTTCATAAAGCTTATAATTATCACCGTGTAATGGTTTTTCTATTTGCTGCCAAACCCAAACAGCTATGTTTTCTGCTGAAGGTTGTGGTAATAGATCGTTTATACAGGAATGATCTAATTTGCTAATCACTAAGTCTTGCACGATTTTCTTAAGCTGTAGAAAGTCAATAATCATTCCTTCAGCGTCCGGCAGACCTTCAACCTGCACTACTAATTTGTATGTATGACCATGCAAGCGTTCACATTTACCATGATAATTTGGCAAATAATGGGCCGCATCAAACTCAAACTCTTTTAAACAAATCATATAGTGCCCTCCTCCTGATCAAATCCGTTTTGACGCAAGGCTTCATAAAGAACAATAGCAGCAGAATTTGATAAATTAAGAGATCTCGCTTCACTAATCATCGGGATTCTTACACAGTCTTTTTCATTTTCCATACGGAATTTTTCCGGAAGCCCCGCCGTTTCCCGGCCAAAAATCAAAAGAGAATCCGGTCCATACTCTACCTTTGTATAGGATTTATGAGCATGGGTAGTCAAAAGAAATCTTGGATTATCCGGATATTTCTCTAATACCTCATAGACAGAATCGTAGTAGTGAATATCTACCAAATGCCAATAATCCAAACCCGCTCTTTTTAAATGTTTTTCATCAACAGAAAAGCCCAAGGGTCTTACCAAATGCAAGTGGCAACCTGTTGCTGCGCAAAGTCTGGCTATATTACCTGTATTACCCGGAATTTCCGGTTCAACTAAAACTATATGCATATTATTCTACCTCTTATCTCATTTTACCATATTTCGCTACCTGAAACAGATATAACTTTTTTCATTTTTTCATGAATATCGATTATTTTCTCGCTATAATTACTGCTAGTGGCCCATTTACCGTTTAATTGGGACCAATAATTGAAAAATCCGGTTTTCTTTTTGCCATCATGCACTAAATAATACCGTGGATCTATAATTTTTGTCTTGGGTGCTGCTAAAACAGAATAGGCCATAAGATGTTGAATATGAGCTCTGACACCTTCTAAGGGAGTAAAGAAATAAACACCCCTAGTTGTGGCATTAGTTGTACCTAGACCACAATAATTGTTTTGCTCAGGTACTACTGTTCCTCCAAAATTGAAAAAACCAGTTTCTAATAGTGCCTGACAAAGTGCCATATCCCATTTGATACCTTCCCGCCCTGCCTCACGATAATAATAGTCAACTATTTGTCCCGGTGTAGCGGCAATTGGTAGTTTATTATTATAGATTTTGATGAAAGCTGTAGCTTGGGCTTTGGTTACTTCGCCCTCTCCCGCAATAGTGATCTGTTTATAATTCACCGGCAAATCCGCTATTTGTCCATCAGTACCCAAAATCAGCTTTTCAATGATAGCATAGCTGGGATCTTTAGGCTTATTGTCTTTACAAGCCTGCTTTTCGTCATTCTTTTTGGCAACAGCAATTACATCCACCAGGGGCAAATATGCGCCTTTTACGGTAATAACCGTATTTTGTTTTTTTACCACCTTATATTTATTATCCTGAGCTGCCAAAGCGCCCTTAACATCAGTTTTATATAATGCCGCTTCCACCGGTAATACGGTAAACCCCATATTGTAGCAAAGAGCTAAGGTCATTACATAAATTGGTAATTTTCTCATAGATTACTCCTTAATTTTTTTGGGAAAAATGTATAAACTTATAAACATAACTATAATAGCAATGAGAATACCTGTTGACGTAGCATTCAAAATCCAGAAACCTTTTCCCCCATTACCAAACTGTAAAATCAGTGTCAACAAAACGCCAATACCGGCAGAACAAAATGCCCCTTTGGTAGACGCACGAACACTAAATAATCCGAACAAGAAAGGTGCTGCTAAAGAAACTGTCATTAGTGAATAGAAAATCGACAGAGCTGTAATAATATTAGACATAAAGTGTGCAACAATAATACCTAATATACCACAGACAATAGTTGCTTTACGACTAAAAGCCAGCAATTCTTCATCAGTAGCCCCGGTATTAAAAAAGGTTTTATATAAATCTTTGGAAATAGACGTGGAAAGCATAAAGAGGACGGTATCGGCAGTACTTACCTCAGCGGCAAAAATAGCTGCCAGGGCCAAGGCCGCTATGCTAAAAGGCATCATTTCCTTCATGGCGGTAGGTAAAGCTAATTCTTGATTTTTAAGTTCCGGGAATGCTGCATAGGCACACATACCAATCAGTAGAGGACAAAAAGCAAAAAGCAACTGTACAATACCGTTAAGTAAGGTCCCAATTTTAACGGCACGAGTGTTTTCAGCGCTGTATACCTTGCCAATAAGCCCGGGAGAAATACAAAATGCCGGAGTAAGCATAAGAAAATAGCCAATAATAGCAGTATATCCTATACCATCCCAAGCAAAATACGAGGCCGTTTGAGTTGCATTTCCTATGTTTTGCGTTATAGCACTTTGTAATCCATTAAAACCACCAACATAATTTAAAGCAAAAGGTGTTGCCACTATAAAACCAAGTAATATAACTACTAATTCTAAAATATTAACAATAGCGGCAGAGCGCAACCCTCCTGCCGAAAAATAAATGGTAACTACAACAGAACCAATAATAATGCCATACAATTTATCAATACCGGCAACAACGTCCAAAATCCAAGCAATGCCAATTAATTGTCCGGAAAAAAGTGCCAAGGTTCCCACAGCCATCATAGTTGAAGTGATAGCTCTAAAAGCCTTTGCATACCGCATATCTAAATAATCACCCATGGTATAGAGGTTGTATTTTTTAGCTGCTTCCCAAACCTTTGGTCCAACAACATAGGCTAGAAGCAAGGAGCCTACTCCGGAACAGCCAATCCACCACCAGCTGGAAAGGCCATATTTATATGCCAAGCCTGTTACACCTACAGTAGAACCGGCACCAATATTTGCTGCCAGTAAAGTTGTAAACAAAAGCGGCCAGCCAAATGTTCTATTCCCTACAAAAAAATCAGCGGCACCTTTTACATGTCTACCGATAAAATACCCTATACCAATAAGCAATAAGGCATAACAAATTATTGTCATCAAATAAATATTCAATTACTCCACTCCTCTAAAAGGATTTAGTCAACAAACTACTTGCATTTTACTGTATTTAACTTCCCTTGTAAAGAAAAATGACAAAGACCACTTCTATGTATTATAATTACGATAGTACGACAAATATGTCAAAGGAGTTGATTGTATTGGTAAAATTCAATTATATTAATCATGCTTGTTTTTTACTTGAAACTGATAACGACGCTATCATTTTTGATCCCTTTCTTGAGGGTAATCCCAAAAATGTACAAGTAAAAGATATTAAAGTTTCTCATGTACTCGTTACACACGCTCATGGCGATCATTTGGGAAGTGCCTATGCAATTGTCAGAAACAATAATGCGTTGTTTATCTCTACTGCAGAAGTAGCAAATGCTGCCGCAGAGGCCGGTTGTGAAACTCACTCTATGCATCTTGGCGGTACTTATGAGTATGGCTTTGGTAAAGTCCGCATTACACCCGCTTTTCATGGTTCCGGCGTTGCCGGTGGACACGCCTGTGGTTTCATTGTGAACTTCCATGGTACGACAATATATTATTCAGGAGATACCTGCCTATTTAGCGACATGAAACTTTTGGGTGAACTGGAAAAAATTGATTATGCTATTTTGCCTATTGGCGATAATTTCACAATGGGACCCAGTGATGCTGCCAAAGCTGTAGAATTTCTAGGTGTACAAAAAGTCATTCCCATACACTACAACACTTGGCCGGTTATTGCACAAGATCCTGAAAAATTCAAACAAGCTGTGGAAGCAAAAGGAAAGGCCAAGGTCTTTATTGTAAAGCCCGGAACCTCTTTGGACTTAGAATAACTATTGTTTTTTACAAAAATAATTAAAAACGCAATATTTACAATTTTCGGGCAGGACTGCAAAGTCCTGCTCTTCTTTTTTGCCGTTAATTTCTGCACACAGTGCCTTTAAAGCTTCTCTCTGCTCTTCTCGCTCCCCACTTAACCCCCAACTTGAACTATTTTGCAAAAAATGCAAATAAGCTGTTTTTACAGGTTGTTTAAATAGCTTTTCGGCAGCCAGAGCATATATGATTAACTGCCTGGTATAACCTTTTTTCTCCTCACCTGATTGGGGGGGCCGCCCTGTTTTATAATCAATAATTCCCAAACTACCATCCGGATAGTGCAGCAAACAGTCAATACTTCCCTGAAAATAAATATCCTGGCCATTAATGCTAAATAAAGGCAGCGAAAATTCTTTTTCGGCGTCCTGTGGTAAATCTTTATTGTCCAAATATAAGGGTCCCGCACAATAGCGTTCTAACATTTCCAGTGCAAGTTTTTCTGTACTGTTCACCAAATAAGATGGTACAGCTTGTTTTTCCAAAGCAATAGCCACAGCTTCAGATAAATTGATACTACTAGTTAATTCTAGCGCACTATGAATGACCAAGCCCAATAAGTAAGCGGGTATTTTGTTACTATTTTCCCCTAATACCTCCGGCTCAACCATGGGCATATGTAAAATTTGTTCATAATAATAACGTCTTGGACAAATGTCATATTCTTGCAGGGCTGAGGCAGAAAATACATTTTGCCCTGTCATAGCGAAGGCTTCCAAAGGCTTAATCTGCTCATAAACTTCTGGTTTCATACTAAATTTTTTTGGTTGGCGTTTCGTCTCTGTGGAAGCTAGTACAGAATCCACGGCGTAGGATTCTAAAATAACTAATTCGTCGTTTCCACTACTCAAGGCAAATAGGCGTTCAACGGATTCGAACCAATTTTCTTTCTTGTCCTTGCCCTTATTAGCCTCTACATTTTTTACACCTGACATAAATAGATATGCTTCAGCCCTAGTCATAGCAACATATAACTGCCGAATTTTTTCGCTGGCCTCCAACCGGGAATTTTCTTCTTTAATTCGATTATATACGTAAGAAGCTACAAGTTCCCCATCTGAGTCAATAACCTGAATGCCTAACCCAATTTGAGGTGAAAATTTAATACTGTCCCTATCGCTGCTGCCTCTGGTTTGCAAGGCCGGTAAATAAACCACCGGGAATTCCAGTCCTTTGGATTTATGAATAGTCATAATACTTACTGCATCGTCATTGTCCTGAACAACTGCAGCACCTTCTCTGGCTCCTGCCTGACGCAGCATTTTGATACGGTCTAAAAACTCATTAGTCGTACCTCCCTGCTGCATGGCAAAGTCATTGGCCAATATTTTAAGTTTATCCACATTGGCTAGTTTTTCCCGGCCAAATTCCTGGGCTAGTAAAATAGAGTTAACCTGCAATACTTCATACATTTCCTTAAACAGTTCAGGAAGACTAAAAGTTTCTGCGGCTTTACACAATTGCGAGATTTTAAGGTAAGCCTTGTTTAGAAGACTACTTTGCTCAGTAGCAGCTTCCTGCTCAAAAGCTAGGTTTTGAGTTCTAATATATTCCCATAAAGTAGCTTCTTTCTTTGTTTTAAACATATTAGTTAATGTGGCATCATCAATGCCGAAATATGGCGAGCGTAAAATTCCTGCTAGAGCTATGTCCTTCCTGCTATTTAGTAAAAAGCTTAACAAATTAAATACATCCAAAATCTCTTGCCGTTCATAAAAGCCCTTACCATCCAAAATTTTATAGGCTATACCTTCAGCACGCAAAGCTTTGGCAAAACGCGAAGATAAATTAATCGCCGGTAAAAGTATAGCGACATCTCTATAAGAAATAAGAGAATCCTGCTCTACTGTCTCCTTAATATGGCGAGCTAAAATAACGGCCTCAGAAGCATCTGCCGCTTTATCATAATTATTTTCGGTTTCTATAGTCACTAGCCTTGGTTTTGCCGCGCTAGCCTTATTGGCGCGAAGTTCTTGAAAAGTAACGTCATCTTGTGGGTTAACTCCCAAAAGATCTTTAAACAAACAATTGCAGGCAGCCATAATTTCCGGGGTAGAACGAAAATTATCAGCTAATACGATGTTGGAGCCCTTGAGTGTTGCAATATCGTCTCTAACCTTCTTGAAAACGCTGACATCGGCACCACGGAAACGATAAATAGATTGTTTAGCATCACCTACCACGAAAAGCCTATTATCCCGTAGTTCTCTCTTGTCTCCACCGGCTAAAAGATACACTAATTCCTTTTGGCAATCATTGGTGTCTTGAAATTCATCTACCATGATATATTTATATTTGGCGCGGGCCTTTTGCAATATATGAGGATAATTTTCTAAAAGCTCCACCGCTTTTAGCGCAATGTCATCAAAACTATAATATTCTTGTGTATCAACTGCTTTCGCCAAATGCAGGGATAATTTGCGCAACACCTTATCCCAAGCAGAAATTACAGGAACCGCAGCTAAATCAATAGTAAAATTACTGAGTTCTGAAATAGCGGCTTTAAAAGAAGTTATTTCTTCTTTTCCTTTACCTCTGGCGCTTAACCCTGCCGTCCACTCCGTCAGTTTTGCATAATCTCCCTGCGCAATAATAGTTCGAAATTCCTCACTACGTTCTTCCAGCACATCTAATATTTGGGCAGTTTTAGCTCCCGCTATATCTTTGATAGCGACTAAAGCGTCAAAGGTTGCTAAAGCTTCTACCTTAAGGTTTTCTTCTTCTTTAAGTCTTTCTGTATAGGGGAAAGCCAAATCTTCCTGGGCCAATACTTGTGGCAATTTATCAATTAAAGAAAGCAACATGTTTTCTAATTTTGCCTGTCCATAATTATCCATAAGCCTAATAAAGTAAGTATCTTCTTCCTGCAGGGCTTGTGACATAAAGTCTTTAATTACCAGAACATGAAATTCCTCCAACTCGTATTCCGCACTTACCTGAAAATTAGGATCCATGCCTGCTTCCACAGGATTATCACGGATTATTTTGCTGCAGAAACTGTCAATAGTACTGATTTGTGCCTTCTCCAACATTCGTAACTGCTCTTGCCAAAACACTTTTCTATCATTTTCTGCTGCTTCTAATAGGGTATAAAGGGTTTTACGTATACGTTCACGCATTTCCTTTGCTGCCTTTTTGGTAAAAGTAATAGCTAAAATAGCATCGGCAGAGGATTTTTGGTCAGCAATAATTTTAATGAAACGTTCCACTAAAACTCTGGTTTTACCGGAACCTGCACCGGCAGAGACTGATACATTGGTATCTAATGTCTCTATTGCGCATCTTTGTTCAGGTGTGAAATCAGACATTATCTTCTACCTCCTCTCCCGTATCTTGTGTGCCATCACTTACACGATAGCGACAAATATCCAGACAGGGGCAGTACGCTGGGCATTTTTCTGCCGGATTAGCAGGAAATGCACTATTTCTAATACCACGGATGCTGGCAACAATAGCACTTTCAGCGTTTTCCATAACCATGGATAAATTGTTTGGTCTAGTATTATAAAGCCACGGCAAGTCTTCTTTTAGAGTGTTTTCCCACAGACCACCGCTGCGCTTACAGTTTTTTAGACCATAGTAACCGGCACCTATAATTTTTGACCGTTCTACCGATAAGAGTTTTTCTACTGCTAAAATATAAACAGGCAGCTGTAAAAATCTTCCTAAGGCAACTCCCTTAGCTGATGGTACCGTTCCACTCTTGTAATCAGTGAGCATATAGTTATTACCATCTGTATCTACTCTGTCTATTTGTCCTGAAAAAATTGTTTCCTCACCATCTATGCTAATTGGCACCCCGGGCAAAGTGCTGTCTTTTCGTCCAAATGCCAGCTCTAGATATTTGGGCAGCAAATTAATTTTTTGATTAGCTTGATAAGCTTGTTCCGCTAACAGCCATTTTCCCAAAACTATACGATAACGTTTGTAATCGTACTTGCTGAATTCACTTTCTGAAATTAAGCCTTGTGCTGCCAATTGTCCATATACATCTGCTAAATCAAGCATTAGTTCTTCTAGCAATACACTGTAATCTGCAAGGCCAATATTTTCTTCTAAATGTTTGTTCAAAAATTTTGCCAATGCTAGGTGGTATAAATCGCCTATGACTGCCGGTTGTGTTTCTTTTTCCAAGGGTTCCCAGGGTTCGGTCTGCCAAATGTTTGTGACTAAATAGTTAAATGGACATTGGACATAATTATCCAATGCTGACGCACTTAAATATTTGCATTCCTGCTTTTGCTCTAAATAGCCATTAAAAATATTATTGCCCGTCCAGCGCTCTTTATCCAAAAATTTTCTAAAAGCAAAATCCACACCCAATTTGTTGGTTAACCAAACGTCCTCGGCAACCGCCAAAAATTCTTGCTGCACTAAAATACCCGCTAATTCCTCAGCACTGTAACAATGGGCAACATCCGTATTATAAAAGGTCGGTACTAATGCTTCTTTTTCATAGTATTGCTGCAACTCCTGTACATAACAGGAAGCAGCGGCCGCATCATCAGCATAATAACTAATTGTTAGAGATTGTTGCGCCATAGCTGCTACTGCTGCGAAAAAATATTGGTCTATTTTCATAGAGGCAATTGTCAAAGGCAAAGTAACCCCCAGCTCATTAAGAGCTTTGCGCTCTTGATCATTATATATCCAATTTTCGAATTTAACCTTGGGAAATTGGCCCTCGCGCATTCCCATCAAGTATACGTGAGGAAATAATATTCCTTGAATGGTTGAGGCTTCTACTACCTTGATACCGAGTTTGTCTCCCTGGGATAAGGTTATTATTTTTTCTTTAGCTCTTTCTTCCCAAAATTCCAAAAACTCACTAATAGGTCTTTTTTGTTTTCCTTGCCCACTTTGTTCAAAAGCTCCTACCATTTCTTCCAATATTTCCGTAACCATATTTTTTGTGGTAACCACTGCTTTTAACTGTTTTAAAGTTATTTTGTTGGCTTTGTATACTTCCCCATAGCTCTTTTCTAAAGACCAGCCTTCAAGGGCTTGCAGAAAATTATTAGTAAAATCTGCAGGAGTGCTCTTACTTTTCAAAGAAGCAATAAAATTAAATAATTCCCCAATTCTACTTTGCGGGAACTTATTTTCTACAAATTCTTGTAACACATTGGGTGAAGCAAAATATTTTTCATTATAGCTTGCCTCGATTTGCTCATGGTTGATACCAAAAATTCTATCTACGAACACATTATTTAATAGTTCTTTCCAAACGTCTATTTCATATCCGGCCGCTACCGTCTTCATAATATTTTCTATAAACTTTGCCAATGGTTGCGCTGTAAAACCAGTTACCTCCGGCAATGTGGTTGGTATCCCAAATTCCTTGAACAAGTTAGAAAATCCATTGTATTCTTCCATGCTGCGTACAACACAAATAATATCTCTGCACGCCACCCCAGCCTGTAATTGCTGTTTTATTTTACCTAATACTCCACGCATTTCATTTTCCACGCTATAGGCCTCAAAAACAATAATACCATCAGCTGCACCGACTAGTGGGCGCTCACGCTGCCAACTTCTAACAAAATGATCAAGTCCTTGATTTCTAGGAGTAAACTCTTGCAACTGTTCTTTTATAAATCCCATGCCCATAAAATCCATATAGGCATTTTCTGTAGCCGCAGACAACTCCGGCCTTTCTGCATCATAAAACAACCCGACTTCAATTGAGCAATGTTTGGACAAAGCTTTAAGTAACTCTATTTGTAAATTATCAAATTGATAAAATTCACTAAAATATAGTTTTTCCCATGGAACAATGCAATTTTCTTTTTGCAGGGCTCTAATTGCCAATCTATAGAGACCGTCCACATCATAACGTTTTTGTTTTTTTAACTCCTGCCTATAAAGCAAATAGATATGATAAATTTCCATATCTTTTGCTTGTAAATAATCCGTGCGCTCCCAAGCTTGCAGTGCCGCATAAAATTCTTCACAAGTAATTCCTCCGCGAGATAATTCGCCGATGAAGCTCACCATATTTTTTATAAAGCCTTTTTTGTCTGCTAGTTTGGCAAAATAGGAAAGTTCGCCTTTTTTTACAAGGGACTTAATAATTTGTTTAATAACCATTTCTTGTGCCGGACGAGAAATGCGCGTATAAACATCTAAGTGGTTTGCCCGTAACAATTCGTTCGGCAAATAATCCATAATAACTGTGCATACACTTCCTGCTTTTTTTACCTCGTCCAGCAAAATATGTCCGGGAACCACAAATACAGCTTGCCCATAAGCAAACTGTTTAGCATCCTCAATAAATTTGTTACGCATGGTTTCACCCAAAGGCAGGCAATATAATTTATTCATGTTATTCTCCTATAAAGTTAACTACAAGCGTTGTATCCCACATCAATTTATACCGCAACATCACTGCTAATATTTTAACACAATAAAGAAGAAAAACTGACAGAAAAGATCAATTTATTTGACCTTACCTCTGTCAGTTTCTCTAGGTTTTTCACTCTAACAAAATTAAATCAGGCGCATTAGCAAATAGCCTAAATAGCTACGTCAATCTTTGCGGAAACGCCTACACCTTGAACTCGATTGAACCCATTTAGAGGATTTTTGCTATCAATAGGAATCAGAGCTTGAATTCGGACGGAACGATTTAACATATCTCCCTCTAAAGACAACGCGGCCTTACATCTGTCTACACTTTCTTGAGGACCTGATACTTGAGCCGCTCCTACGTAACCTTTGCTGCCTACCGTAATGATAGGCACAACTTTGGTAGCATAGTCAGAACTTACGTTATATTTATCGGTAAGTTTATTAATAAAAGTATTAATATCATTAGCATAGGTATCTACAATATAGGCAATTCCACCAGTTTTTAAAATGGAACCGAGGCCGCCTAAAATATCGGCACTTGCAGTTGGAACAGCGCTCCCAACTAGGAACCCACATAAAGCTGCTGCTACGATTGTTTTTTTGCTAACTAATTTCATTTTAACACCTCCGTCATTTTATTATGACAATTATAACATAATTTATAATATATCTGCCAGGATATGTCACAGGTTTAAGCCCTAAAACAAATAAGGACAAGTAGACTTCATCTACTTGTCCTTAATATGCCGCAATAATTATGCTTCCGGTTTTGCCAATTCTAGTTCTTCAGATTTAAGTAATTTTTCCACAAGTACGTCAACTTTATCAACTTGGTAGCCGGTAATAGTCTCTACTTCTTTGACAATCATTTCCCTCAAGGCAACTACTGTATCAGGGATATTAGCACCGTAAATGACTGTTACTTTTACTTCAAAAGCAACATGCCCCACAGTACCTTGATCACCTTCACCGGTAATCGCATCAGTCTTTTTTACATTTACCTGAGGAACAACACGCTCAGCAACTTTTTTAGCAATAACAGCTAAAGCACTTCCTTCTCCTGTGCTAACTGCTACGCTGCCAACTTTAGACATTGCCGTTTTTACCAAATCGGCAAATACTTCTTCGCTAATTATTGTTTTTCCACCAATCATGATTATCAACTCCTATTGTTAAATTTATAAAGCTTAATACACATCCCACTAGGTAATCTATTCTATATAAAGTTAAATATCCCTGCTATTTTTCAATAAAATCACAAACCCTTTAATCTTAATACTAGTTTTTGTGAACTTTAGCAAAAAATACTGCCGGGATAAGAAAGAACAAATTGGTAACTAGACTTTGGAACAAAGTATAATTTGCAGTCGGTACAAATATTTTCCATGTCAAAGCAACAAAAATACCTGCAACCATAGCCATAATGCCCCAAGAATGAGAAAGCTTTCCTTTAAAAATAATGGCAAAAGTCAATGGTAAGAAAATCCCTGATGCCCGCAAGGCCATAGAGAAATAGCTCCATGTAAGTACATAAGAATCCAAATTATACATAACAAAAGTCAAAGATAATACGGTGATAGTCAGCACCGCAAAACGATTAATCAATAAGAGCTTAGCTGAGTCCCTTATACCCGCTATTTTGCCAAAAACATCATTAGAAATCATAGTACTGCAACCCAAAGCAAGGCCAGCTACAGAACCAATGGACGATATAATTATTCCGGTTAATGCTGCCCCACCTAACCAGGGTGGTAAGTAATTAATAAAATAGAGTGGTAAGGCATCAATAGGCAGAATATCAGGATGGGCAACTCTCATAAACATACCAATAAACATTGCCGGAATTCCTACCGGTATAACTAATAATCCCGCTAAAAGACATCCTTTGGCAGCTGTTTTATTATCCTTGGCAGAAAATACCGCCTGAATATAGCTTTGGGTACAAAGAATCCCCACCAATACGGAAAAAAAACTGTAAAGGCCGTTTTCTACACCTCTGCCCCAAAAACTAAACCATGGAAAAGGAGGAAATTGGGCATGCAGACCCTCCATCCCACCAATTGCAATATAGGCAGCAATACCGGCAATAAAAAGCGTTCCTAGCAGGAGTCCAGCTTTAAATAAGCCCCCCATACCACTGCTGTTAATGCCTCCCCAAAATACAGAGGCCAAAACAATAAACAAAATTGCCCCTGCCGTTAGCAAATTGCTAAAATGAAAAAGTCCTATTGATAAATGGAATACAGTAAGGCAACTAGCCACTATACTAAAAAAAATCCCCATGGACGCAGTTATACTTGTTATAGGACCGGCTTTATCACCAAAATTATTCACCATAAATTCGCTAATAGTAGTCAACCCACTTTCTCGCAAAGGACTAGCATAAAACAGTCCCATACAAATAAGTGAAAGTCCTATTCCAATAGTAAACCACCAACTACACAATCCATAATTAAAAGCCATTTGTGCAGTGCCAACTGTTGCCGCTCCGCCGACAGCAGTACTGAAAATACCGCCAGCTACCAAAACTACGCTTGATTTGCGTCCACCAACATTATAATCGTCAGCGGATTTAACTTTACGCGCCACATACCACCCCGGTACGAAAGACAACAAGAGAACTAATATTAAACTAATATAATGTGTGGTAGTTAATTCCATTATGCAATCCTCATCTAAATTCGACTTTTAAATGTTGACGTTCAACCAAGCGATAGTATTGATATTTAGGATATCCAACCATAAGTACACCAACTATATTTTGCTTTGTTGGTACTTTCAATAATTCTCGCAAGGGTGCATATCCTGTTTGTGCACAAGTCTGAATGAAACCACAAATAGTTGTCCCTAGGCCAATTGTTGGCGCGTAAAGTTCAACGTAAGCCCAAGACTGCTCACAATTGCTAACTCCTGTTTCATTAAGTCGTCTTGCTAAAGCAAAAATTAGTTGCTTAGCATTTCTAGCAATAATATCAACGCCTTGTTCTCGATAAACTTTCAATACGCTATTAAAATATCTTGCTCTCGGGCTGCCAGCAGCCATTTCCAGCTCCATCCAATCAGCCGTTGCATCTGCAATTTGCCTAATCAGTTTCTCATCAGAAACAACAATATAGTACATTCCCTGAGAATTTGCAGCCGTTGGTGCATAGCGGGCAATATCTAAAAGTTTTCTGATTTTCTCTTCTTCCACTAATTGTGGTTTAAAATTTCGTATTGAGCGACGCGACCTCATAAAGTTATAAGCGTCTTCACTGTTTAACTTCTCGGCAGGAACCGGTATCTGTTCTTCAAGTGGACATCGGCTATTGCTCAAAGCTCCTGTAGGGCAGACAGCTACACAATGACCGCAGGCCATGCAGCCACGATCTCTCACACATTTTGGGCCATTGTCATCCAGAGCAATAATACAACTTGGACAAACATTGGCACAAATCCCACATTTCACACACTTATCGTGGTCAACAATAAGTAAATTATTCATAACTTCACCTCAGTTTTAATCTAGATATCTTATTTTAGCACAAAAAAGCCGGACAATGAAGTCCGGCAGAAATTCTGGCTCCTCGAGTAAGACTCGAACTTACAACAACTCGGTTAACAGCCGAGTGCTCTACCGATTGAGCTATCGAGGAATTATCATATCAACGAAGGTTATTATATAACACGGGAGGGATGCTGTCAATATTTAGGAAGAAAAAAGCAGTGAAGTGAGAAAGGCAGTGAAGTGGCAACGAAGTTGCCAGTGAAGTTGTAGCTTTGCTACAAGTGAAGTGCTCTGCGAGCAGTGAAGTTAGCCGTAGGCTAAGTTATGGATGTTTTCGCATGCGAAAACGAAGAACTAATAAAAACAGGTGCAGCTTTTGCGACTTTGTCGCAAAGTGCAGTTACGGCAGAGCCGTAGTGCAGCTTCCACTGCGTGGAGTGCAGCATAAAAGCTGTGAAATGAGAACACAGTTCTCAGTTAAGTTGTAACTGCGTTACAAGTGAAGTGCTCTGCGAGCAGTGAAGTTAGCCGTAGGCTAAGTTGTGGATGTTTTCGCATGCGAAAACTAGAATTTATAAAAGCAAATAGAAAAAAATAGAATTAAGTTCATTTATAAGTTTAAGTTTTTAGAATAAAAACTTTCCTTAACTGTTCGCTTGCGAACACTTCACTGCGACGTTAGTTGCACTTCACTTATGCGGAGCATAACTTCACTTGCACTTCTTAGTGCAACTTCACTGCTTTATTAGTCGCACTTCACTTATGCGACAGCATAACTTCACTTGCACTTCTTAGTGCAACTTCACTGCTTTATTAGTCGCACTTCACTTATGCGGAGCATAACTTCACTTGCACTTCTTAGTGCAACTTCACTGCTTTAATAGTCGCACTTCACTTATGCGACAGCATAACTTCACTTGTGCTGAAAGCACAACTTCACTGCTTTATTCCCCGCGCTTCACTTCTGCTTCCTGCACAACCTCTATTTCCCTACACCGGCGTACAATGCTCCTTACATAACAGACAGCATTAATAAAAAACTACAAAAAGTATGATATAAAATGTTGCACAGCCAAAAATAAGTGTTATAATGTCCATATATAAGGGCAATAAAACCCCTTGCATTCGCAGTAAATGATTGTTTCCCTAACAAAGGGGTTTAGCCCAATTTATAAAGGAGGCTATTGTGTATGGCTGAAACAAAAAAAGTTGTAAAGAAGGCTGCTCCCAAAAAAGCTGATGCGAAGAAAGTGGTTGCTAAGAAGGCCCCTGAAAAAAAAGTAGCTGCTAAGGCTGAAGTTGCTAAAAAGACTGCTCCTAAAAAAGCTGCTGCTAAAACTGAGGTTGCTAAAACTGAGGTTGCTAAAAAAGCTGCTGCCAAAACTGAAGTTGCTAAAAAGGCTGCTCCCAAAAAAGCTGCTGCTAAGACTGAAGTTACTAAAAAGGCTGCTACCAAAAAAGCTGCTGCTAAGACTGAAGTTGCTAAAAAGGCTGCTCCCAAAAAAGCTGCTGCTAAGACTGAGGTTACCAAAAAAGCTGTTGCTAAAAAGGCACCCGCTAAAAAAACTGTTGCTAAAAAATAATTTTATATAAAAATAAAGGGGCTGTAACGAAATAAGGTAATTTCTTTTAAAAAGTCACAGTTCCCTTCAGGCAAGTCTATGAAAGGAGCCCGACGAATGCTCGTTAAGAGCAATTGCCGGGCTCCTTTCTGTTTCAGGGCGAAT
>Ga0183097_10429_pt1 | contig 84022 bp, 66 predicted proteins | sample BioMet8_FD_128883 | JGI IMG/M metagenome (GOLD analysis project Ga0183097, IMG submission 128883) | Microbial communities from bioreactor (seeded with sewage sludge) at Lawrence Berkeley National Lab, California, USA - Biofuel... | ecosystem: Engineered > Bioreactor > Anaerobic > Unclassified ... | reverse complement strand
TTTTATTTTGCTAAGCATATATTTTTTATTGCAAAGCAGATTTAGCAGTATCAACTAATTTAGTGAAACCAGCTGCATCATTAATAGCCATGTCGCTCAAAACCTTACGGTCAAGAATAACACCGGCCTTAGCCAAACCGCAGATAAAACGGCTGTAGCTCATGCCGTTAGCACGAGTAGCTGCATTGATACGAGCGATCCATAGCTTACGGAATTCTCTCTTCTTTGCTCTTCTATCTCTGCGGGCATACATTAAGCCCTTCATTACGGTTTCATTTGCTTTTCTAAACAGCTTGCTCTTAGAACCACGATAGCCAGCTGCTAACTTAAGAATATGTTTATGACGTCTATGTGCAGTTACGCCAACTTTAATTCTAGCCATTGTAAAATCCTCCTTTAACTAATTAGTAACTTATGCGTAAGGCAACATCTTTTTTACGCGTTCATGATCAGTCTTGTCAACCATAGCTGCTTTCCGTAAATTTCTCTTACGGGCAGGAGACTTGTGCTCTAAGATATGTTGCTTAAAAGCTTTAGCATGCTTGAATTCACCGGTAGCGGTTACTTTAAAGCGCTTTGCTGCAGCTCTACGTGTTTTCATTTTAGGCATAATATGATATCCTCCTTCTTATTTTGAACTTTTAGGCCCAACAATCATAATCATGTTTTTGCCTTCAAGTTTTGGGCTGCGCTCAACAGTTGCTATGTCTTTGAGCTTATCAGCCATTTTAGTTAATAATACTTCACCGAGTTCCGGATGGGAAAGCTCACGACCTCTGAACATAATGGTAACTTTTACCTTGTCACCGTCAGTCAAGAAACGCACAGCGTTCTTAGCTTTTACGTCAAAATCATGATCTTCAATACCGGGGCGAAGTTTAACTTCTTTAACATCAACGACTTTTTGGCGTTTGCGAGCTTCTTTCTCACGCTTTTGTTGCTCGTAAATATATTTACCATAATCCATTAAACGGCAAACAGGCGGCTTGGCATTAGGAGCAATTTCCACTAAGTCAGTATGCTTGTTATCTGCTAAGGCCAGAGCTTCTTCAATAGACATAATGCCCAACTGTTCACCTTCAGCACCGTTTACACGAACCTGACGTGCACGTATTTCTTCGTTGACTCGCAATTCCTCTTTTGCTATGACAATTCACCTCCAAAAAATAATAAGAAAAAAACGGGCAGAAGTAAATTCCACCCGTTAATAATAAACACTATCACTGACCCTGTCGAGCTAAGCTGCAAGGTGAGAAGCGGATGGCCTCTACTTCATTACTTAAAGATACTACCATACAACTGTACTTAAGTCAAGTTGTTTTTTATTCTAAAAGAGTCTAACATAACAGCTCAGTCGTTCTGTGCTTCTATTCTTAACACTTTAATTAATCTATCACCAGATTTTTTTATATGTTTTTCCATCAATCTTTTGGCCAGAGCTACATCTCGCTTCTTAATTGCATCAACTAAAGGATCATGAGCACCGTATTCCTCATCCAGTTTTAAGTTAATAAGCAACTTTTGGTTAGTCATTAACAAATACAACCTAGCCAACAAAATAAAACTGTTGAGTATCTTTTGCAGTTTGGCATGATGAGAGTTTGTTCTGATAATATTATGAAATTCTTCATTTAACATAATAAATTTTTTTATATCATCAGCGACCAAAGTCTGATTCATTTTTTTAGAAAGGCTAGCAAGCTTATTAATATCCTTAGCTTTCAAATGCTCAATTGCCAACCCTACTGCCAGGCTTTCCAAACACGCTCTCAAAGAATAGGTTTCATTAATTTCTACTTCATTAAGAACAGGTATTCTAGCGCCTTTTCTTGGTTCAATTTCCAATATGCCTTGTGTTGCCAATTCTTTGATGGCTTCTCTGATAGGTGCCCGGCTGATATTTAGATCTTTGGCAATAAGTGCTTCGTTAACCTTTGCTCCTTCAGCTAATTGTCCAGTGCCTATAGCCGTAATAATATAATCAATTACTAACTGATCAAGAGATTCTCCGGAAACTTCTCTTTTTAACTCAAATTTATTCATTATATCCCCCATAAGATTCAACTGACCAGACAAACAATTCGAATCTGGTCAACAAAATATAAATTAAATTTTACTGAATAAGAATAGCACAAAAAGTAGCAAATACCAAGCTTTTTCAAAAAAACAGCTTTCCATGTACAAAGAGTCATAGAAAGCTGTTTTAAACATTAAATGCCTAATTCTATAAAGTTTTTAAATAAATCTGCAGATACGATCAATAGCAACATCGGAAAATCCAAAAGCTTCTGCTTTTGTTATCTTGCCGTCGCAGACTCTTAACAATTCTTCTAACATATCTTTTGCCGCGGTTTCGATGCTAACCTCACCTTCGGTAACCGCACTAAGATCAATATCCATATTATCAATCATATTATTAAAGGTCGTCCTGTTTGCTGTAACCTTCAGAACTGGTGCTATAGCGTTGCCTGTAGGAGTCCCTCTGCCGGTAGTAAACACAACTACCTGGCAACCTCCTGCAACCATGGCGGTAACTGAAGCAATATCATATCCAGGTGAATCCATAACAATAGCACCCTTTTTCGTGGGAATAACACCTTCCATAACTACTTCTACGATTGGTTTGGTTCCACCTTTGTAAATGCAGCCCAGAGATTTCTCTTCTATCGTGGATAAGCCACCATCTTTGTTACCAGGTGTAGGCTGTCCTGTCCTGCAATCTTGCCCTGCTGCAGCAAGATGGGCTTCGTAATCTCTGCAGATTTGAATAATTTTATCATGAATTTCTTTCGTTGCTCCCCTACGTGCCAGAATATGTTCTGCACCAACAAATTCTATGGTTTCTGACATAACTGTACTAGCGCCTGCCTCAACTAGCAAATCACTTAAATTACCAACTGTTGGATTAGCTCCAAAACCACTGGTTGCATCACTGCCACCACATTCAATGCCCATCATTAAATAAGAAATGTCTGTCGGCTCTCTCTTCACCAAAGATGCATCTGCTACCATTTGTCTGGCAACTCTAGTAGCTTTTTCTATAGTTCTGAGAGTTCCACCTTCATCTTGAATGCCAAAAGACACAATAGGTTTATTGGTAACCTTCTCAATTCCTGCTTTTAATTTTGCATGAGGAACATTTTCACACCCTAAGCCAATAACAATAACTCCATAGACATTAGGATTGGCTGCAGAACCAATGAGAATACGTTGCGTCATTTCTTCATTACCTTTAACTTCAGCACATCCAGAGTTATTGATAAGATTTATAGTTCCCTTCACTTCCGAAGCTACAATTCGGCAGGTTTCACTGGCACAGGCACAAGTAGGTAGAATTAAAACATGATTGCGTATACCAACTTTTCCATCCGGTCTTTTATATCCCATAAATTGCATACTATCACCCCTGAATATTTTATGTAAAGCTATTAGTTATTTCAATTCACTAGCATAATCTCTAGGCAAGGAATCAATATTGTGATGTGATACCCAGCCACCCTTAGCAATGTCTTGCATAGCCTGCCCGATAATTTCTCCATATTTAATGATTTTCGTACCCTTTGTTATTGGTACAAGAGCAATCTTATGGCAAGGTGGAATTTCCTCTATAGTGTCGATGGAGCACAATTCTTCTCCCTTATAGTAGCAAACTTTTTGGGCTTTTTGAGCTCCATAAACACTAGTTACTACGTTATCCTTCACATTTAGCAAAATAGCATCTGCTTTCATTTTTCCCACTCCTTATTTTTTTTCACTGGCCTGCAGCTTCCGTGCCTCAAATTCTTTAGCTGTTCCCCATTTCTTAACGGCCCAAGAAGTTAAAAGCGGAGTACAAATAACTGTAACTATAACTGCTGCTGCACATTGAACCGTAGCTGCCTGAACAACAGGTTTGAATACAGGGGCAGCTAGAGCTACAGCCGCCGGTGTTGCTACACTATTGCCTGCCACGCTGGATACAGCTGCTCCAGCATAACCAGGTCTTTTTAAAATCATCTTATCTGCTAAAATACAGAGTCCGCCAGAAACAACAATGGAAATGAAGCCTAGAAGAATACCGGAGATACCGCCTGTTACCAAGTTAGTTAAACTTATCCCGGAACCCAAGCAAAAAGCAAACATAGGAATCAAAACATTCAAACCAGGTTTTAAGAATTTGGCAATATCCTGATCAAGATTGCCAAGTATAAACCCTACCAATATCGGTGCTACTGCAATCATCAAGGAATGAAGAGGGATATCCGCCATGCCTGAAGCTCCTACTGCTACCAATGTCAAAAAAGGCCCATCATTAATATTTAACAAGGCTTGAGAAGCAACATCAGTATCATCACCAAAAGCACCAACTAAAGACATAAACAAACCACCATTAGAGTTGGTTACAGCACTAATAATTGCCAGCGTAGACAATCCCAAAACGCCGTTCATGCCAAACATTTTACCTATAATCCAACCTAATCCAGCACCTGCTATAAATTTCACTACCAGCAAGGTAACTCCTCTTTTTAAAATTTCCCCACCGCTTCGTACCTGTATTTGTGCTCCTACACAAAGTAAAAAAGCGGCAATAAATGGTCCTGTACCTATAGGTGACCACAATGCGGATACATAGCCACCCATTTTCAAAACACCCGGAGCAAAAGTATTAAGCATCACACCTATCAGCAAGGGAACTACCATCATACCGCCCGGAACTTTTTGCACGCCTTGTAAGATTTTCATTAATCATCCACCCCTTTATCTAGAAATAAATATAGTTACGACCAAGTATCTAGTATCTAATATCTAGTCAAAAATTAAGCATGGGTTAATACCTCTATCCTCCCTTCTTCTTAAAATTGTCCCACCTCATTTTCTGTCGATTGTCGACAATATATTATTTGTTTATTTATAGCATTTTTATAGCATATTGTCAATTGTGTAAACATACATAAAGTAATAATTATAACAATAAAAGAAGAGCCGCTAAATTTCGTTTATATACGAAATTTAGCGGCTCTTTTGTCGTTTAAGTGTTATTTTTTCTCTGCAACTTCTTTAGCCAGCTTAGCAATAAAATCAGCCAACTTCATGGCACCCATATCACCGCCATTACGGCTACGAACTGCTACAGTACCATCAGCTACTTCCTTTTCACCAACAATCAACATGTAAGGAATCTTCTTAACCTGGGCTTCTCTGATCTTATAGCCCACCTTTTCATTTCTGTCATCCAAATGAACTCTAAAGCCGGCCTTGTTCAGCGCAACTTCCACTTGCTTGCCATAGTCAGCAAACTTGTCGGTAATAGGCATAATACGGACTTGCTCAGGAGACAACCAGGCAGGGAAAGCACCGGCGTAGTTTTCAATCAGGATGCCGATGAATCTTTCAATAGAACCGTATACAACACGGTGAATCATCACAGGTCTATGTTTTTGACCATCTTCACCGGTATAGGTCAAATCAAATTTTTCCGGCAAGAGACTATCTAATTGGATGGTACCACATTGCCAGGTACGGCCAATGGAATCCTTCAGATGGAAGTCAATCTTTGGTCCATAGAAGGCACCATCACCCTCGTTGATAACATACTTTAGGCCAAAGTCATCCATAGCATCCTTCAAAGCCTGCGTGGTCTTTTCCCAAGTTGCATCATCGCCCATAGCATTGTCCGGTTTAGTGGACAATTCAGCATGGTAAGTCAAACCGAAGGTAGCATAAACCTCATCAAACAGTCTGATAGTTTCTTGGATAACATCTTTAATTTGGCTGGGCATCATGAAAATGTGAGCATCATCCTGAGTGAAGCAACGTACTCTAAATAGTCCATGCAGTGCACCGGACAACTCATGTCTATGCACCAAGCCCAGCTCGCCGCAGCGAATAGGCAACTCTCTATAGGAGTGAGGCTCATTAGCGTAAACCAACATACCGCCCGGGCAGTTCATGGGTTTTACGGCATAGTCCATCTCATCAATCTTGGTGAAGTACATGTTTTCTTTGTAATGATCCCAGTGACCGCTGGTCTCCCACAATTGACGGTTCAAAATCATAGGAGTCATGATTTCCGTGTAGCCATAACGTTTATGAACTTCACGCCAGTAATCAATTAACAGGTTTCTGATAATCATGCCATTCGGCAGGAAGAATGGGAAGCCGGGACCAAAATCGCTGAGCATGAAAATACCTAGTTCTTTGCCCAATTTACGATGGTCACGCTTTTCAGCCTCTTCCATCATATGTACATATTCATCCAGCTCTTCCTGGGTAGCAAAAGCGGTACCGTAAATACGTTGCAGCATCTTGTTCTTTTCATTGCCACGCCAGTATGCACCTGCAATGCTCATCAGCTTGAAGGCTTTTACCTTACCGGTAGAAGGACAATGAGGTCCCATGCACAAATCAGTGAAATCACCTTGCGTATAGGTGCTGATAACAGCATCCTTGGGCAAATCATTAATCAACTCTACCTTGTAAATTTCTTTTTCTGCTTCAAATTTTTTCAAAGCTTCTTCACGAGGTAATTCGGCACGAACCAAAGGATAATTGGCCTTCACAATTTTATGCATTTCTTTTTCAATGGCCTTTAAATCCTCCGGCGTGAAAACATGGTCACTATCCAAATCATAGTAGAAGCCCTTATCAATGGCCGGTCCAATAGCAAACTTGGTAGCCGGGAATAAATGTTGAATAGCTTGAGCCATAATATGAGAAGCTGTATGACGAATAGCATGCAAACCCTCAGGAGTATTGGGAGTGACAAACTCCACCTTGGCATCCTGGGTCAGCTTATCGCTTAAATCCTTATTCTGTCCATCCACTACAGCAAGCAGTGCCGTCTTGCCCAATTCATGGCTTAGCGACTTAGCAATTTCACCTAAGGTAATACCTGACTCATATTCTTTTGAGCCACCGTCTTGCAACGTTACTTTAATCATTTTATTTTCCTCCTCTTTACTAGTGCAGAAATAAAAGCGTGGTTTGCTGCCAACCTTCGGCTACGCCTTACCGGCTTGCTTCATGGACAGCTATCACAATAAAATAGCCCCGTCCCAAAAAGGGACGAGGCTTTAGCTTCGCGGTTCCACCCTGATTGATTTGCCAAAGGCAAATCCACTCAACACCCTTAACGCAGGTTCTACGACCCAGCCTACTTTGTTCGGTGGATGGTTTGAAGATGGTGCGGCAGTACATTTCCCCAACCGTTCTCAGCTACCCGGTTTCTCTGTAAGGTAAGTCCACTACCTTGTTCTTCGCATTACTTTTAGCTTTTTGCACTTGCAAACATTATAGCACATAGGATTTTCTTGTCAACCAAAAATCCCTTTGTTTATTCCACGGCGTATTTACGCCCTACCCTGTATTTAAAATCCTTATAGCCAAATTTCTTGATTAGCTCCAACTGGCCACTGTAACGCAGTACGTAGATAGCCGGTAACGGCATCCCATTAAAAGTATTATTTTTGCACATGGTATATAACGCCATATCAGCAAAATATAATCGCTCACCAATTTTCAGCTCATGGTCAAAGCTATAGTCGCCAATCACATCTCCGGCCAGACAGGTAGGTCCACCCAAACGATAGGTATAGGGCAGCTCACCTGGTTTTCCAGCTCCCACCAGGGGCGGTACATAGGGCATCTCGATAACATCAGGCATGTGACAAGCACCCGAGCAATCTACCATGCACAAATTAAAAGCACCGTTCTTAGTTAAATCCATAACCTTGGTGCACAGAAAACCGGCATTTAAAACTACCGCTTCACCTGGCTCTAAGTACAGCTGTACACCATATTTACGCTTGGTATCAAGCAGAAGTTTTTCCAAGAGTGGCAGGTTGTAATCCTTTTGGGTAATATAATGGCCGCCACCACAGTTCAGCCATTTTAAATTCGGCAGATATTGGCCAAACTTTTCTTCTACGGCAACTAAAGTTTTAGCAAAGTCCTCTGCTCCCTGCTCGCACAGGGTATGAAAATGCAGACCATCCAGCAGAGCTGTCAGCTCCGGTGTCATGTTAGCCTGCCATTGTGCCAGCGTAGTGCCCAAGCGGCTACCTGGAAAACAAGGATCGTAAATGCCGTGGCTTTGGGTAGAGCACTCCGGATTAATCCGCAGACCTACCTCTTTGCCTTTGGACTTCACTAGCGGTCCAAATTTTTGCAACTGATATGGACTGTTAAAAACAACGTGATCAGCATAAGCCAATATTTCAGGAAAATCTTCATCCCTGTACGCACCACAAAATACGTGGACCTCTTTACCGGGCATCTCTTCTGCTCCCAAGCGTGCTTCATATAAACCGCTGGCCTCTGTACCTGCCAAAAACGGCTCCAGCAGAGGATATAAATCATAAGCAGAAAAAGCTTTTTGTGCCAAAAGAATCCTGCAACCTGTTTTTTCCTGAAGTTTAAGGAGCAAATGGCCATTGCTGACCAATTGCTCCTCATCTATTACATATGAAGGTGTCGGTACTTCCTGTAATTTTTTATTATACATCTTCATCCACCAAAACTGGTTTTGTCGTAGTCTTATACGGCAAACCCCATTTAGAAACTGCTTCCAGAAAAGGATCAGGATCGAATTCTTCCAGTGTATACACGCCAGGTTTCTTCCAGGTGCCATCCAGGAGCATCATGGCTCCGCACATAGCAGGAACACCGGTAGTATAGGAAACAGCTTGAGAACCAACTTCTTTATAGCTTTCCTCATGATCGCATACATTATAGATGTACCAATCCTTCGGTTTGCCATCTTTCGTACCTCTAAAAATACAGCCTATATTAGTCTTGCCCTTTGTCCTAGGTCCAAGACTAGCAGGATCCGGTAAGAGAGCCTTTAAAAATTGGACAGGCACAATCTTGTGTCCTTCGTAATCAATGGCCGTAGTAGATAAGAGACCTACATCCTCAAAGCATTTCATATGATTAATGTAGCTTTGACCAAAAGTCATGTAGAATCTAACCCGTTTTAGTCCGGGGATATATTTCACAATAGATTCTACTTCTTCGTGGTGCAGCATATACATGTCTTTAACGCCTACACCATCAAAATCGTACTGATGATGAACGCTTAAGGCAGGAATGGTATGGAATGTGCCATTCTTCCAATAGCTGGCAGGAGAAGATACCTCTCTTAAATTGATTTCCGGATTAAAGTTAGTAGCAAAGGGATAACCGTGGTCGCCACCATTGCAATCCAGAATATCAATGTAATCTATCTTATCAAACTCATGTTTCAAAGCGTAAGCACAATAGGCTTGAGTGACACCTGGGTCAAATCCCACGCCCAGCAGAGCTGTAACGCCTGCCTTCTTAAACTTCTCTTGGTAAGCCCATTGATATGGGTAATCAAAATAAGCGACGAAACCCTTTTCTTTGCAACGTTTTTCATAAGCGGCGCGCCAAACAGGTTCGTCAGTATTCTCAGGTTCATAAGCTGCTGCGTCTAAATAGTGTACTTTGCATTCAACACAAGCTTCCATAATAATTAAATTATGGTACGGCAGACCTAAATGCATAACGATATCAGGCTTAAAGCTCTTAATGATAGCCAGCACCTGTTTAATGTCATTTGCATCCAATGCTGCGGTTGTGATTTTCGTGGTGGTTTTGCCCTTTAAATCGGCTGCCACCTTATCACATTTTGATTTCGTTCGGGAAGCGATACAAACATCCGTAAAAACGCTGCTGTTCTGGCAGCATTTATGAATGGCAACTTGTGCCACGCCCCCGCATCCAATAATTAAAGCTCTACTCACTCTAACCCCCTCTTTCCGTGTGGTAAATATGTCGTTTTTACAAACGGCATTTTAGGAACGTTCAGTTTTTATGAAAAAACTATTGTGTTTCCACAATCTAATTTCATATTTTATCATACAACGAACATTAGAGCAATATTATTCAAAAACGTTTGCGTATTTTTTTTAACAATCTTCTTTAGAAACTATACTTAGCGGTTACACTAACTATTTCCTTATGCGTATTAGAAGAAGCTTCGCCTCTAAATTCCGCCTGTCCCATCCACTTGCCACCTAAGGCACTGCGCGCATTTAAGCTGTAGGTTACATAATTTCGATCATTGTCACTCTTGATGGCAAAACCATTGGTATCGCCAATGAAACTGCCATTGAGTTCAGGGTTAAGTCCGGAGATAACACGTTTGTAACCTACGCTGCCGCCCCAGCTGCTTTGCTTGGTCAGGTTGCGATTCAGCTCTACGCCAACTTCCCCACGCCAGGAATTGTTGCTGGCGCTATTTAAGCTTTGCTTAAAGATGCTGCTGCCGGTTTCGGCATAAGCATCCTGATTAGTATGTGTGTAGGATACTTTGCCATAAGGCTTTACCTGCCAGGTTCTTGTTCTGGTTGATGGAATAAAATATCTGGCCTTTAGTTCGCCATCCCATACTTTGGCTTTGTAGTCGCCGTTAACCTTACTTCCTTCCCAGGCGGTAGATTAGTGCTTTATTATTCAAAGCAGAGCCTACGGAATTTTCCGAAGGAGTTGTCCCCGGCTGATTTCCCAGCTTAGTAGTATTAGCAGCCATAAAGTAACCGTTGTTACCGTGCCTGTACCTGCTAAAATACCACTGCCAGTACTATAGGCATCTCCTGCCACACTGCCATCCACAGCCAGCGTACCACCGGCTGCCACCGTGCTGCCTTGATAAGTATTGTCACCTGTTAAGCGTAAAATGCCGGCACCTGTCTTGTACAAGCCGGCATGTAAATTACGCAAACCGCTGTCGTCCACATTGTTAGATGCAATATTAAGATAATCTTTAAACATGCGTTGGTTAAAAATAAAACCTGTTGCAGATTCATAGGTGATAGAACATGAACCGGCTATTTCAGCATCATAAGCCACCTGAAGCATAGTACTCATTGTCTTGAAAGTCACCGGCAGAGGCAGCAAAAACAGAAGTAGCACCTGTCAAAAAGGTTAGACTAATTAGGGCTGTTAGAAGCTTATTCTTTCTCATAACAAACACTCTTTCCGAATTAAATTTATGTTAATATTATAGCATTTAATTAGAAAAAAAACTCAAATAGCCATTTGGAGCTAGTTCCATTTTGGCAAATAAAAAAACGTTAGGCAGTCAAGAAGCTGGCAGTAACAGGGAACAACAAAAAAGGCAGGTTGGGATAGGACTTTCTCAGTCCATCCCAATCTGCCTTTTGTAGTTGTAACACCGGTAAGGAAGCCTTATCGACTGTCTTACTTACGAATGTTTAATTTCTCAACAATAGCTCTATAGCGCTCAATATCCTTGGCCATTAAATAATTTAATAAGCCACGACGTTGACCTACCATTTTAAGCAAACCACGACGAGAGTGATGGTCTTTCTTGTGCTCCTTTAAGTGCTCGGTCAAATAACCAATACGCTCAGACAAAATAGCGATTTGCACTTCCGGAGAACCGGTATCAGCTTCGTTGATACGGTAGGTTTCAATTAACTCTTTTTTTCTCTCAGGTGTCATCATGATAGTAACTCCTCCTTTTTGTTCTAAATTGCCCTGGCTGTAGAATGCGTTGGAGATTCGCAATTCCACGCTAAGGTTCTACTTGCTTCTGACGCCTAGTAATTATAGCATAAGGTTACCTAAAAGACAACATCCTCAAATAAATTCTTGATTTGTTTCTCATCAAGGACAATTTGTTTTTTTAGAGCTTCTGCATCGCTAAAGGTTTTTTCGTCACGAATATGAGCATAAAACTCTACCGTAATCCGTTTACCATATAAATCTCCCTCATAATCAAGCAAATGCGCTTCCAAACGTGTATTAGCCACATCAAAGGTAGGATTGGAGCCTACATTCACCGAGGCAATATAGCGCTTGTCCTCCACGCAAACTATTCCCGCATAAACACCGGTTGCCGGGATAGCAAAAGGAGAATTGGTTAAATCAAAATTAGCGGTGGGAAAACCGATAGTCCTGCCTCTGGCATCACCATGGACCACCTTGCCGGACAAACTATAGGGTCTGCCCAACATAGCCTCGGCATAATCCACCTCACCGTCTACTATAGCTTTTCTAATCATGGTACTACTGATTACAAAACCATGTAGAGCCAACAGCTTGCGGATAACCACATGGATACCACGCTTTTTACCCTCTCGCTTCAGGGTATCAGAGTTGGCATTGCCACCGGCACCATAGCTGTAGTTTTCTCCTACCACCACCACTTTGGCACCTAAGTTTTCCAACAAGTTCAAAAAATTATCAGCAGATATTTCAGCCACTTTCCTGGTAAAGGGAATATTAACTAAAATATCTACGCCCATTGCTGCCAAAAGCTGTTCCTTAGCCTTGTTGTCGATAAGCTGTGGTGGAACCAGCTCCGGCATAATGCTGGACATGGGATGATTGCTAAAAGTAAAAACCATGGATTTTAAGGCTTGCTTGCCTACAAAGCTAATAGCGGTTTTTATAACATCCTGGTGTCCCAGATGAATACCGTCAAAGGTACCCAAAGCTATGGCACAAGGTTCTTTTTTAATTGTGCTTATCTCTTCAAAGGTTCTGATTATTTTCATCGTTGCTCGCTTTTTCCGGAATATTAATTATCTTGGTTCCTTGCAGCTTTCCATCTCTGGCCTGAGCTAAACCCACTACCAAATTATCCGGCGTGACAATTTTGTAAGTAGTGCCATCCACAATATTTTTAACAGTAGTGGCGACACCCTGTGCGATACGCCTGCCTTGTAAGGCATTTACCTTTAAAACAGGGAAATGTTCTAAAGCCATTTCCAAAGGAAGTACATACGCTTCAGGTTCCTTGGCAATTTCCTCCAGCGTAGCACTATCCTCCAATCTGAAGCTTCCTACTTGTTTGCGCAAAAGAGAGCTCATAAAACCAACTGTGCCCAATTTAGCAGCAATATCTTCAGACAGTGTCCTAATATAAGTTCCCTTGGAACACTCCACATCAATAGTTAGCTCTGTGTACTTATAATCAACAAGCTGCAGAGCGTAAATAGTAATCTCTCTGGGTTTACGTTCTACCTCTATGCCGGCACGGGCCAATTTATAAAGCCTGGTTCCGTCCTGGCTCAAAGCAGAATACATGGGAGGAATTTGCTGAATCCTACCCACAAAACCAGCCAAAGCCTGCTCTACAACCTGCTGGTCCAGATGCTCAACAGGCGCAGTCTCAATGACCTGACCCTCGCCATCACCTGTAGCTGTTTTTTGCCCCAAAGTAATGGTAGCCCGGTAAACCTTGTGACCGTCCACAGCATACTCAATAAACCGTGTGGCCTTACCGGTAAAAACCGGCAGCACACCGGACGCCATGGGGTCCAGTGTCCCGCCATGTCCTATTTTTTTCATATTTAAAATACGCCGCATTCTGCCAACCACATCATGGCTGGTCAAACCCGGTGGTTTTAAGACATTAAAGATGCCATCAATCATTATTGTTCTGTAATCCTTTTTCTAAAGCCGCTAAAAGCTTGGCTTTGGTCTCTGCCAACGGCAAATTCAAAGTACAACCTGCTGCCCTTTTGTGTCCGCCACCATTAAAGCTCAACGCAATCTCGCTAACATCAATAGTACGGGAACGCATGCTGACTCTGGTTACTGCATCCTCCACTGCTTTAAACAAAATGGCTACATCTACTCCTTCAATATAACGAGGATAGTAGATAAAGCTATCAGTATCAATATCCTTATCATAATTTTCGTGAGTGATTTCAATAGTAGCAATCTTATCATCACAATAGTAAGTAATTGTATTTAAAACCTTTTTCAACAAGTCAATGGTTGCCCTTGTCTTAAGCTCCAAAGCATCTGAAATAATATTAGGCTCAATGCCATACTCCAACAATTCAGCTGCAGCCCGCATGGTTGCAGGAGTAGTATTGGAGTACTTGAAATAGCCGCAATCTGTAGCAATTGCTACATACAAGCAGGTGGCAATTTCCTTGGTAATAGGTACAGACATATACTTAAGCAAAGCCAAAATCATTTCCCCTGTAGCTGCTGCCTTGGCGTTGAGCCACAAGTAATCAGCATAATGGGTATTGGAAATATGGTGGTCGATATTTAATAAAATCGGTGCAGTTACGCAGGCAGGAATAAGGCCGGCCCGGTCTAAGGAGCTGGCATCAACAACCACTAAAAGATCTGCCTGGTATTTATCACCCTCTGCAGGCCTTACGTAAGAAGCAATGCCCGGCATAAAGTTATAGGTGGACGCAATTTTATCGTCCACCATAACAGTTACCTTTTTATCCATTTGTGTCAAAGCACTCTGCAAAGCCAAGGTAGAGCCCAAGGTATCTCCATCAGGACCAACATGGCTAACCAACACTATAGTATGAGCTTGTTTCAGCAGTTTAGCCGCTTCCTCCAGGTTGATATCCTTGCTCATTTTTTCTCTTCCTCTGCTTTAATCTTGTGCAATAATTCCTCAATGTGAGAACCATACTCAATTGATGTATCCTTATGGAAGCTCAAAATAGGAGCAACTCTCAGGCTAACCCGTTTCGCAATTTCTGAACGGAAAAAGCCCAAAGCACTTTGCAAACCGGTCCAAGCTTCCTTCTGCTGCTCAGGAGAACCAAAAATGCTGACATAAATCTTGGCATAGCTCAAATCACCGCTTACTTCTACAGAAGTGACGGTCACGCCCTTTACCCTAGGATCCTTTACATCCCTAATAAGCATAGTGCTTATTTCTTGTTTAATAAGTTCCTGCATTTTTTCTACTCTAAGCTTAGTCATAATATCTCCTTACTGTGCAATCTCTTCCATGACGTACACTTCCAGCACGTCGCCTTCCTTAATATCACGATAGTTTTCCAAGGTCAGACCACATTCAAAACCCTGGGCAACTTCTTTTACATCGTCCTTAAAGCGGCGGAGAGATTCCAACTCACCTTCATGTACCACGATGCCATTGCGGAGCACTCTGACTTTGGAACTTCTGGTAATCTTACCATCCGTTACATAAGCGCCGGCAATCAGCATCTTGGAAATAGTAATCAACTGACGTACTTCCACGTGACCAATGATATTCTCTTTAAACTTAGGTGCAAGCATACCCTTGATAGCAGCCTCCACATCGTTTAGAGCATCATAGATAACACGGTAGGTACGAATATCAACTTTTTCTGTATCTGCTACCTTACGAGCATTAGCATCAGGACGAACATTAAAGCCAATGATAATGGCATTGGCAGCGCTGGCTAACATTACATCGGACTCATTAATGGTACCAACACCGGCATGCACTACCACAACCTTAACTTCATCATTTTTAATCTTGCTTAAAGATTGTTGCAAGGCTTCGATAGTACCTTGTACATCGGCTTTAACAACGATATTGAGCTCCTTTAGCTCGCCTTCTTGAATCCTGTTAAAGATATCATCCAAGGAAACCTTAGCAACCTTTTGCTCTTCATCCTTCTTCTTGGCAATACGTTTTTCTGCTACACTTCTGGCAATATGTTCTTCCGTAGCATCCAAAGTATCACCGGCATTAGGTACATCATTAAGACCCAATACCTCTACAGGTGTGGAGGGCAAGGCCTTCTTTACTTGCTCGCCTCTATCATTAACCAAAGCTCTTACCTTACCATAAGCAGTACCGGCCAAAATGGTATCGCCTATATGCAAAGTACCACGTGAAATCAAAACAGTGGCTACAGGACCGCGACCCTTATCCAGCTCGGCCTCAATAATAGTACCTTGAGCCGGCAAGTCCGGATTGGCCTTTAATTCCTGTACTTCAGCAACCAACAAAATCATTTCCAACAATTCTGCAATACCTGTCTTTTGGTGAGCAGATACAGGTACCATGATGGTATCTCCGCCCCAATCCTCAGGAATCAACTCATGCTCAGCTAATTGTTGTTTAACAAATTCAGGGTTAGCCCCTTCTTTATCAATCTTGTTAATGGCCACTATGATAGGCACCTTAGCAGCCTTAGCATGGTGAATGGCTTCCAAGGTCTGCGGCATAACACCATCATCAGCTGCCACAACCAAAACTGCCACGTCTGTTACCTGAGCACCACGAGCACGCATAGCAGTAAAAGCTTCGTGACCCGGGGTATCCAAAAAGACGATGGGCTTGCCTTGGCAAGTAACCTGATAAGCACCAATATGTTGAGTAATACCACCGGCTTCACCGGCAGTAATATGAGACTTACGAATAGCATCCAGCAAGGAAGTCTTACCATGGTCAACGTGACCCATTACAGTAACTACAGGCGGACGAGGTATTCTAAGTGCCGGATCGTCGACTACTTCGGGAACCTCAGTAGGATCTGCTTGCACAGGTAAATCCTTTACCTCACAATTTAGCTCCATACCTACCAAAGCAGCTGTCTCATGGTCAATTTGCTGGTTAATGGTAACCATTTGGCCCATGGCAATCAGCTTGCTAATTACCTCGGCAGCACTGCGCTTTAGCAATTTAGCAAACTCATTAACTGCAATACTCTCGCCTACTTCTACACTGTTAGGTCTAATAATTTCCTGTTGTGGTTTAACATCCTTGTTAAGACCGTTCTTGTGCTTCTTGGGAAATCTGTCAAAATTATTACTATAGTTGTTTTCTTTACTCTGGTAATTATTTCTGTTCTTATCCTTCTTGTCCTTACGATTAAAGCTCATACCACGCTTGCCCATTTCCTTGCCGGCATGCGCAGCATTGATATCTACCGGTACAGGAGGCTTCTCTTGCACAGGCGGTCTGTTATAGCCTTGTCCACGATTATTGTTGCCTTGGAAAGGTCTATTACCACCTTGTGGCCTGAAATTGCCACCCGGTCTGTTGTTGTTAAATCTTTGGCCCTGTGGTCTGTCACCACCGGAGAAGTTTCTGTTGCCGGTTGGACCGTTACCATTAGGTCTGTTAAACGGTCTTCTATCCTGGCTATGTCCTTGATTTCTATCTTGGCTAAAGCTACGATTTTGTCCTTGATTTCTATCTTGGTTTCTGTCCCTGTTAAATTGACCTTGGGGACGATTGCTGTTAGTACTGTTATTGCCGTTGTTATTATTGCTCTTCCAGTTAGGATTTCTGTGAAGGATGATTTTTTGCATAGGTCTAGAACCGGTACCTTGGGTAGTCGGTCTATTTTCCTGTGGTCTTGCCATGGGTCTTGCTTCCGGCCTGTTTTCAGTGCGCATGGCCGGCCTTACGTCAGACCTTGCTGCCTGTTGGCCCTGATGCTGCATCCTGGGCTGTGCTTGAGAGCTTGCTTCATTTCTTACAACCGGTTTAGGCTCAACCTTAGTCTCTACCTTAACCTCCGGTTTATATTCTTGCTTAGGTGCTACAGGTTGAACAGGAGCGGCAGGAGCAGTCTTCGCCTTATGTTCCGTTCTTTCCTCCTTGCCAGTGGTAGGAGCAGATTTAGGCTGTGATTTACCGCCCAAATCCCTTAAAATCATGGCGTGAACATCATCATCCACGGAACTCATGTGACTCTTTACTGCGATTTTATGCGCGCTTAAATAATCAAGAACAACTTTGCTGTCTTGATTCAATTCCTTTGCAATTTCATATATCCTGTATTTGCCCATAGGCACACCTCCGAAACTATTTCAAAACCATCTTCACGAAATTCTCATCGACAATTGCTGCTGCTGTTCTAGGTGCCTTGCCCAAGGCCAGTCCTAACTCTGACCTGGTAGCAACCTCCAGCATTGGTACTTTATATTCCTTGCAATAATAAGCTAATTTGCTTTTGGATTTTTCCGAAGCATCCTTAGCCACTAAAAGAAGTTTAACCTTACCTTTTTTCAAACCCTCTGTTACCGCCATATCACCGGAAAGTACTTTACCCGCCTTTTGACCAAGGCCCAAAGCAAAGAAAAGTGATTGATTGTTGTTCATGGCTACACACCTGCCAACAGTTCTTTTTCCACTGTCTCGGTAATCTTGATTTCCAAAGCTCTTTCCAGACTCTTGTTGGCAATAGCCTTCTCCACGCATTCACGCGAAGGACAAACATAAGCGCCTCTACCTGGTTTCTTGCCGGTTTTATCGACGCTAAGATCACCCTCCGGTGATCTTACAACTCTGATTAAATCTTTTTTATCTTTAACCTGATTGCACCCTAGACATTTTCTCTGAGGTGTTTTCTTAGTTTTCATCTTATTTCTTATCCTCCGCTGTAGTGTCCAATTCCCAATCCGGACTTGGTACATCATCTTGAGGAACTTCTTCAGTGCTAGCGGCTGTTTTGTCAGCGGCTGTTTCTTCAGCTGCAGCTGCCTTTTCAGTACCGGCTGTCTCTTCGGTCTCAGCTGCCTTTTCAGCATTGGCTGTCTCTTTGGCAGGAGCTGCTTGATTATCACCCTGGCTTTGAACATTGGGCTGTTCATCATCAGCGTATTCCAGCTCACCGGATTCGATGGCCTGTGTCTCGCTCTTTATATCAATCTTCCAGCCCGTTAGCTTAGCAGCTAATCTGGCATTTTGACCTTCCTTGCCAATAGCCAGAGACAATTGATAATCAGGAACAATTACCCTGCAAATCTTTTCCTCGGCATTGGCTACTGCCACAATTACCTTGGAAGGAGAAAGTGCGTTAGCCACATATTTCTCAGGCTCGTCACTGTATTCAACAATATCAATCTTCTCACCATGGAGCTCATCAACAATATTTCTGACTCTCATACCCTTGGGACCAACACAGGCACCAACAGGATCAACATTTTCATTGGAGCTATACACGGCAATCTTGGAACGCATGCCTGCCTCTCTGGCTACTGACTTAATCTCTACAGTACCATCCTGGATTTCGGCAACTTCCATTTCAAACAATCTCTTTAAAAGACCGGGATGAGTTCTTGACAAAATAATTTGAGGACCCTTGGTGGTCTTTTTTACTTCAACTACATAGCATCTGATTCTATCATGATAATTATATGTTTCTGTAGGAATTTGTTCATTGGGAAGAATGATACCTTCTGCTGTGCCCAGGTCCAGGTACACATTGTGGTTTTCCACTCTTTGCACAATACCTGATACAATGTCATTTTCCTTACGAGAGAATTTCTCATAAACCATGCCACGCTCTGCTTCTCTGATACGTTGCACAATTACCTGCTTAGCATTTTGAGCAGCAATACGTCCGAAGTTTCTGGGAGTAACTTCCTCCTCCAGCACATCATCTATCTGATATTTTTTATTGAGCTTCATGGCATCTTCCAGAGAAATCTGTTGGTTGCGATCTTCTACTGCTTCCACGATTTGCTTTCTGGCATAGACATGAATCTCACCGGTTTCCTTATTCAAGGTCACTCTGACATTTTGGCTATTGCCATAATTTTTCTTATATGCTGTAACCAATGCTTCTTCTACCGCACTATAGAGTATTTCCGGAGCAATCCCCTTTTCTTCACCTAACTGCGCAACCGCCTTTACAAAATCTGCATTCACTTTGTTTTCCTCCTCCACTACCTAGAACTCTATGTACGGCCTGATTACCGCAATATTTTTACGTTCAAGAACTGTTTCTTCACCCTTATCGGCAAGAATAGTAACAACCTCAGCAGTATGAGATTGTAGAACACCTACTAATTTTTTTTGACCCTCAAGAGCAGCAAAAAGTTGCACTTCCACCTTTTTGCCATAGTTGGCCAGGAAATCTCTATCCTTCTTCAAAGGCCGATCAATGCCCGGCGAAGAGACCTCCAAATAATATTGCTCTTTGATAACATCCTTATCATCCAAAAGCTTGGCTAATTTGCTGCTGATTGCAGAACAATCGTCAATGTCAATACCACCTTGTTTATCCACGTAAATACGCAGATACCAGGCCCTTTCCTTGACGTATTCCACATCGACCAGCTCCAGACCTTGCTCTGCCACAATGGGCTCTGCCAAAGATGTAACAATTTTTACTATACTATTCTTCTTATTATCCCTGTCCATAAAAAACCTTCCTAGTAAACGAAAGAGCGGGTATAGTACCCACTCTTCCAAAAGTTTCACTAATTTTCTGTTAACATTATAACACTATTGAAATTTTAAAGCAATATATGTATTTACCAATTGGGGACGGTACCAACTGGTAAATTTTCTATTTACCAATTGGGGACGGTACTAACTGGTAAATACAGACTCGCCAACCTGAAAGGTCGTCAATCAGCACAAATTAGGTATTTACCAATTGGGGACGGTACTAAATGGTAAATACTGACTAGCCAACCCGGAGGTCGTCAATCAGCAAGTCCTAAAGTATTACCTGGCCACTCTCCACTTACAAATTAGGTAAATCAACTGCATTAGTAAAAAGGTGCTATAATAGAAGCAAAGAACTATCGAAGGGAGCGATTTGTATGAAATCATTTTTAGTAAAAGTATTAACCTGTCTCACTCTTATTAGCACCTTGACCTTTTCCACCGCTTTTGCTTCCAATAATCTTGCTGCAAAAAAAGCTGAAGCCCAGAATAAAGCTACGGAAACTCTGCAAAAGCTTTATGAAAAGAAACCTAATGCTAAAAGAGTTATTGCCAATAGTGCCGGATACGCAGTATTTAGTAATACCGGCTACCGCCTTGGTCTATTGGGTTCCGGTCACGGTCGTGGCGTTGCTTTCAATAACGAGACCGGCGAAAAAATTTACATGCGCATGAATGAATACAATGTTGGTTTGGGCCTTGGCGTCAAAGAATATGCTGTTATCTTTGTATTCCCTAATCAAAATGCTTGGACAAACTTCACCACCAAGAAATGGGAGTACGGCGGTCAAGCCGACGCTTCCGCTACCGATGGCATAAAGGGTGGCAGCGTGGAAGGAGCAGTTTATGCCGGCAATGGCATCTGGGTCTACCAGATGACCACTAAAGGTTTGACTTTGGAAATGAACCTGAAAGGTACTAACTATTACAGAGATTCAGACTTCTATCCCAAGAAAGCTAAAAAGTAAAAAATTGAAAATTGAAACGTGCCAGAGGGATGATCCCTCTGGCACGTTTTTTATGTCACAAGGACTGTCCCCATGGCACGTTTAGAATAATTCAATTTGGTCGGTGGCCGGTAAATCGTGCAAAGCTCCCAGCTCGGCTAAGGCATCGATGGCAGCGGTAGAAATCTTGGCGCGGGTTTTTAAATCCTCCTGAGAAATAAATGGTCCTCCGGTTCTAGCTTCACCTATGCCCTCGGCGGCTGTTTCACCGATACCGGCTAAAGCGCCTATCGGTGGCAGGAGGCCGTGCTCAGTCACAAGGAACTTGTGAGGATCGGATTTGTACAGGTCGATGTTCTCAAAACTAAAGCCGCGTTCCAGCATTTCTACAGCAACCTCCATATAGGTTACGGTATCTTTATCATTGACAGAGGCTTTGGTACCCTGTGCATACACGTCCTTAATAAAGCGCTTCATAAAGGCTTCTCCCTTGTTCACCAAAGCAAAATCAAACTTAGGTGTTCTAATGGAGAAGTAAGCAGCATAGAATTCTTTAGGATGGTGCACCTTGCAGTAAGCAATGCGGTACGCAGAAATTACATAAGCAACGGCGTGGGCTTTGGGGAACAGGTACTGTACTGTTTGACAGGATTTCACATAGAAATCGGGAATATGGGCATTTTTCAAGGCTTCCTTCTGCTCAGGCTTTAGGCCTTTTTTGAAGGCTTTACCTTTCCGGCACCATTCCATAATGCCGAAAGCCATACTGGGCTCCACACCCTTTTCAATCAAATAGTTCATGATATCATCACGAGTGGAAATAGTTTCTTCTGTCGGCTTGCCTTCCTTAATCAAATCCTGGGCATTGTTCAGCCACACATTGGTACCATGAGAATAACCGGAAATATGGAGCAGATCACTAAAGTTCTTGGGCTTTACGTCCTCAATCATCTGCCGCACAAACAAGGTACCGCACTCCGGTACACCAAAAGTACCTACATTAGTGCCAATCTGTTCCGGCGTCACACGCAAAGACTTAGTGCTTAAGAACAACTCCATAGTCTCGGGATCGCCAAAAGGAATGGCTTTACAATATCCATCCTGTCCTAAAAGAGTATCCAGCATTTTAATCATAGTGGGATCATCATGGCCCAGAATATCCAGCTTTACCAAGCGATCATTAATAGAATGATAATCAAAATGCGTAGTAATGGTGCCACTGTTCTCATCATCCGCAGGATAGGATACCGGGGTAATATAGTGAATATCCAGATTTCTGGGCACTACTACAATACCACCGGGATGCTGTCCGGTAGTTCTTTTTACATCCACCAGGCCGGGAATCAGGCCCTCTATATAGGCACTGCGCACAGGCTGGTTCCTGCCTTCATAATATTTTTTCACATAACCATAAGCAGTTGCCTTGGCAATGGTACCTAAGGTGCCTGCTCTAAATACGTTATCACGTCCAAACAATTCTTCGGTGTATTTGTGAGCCTTGGACTGATATTCACCGGAAAAGTTTAAGTCAATATCAGGTACCTTCTCACCATGGAAGCCCAGGAATACAGCAAAAGGAATCCCGTGTCCATCCCTAACCATTTCGGTCTGGCACTTGGGGCAAACCTTGTGAGGCAAATCAAAACCTGAGCCTACCGTACCATCTTCGAAAAATTCCGTGTGATAGCAATGGGGGCAGCGATAGTGAGGTGCCAAAGGATTTACTTCTGTAATATTCAGCATGGTAGCTACAAAAGATGAACCAACGGAACCTCTGGAGCCTACCATGTAACCATCATCGTTAGATTTCTTTACCAGCAGATGAGCAATATAATACAGCACAGCAAAGCCATTACCAATGATAGCGTTCAATTCCATTTTCAATCTATCTTCCACTATCTTAGGCAGCGTCTCTCCATACAGCTCGTGAGCCCTGGCATAGGACATATCCCGCACCTTCTGCTCCGCACCGGGAATCACCGGCGAATACAAGAACTCATCACCGGGCACAGGCTTAAATTTTTCCACCTGGTCGCTGATTTTATTGGTGTTTTCTACCACTACCTCATAGGCTCTTTCTTTACCCAAATAATCGAACTCAGCCAGCATTTCCTCTGTAGTTCTAAAATACAGCGGCGCCTGCTCAACATCCGGATAGCCCACACCAACTGTCAAAATTCTTCTCATCAAATTATCCTTGGCCTTGAGAAAATGTACGTCGCCGGTAGCTACCGTCAGCTTGCCCAGCTTGTCTGCCAAAGCAAGAACTTTTTTATTCAAATTAATTAAATCATCTTTAGTTTTAATCTCCGGATAATAATCATCATTCAGTAAATAACGGTTGTTACCCAAGGGTTGAATTTCCAAATAATCATAGAAGGAAGCAATCTCCTCCAAATCCTCTTGCGGCGCACCATTTAAAATAGCGCGGAACACCTCACCGGCAGCGCAAGCACTACCTACAATAAGGCCTTCCCTGTATTGCGTAATCAGCTCTTTGGTCATACGCGGCCGCTTGGGCTTGCCACCAAAATATTGTAAATGAGAAAGAGAAATTAATTTATATAAATTCCTCAAGCCCTCGATATTTTTCGCCAAAATTATGATGTGATAATTTTTCTTATCCGTTACCGCATGGCACAAATAAGCCTCTACACCATAAATCAATTTAATATCTAATTTTTTATCCTGTATCTCTTTATAGGCAAAAGGAAAAGCCTGCACCACACCGTGATCTGTAATAGCCACAGCCTTGTGTCCCCACTTGGCTGCAGTGCGTACCAGTTCTTCAATAGGAGTCACGCCATCCATCTTGCTCATCTTAGTATGGCAATGGAGCTCCACTCTCTTCACCGGAGCATCGTCCATTAGTTCTTCCTTGGGCTCCACCATAATGCTCTTCACCGGCATCATAATCAGTTCAGAGTTTTCGTACTTGTCCACCATGATGTTGCCCTGCATGGTAATCTTGGCCCCAATGGGCAGCTTCTTTTGGAAGGCTGTTGCCTCCTCTTTGTTCTTGGCCAAGTCATTGTTGTTTTTGCCTTCGCCAAAACGTACCTTGGCCAAAAGCCCGTCTGTATCATCCTTCACCAGCACAGTAACAATCACAGCCCCTGTGCGCAGTTCTCTTTCTCTAAAGCCAACGATTTCGCCGGCCACCACTACATTATTTTCTTCCTCTACTACCTCTTGCATAGTCCGAGGCTTCTTAGTAATCTTACGCCCCATGACCACACCATTGCCTTTAAAACCGGTAGACTCCTCCTCTACCTGACGAAGAGCCGCCTGATAAGCCTCACTTTGGCACACATCACCGGCAAAATCATCCGGGTCAGGTTCCGAGTCTTGTTCAGCTTCCGGAGACGCGAGAAAAGCCGCGCTTGTTAAATCACAAGCAGCGGCTAATTTTTGTCCAATATTCTCTAAAAAATAAACCAAAGAATCGGACACATCTGCCTTGTCGTAATAAATATCCCAAGTCTTGGCTGCCTCATCCAAATACACCTCATTAATGTGCATGTGTTGGATCAGTGTCTTCTCTTCCGGCATCAACTCCAAGGTAGACATGAACTTCCTAAATTTATTTAAATCAGGTTTAATAATATATTTCTCAGACATCCTGCCACTTTCTCGACTTTCTTATTCTACGATTTCCACTGCGGTAACCGGATTCAAATCATTAATGCCGGCCACCACCTTGTCTATATCGCCATCTTGCTGCATCTTTAAATACAACTCCACCGTAATAGTATTGTGCGTAAAATCTTCTTTGATATTCAAGGTACGACTTTTTACACCGTTTTTCTGTAAATAATCCAGTACCCTAGTGACGCCGTCCTCATTTTTTCTTACAGTAAACTTAATATAGCGACGTTCTGTCTTCACATTGGTATAAAAGCGTTTTTCCAATTCATGGAAGGTAATCAAAGTAATAAGCATAATCACTGTAGCCACAATAGCAATGATATACATACCGGCACCACAAGCCAGACCAATAGCAGCCACCATCCACAGGCTGGCAGCCGTAGTCAGGCCACGCACGTTAAAGCCTTCATGTAGAATCGTACCGGCACCTAAAAAGCCAATGCCACTTACTACCTGCGCGGCAATACGACCTGGGTCGTGATTGCCCGCCCAATCCTGAAAAGCATACGCAGATACCAACATCAAAAGCGCAGAACCGGCCGACACCAAAATATGTGTCCTAAGACCTGCCGGTCTATCGCCACTGCCACGCTCTATGCCTACCACGCCACCCAAAAGTGAGGCTAGACATAATCTTAAGATCATTTGTAAGGTTATATCATCCAGCATCTACGTCACCTTCTCAATGTGATTAAGTATCGTACTATAAAGTCTTTGCCAACAAGCTTTGGATTTCTGCCAAATAATCACCATTAACGTCTACCATGACAACTTCTCCGGTAGCTCTGGTCTTTACCTCAATCTGGTTCTTGGCCAAAGTCTTGGGACCAACAACTACTCTGATAGGATAGCCAATCAAGTCGGCATCCTTAAACTTTACACCGGCACGCTCATCTCTATCATCAATAACAGTTTCAACGCCGGCAGCCGCCAATTTGTTGTAAATCTCCTCTGCCTTGGCATTGCTTGCTTCGTCTTTAGTATTAACCGGCAAAACAATTACCTGATAAGGCGCAATCGCCTTGGGCCAAATAATACCATCCTTGTCATTGTGCTGCTCGATAACAGCAGCCAAGGTACGGCCTACGCCGATACCATAGCAGCCCATGTAAATAGGCAACTCTTTACCGTTGATATCCAAATAGGTAGCCTTCAGCGGCTCGCTATATTTGGTAAACAGCTTAAACACCTGGCCCACTTCGATACCTCTAGCCGTGGACAGCTTGCCACCACAGTGGGGACAAGGATCGCCTTCCTTAGCCAATCTGATATCTTTTACTATCGTAGGATGGAAATCCTTTTGTGGATTTACATTAATATAGTGGGTGTCCACCTTATTGGCACCACAGCAAACATTGTGCATATTCATGACAGTACTGTCGATAACGATAATAGTCTTTTGGGGATCCAGGCCAACCGGTCCCATAAAACCGGCCACTGTACCGGCAGCAGCAAGCATTTCAGCAGGCGCCATTTCTACCTCGTTAACACCTACAGCATTAATTACTTTAATTTCATTAACGTCATGGTCGCCACGTACAAAGCAAAGGATCAAACCCTTCTCAGAGGTATAAGCAACAGCCTTTACGGAATGGTCAACAGGCAGATGCAGGTACTCGCAAACAGCCTCAATAGTCTTGCACTCCGGAGTCTCCACCGCCTCCATAGGCTTGGCTTCTTCCTCAGGCGCAGCCAAAGGTGCAAACTCAGCCTTTTCTACATTAGCAGCATAATGACAATCGTTGCAATAAACAATTTCAGCTTCACCGCTGTCAGCAATAGCCATGAACTCATGAGAACCACTGCCACCAATAGCGCCGCTATCAGCTTCAACCGGTCTGAAGTTCAAGCCACACCGTGTAAAGATATTGGTGTAAGCATCATACATTTTCTTGTAGGATACATCCAAGCCAGCCTCGTCCACATCAAAAGAATAATCATCCTTCATGATAAATTCACGAGAACGCATCAGTCCAAAACGAGGACGGCGCTCATCACGGAACTTACTTTGAATCTGGTACAAATTTAAAGGCATTTGACGATAGCTTCTTACCTCGGCACGAACCAAACTGGTAACCAATTCCTCATGAGTTGGTCCCAAGCAAAATTCTCTACCGTGACGATCTTTAAATCTGCACATTTCCTGACCATATACAGACCAACGGCCGCTCTCTTGCCAAATCTCAGCAGGTTGCAAAATCGGCATCATTATTTCTTGGGCACCTGTAGCATCCATTTCCTCGCGGATAATAGTTTCTATCTTCTTAATACTACGCCAAGCCAAGGGTAAATAAGAGTACATCCCTCCGGCAGATTTTCTGATAAAACCTGCTCTTAGCATTAAGCGATGGCTGATTAACTCAGCCTCAGCAGGGACCTCACGTAAAGTTGGTGCATACAATTGGGAAACGCGCATTATTTATTCTTCCTTTCCAACAAAATTTTATCTATTTCTTTAAACAATTCTTCCACCAAAACATTTTCAGGAACCTTGCGAAGTATTTGGCCCTTTTGGAAAATCAAACCCTCGCCCTTACCACCGGCCAGTCCTACATCAGCTTCTCTGGCTTCACCGGGACCATTTACCACACAGCCCATAACGGCAACAGTAATAGGTTCTTTAATACCAGTCAGACGTTCTTCTACCTCATTGGCTACTTTCTCCAAATTGATAGAGGTACGACCACAGGTAGGACAAGAAATCAACATCGGTCCATAGCTACGCAAATTTAAAGCCTTTAAAATCTCATAGGCTACCTTGACCTCATTGGCAGGATCACCGGTTAAAGAAACCCTGATGGTATCACCAATACCCTCGGCCAAGAGAGCACCAATGCCTACCGCAGATTTAATAATACCGGAATTCACCGTACCTGCCTCGGTAATACCTACATGTAAAGGATAGTCACATTGGCTGGCCAAAAGCCTGTAGGCCGCAATAGTCAAAGGCACGTCATGTGCCTTTAAGGAAATCTTGATATTTTTATAATGCATTTCTTCCAGAATATGTATATGGCGCCAAGCTGCTTCTACCAAAGCTTCCGGCGTGGGATGGCCATATTTTTGCAGCAAATCCTGAGGCAGGGAGCCACCATTTACACCTATCCTGATAGGCAGGTTTCTTTCCTGCGCAGCCTTTACCACTGCCTCCACTCTGTCTCGGCCACCGATATTACCCGGATTTAAACGCAAAGCATCTACACCGGACCTAATGGCCTCCAGAGCCAATTTATAATCGAAATGAATATCCGCAATTACCGGAATAGTTACTTGCTTTTTTATGTCAGCAAGAGCCTTAGCCGCTTCCATAGTAGGTACTGCACAACGAATTACCTCGCAGCCCAGTGCTGCCAGCTCGTTAATTTGCTTCACCGTTGCTGCTACATTTTCCGTTTTCGTATTGGTCATGGACTGCACCACTATAGGATTGTCCCCGCCAATTTTTACGTTACCTACTGTCAAAACTCTGGTTTTTCTACGCACTATACACCCTCCTAACGAGTAATATCATTAAAGGTGGTAAATATCGTCAACAAGATAATTAAGGCAATACCTATCATCTGGATTCTCTCCTGCCATTCCAAGGAAAGCGGCTTGCCCCTGATACCTTCTACCAGCAGCACTACTACATGGCCACCGTCCAAAGCCGGCACCGGCAGCATATTAATAATGGCCAAATTGATGCTAAGAAAAGCAATAAAATTCAAAAGAGGCAAAATGCCCTTGGCCGCTACATCACCGGCCATTTGAGCCACACCAATAGGACCTGACAGCTCTGCCTTATCACCGCCTGTAAACAGACGATGCAACGCCGTCAGCATACTGGCGATAATCCGTTTCTCGTAAAGCACCGAAGTCCTGGCCGACTCCCATACCCCCATCGCTCTTTGGGTAAACTTGGGACCGATGCCAATTAACGGTCTTTGCATTTCCTGATTCATTATAGGCGTGATTTTATAATCACGAACTGAGCCTGCTCTGTCAACAGTAAAAACAGTCTCCTTGGCACCGTTGGCCTTCATAGCCACAATCAGATCATCCCAGGTGCTTATCCTAGTACCACCTACCGCAAGGATTTTGTCCTGTGGCATCATTCCGGCTACTGCTGCAGGCTGACCGGGCGACACCATCCCAACCACCGGCTCGTTCACCGGCACTTCCATTCCGGAAGCCATAAAAATAATAAAGAATAAAATAATCGGCAACAAAAAGTTCATAGCCGACCCTGCACAGATTACCAGCAATCTGGCCCACAAGGGCTTGCTGGCAAAACCATCCGGCGCACCCTGGTCACCAGGCTCCATCCCGGCTATTTTATTATAACCACCTAAGGGCACCATTCTTAAAGAATACAAGGTTTTCGCCGTTTTATTCTGATAAATCAACGGACCAAAACCAATAGCAAATTCATCCACTCGCATACCTGTTAATTTGGCAACGATAAAATGTCCCAACTCATGGACAGTGATTAAAACGCCAAACACAAGTATAGATGCTAAAACTGTAATAAGCAAAATTTATCCTCCTACTTGTAACGCTCTGCCAAAATTTCTCTGGCTCTTACTCTGGTCAAGCTATCCACTGCCTCAATATCCTCCAGCGTAGGATTATTAATTTGTTCTGCTTTCTCCAAAGTATCACCAATTAATTCTGCAATACCCAAATATCTCAGCTTACCCCGTAAAAAGCTTTCTACCGCCACTTCATTGGCCGCATTAAATACGCAGGGCAGAATACCACCCTGTCGACCGGCAAACTGAGCCAATGCCAACGCCTTAAAAATCTTCGTATCCGGTTTTGAAAAGGTCAGCCCGCTCAGCTGAGTAACATCCAAATGACCAAAAGCATTATGCCATCTAGCCGGATGACTTAAAGCATACTGAATAGGTAAACGCATATCAGGCAAACCTATTTGAGCAATAATCGCCCCGTCCTGATACTCCACCATGGAATGAACTATGCTCTGGGGATGAATGACCGGCTCAATATTATCGTAGGGCATGTCAAACAACCAATGGGCCTCCATAATTTCCAAGCCCTTGTTAGCCAGGGTAGAAGAATCAATAGTCACCTTGGGACCCATTACCCAATTGGGATTATGAAGACACTCTTCAATAGTAACATTTTCTAAATCCTGCAAACTCTTATCCCGGAAAGGACCACCGGAAGCAGTGATAATAATCTTGGTTGCCTCTCCATGGTTGCTGCCCTGCAAGGACTGAAAAATCGCACTGTGTTCGCTATCTACGGGAGTCAGCTTGACACCCTCCTTAGCCACAGCAGCCATAACAATGCTGCCTGCTGCCACCAAGGTCTCCTTGTTGGCCAGAGCAATATTCTTATGCGCCTTAATGGCCGCCAGGGTAGGCTTCAAACCGCTGTACCCTACCATAGCGCCGAGTACTGTATCGGCCTCAGCATAGGTAGCCACAGCCATTACGCCCTCAGGACCGGCCAGAATTTCACAAGGCCCCTGATAATTTTTCTTCAGCTCCTCAGCTGCTGCCTTATCGGATAAAGCCACCAGCTTGGGATGAAACTGCTCTATTTGTTTTTGGATTAATGCCACATTTTTGTGGGCAGCCAGCGCTACCACCGCAAGCTCTTCGGGATTAGCTGCTACTACTTCCAAAGTCTGTGTGCCAATAGAACCGGTAGAACCTAGTATGGCAATTTTCTTCATCGCTACACCCTCTCAATTTTAGTTTTAAACTAATACCAAGGTAATGTAATAATAAGCTAACGGAATAGCATATAATAAACTATCACAACGATCCAGCACACCACCATGGCCGGGGAAGAAATTGCCGGAGTCCTTGATTTCACAATTGCGCTTTAAAATAGACTCTACCAAATCTCCCAACGGTGCAAAAATGGCGATAATGACAGCCAAGCCCAGCACTTTTTCCGGTGCATAGTCAAGCCATTTAACACCTAAGGCCATCACCACCAGAATAGAACCAACAAAACCTGCTACCGCGCCCTCTACACTTTTCTTGGGACTTACCGCCGGAATCAGCTTGTGTTTGCCGAAGGCTACGCCAAAGAAATACGCAAAAGTATCACTGGCCCATGTCCCTAAAAGTACTACCCAAAGCAGTGCCTCACCTCTATCCAAGGTAAAATGCGCCAAGAGAGGAACCTGCTGGCCGGGCATTTGCCGCAGCAAAATAAAATGACCAAACAATAAGCCAATATACAATACCCCAAAACTAGTCAAGGCTACAGAAGTAACCCATTGGCCATTGCTGTAATTATACAGAGCCTCCAGCATAATCGCCAAAATAGCGATAGCTAAGATCGGCACACTGTAATGAGCCTTGCCCACAGCTGCGGAAAGTACCAGGCAAATCACCGATACACCACCTGTGACATAATAAAGCTTGGCATCACGAGAAACCAACATTCTATAAAATTCCTGCCACCCCACTAAAGCCAGTACCGCTACTCCCAGATTGTAAAACCAGCCACCCAGACAAATCAAAAGCAATGCAATAGGAATGGCCACCAACGCTGTTATAATTCTTTGTTTCATAATCCACCTGCTTACTTAGCATTCAGTCCGCCATAACGACGGTCCCGTTTTTGGTAACTGCGAATGGCCTCCAGCAGCATCTCCTGCGTAAAAGCCGGCCAATACGTTTCAGTAGTCCAAATTTCTGCATAGGCAATTTGCCACAGCATGAAATTACTTACCCGCAAATCCCCACCAGGTCTAATTAGTAAATCAGGAGGCGGTAGCTGCCTGGAATATAAATTATCCTCAAACAGCTCAATATCTATATCTTTCGGCTCCAGCCTGCCATCCTTCACCAGCTCAGCAATATTCTGCACCGCATGAACGATTTCAGCCTGGCCGCCATAATTGATTGCCAAATTAAGAATAATGCCGGTGTTGTCCTTAGTGGCCTGTAAAGCGTAGTCCATCTTTTGCTTTACGACCTCCGGTAAGCCCTCTCGGGATCCCATAAAACGCACCTGCACATTATTTTCATTGAATTCATCAATCTCATCAGTTAAATAACGACTTAAAAGATCCATTATAAAATTAACTTCCGTAATCGGCCTCTTCCAATTTTCCGTGGAAAAAGCATATGCGCTTAATACCTTAACGCCTAAGGAGTTAGCAAACTTCACAATAGTGCGAAGTGTTTTCGCTCCCACATTATGCCCATACGTACGTGGCTTGCCCTGAGCTTTGGCCCAACGACCATTGCCATCCATAATAATGGCAATATGCTGTGGTATATTATTTAAATCCACGTCACTTACAGGAATAGGTGGATCATTCTTCACTTTTCCTGCTTGCGTAAAGAGATTCTTAAACATGTTAATGTTCTCCCCCACAAAAAATTTGCGCAACCCAGAGCTGGGTTGCGCAATCATCGCTATTAATTATTCAGCCTTAATAGCACCCACTGGGCAAGAGCTAGTGCAAGCATCGCAATCGATGCAAGCTGCCTCGTCAACCTTATACTTGCCAGCATCATCTTTAATAGCGCCTACGGGGCAGGAGCCTGCGCAGGTACCACATCCGATGCATTCATCAGCATTAATTTTATGAGCCATAATCTTACGCCTCCTTTCCACTATTATCTCCTAAGAGTAAGATTAATTTATTGTTAGGTATTAGAATTTGCCCAAAGCGGCAGCCTCGTTCCCGAACAAACTAGTAAAAAATGCTTAAACTTCCATAACTTCTTTTTCTTTGGCAGCCAAAACCTTGTCAACATCTTTCATATATTGGTCAGTCATCTTTTGAGCCTTTTCCAAAGCTTGCTTGGAAGCATCCTCAGTAATGGTCCTGGCCTTTAGCTCCTTCTTTAAAGCTTCGTTAATATCGCGTCTGATATTACGAATCTCTACTCTGGAAGCCTCACCCTTCTTATTAACGCTCTTCACCAGTTCCTTACGTCTTTCTTCAGTCAACTGGGGCAAATTCAAACGAATGCCACTGCCATCACTATTAGGATTAATACCCAGATCAGAAGTCTGGATAGCCTTCTCAATAGGTTTAATCATGTTCTTTTCCCAAGGAGTAATTAGCATCATTCTTGGTTCCGGAACGGAAATATTAGCAACCTGGTTAATGGGAGTGGGTGTACCATAATAATCAACTTTAATTTTGTTCAACAAAGACGGTGTAGCACGTCCGGTACGGATTGCCAGTAAATCACCACGCAAAGCCTCTACCGCATTAGTCATACGTACTTTTGTTTTCTCCATTAATTCGTCAATAGTAGCCATCATTCTCCTCCTACTAAGGTCCCTATTTCTTCACCCTTGGCAGCCTTCACGATATTACCCTTCTTATCGATATCGAAAACTACAATGGGAATCTTGTTGTCCATGCAAAGACTGATTGCGGTGGAGTCCATGACCTTTAGATGTTTTTGAATTACTTCAATGTATGGTAGCTTATCATACTTCTTAGCCTTTGGATTAATTTGTGGATCACTGTCGTAAACACCATCCACACCCTTCTTAGCCATCAGAATGGCATCTGCTTCAATCTCTGCGGCACGCAAGGAAGCTGTAGTATCAGTAGAAAAGTACGGATTACCTGTGCCGGCTGCGAAAATAACTACACGGCCCTTTTCCAAATGTCTAATAGCACGCCTACGAATGTAAGGCTCAGCTATCTGACGCATCTCTATGGCAGTCTGTACTCTGGTAGGTACACCTCTATTTTCCAAAGCATCCTGCAAAGCCAACGAGTTGATGATAGTAGCCAGCATGCCCATATAATCAGCCGTTGCCCTATCCATACCCTTGGAACTACCGGAAAGTCCGCGCCAAATGTTGCCTCCGCCGTTTACCACGGCTACATCCAGTCCCAATTTCGTCAAATCTTGAATCTGACCGGCAATATTATCTACCGTAACAGGGTCGATACCATAGCCTTTAGGACCAGCTAAAGCTTCTCCACTTAACTTCAGAATTACCCGTTTGTATTTTTTCTTTTCTGTCACAAAGAGGACCTCCTAATAAATACACATCTCGTATAATTATATGAAAAAAACCACACAAATACAAGTCTTATTTACCTAATTATCCGCAAACCCTTTAGGCAAACCAAAATGATTAGGCGATAGCAGCAAGACATAAGAAAAAAAAGACAGGCTGTAATCGGACATGCGTGTCCATCTCAACCTGTCTTTTGTAATTACAACGAAACATGTGCTATCTTAGCAGCCTTGCTGTAAGATTTATTTCATAAAGCTTGCAACTTCAGCAGCGAAATCGTCTTTTCTCTTTTCGATGCCTTCGCCCAATTGGTAACGAACGAAACGTTTAATAGTAGCATTTTGCTCTTTTACCAAAGCGCTGATGGATTTATCCGGATCCTTAACAAATTCTTGGTCTACCAGGCAAACTTCCTTGTAGAACTTTTGAATACGACCCATAACCATTTTTTCAATAATCTTTTCAGGTTTACCTTCGTTACGAGCTTGTTCAGAAAGAACAGTCTTCTCATGTTCCAAAACATCAGCAGGAACTTCAGAACGCTCCAGGTAACCGGGGTTGGCAGCTGCAACATGCATTGCAACATCCTTGGCCAAGGCAGCATCGCCACCGGTCAATTCAACTAAAACGCCGATACGTCCACCACCGTGTACATAAGCGCCGATTACATCATTGCCATATTCGAAAATACTGAAACGACGAATATCAATCTTTTCGCCAATTTTAGCAATAGCTTCGGTAACAACCTGGCTAACCTTCTTGTCAGTACCTTGGAAGGTCTGATCAGCCAATACTTCTATGGAAGCAGGTTTGTTGGCAGCAATGTGTTTAGCAATAGAATCAACCAAAGCTTTGTAGTCATCAGTCTTAGCAACAAAGTCAGTTTCACAGTTTACTTCCAAGCAAACAGCAACCTTGTTAGCCTCATCAATATAGGTATCTACAATGCCCTCAGCAGCAATTCTGCTTGCTTTCTTAGCAGCCTTAGACAAACCCTTTTCTCTTAAATAGTCAATTGCTTGATCCATATCACCGGCAGTTTCTGTCAGTGCCTTTTTGCAATCCATCATACCTGCGCCGGTACGCTCGCGCAAATCTTTAACTAAAGAAGCAGTAATTTGTGCCATTATATTTTCTCCTCCAACCTTATGAAATTTTTAATTATTGAGCATCTTGAGGTGCAGCTTCAGCTTCTGCCTCTTGAGCAGGTGCTTCACCATTTTCTGCAGCAATTTCAGCGTCATCGGAAGCACTTACTTTGCCTTCCAATACTGCATCAGCCATCTTGCCTGCCAACAGCTTAACGGCACGGATAGCATCATCGTTTGCAGGAATTACATGGTCGATTTCATCAGGGTCACAGTTGGTGTCAACAGTAGCAACGATAGGAATGTGGAGCTTGTGAGCTTCCAAAACAGCAATGCGTTCCTTACGAGGGTCAACTACAAATAAAGCACCGGGCAACTTCTTCATATCTTTAATGCCGGACAAGAACTTGGTCAATTTTTCCATTTCATGGAGCAGACCGCTAACTTCCTTCTTGGGAAGCAGATCAAAAGTACCGTCTTCTTGCATTTTTTCTAATTCGCGTAAACGTTGAATACGTTTTTGGATGGTCTTAAAGTTGGTCATCATACCGCCCAACCATCTCTCGCTTACATAGAACATACCGCAACGCTCAGCTTCTTCTTTAATAGCGCCTTGAGCTTGCTTCTTGGTACCAACAAACAAAATGTTCTCGCCGCTAGCTGCAACATCACGCAAGAAGTTGTAAGCTTCTTCAACCTTCTTAACGGTCTTTTGCAGATCAATGATATAAATACCATTTCTCTCGGTGAAAATGTAAGGAGCCATCTTAGGGTTCCAACGACGTGTTTGGTGACCGAAATGTACACCAGCTTCCAAAAGTTGTTTCATAGAAATAATAGCCATTTTTTTCATCCTCCTGTTTTTTCCTCCGCAGATTGATTTTTTTCGCCTAACCACCAATGTGGACAGTAGCGTCATACTCTGCGTGTGAATTTTATGACTGGGTTAGATTATATCACAATATGGCAAATAATGACAAGTATAATTTGTACAAAAGTTTACATTTATAATTGAGAATCCTACCATTCTTTTTACAAAAAAAACAATGTAGATAAACATCTACATTGTTTTTTTTCGTGGCACTTTTCTTTAGTGCGCGCCACACGCATGACAAACAGGATTTAAGCACAAGCCCTCCAAAGACATGCCATTTTTCTGCTTGTAGTCCGCAATGGCAGCCTTCAAACCATCTGCTGCCAAGTTGGAACAGTGCATTTTAATAGGTGGCAGTCCATCCAAAGCCTCTGCTACAGCCTCATTGGTCAGCTTTAAAGCCTCCTCAATGGTCTTGCCCTTTGCCAGCTCGGTAACCATAGAGCTGGTAGCAATAGCTGCACCACAGCCAAAGGTGTTGAACTTAATATCGGTGATGACATTGTCCTTTACCTTGATATAAATCTTCATGATATCTCCGCACACCGGGTTACCTACCTCGCCCACGCCGGAAGCATCGGGAATCTCGCCTACATTTCTGGGATGACTAAAATGATCCATGACCTTTTTGCTATACATATTAACCCACCTTCCTTTCATTATATAAAGGTGACATCTTTCTTAAACTTTCTACAATACCGGGCAATTGCTCCAGTACATAATCTACATCTGCCTCAGTGGAAAACTCGCTGAGCGTAAGTCGCAAAGAACCATGGGCAATCTCATGCGGCAAGCCAATTGCCAAAAGTACATGAGAAGGATCCAAAGTACCACTGGTGCAAGCACTACCGCTGGAAGCCGCAATACCTACCAGATCCAGATGCAAAAGCATTCCTTCGCCTTCAATGTATCTAATACTTACGTTAACGTTGTTGGGCAACCTATCAGTAGGATGACCGTTTAAGCGTACTTCGGGGATCTTCTCCAAAATACCCTTAATCAGCTTATCTCGCAAAGCACTTAATCTCTTGCCATTTTCTGCCATATGAGTCACAGCATGTTCAGCCGCCATACCCAAGCCCAATATCCCGGCAGTATTCTCAGTCCCGGGGCGTAAGCCATGCTCCTGAGGACCACCAAAGATAATATTGGCAGGACGAATGCCCTTTTTAATGTAAATAGCACCGGTTCCCTTTGGGCCGTGGAACTTGTGAGCAGTCAAGGTCAAAAGGTCAATATTGTCAGCCTGCACATCTACGGGCACATGACCAACAGCCTGTACTGCATCAGTATGCATCAGTACGCCGTGCTTATGAGCAATAGCACCAATTTCTCTGATAGGCTCCAGTGTACCAATCTCATTATTGGCAAACATGACAGAAATAAGAATTGTTTCAGGTGTAATAGCCTTTTCAACATCAGCAGGCTTAACTCTGCCAAACTCATCTACAGGCAGATAGGTAATCTTAAAACCTTGCTTTTCCAAATCCTGACAAGCATGCAGGATAGCGTGGTGCTCAATGGCACTGGTAATAATATGTTTGCCCTTTTTACCATATGCCTTGGCGATACCTTCCAAAATCATGCTGTCACCCTCACTGCCACCGCAGGTAAAGGTAATTTCTTCCGGGCTGGCTGCATTAATCAGCTTTGCCACTTTTATTCTAGCTTCATCCAATATCTCGTGAGCACTTTGGCCCAAAGTATAAATACTGGAAGGATTACCATAATTCTCCGTCATAGTCTTGGCCATAGCCTCTGCTATCTCCGGCAAAACCCTGGTGGTAGCTGCGTTATCCAAATAAATCTGTTTCATTTTATCTTCCTCCTTTTAATTCCTAGTGAATTGCTGTATATTGCTAGTACAATATAACAATTCCTAGTAATTTTGTCAAGTATCTTTGTTGGTTAAATAATACTGCTATTCATAAAATAAGTATGTTGCAAAAGCAACGAAAGAAATAATAAAAAAGAACGCCTTAAAAAGACGTTCTGATATATAATTAAATCAGACAAGTAAGAAAGGAAGATAGCAATGACTATACAAAAAGTTCAACAACAAATTAATGATATCGGTGAGGCTAAAACCTTTTCCGCCATAGGTGACCCAGGCTGCGAAGGTCTTGGTACCACCATGATGGAAGTCTACGCTCACGCTTTGGCAGCCAGCGCTGCAAGTGACTTTACCCTGGTAGTAGGAGATTTGGTGCCACAAGGTACTGACCGCTTCTATGCTGACGTTACCGGCCTGACCAACTGTATCGCTCAAAATCCCGTATATGCCCTCCGTGGTAACCATGACACAGGGGAATATGACAAGCACTTTGGTCAGCACAACTATGTGTTAAAGGGCAAATATTTTACTATCGTAGTTTTAGACAATGCCTTGCGCAAATTTGAACCGGAAGGTCTGGAGCTTTTAAAACAAACTCTGACCGACTCAGACGTAAAAAATGTAGTCATTGCTTTCCACATTCCCCTGCCCAATCACTTCACAAAAAACTCGGTCAGCCCGGAAGAATTTGCCAATTTGCAAGCGGCCTATGCTCCCTATAAGAATAAAATTGCTTACTTTATCTGTGGTCATGTGCACTCCCGTTTTATCGACAAAGTAGACGATATCACCTTCATCTGCACCGGCGGCGGTGGCGCCATGATTGAAGATATTTCTGCCGATATTAAAGCAGCAGACGTAAACTACCACATCATCCAATTTACCTATGAACAAGACCAACTACACTATGCAATTTTTGATTTGAACCACACTCTGTATGGCCGGGAAAATACCGACACCATTATTCGCAGCAAGCTCTACGACACGGTCCAAGGCGAACTCATGGCCCATTTAAAATATTTGATGTTTTCTGAGCGCGCTCAACGCCGTGGCTATGATAAAGTGGCAGCCTTTTTCCGCGCCCTGGCCGAATCTGAATACAGACATGCCCGCAACTTTTATGCCATCTATGATAGAGCTAAACTGTTTAGCAAAACTATCCCTGATTTTATCCCTGTGGAAGAATTCGAGCACAGACGTCTGTACGCCATGTTCCAAGACCATGCTAAAGAAAAGCAGCTCCCCCTCACTCAACAGGCCTATAGTGCTGCCGGTGCTGCAGAAAAAGTTCACGAAGAACTTTTGCGTGAAGCAGAAAATATGGATACCTTCAATAAATCCACCTTCTACGTCTGCCCCATCTGCGGTTATCTTATGACCGAGGACACAGGCCGTTGTCCCATCTGTGGCTCACCTGCCTTTCAGTTTATTAAGTTCACTGCAGAAAAGGATAAACCCAGAGATAAATAAAACAGCTCAAACGTCAAAAAGAACGAATCTGAAAAAGCATTATCAGATTCGTTCTTTGTTATAAACGCTCCCAAGCTAATTAATTTTTGCAAGCTTAACGCATAATAAGCTTTTGCAACAGTCTATAGATTTCCTGTGGATTAAAGGGTTTAGCCAAATGAGCATTCATCCCCACCTGCAAGGCCTTTTGCACATCTTCATCATATGCATCTGCACTTAAGGCAATGATGGGCACACTTTGAGCATCCTCCCTTTTTAGCTCACGAATTGTCTTAGCTGTCTCAAAGCCATCTAAAACCGGCATCCGTAAATCCATAAGGATTGCTGAAATTTCTCCCGGCCCGGAGGCTTTGAACCTATCTACGCCTTCCTGACCATTAAAAGCTTGTATAACTTCATAATTTTTCTTTTGCAACAAAATAGTAGCTATCTCCATATTAAGCTTGTTATCTTCACAAACCATAACCTTGTAGCTAGGAGCAAATTTAGCCATGTTTTTAAGAACGGGAGCTGTAATAGGTGCTGCACCCGGTACCCATTCCGGTTCACCCGCCACTGCCCCAACTACAGGCATAGGCAAATAAACCGTAAAGGTAGTACCCTTACCCACGGTACTTTCTACTTCGATATAACCATGCAATAAATCTACCAGCTGTTTAACAATAGACAACCCTAAACCCGTTCCCTGCATTTGGGGTTGTGCTTGAACATTGCGATTACTTTCCTGTACAAATGGCTCATAAATATGTGGCAAAAAGGCCGGACCAATACCAATACCGGTATCAGATACTACAAACCGATAATTACAATTATGCATAGGCTGCGCCAGTTGCTCCATCTTCACAATGACAGTACCACCACTGGGTGTAAACTTAACAGCATTGCCTATTAAATTTAAAAAGATTTTTTGCGTGTTTACCCTGTCTGCCCTGAGCATAACATGAGGCGAATTACTTCTATCTTGCACCAGTTTAACATTTTTAGCATCAGCCATTGCCTTAATAGGCACCAAAATCCGTCCACTAATGAGCCTGTTATCAATAACCTCATAATTTGGTTGCAATTTGCCACTTTCCAGCTTACTAAGCATCAAGGTATCATTAATGACATCCAGCAACAGTCCACCACTTAGTTTAATTTTACTTAAATATTGACGCATTTGCTCAGGATTGGTTTCCTGTAAAGCTAAATCAGTAAACCCTAAAATGCCATTTAAAGGTGTACGCATATCATGACTGATATTAGAAAAAAACAAGTTACGATATTGCCAAGCCTCTTCTTCCCGTGCTACTGCCGCGCGCACCGTTTTTAGCTCTTCCTGGTGTTGTAGATAAGACTCCGTCATATCCATAGCAGTAAAAAGAATTATTTGCTTAGCTTCGTCCATATAATTGTAATGCAATAATTTATTGTGGAAATTACCCTTTTCGTCTCGCAACGATAAACTATAGCTAAAACGATTTCCCTTATTTAGTTTTTTGAGCAAATTAGCCAACAAAACAGAATTTAAATAATCTTCTTTTTGCTCTGGTACCACCACATGTTCAGCCATATATTTTATCTCATTATCATAGTCCATATGATCTGGCGGCAAAATTTCCAAAGCTTCGTTATTACGGCTTAAATAAGAGTACTCGTTATTATTAAGCAAATCTATAACCGCAATACATTCAAAATCCCAGTCTGTCAGACGTCTTAGTACCTGATCTCTAAGCACATCCTTGTTAACATCACGAACATAGCTAACCCCAATGATATCATCTGTTAAGGGATTTTTAGTCATATTAAAGCGTATATTCAGCCAGTGGACTCCGCCTGTACTTAGCTTACAACGGAAAGTTATTTCGTCTTGGATCTTCCCCAGGGAAAAGCTCTTAATCAAGGCTTCTCTATTAGCAATTTTCACATATTGTTGACCAGCTTGCTTATCCACAAAACCTTTGCTGAGATTAGCAACAAGGTCGTCATAGCTAGAATCTTGCAGCTTTTTAACATAAGCATTTTCGCTATAAATAGTATTAACCGTATTTTTTGAAACATTAATAACGACAACAGAAATAAAGCGGGAAGAATCCTGTAGGATTCCCGCCATAACACCATCATATTGCTGCTGGGCCATTTTTTCCAAAGTAATATCTTGAGACCAGCAGTAGTAAGCATCACCTTCCCCGGTAATTCTGGTAGCAAAGCTTTGTATGCAAGTAGCAGCCCTCTCCTTGGTCTGCTTAAACCACATTTCGCAATTAGCCGCAGGCGCTCCTGTATTCAATGCCTTATAAAAAGCCTTGACAGATTCTATACTCTTATCTTCAAGATAAGGAAATAATGATTCCGGCAGTTTAGCCAAGCTATGCGCAGGCAAGCCTTGCAAGTAAGCCTCCTCTTGCATAGTAACGGCCTGCCTTGTTTGAGCATTATATCGCCATAATATTATTTTGGCAGACTGAACTGCTAACTCAAAATGCTTCTGCAATACTCTTGCGTCAAGCTGCTCTTCTTTAGGCATCATCTTTTTTCCCCCCATGAAAACAAAGCCTAATACCCCTTTTAGTCATTTTATCACAGGTTTTGTTATTTGCACCAATATTTTAAAGGTCTGATTGCTAAAATTGGACAGAAGAGATTGTTAATTCGTTTACCGTGATTGACGGCACGCGAATTAACAACAGCTCGCCTCCCTTAACCACAGTCTGTTTACAGGGTCGACCACAGCATTATTTACAATTCCTTTATAAATAACTTCTTACTAAAACTTGTAAAGACTCGTTTGCCAAGGTTGATATACAATAAAGCTGGGAATTTTGTACATATTCTTAAGAGCCCTTAGTTGCTTAGTCTCCGTTGTATTTATAGCACTGTTAGGCATCATAAATTCCACTTTACCTTGGGTAGAGACTATCTCACTGTCGAAAGGAAGGAACCAATGTTTCCAGACCTTCCGCTTCAGTATGCTACTTACATCCAACCCTTCACGCTGATTTAAAACCTTCGTCAAAGTTCCTATATCCTGTTTGTTAGGACTATCAACATAAATGTTGCTATAGTCGAGAAGTGTTGTATTCATCAGCGGATCGTTGGTAGTGCCCACTGCCACATCATTGTTATATGCCACGGAATGAATCCTTTCCTGAGCAATACTACCATCAGCCTTTTTATTCACGTACATATTTACCCTGCCTGTATCATGAATATTACCATATACTTCTATTTTGTTAATACGAGTCAATTTGTTCTTGTCATTCACATGAGAACCACCAAAAAGCGCGCTCACCTTGGCTTCAGAATCCATGCTCAGATCGGAGGAATCCCAAGCAGAGATAGTAATACCATTCCACGGTGTTGAAGAAATATTGCCCAGGATAGAAACAAAGTCCACTACACTTACGTCATTGGTGCTCTTCACGCCTGCTTCACCCACAAGCCCACCGGAACTGCCAAACACCTTGGAATCCACTTTATTCACAGTGGAAGCTTCATACAACTGATTGCTGGAAGTATGTATAGTATCCTGCCCATCTGCACGTTTCTCCACCATAATCTGGCTAGCCTTTTGGATATTTTGAACAGCACCGGGATTTTGAGTAATACCAAGAATACCAAAGCTACCGGTAGATACAGTTTCGTCGTAACCATCAGCCTTCGTTATTGTCAAGTCATTCTTACTCTTGGCAGAAAGTCTGCCGGCATAAATCTTTGCACCGGAGTCAAAGGTAATTCGGGTATCGTAATAGTTCCTGTCGTCTACCTTGTAATCATGTATCTTGGAGCTAACATCAGCACTGCCAATAGCGCCGCCACCCACATTGGTGGAATCAGCGTGAGCTTTAGCCACATCTGTTTCATTGGCACTAGCTGTTAACGTGTCTATTACGTCCCACTTACCGGTTAGTCTCACCTGAGAACCGGTATAAATCTCGTTGCGTGCCGCAGCGGCATACGGTGAAACATTCATAACGCCGACAGTAGTATTTCTGCTGACTGCATAGCCTGTAGACTCGTTCTCAGATGTAATATTTAGATTACGAACCTTACCTCCGGCCGCACTCACAATAACCAAATCATTGCCCAGCACACTCGCTTCATTGGCGCCATTAGAGAAGGTCAATGCACCACTGTGCCCTACCAAATCTGCATAGCGGTTGGAATAGTTTTCGCCCATAATATTCACAACCTTCATCGGCTGACCATCTTGACCCAGATAGTTTTCAGACCCTACATGCACGATTGCCTTGGTATCCGTGTTGGCTATGGCACTGTCTGCTTCAATAGAAAAAGCAAGAGAAGCCGCGCCACCGGTAACCGTGGTATAAGCATTTTGTTGGCCTTGGGTACCCACTACGGCACCAATATCAGCACTCTTACCCACAAAGGTATTGTCCCCGGCAACATTGGTCTCAGCATTACCATTCATATAGGCCTCGCCCTTAGATCTTATTACACCAATAGCACCGGAACCTTCTCCGGAAACAGTAGCTTTTGCCTTAGCTCTATTATAAGCCTTCAAGGTGGTTGTTCCAGTGCCACCCTCGAAGGTGTAATGACTACCGTCCACCGTAACTGTTGCGTTACCATTCTCTTCAGCCTTGGCCAAAGCTCCTTCACCATTAGCAGCACCTACGCCATAACCCCATCCCTCTGCACTGGTCTCATTGGACTTGGTAGCAGTAGCCTCAACACCCTCAGTACCTGCAAGCTTGTACTGACGATCATTGGTGCTGTTTAGATTAACACTTACAGAGCTATTGTTTTCAGTAATCGCATCATTGTAAGAGATTAAATTAACTCCAATTAGATTTAACCCTGATGCTACAGTCTTGTTGGTAGTATTATCCATAGCATTGATGGTGGTCTTGCCTGCCTTGGAAATAATATTGCTATCCTCTACCACAATACCGGTATTTCCTTCTGAGGTAACACTGCCCCAGGCACTGGTGCCACTGCCAACGGTAATACTGCCCAACCTACTATGGACATAATTACCCTCGCCAATATTGCCGCGGGTTGCTGTTACAGAAGATTCCTGACTGGAAATAGTAGAATTTTGCACCGTAACATCCATTTGGTGTTTTTCCTTCAGCTTGGTGACAGAGCCATAAGCACCTGCTGCGCCTACACCTATGGACAAACCACCCTCCTGGAAGCCATTGTTTTCGTTAGCACTCACATTAGCCTTACCATTTTCAGCTTCAACACGAGAGTCCTTTACCACAGTATGGACGCCATATTTATAATCCGATTCCTTCTTAGCCGTCTTGGCACTTAAGCCACTAAACAAATCTCCAAAAATATCTTTCAGATTTTCGTCTTGTTTATTGATGGTGTCACGAACTTCATCAATCTTGCTTTCACCCTTAATAACTTTTCCATCAGCATCCTTAATGCTGTTCACTGACAAAGGCTTGTCATTTTCGTCATAGTTGACCTTGGTCTCAATCCAGTTCATGTTGACAGAGCCAATAGCTATAGCCGCAGACCCTGCAGAATCATCGCCTACTCTGTCAGCAGTGGCGTTAATGGTCAAAGCCTTTTCTCCGGCAGTATCCTTACCATAGGCATGCAAAATACTGTCGCGAACTACTGTATCAACCTTATCATTCAAATAGTTTACAATAACGCCTGCTCCCGCAGCTCCACCTACACTAAGAGCTGCATCGCCGGTCAGATTCTTTATCTCATCCTTGTTATGAGACAACACTTCTACATGGTCACCCTCCAAGGTGCTATTCTGCACTCTGGCTGTAGTGGTAGATCGCATAACGTTCTTCGCCAAGGCACCTGCAATACTTCCTGCAATAGGCTTTTTGGGATTGGTAATGGCTATACCAACTGCTCCCAAAAGATTATCCGTAAGAGTATATCCATCAGCCTTGACGGAAACCTTAGAACCATCCTTATCAGATTTAATTTTGCTATTTAGCACATAAGCATCCGTAGTAGAGGCATCAGTATCCGTGGCCATAGCAAAACCTACACCGCCGGCAGCCTTCAGGCTGACAGCTATGCCCATGGAACCGGCACCACCATAAATACGGCCGTCATGAGTAGCATGTATATCAGCCTTGTCTCCATAAAGGATATTGGCATTTTCCACAGCAGCCTGTGTCATACTGTCCAAAGTATTAAAGGACATGCTGGCAGCAGCGGCCACACTGGCAGACATACCACTGATCGATAGTGCCCCTGCCAAATCTACCGTACTGGTAGCCTGCTCAGACATAGCATTCACATTAAGGTCTTTAGCCCTAATAGAGTAATCGCTACCATTGGTATCATTACCAATAATCTTAGCCGTCACAAGACGGCTCACAGCATTCTTTTCACCGGAGCCGGCACCACTACCCTGGAAGGAAGAAGTACCTAGTCCAATATTCACTGAGCCTGTCCCTGTGATACTCTGGTCGTTGGTAAAATCCTGCGCCAAAACAGTCACATTATTGTTACCTACCTTATCGCCTGCCTGACTGGTACCATCGGTAACACCGGCATTGACCTTGCTATCCTTAATCAAAGCCGTGGTTTCGCCACCGATATCATTGGTAACTACGGTACCTACACCATTAGCAGCTGAAGAACCGGTTACGCTTACGGTAATACCTGCTGTACCCTGCACAGAAGAAACATCATGGGTAGCAGAGCTGTGTACTACCAGGCCCTGATACTGCTTGTCTTCTCTGGCAGCCGTTAAACGATTATCACCATTATAAGGATTACGCAGTCTGCCTCTAATCATATTTTGGTCCGTAATATTGGAAACAGTAATACCATTGCCCTCATTACCCAAAGCAGTAATATTGCTATTTTCCACGGTAGCATTGGTTCTGCCGTCAATATTGTTCATGCCCAGGCTAAGACCAAGAGCTACCTTACGACTGCCGGTCAAGCTTCCGACAATATTGTTCAGCCTGTCGTCGCTTTCAGCAAGCACACCTAGGGAACCCTTGCTGTACATAGTACTGCCTGAAACCTTGGTATCGGCATTATTAGTCACACTATTATAAGAAACAGACCCTGCTCCGCCACCGGCACCGGAAAGGGTACCGCCGGCACCTACTCCTACTGACATAACATTGGCATTAGTCTTAGCTTTTACCGTAGAACCATCGGCCAGCTTTTGATTGCCTCCGATAACGTTGGCATCTACGTCAGTCTTAATTGTATTCACGGCCACACTGGCTCCTATACCTACACTTCCCGAGGCACCTGCTGCACCGCCGAAGCTGAGGGCTGCTGTACCTGACAAGGTATTGATATGGGAAGAATTATCACCCTTGACCGTCAGCTTGCCAGCCTTATGGTCTTTATCATTATCAATATCGGTGTTTTCCACAGTAGCATTGATTTTCTTTTTTACGTCAGAATGCGCATAGGAAACATCGCCGGCCACGCTGCCGTTGCTAGAGCCGGATAAAGCGCCCGCCGCCGTATACAAGGTCGAATCGTCCACACCTGTCACACTGATGTCCTGGGCATTATGAATCTGCATATTACGAACAGCGGCAGAAACAGTATGAGGATTGTCCGCCGTGCCAAACCCATTGTAAGCACCTGCCAATCCAACATCTACACCCTTGCCACCTACCACGCCAAAGGATAGTGCCTTGGCGTTGCTGACATCTTTGGCCTGCACATTTACCTTCGTGTCCTGACCATAAACAGCATTGCGGTTAGTTCCGTCAGTACCTTCCAGAGAAGCTTCCGTAGACCGTGTGCCTATATTCAGGCCCAGCATAGCACCGGCATTAACGCTGGCACCGGTCTTTTGGGAACTATTAATACTTACATCAGCACCCAAGCCCAGAGCCATTTCATCTCCGGTGGTATTAGCTGTGACGTTGATTTCACCGGCATCGTGGACATTGGCACCACGCATAGAAGCAATGACAATGTGATTATTATCATTCATAGCCAAAGTACCGCTGGCGCCCACAGTCGTCTTGGCTGTTTCTCCACCAGCCTTGGTAAAGGCATTCAGAACGCCTGCTCCGGAGATAGCCATATTGCGCCCAGCTTCCGTAGCAGAAACCTCTGCTTTGCCTTTTCTGTACATTTTAACGTCATCAGTATCTATAACTGCTATCGTATTTTCATTAAGAGCATTTACAGCACCACTACCGGCCAGACCGATAGCCAAAGAACCACCCTGACTTTGATCCTGCGCAGCTTGGCCCTGGTTTTGATCCTGCTCCTTATTTGCATTACTCAGGTCCTCCATCTCAACCTGCTCAGCAGCTCTTTCTCTGGAACCAAATTTCTGTGCCAGCTTATCCTTAACAAATTTAGTACCGGCCATGATACCCTTGCCAACCTTCTCATCCACTTTGCCTAAAAGGGTATTAGCCTGATTCGGTAACCAGTTTGTCACCTTGCCCATGCCATTGACCACACTCTTGGATGCACCGTCATCGGTCACTGCACCGTTTACGGCTACACTGGTAATAGCACCCTGTGTCTCTGCCTGAACGCTTACCTGATCACCAATAATTTCTCCCTTGTTGTTAGATGCCCCTGTACCCATAGTCCTGCCATAAAGCAATGCTTTACGCTCCTGAGCGATGGACGCATCATCTGTCTTGCCCTTCTTGGCAGCATTAGCCTTGGCTTCTTCATTAAGCTTTTGTCTTTCTTCCTTGGTCAAATTATCCGAGAGAGCATAACCTACATCCTTCTCCAGGACAGACTTCACCGTCTTGATTTTGGCATTATTTTCCCTATCTGCCGCACCCAGGGAAGTATCAGTAGTACCGGCAAAAGTGTTAACATCAAACATATTCAAGCCGGCACCCAGCTCAGCAGCTACAGCAACAGAAGACTTGGAATCAGAATTTGCCATAATGCCTGCGGCCAGATTAAAGACCACCGGATCGTTATAGGCTTTAATGAGAACGTCTCCATTATAACCGATAATGCTGGCAGACTTGTCCACCGCAGCAATAGCAGTCTGCTCACCACGCATCAGATTCACCATGCCATTCACAGCTGCACTGCCCTCGGCCACACCGGAGCCCACAATAAGTCCGTAGCTCCTGCCTTCATTTTCTGCTGTAACAGATACCTTGCTACCGGTCAACTCACTGTTTTGTCCAACCACATTTATGCTCTTGTTATCAATGGTCTGGGTACTGACACTACCACCTACCATACCACCCTTGCTGGTTGTAGGAGTAAGTCTGTCACCGGGATTACCGGTAATGCTGGTCAAAGTACCTGTCACCTTGGAATCTAACACCAGAGGAGTACCTATAGATTGAATAGACCTATTGGCACCTACAATAACCGAGCTGGTGTTTTCCACATTGTTAATATTGAATGCACCACTAAAGCCTGTAGATGTAGATCCGGGCGTCTTGCTTTCATCTGTAGCTGTACCCTTGTCCGTCATAGCACGAACACTGAAATTACCATACTGACCCAAGGTCAGCCAGTTCAGCTCTACAAGTCCCCAATATTTTTCAAAAGTATCTGTATTAACACCGGGAATCAGGCCCTTGGCCTTGTCCCAGACCTGAGCCCAGAAACCAGACTTTTTACTGTTAATAGGATTGTAGCTATAAAATACCTGTCTAGCCCTTTCCAAAGCATCCTGAGGCAATTCTGTCTTTGCAGTAATAGAAACATTTTTGCCACTAATCCTATAGTCAGGATTGAAAGAACCATTGGTATCCTTCTCCGCGCTATCAATAATGACATTGCTGTGGTTACCCATAGTGGACCACAAAACACCGGCATCCACCAAAGTTTTAACATTGGTAGAATTGTGTTGCCTGTTGTAGGCTTTACTATCCACATCATAGTTAATATCCTTCATATTCAGCTTGGCATTGATATCCAGCTTGTCGCCGGCTTGGATAGGGACCTGATGAATGAGAACAGTCGCATTATTATTTTCCACAGCCCGCTGGAAAGCAAAGCTGCCATTAACACTCTCAAAAAAAGACTTGGGAGAAGCACCGGCTTTAGAAGAGAACCAGGAACCGGTGTGCAAATACTTATCTACGCTACTACCACTCCCTAAAAACATACCCCAAAGACCATCATCGCCTAAAATAGCATCATCAAAATAGCTATGGAAATAAGGCAAAGTCATACCTGCCACTGAAGAAGTGGTAATGGTATTTTTACTAATCTCGTTGGTAGCATCAATATTGATTTTGCCGGGAGTAGTAACTCCGGCACCCATCTCTGTTCTGGCATCACTATTGAAGGTGGTGTAGTTCAGACCCAGTGACAGCGCACCTTCCTTATCACCCTTTACTACCGCTACAGAGGATAAAGAATGCTCCGCCTTGGAGGTAATATCCACATTACCCCTGTCCACCATTAGCTCAGAACCCTTGGCGAAGACAGTCTTGGCCCTATTACCACCGTCCAGACGAACACCTGCCAAAGAATAAGGCTGACCCTTCTCCATACCCTTGTCCGCCCTGGAGGAAGCAAGAATCCTAGCCTTCACATCCACGTCAGCCGTGGCATGGGAAGATACATCCACACCATCATGTGCATGCAACCTACCCTCGATATTCACCACCGCATCATTGTTGGCTTCATCCCACACACCGGCCAGATTAACAGAATTTTTATCCTTCTTCCAATTCCACTTTTTGGCCTCATCCGCAAAGGTCAATTTGCTATCGGCACTGATATTCAGAGACCGTCTATTGTCATTGACACTGGTAGAAGTACCTGGACCGGCAGCACTAATTTCGGCGTCCTTTTCAACGTTCACCTGAGCCTTGCTGCTTGGCTTTTGCACAGAAACAGTTAAATCAGCCTCATTTAAACCAGGTATTTGACTTAGACCCTGTTTAAGGAGGAAATTGGCACCTGTCCTTAATAAATTTCCATCTGAGGTATTTTCTGCCGTAGCTTTAACATTAACATTTTGGCCCACAATCTTGCCCTTGATATTAACATCCGCTTCCACCGCAGGAGCCAAAACAGACAAATGGTCGTCCTTGGCACTGGCCTCGGCAGTAATATTTACATTTCCTCTGGACTTGATAAAACCTTCCTGGTTAATGATGGCCTTGTCGCCACTTTGCAGGATATTGCCCTCGTTATTGCCGTTGTTGGTGACAACGCTCAGAGAAATATCGCCATTAAGCTGACGAGTCAAGTTCATCTCTTTAGTATTCTTTACGTAGGCTTCCTGCTCAGGAGTCAGCTTTACCATATTAGCAAAAAGATTACTTGACCTAAGCTTTGGTATAGACTGAGTCCCATCCGCCTTTTTGTCCGCAACTACATCTATCCTGTGACCTGCACGCAGATAAATACCATTATAGGTATTAATAACACCGCTTATCGTAATGGAAGAATTGGGATCTATCTCAATTTTTTCAGGATTGGTCGTCAAATCCCGCAGCGCTGTAACTCCCCCGGAAAGAAGACTGCCGAAAGCACTTTTAGTAGGAGTAAGCGAAAGTAAGGAACCGGCATTTATAACACCATCTGCACCTACCGCAAAACCATCTGAACTCAAAAAGTAAAGATTGGCTTCGTTAGGATTAGCCTTAATAGCATTCACTGTACCATTAATATCAATCTTGGACTTCACCAAATTGATTAAGTTGTAAATCCCGTCATCTGAAGTCCCGTTTAATGTACCAAAATACATATTGGCAGTTTCGCCTGTCTTAATGTTGTATCTATCGAAAACATTCAGAGCTATATCCGAGTTGGGAAATACTTCACCGGCAAAAATATCCATAACCAGTTTGCCATTTTCTGTTATGTAGGAAATAACATCGCCCTCATCAGCTCTTTTAATACCTGAATCCAACACATCTATATGCTCACTCAAAAGATAAGTGCCTTCAGTAGCATTTAAATTATCAAACGAATCAACAGTAATAAAACCGGTAGAGCTTAAAGGAAACTCGCCGTTGGTACTATGTGCATCAATACTGTCTCCCCATTCCACTACTTTTTGCATGTAGGCATCATCATCACGCATCTTCAAATAGTTGGCCAAGCTGGGAGTTGAGACATAAATATTCGTAGCATTAATGACGCCCTGACCACTGACCACCATGCCGGTGGGGCTCATAAAATAAATATCACCCTTGCCGCTGCCCATGCTGCTAACAGCATTAACCGTACCGGCAATGTCAATCTTGGTACTAACCATATTGACCAGTTTATTGGTTCTGGCAGCATCTTGCGCAGTACCAAAATGCATATTAACCTTATCGCCACCATTGACAACAAAAAAGCCAAAATCATTCACTGCAATGCTCTTGTTGGCAATAAGCTTACCGGCATAGACATCATAATTGTTACCATCTTTCTTGGTAACACCGGAATCATTACGAGACAAATCTGCTGCCAATGTTGTAGTGGAAAAAGCCAGACACATAGCCATAACACCGGACAGTATGCTAATACTTAGCTCTGCCCAACGACGTGCACGCATCGCTTTATGTTGTCTGGAAAACTTGCGAGTATACTTCATAATGTCTCCTCCAAACCAAACCCTGCAAAAAAACATTTACACTTAGAAACTGCTATTTAAAACGAAATTGAATCTCACTCTATTTTGTTCTTCCTTATTAACTGTCCGTGTAAGCGGGAATCCTGCACACACGTTTAAATTAAGATTTTTCCCGATAGTCGCCTTAACACCAAAACCGGTTCCCACCAGAGCCTTGGTAATCACAGAAGATTTGTCCGCCCAGATACGACCGCCATCCAGGAAAATATAACTCCGAACCGTAGAATAATGCGGTGTAGGCATCTCGTATTCTATGCTGCCACAAATACCACCATACCCATTCAAAGCACTCTCAGCATAACCTCTCACCGTGTACATGCCACCAATGTAGAACTGGTCTACAGAAGGCACATAGTGGGAAAAGTTTTCCTGCCCATCTATCCTTACATTGAGAGCCTGGCCGCTTCTATAGCGCTTGTTATAAAAAGTATTGAAAGCGTAAATATCAAAATGACGTCTGCTGGAATAAATATCGGTATGATCACCAAATTGGTAAGCATGCTTGTGATAGAACACATAGGAATCACCAAAGTAAAGCTGGTCCACATAGAACTTTAAGCTATTGACCGTATTGTCCAACCAGGGACGGATATTGGTCTCCGTGGTAGAATTTTGATACCCATATTCCAAACCCGCCATAGTCTTGATTCGCGAAGTCGTCCTTAACGGATGAACCAAAGACAGTGTCAAGGAACGAGAATAACCTGTACTCCCAATGGTTTCCAAAAAGCCCGTAATGGTTTTAGACCTACTCATGCTGTAGGTTGCACCAAACTTGGTACCATCTCTGGCAATAGGAACTGTGTAGGACGTAGTCAAACCACACATACCCTTCGAAGCCGAGGTGCTAAAAAGCAGACTGTCCCGGCGCCCTGTGAGAGAACGATCCAGCCAGTACATACCACCCCTATATTTACCTGAGGAATCTGACCCCAGGTTATCGGTAAAAAAACCCCAAGAAGTATTTTTAGGCTCTATGGCTTTCAGCTCATAGTCTGTAGTGCCAACCTCCTCGCCGGCACGAAGAGAAATATGCAGCTGCATATCATTGGTAGCACTGAAACGCTGCAAATCTCTATCCAATTGTTTTATGTTGGCAGTCTTACCTTGCTCCAGATGAACCCTGTGGAGAATATAAGAAGACTTGGTGTTTCGATTGCCCGTAACTGATACACTCCCGGTCTTACTCTCCACCAAATCAATTTTCACGATACCCTTGCTCATGGTTTGTGGCTTCAAAAAAGCACGGCAATTGACATAACCCTTGTGAGCATAAAGCTTATTAAAATCATTCACCATGTTGTATAAATCCTGAACCGAAACATCCTTGCCCACATAAGCAACTGTAACACTCTTAATCTCAGCCTCAGAAAGCACCGTGGAAGGAGTAAGCTCCACACCAGTTAATTTAAAACGCACTGTGCTGGCAGCACCCTTTTCAGCTTGAGGTGTATTTCCCTCAATCGTGCTGGGATTTTGTCCCTCCTTAATACGGCGCTGGATTTCTTCCTGCTCCATGCGCTTGCGCTCCTGATTAATCCACTGAGCCGCATCATCTCGTCCTGCTGCATTCACCAAAATACATTGACTGCCAAAGAGTGCTAAAAGAACAACCAGAGCCAGCATTGTCCTGCCGGCGTTTATTTTTCTTTTCTTGTATCCCATCGTAATGTTACAGCTCCCTCGGTATATTACATTTTATTTTGTCTTGCTTTCAAAACATCAGGAATAATTACCTTATTACATACACCACCATTATAAACCTTGTTTTGTAATTTTTGTAGTAGAACAAAAAGCTCACACTGTCAATAAATGCAAGGATAAAACAAGTAAGCTTAAATTTTATACAAATTAAATGCATGCTACAATACTAAAAAATTGATATTGGAGGTATTCTACCATGCACGAAATTTCACGATTCCATGGCATTAGAGTAACTATGTCCTATGATGACCATAATCCACCTCATTTTTATGCCGAATATGGGGAACAAAAAGCAATCATAGGCATATCTAATGCTGATGTTTTGCACGGTTCGCTCCCCCCTCAACAACTTCAGTTGGTTTTTGCTTGGTGTATTATTTATAAATATGAATTAATGGGAAACTGGAGGCTTGGCAAAAAGAAACAAGCAATGAATAAGATTAAGCCATTAATTTAACCAAGTAGAAATAATATTTGGGAAAGGAGGATAAAAAAGGACCAGCCAATAAAATCTAGACTCAAGCAAAAAAACGAACGAATCTGATTTTCTCAGATTCGTTCGTTTTGTCATTTCTCCGTAAAGCAAATAAAGCGCTTTATTTGATACCGCTTATAAACTCACTTACTACTTTATTAAACTTCTCCGGCTCTTCCCAGAACAACATATGTCCGGAGTTCTCAAAGTACTCTATCTTAGCACCCTTAATATGCTCTCCTACCCAAGCACTACCCTGATTAGGGAACACTGCACTATGACGAGCCACACACACCAAGGTAGGCAGCTTAATATGAGGAATAAAATCACGCCAATCCAAATTGGTGTGGTCTCTCATGATTTCAATACGTACATAGGGCGGGCACTTAGAAATCTCATCAGCAATAAGCTTAACCTCTTTGGCAGACGGCTCATGATGCAAGCAAGCATGTGCCAAGCCTTCTGCAGCACCACGCGGATTATATTTAATGTCATAGCAAAGACGAACAAACATCTCTACATCGTAGCAACCATTCTGTCCCCATTGCCAATCCGGACCGGTGTATTGTAACGGTGCCTGGTCCACACAGATCAAGCCATTAATTCTATAATTACCAAACAGCTCGATGTAGCTCCACAGAATAGAGGCTCCCATGGACCAACCCAAAACAGTAACGTTTTTGGCATTCAAAAAATCCAGCAAGTTTTTAACATCCATAGCGTAACGAGAAATTCTATGGCTGTGTAATACCTTCTCAGACCTACCATGGCCACGCATATCCATACAAATGACCCTAAAATGCTTTGACAATTCCGGAATGTTGTATTTCCAGAATTTAGTAGTGCAGGTCCAACCAGGCAACATGAACAAAGTCTTTTTGCCTTTGCCATATTCTTCATAGTAAATTTTTACGCCATCGTTAGTCTTAAATGTAGCCATCAGCAATTCCTCCTTAATATAGTTAACATATTTTACACTTATTATAGCATAGCTACATAATATGACTCAAAAAATCATCGTGAGAAGCTCTCTTTTTCGTAAGTATTAACAACCGGTGAAACCTTAATATAAATCAGGCTTTATTTTTTTTGCTTAAAAGCTCTTCTAGCGCCTCGCTATGACTACGCCGTTTCTTAGTCGCCGTTCCCAAGATACAAATATTCTTGTATGAACCATAAAGAGCTTTAAACAAAGCAGGAATTTTATTCTTACGCATTTGAGCTTGATATGTCTCACTATATTCCTGCCAAGAACACCACTTGTGCAAATACCTCTCCAGGAGTACATCGTCCGGCGCAAATCTTAAATCATGGACATAGGCAGCACCTGTAATCGCAGGTATAAGATACTCTAAATCTTTTCGCTTGGTAAAACCACACAACTGATTTGAATTCTTAAGACGAACATCTAAAACCAAGTCTATTTTATTTTCTCGCAAGCTTTCAAAAAAATCTTGTGCTGATGTTTCGTAGGCACTCAATGTATAAAGTTTAGGCACTACGCATTCCCCCTATCTGACAATATAAGCATATACCTGCCAGAATAGCTTTGTATGTTGGAAAAGCAACGTCTCAAAAAAAAATAGTGGCCCTTATTTACTACCTCAATTGCAAAATCTAAGCAAAATTTGCTTTTCTCCTACTCAGTCCTAATGATATTTATATTTGCTATCATAGCTTATTCTTTAATTTTAACTGTAAAACAACTATTCTTAAATTTACAACCTCGTTAATAAAATGTTACGATATACAAAACTGAAAATCTGAGGTAATTTAACATGGCACCAAATATTATTCAAGTTTTACCAATGGATGACTATACTGTGCAAGTTCATTTTGAAGATGGCAAGGTTGTGTGCTATGATGTAAAGTCGCTGATAACACATGGTATTTTTAAGAAACTACAAAATATTGAAGTCTTCAAAAATACTTGTACGATTTTAAATCACACACTAGCTTGGGATATTTCCGGGAAGAAAGACATTAATGCTTGTATCGACATTGATCCTGAAACATTATACAAATTACCTTCAACCACAAATAGGATTGCGTGAGAAACAGCAATCTTTTAAATACCCCCGTAATTAAAAACGAACGAATCTGATTTTCTCAGATTCGTTCGTTTTTAGTTGTAGATTTAAGGGAGGCAAGATGACTTTTCGTCATTTTGCCTCCCTTAACCACAGTGTTGTTACAGGTCAACCACAGCATGATTTACAATCCCTTTTTTATCAACATTTTTTGTCATTACACGTTTTAGTATTCAAATAACTATATAGCTTATCTTCAACAGGTTTATCCAACTTAAATCGATAATTAACCACTGGCAATACTTTGTTCTTATCATCTTTCATAGTTGTCTCAATCGGTTCTGAAGCCAAAGATACATCTCCTAAATAATAAAAATCTGTCCCTTCACCATCACTCTTTTTCACAAATAATAGTTTACGCGTAGTCACCTTGTTAATTATTGGTACTTCGGATGATGTTGATAGTCGTACATTAGACCTCGTCATCCAACTAAACTCTTGTTGTGAAACAAATTGATCAGCATAATTTGTTCTAGCACTTACTGCATCATCTTTTTCATATGTAACAAATATTGGACAGCAATTATCCATAACCCGATATCCATACATTGTAGAGCTAACATCTTTAGGCCTATTCAATATTCTGCAAACATCTTTTCTGCTATATTTTGCATAGCGTATAAAGCCATTAACGTAATTGTCTTTATTTTTTTCATATATAGCATCAAATGAGTAACGTCCATACGCTAATACATCAGTAAAATAATCTTTAAATTTCGTATTGGTAAGTAATTCTTTCATTTCCTCATTAAAAGAAAATTCATTATTAGTGTAATTGATAAGTGAAAGTTGATATTTTCTTTGTGTTTGGTCTGTAAAAAATTGTAAATTTAAAACACATGCTACGCTTTCTACCGTGTCATTACTTACTTCAAAACCATATTGTTCTTTTATACTAGCTTGAAAATCAGCAACATTAACTATGCTATTTTTTATAAGTTGCTGTAGAACCGCAATTTCTTCCACACGCCTACCCTGTGCTAATTCTAAACTAACCATTTTTAGCACAGCACGTTGTTTATCATTCAAAATATTTTGTATGTTTGTTATAGCTTGTACAAATTCATAATATGATTCTTTTCTTGCTATAAACAAATAAGGATCTTTATCACCTTGACGCACAAAATCCATCATCATGGGTTGCCTACCCAAACGGAACTGCATATTTTTAAATGATTCTTTTAGTTCCTTATAATCGGCCAGTTGACTAACTCTATTTATAGACTCAAATATCTTTTCTTTTATAATATCATCAAAGTGAACAGTAGATGCCCCTGGCAAAATATTTTCAGTCAAAAGTCGTCTTACATTATCTTTGTTATATGTTCTATCACCGTATAAAGCTATTGGTAACAAAAAGTTATTCTTATAGTTTCCAATAAAATCTAATACTTCAATATAACGTTTGTGTTGAGCCTTGCGCAAGCCACGTCCTAGTTGCTGTACAAACACAATTGCCGATTCTGTTGGGCGCAGCATAATAATCTGATTTACTTTAGGTATATCTACTCCTTCATTAAAAATATTTACAGTAAAAATATAATCAAGCGCATCAGGCTCACCTTTATCTTTTTCCAAGCGTTCTATAGCGGCTTCTCTTTCTGCTTCATCATTTTCACCGCATAATGCTAGAGCTTTTTTGCCATGTTCAACGAACATAGAGGCTAGTTGTATAGCCTCTTCACGTCTGCTGCAGAATACTAAGCCTTTAATCCTGTCGCCATCGCTACCATAAAAATCTGCAAAATGTAATATATTTTTAACTCTTTCTTCACTAGTTAATTCATTAAAAGAACTATCTTCATCTAATAATTTGCCATTTAATTCTATTTCACTAATACCATGATAATGGAATGGTACCAGCAAATCTTCTTCCAAAGCCTTTTGTAAACGAATTTCGTATGCAATATTATGATGGAATAAATCAAATATATCGTTACCATCTGTTCGCTCTGGCGTAGCAGTCATACCAAGCCAAAACTTAGGCTTAAAATAATTGAAAAGTTTTTGATACGTTGGAGCACCAGCATGATGGACCTCATCTACAACAATATAGTCAAAAGTATTAGGCGCAAAACTGTACATGACATCATCTTGAGACATTGTTTGCACCGTCGAAAATAAATATTTTTTATCTATGTCTTTATGATTGCCAGATAGCATTCCCGTATCTTCTTTTCTACAAAAAACTTGCTCATAGCTTTCTTTTGATTTCGAAGCTATTATTTCACGATGTATTAAGAAGAGAAATTTATTAGGGTTTTCACGTTGTACGTCAAAAGCAGATAAATATGTCTTTCCAGTACCAGTAGCAGAAATAATAAGAGCCCTATCTGCGTTTTCTTTTCTTATAGCTTCAATACCATCTAAAGCTTCTATCTGCATACTATTGGGCTTTATATCTTTATGAGATCTGAAAATGATTCGTTCTTGATAATTTTTTTGATAAACTTTGTTATACTCTTCAATTAAGGAGTTATTAACTACACTAGCTCTTTCCCAAAGCATCTCTAGTTCTTTATTGATTTGTTTTATTAAATCCCCATCTTCCTTAGATGTCAAAAATAAATTCCATTCTTGATTTTTTGTAAGAGCATTATCTGTCAAATTACTACTACCAATAAGCATAGTATATCGTTCAGCACGATCAGAAAATTTAGGTAAACGAAAACTATACCCTTTAGCATGAAAAGCACAATCTTCTGGCAACATACGAATTTCCAGATTATTAAACTTTAATAGTTCTTGTAGTGCACCTGGTTCTGTGAAATTTAAATATTGAGATACCATAATACGTCCTTTAATTGGTACAGGACGTGACGATAAATCAAGCAAAACATCTTTTAAACATGCAATACCACCTTTGGTGACAAAGGCTACAGAAAAGAAAAAATAATCACACGCCTTCAATTGGTTGATAATTGTATCAAGCACTTTTTTCCCACATTGCAAATTATTTGTCACTAGTTGAGGATAATAGTGTTCATCCGCATCTATCCTGTAATCAATAAATCCTTTTCTTAAGCAATTCTCAAATTCTACTGGGGTCATGGTATTTATTCACCTTTGTCATTTGATAGTTTTTGTACTATGGGCTTATCGGCAGGTGCCCAATCTAATGCCTTTAATTCACCTGGCAACAGCCATTTTGAATCAACGTGCTCTTTTCTAATAAAATTAGGATTAACCAAATTACACTTAAAAGCATACATCGTTAAAGAAAAATCAGGATACTCATGATTGACAGTCATATAAATATCACTTTCTTTAATAATAACATTTATTTCCATTTCTTCTCGCAGTTCTCTCTCTAAGGCAGTATGCTTAGCCTCTCCTGGCTCAATTTTGCCACCAGGAAATTCAAACTTATTGCTCACATAAGCATATTTCCCAGCGCCTCGTTCCATACAAAGAATTCTGTCGTTATAAATTAATATAGCTGCTACAACTTCTAAATGCTTTTTCATAAAATTACCTCTTTTTAAATTTATGCTTAGATTATAACGTATTTAAAAAATAATGCGATATAAACACAGATTCAATTACTCAGCCTTTCTCTTATAATATTCGCAATACCTCACTGAACACTTTACACCATAGTAATACAACTCTTTCTTTGTACATTTCTTAGTTAATTTATTGTAATGCACGCACTTGCTATGATGCCTTTTTCCTTCCTCGTTAGAACCAATTACTACAATACTTGCTGCAACCCCTTGCATTTTACTGATCCCCATTCCGATTCCCCTTTTAGTATATATTTTTTATGCAACAAATGCTGAAGTAAAATTGCAGTTATTTACTTAATTATCTACTCCCCACTCAACCTCTTCACGATCTTTGAATCCACCTGTGCCCATATCGCCGTTTTGGGCTCGCTAGGCAACAGTCATTTTGAGTCTATATGCTCTTTTCTTACAAATTAAAGACTTTTTAGTTAATCTCAAAAGTAAGTAGCACCAACTATGCCATTAACATCGCCAGTACTACTTTACATTGCACACTATTTTGCATTAATAAAATCTACTAACTTCAATTTCAATAGGCACATGGTCACTATAACTAGTTGCAACCCATTCTGAATATTTACCTACCATGATTTCTTTAAATTTATTTTTATTGCCAAAGCAATAGTCAATGTGATATGGTTTTGCTTCATCGTAGTACAAGTAGAAAGTCGGTGTCATTTCCTCTCCTTGTTTTTCTCCTGTTGCAAGATGATAGTAACTTTCTATCCCAATCCCCATTAAAAGCCGTGTAACCGCTGTATGATTTCTAAAGTTATGCTGTGAATCCCAAATTTTATTACTGTTAAAATCTCCACAAACTATAACATTTTCCCCAAAAGCTTTAATATCTTTTTCGTGTCCTGTGAGATACGTATAAATATCCTCGATATAATTATTTTTTGCCCAAATAGCAATCAAGAGAATATTATTAATTAAAAATGGGCATAACAACTGTATTCCACATGTTTCCCACTGCAACTCTTTTGCAGGGATTGCTTTCTTAAAGAATATTCCAAGTCCCTTGGCTTTCTCTCCATACCAAAAAGCTTTATATGTTTGCAAAAAAGAAATGTTTTCAAATTTTGCGGGATTGTCACACTCTTGAATTATACAAATATCTGCATCCATCTTTTCAATTTTGGCATATTTTTCTTTAGAGAAAAAACCACCATGGCAATTCCATGTCACAATTTTACTATCATCATTATTCATTCGTATATTTACTCCCCACTCAACCTCTCCACGATTTCCCAATCCGCCGGAGCCCATTCCAAGGTTGTTATCTTGCTTGGTTCCATCCATTTAAAATCGATATGCTCTTTCATAACAAAATCAGGCTTTTCCATATAGCATTTGAAGGTATGCAGCGTTATGGAAAAGTCTGGATATTCATAATTAATGGTCATAAAGATATCGCTTTCCTGAATAGCGACCTTTATGGCCATTTCTTCTCTTAATTCTCTTTCTAAGGCAGCGTGCTTAGTTTCCCCTTGTTCAATCTTGCCTCCGGGAAATTCGTATTTGTTGCTGACATAGGCGTACTTCGCCTGTCCTCGTTTCATGCAAAGTATTTTGCCTTCATGGATGAGTATGGCTGCCACAACTTCCAAGTGTTTTTTCATGGTTTCCCCTATTTTAAGATTGTAAGCTTTGTTTTTTTCTTCTTCGCTTCCCCTTGCACGGGTGCAAACTGCAGGGAAGTTATTGCTACTTCTTCGCCTTCTTCAAACAAGATAATATCCGTTTCTACAAGGTCGTGTCCTTCTCTATCCGTTAAGTACCTTAGTGCCAGGTTGGCATATTCTCCTGTATAATCAATCATTCCCATATCAATCAGGAACTGTGCATACCTTTGCTGTTCCTTACGATCGTCTGTCCAATCTTCCCTTACCACCATGCCAATTGGCAAGAAGGCTATATAGGTCACTTCGCCCTGTATGGAGGCCGTGGGCAAATCTATTATTTTATGGGTTTCCTTTTCTTCAGTTTGCTCTTTATCCTCAGCGGCTTTTGACAAATCTTCCAATTGCGGAAAGAAGATATTGATACACACTATGCCCGCTTTGGTGTCTTGCCATTTCTCTGCTTCGTAATAGGTTCCGTCTTCCATCCTGCCTTTAGCAACGCCTAGATAATCTTCTTTTACATCACTAAAGTCATGGTTACAGACGGGTTTAAGCTTAATCTGTTTGACAAAATCAATGATTTTGGAGTGTTTTTTCATGAAAAACCTCTGTTTTTCATATTTCGTTGAACATACATATTAATTATATCATACTTACAAAATTTATTTAAATAATACTTATCAATGCACTAAAAATTCCCCATCTACATTGTTTAAGTATTGACAAGTTTTCCCTAAACTATTTTCTACTCTTTTCTCATTAAGTTCTAATTGCAATCTTACGAATATCTGTTAAAATTTAAATTAGTTGAAGTGCTTCTTTTTCCACATGAATATCCGGTTAATGTTTTTAAGTACCCTGCAACGTCCAAAGATTGAGTTGTAATGTATTCATTGAAACTCAAGCAAAATGGCACCGGCAATGTTTTTACATTGCCGGTGCTGTTTTTTATAGTATTGTTACATTCACTGTGGTGTGGTCACCCCTGTAACATTTTCTGTGGTTTCGAAAAATTTACTTTTTTGCCAATTTTGGGCTGTTGCAAAATCTGTGGTCAGGCTGTCACAAAACTGTGGTTGAGCTGTTGCGAGGCTGTGGTCGACCCTGTACCATTTTCTGTGGTTTGAGATAATTTAGACAAATAAAAACCTCCTATCTTACAATAGTTTTGTCTCAAAAAACTTATTCTAAGAAGGAGGAAAGACAAAAATGTCTTTTAACCAGTTTATCACACAGATGCTAAACATTAAAGAAGAGGATTTAGAGGAAATTATCCCTATTAACCAATCGGATGGCACTTCAATCCTGAAGCTCAAGCTCAAGGACAAATCTCCTGTTTGCCCTTGCTGCGGCGGGAAAGTCAAGATTCACGGCTACTACACCAGGAGGCTCACTCACGCTACTCTGGTAAACAGAAAATGCCTCATCTTTTACCAGCAGCGCAGATATATTTGCCCTGATTGCGAGCTCACATTTCATGAGCCCAACCCTTTCATCAACACCAAGGAATGCCTTACTTATGAAACAAAGATCAACATATTAAAGGACTTGAAATGGCCGGAGGTCACCTATTCTTTTGTGGCCAAAAGGTATGGCCTTTCAAAAACAAAAGTCATTAGAATATTCGAACACCATGTCAATATTCCCCGCAAGCCACTGCCGGCAGTCTTGTCCATGGACGAGCATTACTTCCCCGAATCCAATTATGAGTCACTCTACTGCTGCCTGCTAATGGATTTCCAGACAGGAGAGCTGGTGGATCTGCTCCCTGACAGGAAAAAGTCCTATCTAATTCATTACCTGAGCAGCATCAAGAAAGACACATTCAACGACAGTACTTTAAAAAGCGAGCTGGACAATGTCCATTACCTGTCCATTGACCTTTTCGACAATTTCAGGGATATTGCTCACATATATTTTCCAAAAGCCATTGTATGTGCTGACAGTTTCCATGTCCTTCAGCACCTCACTAAAGACTTCAGGGATGTCAGGCTGCGTTGCCGCAGAACGACGTCCAACCCGCTGCTTGCCTATCTTTTAACAAAGTTTAAATTTGTTTTTCACCACAATGTCAATCTTGACAATTTGCCAAGGTACAACAAACGTCTAAAACAAAGTGTCAATTACAGGTACATTAGAGACATGCTTTTTACCGCTTTTCCCGTTCTTCGGCAGGCGTATGACTTAAAAGAATATTACATTGCCTTTAACGAATCCAGCTCTTTGGAGACTGCCTGCGATGGCCTGTCCAAGGCCATCAATGCCTTTGCCGATTCAGGCATCCCGGAATATGACGAGTTCTATACTTTGCTCGTCAATTGGACAGAAGAGATTGTTAATTCGTTTACCGTGATTGACGGCACGCGAATTAACAACAGCTATATTGAGTCAAAAAACAGGCAGCTGGAGAAACTGCTCTACAACGCTAATGGTTTTATCAACTTCAAAAGTACTAGAAACAGAATTCTGTACTGCCTGAACAAGAATGATTGGTACACAATCTAGTCCACAAACAATTTAAGGGAGGCAAGATGATTTTTCGTCATTTTGCCTCCCTTAACCACAGTGTTGTCACAGCCCGACCACAGAAGTGTTACAGGTCAACCACAGGAAATGCAACAGACCCCACCACAGATTTTGCAACAGGTCAACCACAGTCTGTTTACAGGGTCGACCACAGCATTATTTACAATCCCCTTTTATTTTTATTCTGTGGCCTCTTAGTCCCGAACCAAGCGCGGCTATTGCAAGTAATTTAGCTAACTATGGCATATTTTTCTTTTAAATCATACATTCTATTATAACCAATATAGTTTTCTTTTTGCAGTCTCCCTACAACAATACCCGGTGCAATTTTTATGGAGTTTGCAAATTTTATAATATTATTTTTAGAAAAATTATTTTGTGCTAAAAATTCTTTTATTTTTTCTTGTGGAATTAAACTATTTTCTGCAAATAAATCTGCAGCTCGCTCATCATCAATTGTTACGCAATCTTTTCCTATGTGTCCTAAAACAACATGTCCAATTTCATGAAATAAGCTAAACCAAAACCTGTCGGCGTCTTTTCCTCTAACGGTCAGACCCATTACAATCTTCTTCCCGTCATAAAAGGTAGCTCCGTGAAGAAAAGACCCACCAATATGAGGCAAGAAAACAATGGCAATGCCACAAGAAGCTAAACATTGTTCCAATTTACTACAAAAAGTCTTAGGATTTTCTGTAGTCATACTTCTTATGTCCTTTAATATAGTTTTTACTTTTGAAATATTAATATCACTTACATCATGCTTACGAGCTTCTAATTTTGCTTTTTGAGCCCAAGTCATAAGAGCATAATCACCATGCTCGGTCTCTACAAGTCGCCTGCATGCAATTTTGTTGATTTCCGGATTTTTTAATGCAGTTAACCCAGAAACTTCAAAAAAATTGCGCAAAATAGTTATTTTCTCAACATCATTCTTAGCTTGTTTAACCCATTTAAATTTTACCATTTCCTTAAATGGTATATTTTTAGCAGCATCAATATCAGTGTCAATTTGGTTCTCGGCATTAGCTCTAGTAATTTTGTCCCTATATATAGCCTCCAAGTTATTCCAAAAGCTAGCTGGTATTCCAAGTATATTTTCTAGTCTAAGTGCTACGTCGGGAGTTAACTGAACATTTCCCTTTAACAATTCACAAATATGCTTTTCACTCATTTGCATTCTAAGGGCCAACTCTTTTTGAGTCATCCCTCTATCTTTAATTTGTTCCTTAATTGTTGCGCCAGGTGGCGTAGCAATTATTGTTTTACTTTTAATCATATTGCGCGCCTCCTTCTTAATGGTAATCTGCAATATCAACAATTTTTACAACTTGAATCTCAACGCCCTTTTTTATGAATATAAGACGAAAAGGATGAGCTAAATCCATAGCATATTTACCGTGCAAATTTCCTTTAAGTGCATGACACCGTCCTACTCTAAATTTCAGCAACATCTCAACCGTATCTGCAGCTGTAATCTCATCAATACGTTGATGGATAAGTTCAGCCATTCTTGAGCCATATTCTTTTTCTGCCACCGAGGCATTGGTACAAATATTTTGGAGCTTTTTACTCTTAAACTCTAATTTCAATGCTTCACCTCATTTACCTCTAAGGTAAATTTATTGTAACATGATGTCTATATATAGTCAAGGAAATAATTTACCTTATAGGTAAATTATTTCCTTGACTATAACAGTTTTTATTTATCTAGATCTTTAAACTTCACAAACGGTTTCACCGGTACCGAGTGCTCCCCTAGCATTTTCTCCATCCAGATCATGTCGTACCAGGTGTTAAATTTATACCCACATTTGTTAAAGCGGCCTACCAGCCGATAGCCCAGCTTCTCATGAAACTTAGGGCTGGCATTGGTAAGATGCTGGTCAGGATGCGCGGTATAGCCTATGCAGGCATTGAGGTTGATTATATTTTGCTTTTTTAAAATAGCCTCCATAGCGTTATACAGCTTGGTCCCCAGTCCATGTCCTCTTTGGTCCATGGCCAGATAGATACTGGTTTCCACTGCCCAGTTATAGGCAGCGCGGTTAACAAAGGGAGAAACATAGACATAGCCCAAAAGCTTGCCGTCTTGCTCTGCCACCAGGTAAGGATATTTTTCCAGCGTGTGCTCTATCCTGCCCCGGAATTCCTCCACCGTAGGTACGTCATATTCAAAGGTAATAGCCGTGTCGGTTACATATGGTGCATAGATGTCCAGTAGTGCTTTAGCGTCCTTCTCAGGATCTGCTGTCCTAATAACAAGCTCTGCCATAAGAATCCCCTCTAATCGTCTAGCTTTTGGTCACCAAATTTAATCCAGCCGTATTTACGCATTACTTCAGAAATAACAAAAGATAAAATAGCGGGTGCAATAAAGTGTAAAACAGCCATTTTAACAAAGACTTCAGTAGAACCGCCCATAGCTGCCAGCGTGGTCATCTGGCCTACCAGGCCACAGGTGCCCATGCCGCTGCCGGCGGGAATGTTTTCCATTTGAAAGACCAGTGTGCCTACCGGTCCCAGAATAATACTAGCCAAGGTTGGAGGAATCCAGATAAGCGGATTCTTCACAATATTGCCAATTTGCAGCATAGAGGTACCCAGGCCTTGAGAAATAAGACCACTGGTACCATTTTCTCTAAAGCTTGCTACGGCAAAACCGACCATCTGGCTGCAGCAGCCTACAGTAGCGGCACCGCCTGCCAATCCGCCCAGATTGATCATAATGCTGATAGCAGCACTGGAAATAGGCAAGGTCAGGATTATACCCATTACTGCGGAAACAATCATACCCATAAAGAAAGGATGCAGCTTGGTAGCATCCATGATTACTATGCCACACAGTTTCATGATTTCATCAATGCCGGGGGCAATAAAGGTAGCCACCAGCGCACCGCTAAGGATGGTCACACAAGGTGTTACCAAAATATCTACCTTGGTTTCCTTGGAAACCAGCTTGCCACATTCGCAGCTGATGAGAGCTGCCAAATAGGCTCCTACCGGACCGCCTAGCTTATTGCCGATAAAACCTGTAATGATACAGGAGAAAACTACCAGACTGGGTGCTTCCAGTGCTACGGCAATGCTGGCTCCAATGCAGGCGCCCAGCATACTCATGGCGAATTTACCGATTGTTACCAGCAGTTCTATGCCTAGCTTGTCTCCTATGGTAGAGAGTATCAGTCCTATCAGTAGGGAACAAAATAGGCCTTGAGCCATGGCCGAGGTTGCTTTGACAAAATACAAATTGCTGGATATATGGACATTCTTGTCTTCCAGCTTTCCTTCAACTTTACCTTCCAAATTATCCAGTTTAGCTTTTAGCTCATTCATTGGGCTAAATCCTCCTGTAATTTTTTTGCTTTTTCTTGCCAGTCGGCGCAGAAGGCTGCACCGCCCTGAGCAAAGGTGGCATTGCCACCGCCTTTACCACCAAAGAGCTCATTAGCTTTTTGGCAATAAGCCTTACAATCGCCTTGAGCCTCTCTACCTAAGGCAAATTGGTAGCTGACTCGTTTATCCTGAGCTGCTACAATACCTATCACTACCTTGGTCTCTGCGGATAAAAGCTGCATGAGACTTTTTGCTTCTTTGGGGTCAAGCTTCTTGCTGACAAAAAGAATTTTATCGCCGTTGGCGTTCACCGGTGCCTTGGTCAAAAGCGCAGGCAGTTGAGCTTTAAACAGCTCCATAGTTCTTTCTTTGCTTTGAGCTGCCAGCTCTACCAGCTCAGTCTTTAGCCTGGTGACGGCTTCCGGCACATCTACTTCTTTCACAGAGAGCATATTACTGGTGTCTACCAGGACGATATTTCTTTCCTGCATATTTTTTAAGGCTCTGGCACCACAGTTGAATTCTACTCTGGTTCCGCCCTTATGCTTTTCAAAGCGCAGTACTTTTATTAGGCCAATGGCTCCGGTCTGAGGAAAATGGGTACCGCAGCAGGTGCAGATATCGCCATTATCTATGGCCACAATGCGAATAGCGCCGTGAATGTTTTCATTTTTCTTACGCATGGTCAGCTTGGCTACTTCACTATCATTCATGTAGGTAGCTGAGATTTGCTTGTTCTGCCAAATTTCCAGATTAGCCAGATTTTCAGCCTTGTTGACTTCTTCCTGATTTACTTCTTTATCCAGGTCTATGGTTACCATGTCTTCATTCATATGGAAGCCGATGTTATTGGCACCACAGGATTTCCAAAAAGCATAAGACAAAATATGCTCGCCGGTGTGTTGCTGCATCCTGTCCATCCTTATTGGCCAATCTAAGGTCACGTGGACCTTTTGACCCGGTGCAAAGGCTTTGTCGGCGTAGTGAATCACGTCTCCACCCTTGTCGGCTGCGTAGCTTACCTTGGCATCGTCCAGCTTGCCTTGGTCGGAGAGCTGTCCGCCGCCTTCCGGGAAAATCACGGTTCTGTCCAATACTACCAAAAACTTATCATCTTTGGGTGTGCAACTGACTACTGTTGCGTCACACTCAGTTAGCATGGAGTTAATCTCAAATAGTTTTTCTGTCATAGTGTGTCACCTCAAAATTGGGTCCTTCTTTAAACTCAACTTTTATTTTGCCGCTAGCTTCCCAGGCTTTCACATTGCTGCGGTTCATGCCGCGGACGATAGAGGCAAGTTTGGGTGGAACGGTAATGACTATAGTATAGTACCCTTCAGGTAATTGGGCAATTATTTTTTCTACTTTTAGCTTATAGCCGTAGGACTTGACCAATTCTCCAAAGGCAGGATGGAATGGTCCGGCCAAAATATTGCCGACCTTCATTAATTCTGCATCAGGCTGCAGTCCCATACGGATGACCTTTACCCCTGCCCGACTAAAGGCTTCGTAGGCCTCGTAGCATTCCCGCACTGCTTCATTCAGAGCAAGTGGTGTATATTGGCCCTCGGCAAAGGCCTTTGCTAAAGGAGTATCCTTTATTACCAGCAAGGGATACAGCCTGATAATGTCAGGCTTAAGAGCCAAACCCTTGGCTACAGTGTCAGCAAAGCTGGCTGCATCCTGCCCCGGTAGGCCCAGCATAAACTGCAGACCCACCCTAAAATTATATTTTCTCAGCAGCTTGACGGCCTTGGCCACATCCTCGGCGGTGTGCCCTCTTTCCGCCAGGGCCAGGACTTTGTCATCCAAGGACTGCGCTCCCAGCTCCACTGTCGCCACGCGATATCTCTTCAGCAGCTCCAGCTCCTGGGGATTGATGTAGTCCGGTCTGGTAGACAGCCTCACGCTGCCTGCCCATCCCTTGGCTAAATATTCTCCTGCCAGGCGCAGCAGGTCCTCTTGAAAGTCTATAGGCAAAGCAGTGAAAGACCCACCATAAAAAGCAATCTCGTTGTTTATGGACGGCTTTACCCATTGTTTATATTTTTCAATTTGCTCTCTAGCAGCTTCAATACCATTGGTCTGTTGTCCACTGATGGTTTTTTGATTGCAGAAAACACATTGGTGCGGACAACCCGCATGAGGTATAAAAGCAGGAATTATGCTACTCATGGTTTCTCCTTCAATCTTTTGTTCTATATTATAGCACATGATTTACCAAATGGTGAGGTAGTCAACCGGTAAATCGCGATTTATCGGTTGACTACCTCACCATTTTATAATTTTCTTTTTTTACTTTAGAAGCTATATTTAGCTATTACGCTAACAATCTCCTTATGGGTATGTCCGCTGGCCTCGCCGCGGAATTCAGCCTGTCCCATCCATTTGCCTCCTAAGGAGCCACGTGTGTTGAGGCTGTAGGTAATGTAGTTGCGGTCATTGTCACCACGAATGCTAAAGCTGTTGGTATCGCCCACAAAGGTGCCGTTCAGTTCAGGATTCAGTCCGGACAAAATTCTCTTGTAGCCGATGCTACCGCCCCAGCTGCTTTGCTTGGTCAGATTACAATTTAGCTCTACACCTACTTCGCCCCGCCAGGAATTATTAGTAGCGCTGTTTAAGCTTTGCTTAAAGACACTGCTACCTGTTTCAGCATAAGCATCCTGTGCCGTATGAGTATAAGAGAGCTTACCATAAGGTTTCACTTGCCAGGTCTTGTTCTGAGTAGAAGGAATGAAGTATCTTGCCTTCACTTCACCGTCCCAAACTTTGGCTTTGTACTCGCTATTGGTCTTGGTCCCTTCCCAAGTTACAAAACGATCCAAGTCGTAACGGTTGCGTCCATAGGTCGCCAAAGCCTGGTATTCCCAGTCTCCATTCTTATGATCACCATAAATACCCACCCGCCAGTCATAGCTCTTGCCTTCGATGTTATCCGTACTGTAGTCGGTAACACCATAGCTAATGAGACCGCCTATGCGAGTAGTGAGGTTCAGCGCATGGTCATAGCCTACCGCTCCGCCAAAGCTCTTGTTTTCCAGATTATCATGATAGTCATAGTTCTCATAGCCCCGGAACAGTTTAAACCACACATTATTAGTAGCATCCAAAGCTACAGGAATAGACGTCTTCATTTGAGGTGCATCGGCATCCAGAGATTGAGCAGCGTTTACTGGCATAGCACCACTCCAATATACTGTTTCCATTCTGCTAAAAATCGATTCATTAGTCAATGCGCTCATAGGACTTTGATTTAAGAGCTCAGTTCTTGCCTCAGAAGTAATTTCTTTAGTAAAGGTTCTGGAAACAGCTTCACTCTGATACAGCGTAGAGTTCAACACGGCTGTGGTAGCAGAGTTTGGATCGGCTGCGACAGACTGCACGGTCATTTGATTCAGTGCAGAGCCTACAGACTGCTCTGACTGTGTCGAGTTGGATAATTGGCCCAAGCTCTTTTTTTCGTTAGCAGTAAAGTAACCATTATTGCCATCCACCCTCGCAGACAAACTAACATAGGGAGATAAATCTGTAGTAGTCACGTTGCCGGTGATTCCACCCTGAGAAGTCAAATAGTTATAAGTATTATTAACCAACGGATTGGTTCCACCGTTAACCACGGTCAAAGCTGTTCCGGTAAGTGTGCTGCTGCCGCCGACTACTAGCTTACCGCAATTGGTACCATTGGTTGCAATAATTAACTTGCCGTTAGAAGTAAAGCTACCCTTAATCGTCAGTGTTCCCACCTGGGGATCAGTGGTAGTAGTGCTACTGCCGGAGGCCGCGTAAAACAAATTGCGGGCCTGAGCCGTCAGGCCGGGCTGCAGTGTACCACCATTAGTCAAATTACCGTCAATGGTACCGTAGCCGGTAAAGGTAGCGCCACTAGCTACTGTTACGGGACTTGTCATACTACCGGTTAAAGCAAAGGAGCCTTCCTGCACATTAGTTGCTCCGGTATAAGTATTGGCACCACTTAGTGCCAGCAGGCCGGTACCGGTCTTAATTACCGAGCCTTCGCCGCTGATTTCACCACCGTACACAGAATCTGTCAGATCTTTAGTCAGCTCTACCGTCATGTTAGACAAGGTATAACGATAAGTATTGGGATAGTCAGGCAAAGCAGGATGTAGCAAATCTGTAGTATACAGCTCATCCTTCTTGCCCAAATAAATCCCGCTGCCACCGACTCCGTTATCATTTAAGGACACCACGGTAAAATCGGCGCCGTTAGCTTCTTTGGAATATTTATTCAGGGCAAACAAGGGAATACCTGTATTGCTATTACTATAATTAGCACTTGTTACACCCAAATCTATTTGTTGCACATCTACCCAGGCACCGGTTTTCGTATCATACACAAAAGAAGTACCCGGTGTCAGCGGTTTATTATCTTCCTGCTCAATAGGAATTACATAAGTAGTGCCGTCCTGTCCTTTTAAAGTAACCGTAACAATATAGCTCTGTCCATTCGGCAGGTAAACATATTTATCAAAGTCTATGGTACGATAGCCTTTATATATAGCGGTGCCATCCTGGCCAAAAGTACCGGTCTTAGTGTAAATAGTCTGAGTGTTGGCCGGCGTATCACCTTTCAGGCTCACATCCACTGTATAGGTCATGCTATCTGCCGGCACAAAAATACCTACCGCTTTCAACATTTGGCTGGCGCTGCTGGTTAACTTACTGGCAGTCTTATAGCTTCCCACCTGGGTTATTGGCCAAGGCAAGGTATCGCCGGCACCATCATTATTGGCACCTATGTTGAAGCTGCCCGGTGCCACTGAATTTACAGCAGTATAACGTCCCCAATCTGTCTCCGCATTATAAAAAGTAGCATAGGAAGTAGTAACATCGTCATAGGATAGATAGAAATAGCCATCGGTCCCTGCCCCGGTGCCCCAGCTATTGCGCATTAGCCAGGCACCCTTATGACTAACCCCGTCAGAAGTTGCCATGACATAATCATCATCCCAGCCTACTAAGGTAACTGCATGATCCATACTATGATCAACAGTATTACAAATATTCGGATTGTTGGCATCTACATCCGCAGAATAAAAGTTCACCCTTATAACACCATACTTTTGCAGCATGGTCTTATAATAATCTTTTTTATTATTAACACTGTCAGTGACAAACAGTTCCTTTCCTTTACCGTCCTTCACTGCTTCCAAGCCAAAATAATCATGCAAGGCCACGCCATTGCCTGACAAAGCAGTCACGCCTGCCATGCCTTCATCAGTCGCCGGCACAATAAAGTCATATCCTGTCTGATTATTATAGGCAACACCATAACGAACCAGTGTGCTAACAGGCTGGTAAATAAAATCTCCTACATCATAAACTTCTTTAGTCTTGCTTGGGTCTGTTGTTTCATAGTAGAACCCATCACCAGTGCCATCTAAGGGTTTGGCAAAGGTGAGCCAGGATAAATAGCGTTCACTAAGACGAGGAATCGGTCCTAAGCCAACAGCCTGCCGTTGTAAATTAATACTACTTTCCAAGCTGGCATTGGTAGCAAAGCTCCAGCAGTCTTGATAGTGGCCCTGGTCTCTTGCTTCCCCTACCACAGCTTCTGTTACTGCCGATGTCCTATCTGTCGGCGTGCTCAGCCGCCAATCAAAATAGGAAGGCAGATTAGCTGCATAAGCAGGTAGAGCTACAGTAAGTAAGCCTAAACAAATAAATGCTGGTAGGAATTTTTTCTTATGTTTCATAGCGATACCCTCCCCCGTTTAAACCATCTTATGTAATATACATTATATCATTTTTAGCATTTTTTAGCTTAAAATTCGTCCTAATTGCAACAAAAAACTAAAAGTAGGACACAGAGACAGTACTTTTGTTCCAAAGTGTGTCAGGGGGGAAGACGGTTCTTTTATTAGTTATATCATAAAAGTAAAGCCAACTGGCTCCAAACTAAAAGAGCGACAAGATTTGCTCAGATACGAGGAGCAGTGTGGCTTGCGGGAAAGGATAGGACACCCCGGTCCATCTCGCCCGGCAAACGCAAACTGCGACAAAGTAGATGAGTAAATATCGTCGCTCGTCTTTAGAAACTATATTTTGCTGTTACGCTAACAATCTCCTTATGGCTATGTCCGCTGGCCTCGCCCCTAAACTCAGCCTGTCCCATCCATTTGCCTCCCAAGGAGCCACGTGTGTTAAGGCTATAGGTGACGTAGTTGCGGTCATTGTCGCCACGAATGCTAAAGCCGTTGGTATCGCCCACAAAGGTGCCGTTCAGTTCAGGATTCAGTCCGGACAAGATTCTCTTGTAGCCGATGCTGCCGCCCCAGCTGCTTTGCTTGGTCAGGTTGCGGTTTAGCTCTACACCTACTTCGCCCCGCCAGGAATTATTAGAACTACTGTTCATGCTTTGTTTAAAAATACTGCTACCTGTTTCAGCATAAGCATCTTGCTTGCTATGTGTGTAGGAGAGCTTGCCATAAGGCTTCACTTGCCAGGTTTTATTTTGAGTAGAAGGAAGGAAGTATCTGGCTTTTACTTCGCCATCCCACACCTTGGCCTTGTACTCACTATTGGTCTTGGTCCCTTCCCAAGTTACAAAACGATCCAAGTCGTAACGGTTGCGTCCATAGGTCGCCAAAGCCTGGTATTCCCAGTCCCCATTTTTATGGTCGCCGTATACGCCCACACGCCAGTCATAGCTGTCGCCGTTGACGTTGTCGGTACTATAATTGGTCACGCCATAACTAATGAGGCCGCCTAGGCGAGTATTGAGATTCAGTGCATGGTCATAACCAATGGCCCCACCGAAGCTCTTGTTTTCCAGGTCATCTGAATATGTGTAGTTCTCATAACCACGAAACAGTTTAAGCCAAACGTTGTTAGTAGCATCCAAAGCTAAAGGCACAGAGGTCTTTACCTGAGGTGCTTCACCATCCAGAGAAGCCACCTGAGTTGTTACTCCCAGATTACCACTAAAGTCTACCGTATCCAGTCTGCTATACACAGTTTCGTTGGTCAAAGAACTCATGGGGCTCTGGTTCAAAAGCTGAGCACGGGCCTCGGAAGTTATCTGTTTGGTAAACAACCGGGAAGTATTCTCATTTTGGAACAATACATTATTAAGTTTATTAGTGGTGGCAGAATTGGCAGCAGGATCATTGGTCAAAGCATTCAGTACCCTGCTATTTAAAGCATTGCCCACCGAATTCTCAGAAGAAGTCATACCGGGCAAGCTGCCTAAAGAAGTGGCATTTTTATCTGTACTAAAATAGCCTTTAGTACCAGCCACGGTAGTTTGTAAAGTAACATAGGGTGAAGCATTCCCGGATGTTACGTTGCCCACTATACCACCCTGGGATATTAAATAATTATATTGGTGGTGCAAAATAGGTGGAGCATTGTTATCCAAGTCCAGTTTTGTACCTGTTATGGTGCTGGTACCCTTTACATTCAGCTTGCTATTGTTTGCACCATTTACGGCAATAGTAAATTTACCGGTAGAATTTAAATCACCTTTAACAGTCAAGGTGCCCACTGCAGTGCTATTGGCCGTTCCTGTGGCGGTAGCATTGGTTCCTGCGCCCTGTGTCCCGGCCAAGGTTGTACTAAACAGATTCTGCGTATCCGCAGTCAGGCCAGGTACCAGATTGCCCTTATTGTCTAAGTTGCCATTAATTGTTCCTGTACCGGTAAAGGTGCCACCGGCCAAGGTATATGCATCACCGGCCACACTGCCGGTAAGTGCAATAGCGCCGCCATCTACAACTGTACTACCCTTATAGGTATTAGCACCTGTCAAAGCTAAGGTACCATTGCCCTGTTTTAACAGACCAACGGATAATCCTTTCAAGCCACTTGCTTCCACATTGTTGTTAAAGTAATCAATATAGGACTGGGTAAGAGCCGCTGTCTCGGCTGTAACAGTGCCTGCATTACCATTAATCCAGTTATAATAATAATACTGATAGCGATCCTTTAAATCGCTTTCCGTACTGTCCGGTGCAATCAGGCCAGCTTTTATTTCCCTAATATCATTGCTCCAAATACTGTTATAACCCTGGGTATCAATAGGATAAAGTGCTTGAGCAGTTTTCGTCCCTTGTACTGTATAAGCAGAGCTGATATCTTCTGAAGTCAAGCGTCTGGCATTCAGAGCTCCTAGTCCCTGCACCGCCTTCCCGGCATCCACCAGACCCTGGCCCCAAAATTCCTGCAGCCCGGCATAATATAAGGCTGTGAGTTTACGATCTACACATTTATCCCAAATTTCTTTTGAATAATAACCATTATCAGCATAATAACTCTGGTAATAATTTTTGGCCAGTTGCTTAAGCTCCTCTTCCGTTTTGCCACTGGGCGCTCCGGTAAAAATTATAATCATACTTTCAAGTTTATAGCCTTGCTCTTTTTTACCCAAAAATACTTGGTATTCAGGCAAAGCGACCTGGGTATTAGCTGTAGAAAGTAGCACATCGCCAATTTGTTTGCCACTCAGATAAGGATAAGCCTGTTGTACCAAAGCCGCTACACCAGTAACGTACGGTGTAGCCATGGATGTACCATTCATAGGAATATCCAGCTTCCCAAAATTCACGCTAGCTGGATCGTAATAATCAGCATTAGCCGAGTAAATTTCTTGTCCTGATGCTGCCACAAAAGAATCCTCACTAAATTTTGCTAAATCAGAAAAATAGGTGACAAGGTGGTCGCCTTTAATAGAGCCGTCACTATTGGCTGTCAGGTTAAAATTATCTGCAGCTGACACTCCAATGTAGTTATAAGCCAAGATGGGATTTTGCCACTGAAAAGCTAATTTCGTATAGGCCTGGGTAGTATGGCCGGAATTACCGGCAGAAAAAATCAAAAGTTTATCGTTACTGGTAGCAGTTTGGATATTATTAAGGTAAGGATACTCATTGACCACTGCCTCCGTAGTCATATAGGTAAAGTCAACAACATTTCCCCCATCTGTTTTTGTTCCCAAATCAGTGTCCAGGGAATTTTGAGGCCAGCCCCAGGAGCAATTAATGACCTTGTTTCTCGAATCAGCCAGAAAATTCTTAAATAAATCCGGCCTAAACAAGGCACCATTAGCATGATAATCAAACCATTCACCTAAAACATCAGCATCAAAAGCAACGCCATGCATGCCTATATTATCCTTGCTGCCTACTACTATGCCGGCTACATGAGTACCATGCTCAGCACCTATATAGCTGTACTTTATATACCCAGGATTATTCCAGGGATAATTTTCAGGATCATAGCTACCAGTCTTCGTTTCCAGCTCCGGCACAAAAACATTCACCGGTAAATCGGACACTCCTGCCAAAACACCCTTGCCTGTGTAGCCTAAGGCGTAGGCATCTGCCGCATGCAATATATCCAAGCCCTTAGAGGCATAGTACTCCGTAGTTTTGTAATCCGCTGCCGTTTGTGCAAATGCATAACAAGGTACCGTTAATAAGCTTAAACAAATAATTGCAGGCAAAAACCTAGCATTCCCTTTCATACTACTTTATCCTCCCCTCAACACAACTATATGTACACATTATAGCATAAAGAAACGTGCCAGAGGAGACGGTCCTTTTGGCACGAAAAGAAACGCACCATGGGGGACCAATCCCCTGGTGCGTTTTTCTTATTTTAGCGGCAACACTGCCAATACTGCCTGCTTGCAAAGATCAATTGCCTTATCACAGGTAGCTTCATCAATTACCAGCGGCGGATTAAAATAAATAACATCTCCAATAGGCCGCAGTACCAAACCCAAATCCATAGCCTTCCGAAAAATTTCCCAGCCGATACGGCGATTGGGGTCAAAGGCCTGCTTAGTTTTTTTATCTTCCACCAACTCCAGGGCGTTGATCAAACCAATATGACGAATTTCTCCAACATTGGGATGGTTGCCTAAGGCTTCCTCCAAATGAGCATGAAGATATCGTGCTGTCTTGGCCGCCTTCTCTAAAATGTTGTCCTGCTCCAAGCAGTCCAGCACCGCCAACGCTGCCGCACACCCTAGGGGATTACCGGCATAGGTGTGACTGTGCACGAAGGCCCTATGACTATTATAATCGGCATAAAAGGCATCGTAAATTTTTTGCGTGGTAATAGTGATGGACATGGGCAAATAACCACCGGTCAAGCCTTTGGATGTACACAGGATATCCGGGCTCACGTCGGCGTGCTCTATGGCAAACAATTTACCGGTGCGTCCAAAACCGGCAGCAATCTCATCATCAATAAGTAGCACGCCATACTCGTCGCACAACTGGCGCAATTTCTTTAAATACAACGGCGGATAGATACGCATACCGGCAGCCCCTTGCAAAATTGGCTCCACTATCACGGCTGCGGTTTCCTTTCCATATTTCTTAAAGGCCTCTTCCGCACTGACAAAACATTCGCAGGCACAATGTTCCCTATCCTTATGATAAGGACAGCGATAACAATCCAAGCCATCAAAATGCACATTATTCATCATCATGGGCTTATAAATCTTAGCGTAAAGATCCATGCTGCCTACGGACAAGGCACCGATGGTCTCACCATGATAAGACTCCGCCAAACACATGAAACGTTGCCGTTCCGGATGACCTGTCTGAAAATGATATTGGAAGGCCAGCTTTAGCGCACACTCCACTGCTGAAGACCCGTTATCACAAAAATTAAATTTACAAAGTCCCTTGGGAAGCAGCGGCAGCAATTTCTCGCACAACCGGATAGCCGGTTTATGACTAAAATTGGCAAATATGACATGCTCCAGCTCGGACACCTGCGCTATGATAGCAGCATTAATTTTAGGATTGCCATGGCCCAACAAATTGCACCACCAGCTGCTGATGATGTCCAGATACGCTTTACCCTTGGTATCATACAAATATAAACCTTTGGCGCGATTAATTACTACGGGAGGAAAAACTTCGGCATCCTTCATCTGTTGAGCGGGGTGCCAGATATACTTGGCATCTTCCGCCTGCCAATCTTGTTGTGCCATCTATTTTACCTCCTTGTAAAGTCCTGCCAAAATCTGGGGATCTATTTCTAAACTCTCAGCATCATCTTTAACCAAGGCTACCACTTGTTTTTTAGTGATGGCTTCAATCATCTTAATATTATCCTCTTCCATGACACCGCCTTGATAATGATTCAAGATGATACCACGCACTTCCATCCCGTGCTGTTCCAGATAATATACAGTCAACACTACGTCATTAATGGTGCCCAGCCCTGCCAACCCCACCACCAGTACCGGCAGCTTGAGCCAATGTACCACATCCTCTAAAAAGTAATGAGCCTTCTCATCATAACGAATAGGACAGATGATACCGCCACTACCTTCCACGGTAACATAGGGATACCGGGCAATAACATTGGCAAAATCCTGTTCTATCTTGCTCCGCTCCACCGGATTACCCTCCAGCTGCGCCGCCAAGTGCGGCGAAACCGCCGTCTTATATAAATAAGACAGTAGAAGTTTTTCATCCTCCTGAATATCTCCCACCTTATTCACATAACCGGCATCACTGGCAGCCACGCTCGCTGCCCCACTAATAGCAGCTTTGTAATAACCGGTATTAAAACCGGCAGCACGCATCTTTTTAACTAGCAATGCTGTTACGTATGTTTTACCGACATCAGTACCTGTTCCTGTAATAAACAAACCCTTCGCCATAATAAACCTCCTAGTCTATCCGCCCCATAATGGGGATAAGGCGCTTACCAATAAAAGCAGCCAAAATACACAGGCAAATATCCCCCGGTACTGCCAGCACAAAGCAGTACAGGAATAAGGGCCACAAGCCTAGAGCATGACCCAGATAAAAGTTATTGATAATATAAACATAAATCATACCCAGCGTATACACGACAGCTAGCCCGGCAAAATTCGCCACTAGCAACCGTTTTAAAGAAGGTGCCGGCACACTTCTGGCGATAAATCCGGTCAGCCAGGCTCCCAGCGCGAAACCAATCAGGTACCCAAACGTAGGTTGCAGCACATAACCGGGCCCGCCACCCTCCGTAAAGATAGGAATACCCATCAGTCCCAGCACCAAATACACAGCCACCACCACCAAACCACGGCGTGCCCCCAACAGCAAACCAGCTAAGGTTGTAAACAAAAGCTGCAAGGTAAACGGACATACCGGTACCGGCACCTTGATGAAAGCACCCACTGCAATCAAGGCTGTAAACAACCCACAAAATACCAATTCCCTGGTTTTATTGCGTTCTGCCACCACAGAATTTCCTAAATTAGTCAACTTCATTTCCTCCTCATGTTTACTTGAATGTATTTCTTATTGTAACAGCATTTTATTTTACGTCAACCGTTACTAGTTATTTGGTTAACCTAATTGGTTCACCGCTCTACTTCTCTTAAGAGAAACGAGGAGATTGATCTTTTATCCTATCAAAACTATTAATTCAAACAAAAAAATGCCAGGGGGTCCGTCCCTCTGGCATTTTTACTATTATTTTTCTTTTTCTTCTGCTAAAGCAGCCTTGCGGTCAGCCACAATCTGCTCAGCCAAACGTTGCGGCACATCCTCATAATGGTCAAACTTCATCTCGAAGGTGCCCAAGCCCTGTGTCAAGGCTCTCAGATTAACTGCGTAATCCAGAATTTCTGCATAAGGCACTTGTGCCTTTACGCAGCTCAGTCCACTTTCAGTGCCTTGCATGCCCAAAATGCGTCCCCGTTTGGTATTTAAATCGGAGATAACATCACCGGTCATACTGTCAGCACAATATACATCCAAATTGTAGTAAGGTTCCATCAGAACTGGTTTAGCTTGCTCACAACCCTTTTGGAAGGCTTGGTGAGATGCAATCTTAAAGGCCATTTCAGAGGAGTCTACAGCGTGATAAGAACCATCAATCAGGGTAACGCGGATATCCACTACAGGATAGCCTGCCAGTACGCCATGCTCAATAGCCTCTCTCATACCTTTTTCTACCGCAGGAATATATTGACGTGGTACGGAACCGCCGAAAATCTTATCCACAAATTCGAAACCGCTTCCGGGTGGCAGTGGCTCAATTTTTACCACTACATCACCATATTGGCCATGTCCGCCGCTCTGTTTCTTATGCTTGCCTTCCACCTCAGCGGTACCGCGAATGGTTTCCTTGTATTCGACAATAGGAGCCTTCAAATCTGCTTCTACGCCGAATTTTCTCTTCATTCTCTCCATGATGATTTCCAGATGCTGGTCGCCCATACCACTAATCAAGGTTTCCTTGGTTACTGTATTTCTGGACACAATGAAAGTCGGATCTTCATCCGTCAGACGATTAAGGGCATTGGCAATCTTGTCCTCGTCGCCTTTCTTTCTCGCATAAATTGCTCTGGTGTACATGGGCAATGGGAAAGCAATGGGAGCAAAGGCTACAGGAGAATTCTTATCGCTTAAGGTATCACCTGTGGCTGTTACTTGTAGCTTTGCCACAACACCAATATCTCCTGCGCAAATCTGCGTCATAGGAATCTGGGTTTTGCCTCTCATGGTAAATACGTTACCAATCTTTTCATCCTCTTCACGACTGGCATTATAAACCACGCTGTCGGCCTTAATAATTCCGGAGAAGACGCGGATAAAGCTTAGTCTGCCAACGAAAGGATCGGAAGTAGTCTTAAATACCAAAGCCGCCATAGGAGCATTGGAGTCTCTAAGCTCTTCTTCACCGGTTTTTAGATCCTTTACCACGTAGTCATTTAAGACAGCCGGGAAAGTATAATCAATAATGGCATTCATGCATCTGCCCAAGCCAATGTTCTTCGTAGCACTGCCGCACAGTACCGGGAAGATAATAGCCTGGCGGATACCTTTAACCAAGCAATCCATGATTTCCTTGTCAGGAATCGTTTCGCCGTTCAAATATCTCTCCATGACGGCATCATCAGCCTCTACTGCTGCCTCTACCATCTTATCATGTGCATCCTGAGCCCACTCTTTGAACTCAGCAGGAATTTCAATTTCATCCGCGCCGTTACCATTACCTCTATAGGCCTTCATGTTAAAGACATCAATAACTCCGGCCAACTGTTCTGCCTGTCCCAATGGTAATTCCAGAGGCAAAACCTTCTTGCCGATCTTTTCTCTCAAATGATTTAAAATGCTATCATAATCAGCATTTTCACGATCCATCTTGTTGATGAAAATGATACGTGGCAGATCTGCTTCTTCAGCCAGCTTCCAGCATTGTTCCGTTCCTACTTGCACACCGCTGGTAGCACTGATTACAATCAAAGCACTGTCTACAGCACGAAATGCTCCCTTAACTTCTGCCACGAAATCAGCAAAGCCGGGAGTGTCTATAAAGTTGATCTTTACATCGCGCCACTCTACAGGAGCCAAGGTGGCATTAACAGATACGCAGCGTTTAATTTCTTCCGGTTCATAGTCCGTGGTGGTAGCTCCATCTTCAACTGTACCCATTCTTGTTAAAGCTTTGCTGCGATAAAGCAAACCCTCAGTCAAGGACGTTGTTCCTGCTCCACCGTGACCTACAATGGCCACATTTCTAATTTTATCACCAGTATAATCTTTCACGATATTTCCTCCTTTTCCGCTCAACATCTTTCCTTTGTATAATTCTATTAAACCTGCTTCTTTCCTTTTTTTCCAGTCTTTCTGATAAAAAAGAAAAAAACCGGAGCCAATATGTAATGTTAGATACACATTTTCCCCAGTTTTTACTAGTTTTTTTATTCTTTTTGCTTTTTATACCGCCTGTAAAACATGTAACCATAGACTGCAATAACCACCGTCACCATCATACCCAACCTATGAAGGTTAGTTCGATAGTTCACAATATCATGTCCCATGATTACTTCCAGCGCCGTAGAAGGGAATTTACCAACAAAGCTGGCAATAACATAATCCTTCAGGCTCATCTTACTGATAGCACCCAGCGCATTTAAAACTCCCGAGGGAAAGTACGGCAAAGTCCTGGCTAGGGTCATAGCCACCAACCCACCGCTACTGCTCATTTCGTCCAATCGCTTTAAATTATTACTCTTTTCAATCAACTGCTCAGCTGTATCCCTCAAGAAATAACGCATAACAAGGAAACTAAGGATAACACCCACAGACTCAGCCACCCAGGAAATGGCAATACCCAAAGGCAAGCCAAAAATAAGGCCGTTGGCTGTGGACAAAAAGATGGACGGCAAAAAGCCTACCGCATTAATAAACACATCCAGTAAAAAGCTTACCACTACGGCCCAAGGGCCATAAGAATTTAAAAAACGAGCGGTGCCTTTAATATCTCCTCTGGTAGACAGAATAAACACCTTGTGAAAAAATTGCGGTGCAAAGTGTTGTATACCAAAAATTATAAGAATAAGACAACCAAACGCAATTAATTTAAACGTACCTTCATCCAACTTATCCTTAGGAGGAAGCTGTTGGTCCGCGTTTTGTTGCGCAGCCTCGCTATGTTGTTGATTTTCAATTTTGTTTTTTTCGTCCATAGTTCACTCTCAAGCATAAAAGATTCTGGCAAATCTATCATCGAATTGGTTCTGAAGAGCCTCTTCCACTTCTTTAAAAGAACCTTCTTGTTGGAAAACCGTCTTTGCCAGTTGTCGTGCCTCTATCAAAGTATCTGTATCTCGTAGTATATCAGCAATGTACAAATCAGGCAACCCATGCTGCCTGAGCCCAAACAGCTGACCGGCACCTCTAAGCACCAAATCCTTCTCGGCCAGCTCGAAGCCATCGTGACAGGTGCGCATGATTTGAAGTCTCTCCACTGTCTCATCACTGGTATTGGGGCTAAGCAGAACACAATAAGACTGACTGGAACTACGACCTACCCTGCCCCGCAGCTGATGCATCTGGGCCAAGCCAAATCTATCTGCGCCCTCAATAACCATCAGAGTAGCATTAGGTACATTAACTCCGACTTCAATTACCGTAGTGGCAATGAGCACATCTATTTTCCCCGCTGCAAAAGCACCCATTACCCTATCCTTTTCTTCCTGCTTCAATTTACCATGCAGCAGACCGCAACGCACACCCTTTAAATAAGAATGCGTAAGCTCCTCATAAATACTTGTTACCGCCTTGGCTTCCATCCCCTCCGACTCCTCGATCAGAGGACAAACCACGTACGCCTGGTGACCGGCCTTTACTTGCCGCACCATGCCGGCATAAATCTCCGGACGCTTATCCTCATTATAACACAAAGTCATAATAGGCTTGCGACCGGGCGGCATACCCTTCATCAGAGAAACATCCAAATCCCCATAAACAGTCAAAGCCAGTGTTCTGGGAATAGGAGTAGCAGTCATAACCAAGGTATCCGGAGCAAAGCTGGATTTATTGGCCAGCTTGGCCCTTTGCTCTACACCAAAGCGGTGCTGCTCATCGGTGATAACCAATGCCAAATCCTTAAAGGCAACAGTCTCCTGAATCAAGGCATGCGTTCCTACCACCACCTGAATGGTACCATCAGCCAGCCCCTCCAGAATTTCCATCCTGGCAGAACCGGTAATACTGCCGGTGAGCATGGCCACCTCAATACCACAAGGTTGAAGCACCTTGGTAAGAGCCTCAAAATGCTGTCCGGCAAGAATTTCCGTAGGGACCATAATGCACCCCTGATAGCCGTTCTCCGCCGCCTTAGCCAAAGCTAAAGCCGCCACAGCGGTCTTGCCGCTACCTACGTCGCCCTGCAACAGCCTGTGCATAGGTTCCACCTGTTGCATGTCCAGAGAAATATCCTGCCAGGCTCTTTCCTGCGCAGGAGTTAACGGAAAGCCTAAATTTTGGCGCACGGCCTTAACCAATGCACCATCTGCCGCCATCTTAATCCCGGTTTTTTCGGTTTTAATCTTCTTTCTATAATATAAAAGCCCACACTGCAGCAAAAACAACTCTTCAAAAATAAAGCGCTTTTTAGCTTCGGCCAATAAAGGAAAACTAGTGGGAAAATGAATATTTTCCAAAGCAGGCAAGCGAGCCAGCAAGCCTTTCGCCTTAATGATGGACTGAGGCAAGGACTCCGGCAGCTCCTTTTGAGCCAATGCCAAAGCCTGCTTTACTGCTCCCCTTACCTGATTCTGTGTCAAATTGCCACTTAAACTGTAGACCGGCAAGATCCCCACCGGTTTAGTTTGGCTGTTCATATGGCTTAAAATTGCCCCTGTAACGCTTTTAGCGCCACGCCCGGGACCAATCTTACCTGCCACCACAATCTCTTCTCCAACCTCAAAAGCCTTTAATTGAAACCTTTGATGCGCAAACAGATATACGTCGGCAAAACCCGTGTCGTCGCTAACGGTAACCGTGGCAAAACTCCTGCTTCTGGCACTACGCCTGGTAAGCATCCGGACAATTTTACCCTGGAACACCTGTATTTCTCCATCTGTAGTCAATTCTTTGATCGTTTTTACCCTGGAATAATCCAAATAACAACCTTGCCTGGGAAAAAAGTTTAATAAGTCACCTATTGTTGCTATATTAAGTTTAGCAAAATCCTCTGCTTTCTTAGGCCCAACGCCTTTTAGCGAGGTAATTGGCTCTTTCCACCACATAAA
>Ga0183097_10424_pt1 | contig 85245 bp, 95 predicted proteins | sample BioMet8_FD_128883 | JGI IMG/M metagenome (GOLD analysis project Ga0183097, IMG submission 128883) | Microbial communities from bioreactor (seeded with sewage sludge) at Lawrence Berkeley National Lab, California, USA - Biofuel... | ecosystem: Engineered > Bioreactor > Anaerobic > Unclassified ... | reverse complement strand
TATACTGGGCTTGCGTTAATTGCGTCTTCATAACTCAATTTTAACGCAAAACAATGAATCGGCCAACCCTTTCGGGCTGACCGATTCTCTGTTTTTCACCCAGGTTCGTTTTGCAACGCGCCCTTTTCATATTTCATATCACTGTTTCGCCATCCTGGAGCGTACATATTCCTCGGTTTCATCGTACGGTATGCCCAGCGCCACCGAAAGCTCGCCGTTCAGTATCTCCTTTGCGCGTTTCGTCACCAGATCGATGCGGTTGGAACGGTTGGAGCGCTCCTGCAGATATATGCCCTTCAGCATTGCCACCAGCGCGGTGCATGTGTGTTTTTTAAAAAGCTCCTTGTAAAACGCGTCCACGTGGGTAAAGCGAACATCGTGGCACACGGCCGGCTCAATCTCAGTAAGCGTTTCTATAAAATCTTCAGCTTCCTCCCGGGTCATCACCTCGCGCATGAACACCTTCGTGTCCACCGGCGCGTAGAAAGTGCCTGTCCCCACCATGGGAGAGAGCGTGTAGTAAAGTCTGTCCTTATCGGCACCGCCCATTGATATGGGGCCAACCGCTTCCACTGTGCAAACTCCGTTTTCGCCGTAAATGATCTTTTCTCCTATTTCAAACATATTGTATCTCCATTTTCACATATCATCCAATCGTTAACATAATATCACAAACGATTTGAAATTTCAAATGCAACTTCCGCAATGTAAAGTTTTTTTCAATTTCGGCGCGGTTCTGTTGAGATATTTTGGGTTAGTGATATAATATGTTGGTCGTTTTACCGACGGCGTTTCGCTGTATCCGGGGCATCGAATGATATTTTTGGGAGAATGATCCTGTGAACCTTTATTTTCACGGACACGACAACAAATACGCGGCGGAGCAGATGCTGCTGACCCTCTATCCCGCCGAGCGCCCGGTATATCCGGAGGGCGCTCCCGCCGGCGACAGAGCCGAGATCAGTCTCAGCCGGAGCGCGAGATATACCACGGCAGTATGTGTGCTGACCATAGACGGGCGCAGAAGCCTGGGCAGAGCTGCCGCCGCCGCGGAGAAATTTTCCGACCCGGTCGCAGCGGACAGCGCGGAGGCGGGACTTATCAAATCCGCTTTTTACCGGGCGGCCATGCGCGCTGGACACGAAAAACCGGTCTGGGGCGCGCTTACCGGCGTGCGCCCGGCAAAGCTAATGTCCAGACTTATGCGCGGCGGGCTTGCCGGAGAGGACGCGGTCAGAAAATTTTCCGAAAAATACGACGTGTCGCCAGAGCGGTCTGAGCTGTGTCTGGATGCGGCCAGGGCCTCCATCGAGGCGGAGAACAGTCTTGGCGGGCGGGACGTGTGCCTCTACGTGGGCATCCCCTTCTGTCCCACGCGCTGCGCCTACTGCAGTTTCGTGAGCCAGTCTGTGGAAAAAAGCATGGCCCTGATCCCGCCGTTTATGGACGCGCTGGAAAAGGAACTGGACGCCGTTTCAAAGGCCGTGGAGGAAACGGGGCTCAGGGTTGTCTCCGTATACATGGGCGGCGGCACTCCAACCACCCTGTCGGCTCCGGAGCTTGACAGGCTGTGCGCCCGCATTGAGAAGGACTTTGACCTTTCCGCATCAAGAGAGTATACTGTGGAGGCCGGCCGCCCGGATACGATTACGGCGGAAAAGCTGGCCGTCCTGAAAAGCCACGGGGTTACGCGGGTGAGCGTAAACCCTCAGACAATGTCTGACGCCGTGCTGGAGGCCATCGGAAGGAAACATACCGCCGGGGACATACTGGACGCGCTTCAAGCGGTGCGCGCCTGCGGCGGTTTTGAGGTGAACATGGATCTTATCGCTGGTCTCACCTCTGACACAGTCCGCGGCTTTGGGGAAACGGTGAGCTCCGTGCTGGCCCTCAGTCCGGAAAATATCACCGTTCACACGCTGGCCTTGAAAAAAGGCTCCCGCATCACCGTGGAGGGTACGGGGCTTCCGTCGGCGGCGGAGGTGGGCGCCATGCTGGACTTCGCCTGCGGCGCGCTCAGAAGTGCCGGATACAGGCCCTATTATCTATACCGGCAGAAATTCATGTCCGGCGGCTTCGAAAACGTGGGCTGGACCCTGCTGGGGCACGAAAACCTTTACAACATCTGTATCATGGAGGAGCTGTGCTCCATTCTGGCCGCAGGAGGCGGCGGCTCCACCAAGCTTGTGGCGCCGGGCACCGGGAAAAACATCCGCCTTGTGGCGCCCAAATATCCGGCAGAATACATTAATCACATTGAAAAGACCTGTGAGGACAAAAAACGCATAAAGGAGTTTTACAATGGCATATCAGCTTACTGACATCAATATGAAAACGGTGGCCGACCCCAAGGGCTTTGTGGAGGAATGCGACGAGCTTTACAACAAGCGCGTTGCTCACGCCGCCGACCTTATCATAAACAACATGGCGCAAAGCCCAATCGTTCTGCTTTCCGGCCCCTCCGGCAGCGGCAAGACCACCACCTCAATGAAGATCGCCGAGGCGCTGGAGAAAAAGGGCGTGGGCACCCATTACGTCAGCATGGACGATTATTTCAAGACCGTGGACCCAAAGACCGTGCCGCGTACGCCCGAGGGAGACATGGATCTGGAATCCCCTCTGTGCATGGATATGGAGCTTTTGAACAAGCACTTCACCATGCTTTCAAGAGGCGAGCGCATTTTTGTGCCCAAGTATGAGTTTTCCCGCCAGATGCGCGTCACGGAACCGTCCAAGTCCATAAAGCTCAAGAAGGACGAGATCGTGGTGTTCGAGGGCATCCACGCCCTGAACGACATGATAACCGACGCCCACCCCGAGGCCTTCAAGCTGTACATCTCCGCCCGCAGCAACGTGGACTTCAACGGTCAGGCGGTATTTAAGAGCACATGGTTCCGGCTGGTGCGGCGGCTGGTGCGCGACTATAACTTCCGCGGCGCCGACCCCGCCGCCACCATGGCCATGTGGGGCAACGTCCGCCGGGGCGAAAAGGCCAACATATCCCCCTTCAAGCACAAGGCCAATTACCAGTTTGATTCCTCCTTTGCCTATGAGCTGGCCGTGATGAACGAAACGGCCACCAAGCTTTTTCAGGCCGTGCCGGAGGGCATCGAGCGGTTTGACGAGCTTAAGTCCGTGCTTCCTGCCCTGCAGCTTTTCGGCGTCATAGATGAAAAGTACGTGGCGCCGGACGCCATGATCCGTGAATTCATCGGCGGCGGCGTATACGAATATTGATAGAAATGCCAAAAATCCGGGAGCGTAACGCTCCCGGATTTTTTATTCAAATATCTCCCGTATCTTCTCCGCAACCGCCCTGGCGATGGCGGCGTGGCCCGACGGCAGCAGATGCTCGCAGTCGATGTCGCTGGGCTCGGCCAGCTCCCCCGCGTCCAGAAACGCCGCTCCGTGCGCCTCGGCCACCGGCCTGAGGTACCGGGCAAATTTCAGGGACTCCTCGTGTCCCGTCGGCATCAGCGGATATTCGTCGTTGTGCTCCTCCCCCGCTCCGATATGTATGGGTGAGATAACAAGCTCCTTTATGCCGCAGGGAAAAGCCGGCGACAGGGTGAAGCGCCGCTGGTCCACCGTCTCCGCCATGGTGAGCAGCGTGTCCACGCCCTTGGCGCTGCGGTAGGCATCCACAAATTTCAGGTCGTTGGTGCCCAGCATTATCACAAAAAGGTCCAGCGGCGTGTGGGCCACGAGCTCATAATCTAGGGCGTCGCTGCCCTTGCGGCAGCCCCGCCACGGATCGTCGTAGACGGTGGTACGGCCGTTTATGCCGCACTCTATGCAGCAGTATTCCGGCCCCAGCAGCTTTGCCGCCGCCGCTGTCCACCGCACATCCTCGGAATATCGCTCCCCTGTGCCGGGGGTGTAGCCCCAGGTATTGGAATCACCGAAAAAGAGTATTCTTTTCATATTACGCCGCCTTGTTCCCGGCATCCGCCGCTGTAAGCGCTGCCGTAGTATTGAAGCTGTAAGTCGTTCCGTCCGTTTTCATAACTATGGTGCCTGATTTTTCCGTGCCGTACACGGTGACGCCTGCCGCGGCGAAATTTTCCAGTGCCTGGAGGTGGGGGTGGCCGTAAGTGTTGCCCAGTCCGCATGACACCACCGCATATTCCGGCTTAATAACCGATAAAAGGGTCATGGTATTGGCGGTGCTGCTGCCGTGGTGGGCGGCTTTGAACACGTCCACGTCCCCGACCTTTTTCGCCAGAACGGCCTCGGCCGCTTCCTCGTTGTCGCCTGTAAACAGGGCCTTCACCTTTCCCGCGGTCAAAAGGGCGCACACGCTGTCGTTATTGAGGTTTTTGTCCCCGTCCAGCGCTTCGATGATCTGGATGGACACGCCCTCCGACATGGATATGGTCATGTCGCTGTCGGGGATAAATTCGCAGTTCGGCTCCGCGGCGGCGGCTGAGCGGTAGTTCTGCCACGATTTTGAGGTGGCCGTATCGCCTGAATCTATGATCTCGTCCACCTGATAGTCGTTTATCACCTGCGTCAGCCCGCCCACATGGTCCGCGTGGGCGTGGGTGGCGATGACAAGATCAAGGTCGCCGTCCACATAAGGCTTTATGTACGAGGACACCAGCGCGCCCTTGTCGGCCGTGCCGGCGTCGATGAGCACCTCGTATGCTCCGTCGTCAATAAATACGGAGTCGCCCTGCCCCACGTCGATAAAGCTTACGGTCACGGAGGGCTGGGTCTGGGCCTGGCCGCTCTCCTCCGGTTTATAGTCCGCGGAGCTTATCTGCACGGTGTTGCCCTTCTGCACATACTCCACATTGAAGCCCAGCGCCGCACCCAGATCCCGCAGCTTGAAGAAATTGCTCCAGCCGATATTGTACGGCGAGAGCTTTATCTCCTCGCCGTTCACCGTCATCTTCTGGGTGCTGGGCACAGCCGTGGAGCTGTTATCCTGCCCCGTCCGCATCTCGTTGCCCACAGCCGCATAGGGTTCGCCGGTGGCGGTTACGATGGCGTTGTTTTCCTTGTCCCATTCGACGGAGAACTGCGACGCGGTGCCGTTTAGCAGGTATGCCAGATCCCGCAGACGGAAATAGTTGTAGCCGTCGATGGCGTAAGCCTCAAAATCGTGCTGCACACCGTTGACATACACCTTCTGGGGCGTGACCGTCACCCTGGGCGCGGCCAGCGCCGCCGGCGAGACCGCCGCGGTCAGCGCCGCAGCCAGTAATAGCGACGCAATGCCTTTTCCGGTTATTATCATGCTTTCTCCCCCTGCCGGACATATGCAAAGCGCGTCCGGCGGCGCATATGTTCCTATTTCTGCATTTTCAGCATTTGCTTGTAATTCTCACACAAATGAAAGCAAAAATCAAGGCCGTCAGGGTACACATTTTCGGGAATTCCACCATTGAAAAACATCTGTCCGTGAGATATACTATATAATAAATAATTCCGGGAAAAGAGGAAAAACGATGAAATACGTGCTTGTGATAGGCGACGGCATGGCCGACAATCCCGTACCGGAGCTGGGAAACAAGACCCCGCTGGAATATGCAAGAAAGCCCGACATAGACGCCATGTGCGCGAAAAGCGAACTGGGCAGCGTTGTCAACTGTCCAAAGGGGCTGCCCGCCGGCAGCGAGACAGCCATTATGTCCATTTTCGGCTGCGACCCACGGAAATACTTCACCGGCCGGGCGCCGCTGGAGGCCGCCGCCACCGGACTTAAGCTGGCTCCGGGCGACGTGGCCTACCGCTGCAACATGGTGGCGCTGGAGGATTCGGACAAGCCCTGGGAGGACAAAAAGATTTTATCCCACTCTGCCGGCTCCATCGACGGCGCGGTGTCCGACGAGATAGTGACCATGCTCTTTAACCATCCCGATTTCAAGCCCCTGGCGGACAAGGCCGGCATGAGCATCAATCTGGGCCATTCCTTCCGCCACATCGCCGTGCAGAAGGGCGCGGACATCAGGGGTATAAAGCTCATCCCGCCCCACGACCATCTTGGAGAAGTCATCGGCCCCCTGCTGCCCTCCGGCTGCCAAAACGCCGAGACGCTGAAGGAGCTTATGAAGAAGGCCCACGAGATACTTGACCATCACCCGCTGAACGACAAGCTCAGAGCTGAGGGCAAAATGCCCGCCAACGGAGTCTGGTTCTGGGCCGAGGGCTCAGCCGCCGCCATGCCCAATTTTGTGGAGGCATACGGCGAGGACGGCGGCGTGGTATCCGCCGTGCCGCTGTGCCACGGCATCGCCGCGCTCACCGGACTGGAACCCGTTTTTGTTGAGGGCGCCACCGGCGAAATCGACACCAATCTTGAAAACAAGGTGGCGGCCACAATAAAGGTACTGGAACGGCATAACTTTGCCTGCCTGCATTTCGAGGCCCCCGACGAGTGCACCCACAACGGCGATCTTAAGGGCAAAATACAGGGCATCGAGTGGCTGGACACCCGCGTGGTGCTGCCGCTGACGAAGTCCTTTGCCCAGCACGGCTGGGATTACCGCATGCTCATCCTCTCCGACCACAAAACACTCACCGCCACCCGCGGCCACGACGGCGATCCGGTGCCGTATATGATATACGACAGCCGCAAAAACTCCGGCAGCGGTCTTTCCTACACTGAGGCAAACGGCCTGAAGGGTCCGTTTGTCGACGACGGCAGCCGCCTTATGAACATGCTTTTCGAGAAATGAACCGTATAGACGTAAAAGCGTGGGCAAAGCTCAATCTGTCGCTGGATGTGTCGGGCAGGCGGGAGGACGGCTACCATGAGCTTGTGATGATAATGCAGACCGTATCCCTGTGCGACGACGTGGCCGTGGAAATAACAGAAGGGGAGTTTTCATCCCAAAGCAACCTCCGCTTCATACCCAACGACGACAGGAACCTGGCGGTGAAGGCCGCCAAGGCGTTTTTCTCCGCCGCCGGGGAGTCCGGAGGCGCCAGGATAAATATAAACAAGCGCATACCCGTGGGCTCTGGCATGGGCGGCGGCTCCGCCGACGCCGCTGCGGTGCTGCGGGGGCTGAACAGGCTGTACGGCGGGCGCTTCTCCCCGGAAACGCTGGAGGAGATCGGCGCGGGCGTGGGCTCCGACGTGCCCTTCTGCGTCCGGGGCGGAACGCAGCTTGCAAAAGGCCGGGGCGAGATACTCTCTCCCCTCCCGCCGCTGCTGAAGTGCGGAATTGTAATATGCAAGCCCGACTTCTCCATCTCCACACCGGAGCTTTACCGGAAGCTGGATTCCGTGCAGATAAAATGCCGCCCGGATACCCAGGGAATAATTTCCGCGCTGGAAGCGAGGGACCTTGCGGGAGTGGCCCGCAGGATGTACAATGTTTTCGAATCGGTGCCCGACCACCGGCGCAGGAGCATTTCCGCCATACGCGGCGCGCTTTTGGACAGGGGCGCTCTCGGCTCTGTCATGACCGGCTCCGGTTCCGCCGTGTTCGGCATATTTCCGGACGAGGCCGCGGCCCGCAGCGCCCGGGACGGCATTGGTAAGAATCTGGGCACATGTTTCCTTGCCCGGAATATTTCCGCAGAGCGCGTCTAAAATTCCGTGCCTCCGCCGATAATATGTACAAACGTACATACAAGGCGGTAACACGAAATGAACAGACAGCAAAGGCTAAAAAAATGGGAGGCCGCCCTCCTGGCGGCGCTGTGCGTCACCATGCTCACCGGTACCTGGGCCCAGGCGAAGCAGACGGAACTGGCCTCAAATCTCATAAGGCTCCACGTCGTCGCGGTATCAGACGATGCCGCGGAGCAGAGCGTGAAGCTCAAAGTGCGGGACGGCGTGATAGCCTACCTTGCTCCCAGACTTGAGGGCGCGTCCGACGCTGCGGAGGCGGAGAACGTCATATCCGGCAGTCTTGACGGCATAAGGGCCGCGGCGGAGAGCCGCGCCGGCGGCCGCAGGGTCACGGTGACTCTGTCGGATGAATACTATCCCACCAGACAGTACGCCGGCTTTTCCCTGCCCGCCGGCAGATACCGCTCCCTGCGGGTGATCCTTGGAGACGGCGGGGGCCACAACTGGTGGTGCGTCATATTCCCGCCGCTCTGCCTCACGGCAGCCGGCAGGGCAGAGACGCAGAAGGTCATGTCCGGCAGCGATTTCGGCATCGTCACGGAAGACGGCGGATACGCCGTGAAATTCCGGGTGCTGGAGCTGTGGGGACAAATTATGGAGAAAATCAACTGATTTTTTATATGGAGGTCAATTTATGGCAAAATTCAAAGCGACAGACGAGCAGATACGCAAAATGGATCTGTGGTGGCGCGCGGCAAACTATCTGGCCGGCGCACAACTGTACCTGCTGGACAATCCCATGCTGAAGGAACCGCTGAAAAGCGAGGACATCAAGAAAAAAATTGTCGGACACTGGGGAACCGTACCCGGGCAGAACTTTATCTACACGCATCTCAACCGCTGCATACGCGACCGCGACCTGGACATGATTTATCTTTCCGGCCCAGGCCACGGCGGAAATGCCATGGTCGCCCAGGACTGGCTGGACGGCAGCTACACCGAAATATACCCCAACATAACCAGGGACGAGGACGGCATGAGGAAGCTGTTCAAGCAGTTTTCCTTCCCCGGCGGCATCCCCTCCCATGTGGCTCCGGAAACCCCGGGCTCCATACATGAGGGCGGCGAGCTGGGCTATTCCCTTTCCCACGCTCTCGGCGCCGTTCTGGACAATCCCGGACTTATCGCCGCCTGCGTGGTGGGCGACGGCGAGGCCGAGACCGGCCCTCTGGCCACCGGATGGCAGATAAACAAATTTATGAACCCCCGCTGCGACGGCGCCGTTCTGCCCATACTGCACTTAAACGGCTTCAAGATTGCAAACCCCACAATTCTCTCCCGCATACCTCACGAGGAACTGGATATGTACCTGCGCGGCGCCGGCTGGGACCCCATATTTGTGGAGGGCAGCGATCCCGCTAATATGCACCGGCTTATGGCCGACACGCTGGACGAGGCGCTGGACAAGATTGCTTCCATCCAGAAGGACGCCCGTGAAGGCGGCAATACCGACCGACCGGCGTGGCCAATGATAGTTTTCCGCTCCCCCAAGGGCTGGACAGGCCCCAAAGAGGTGGACGGCAAGACCATCGAGGGCAGCTACCGCGCCCATCAGGTGCCTGTGCCCGCCGACACGCCCGAACATATCAAAATAATTGAAGACTGGCTGAAGAGCTACAAGCCCGAAGAGCTGTTCGACGATAACGGCGTGCCCGTGGAGGACATGATGGACGTGGCGCCCTCCGGCGACAGGCGCATGGGTATGAATCCCCATGCCAACGGCGGCAAGCTTTTGCACGGCCTGCGTATGCCCGATTTTACGGACTACGCCGTGGACGTGCCGTCTCCCGGCGGCGTAAAAGCCGAGGATATGACCGTACTGGGTGGCTTTGTGCGGGACATCTATAAGATGAATCCCAACAACTTCCGCGTTTTCGGTCCGGACGAGACGGCCTCCAACCGCCTCACCAAGGTCTTTGAGTCCGAGAGCCGCGACTGGCAGGAGGACATTCTGGACTCCGACGACGGGCTGTCCCACAATGGCCGCGTAATGGACTCCATGCTCTCCGAGCATATGTGCGAGGGCGTGCTGGAGGGCTATCTGCTCACCGGACGCCACGGCTTCTTCTGCTCATACGAGGCATTCATCCGCATAGTGGACTCCATGTTCTCACAGCACGCCAAATGGCTGAAGGTATGCAACCAGCTCCGCTGGCGCGAGCGTATCTCATCCCTCAACTATATTCTGTCCTCCAACGTGTGGCAGCAGGATCACAACGGCTTCACCCATCAGGACCCCGGCTTCCTGGATCACGTGTCCAACAAGAAGGCGGACGTGGTGCGCATGTACCTGCCGCCCGACGCCAACTGCCTTCTCAGCTGCTTTGACCACTGCGTCCGCTCCCGCAACTACGTGAACGTAATGGTGACTTCAAAGCACCCCAGCTATCAGTGGCTGACCATGGAAGAGGCCGTGAAACACTGCACCCAGGGCATAGGCATCTGGGACTGGGCATCAAACGATCAGGGCCAGGAGCCCGACATCGTCATGGCCTGCTGCGGCGACACGCCCACGCTGGAAATCCTGGCCGCCGTCACCATCCTGCGTGACGCCTTCCCGGAGATTAAGATACGCGTTGTCAACGTGGTGGATCTGATGCGTCTGGAGTCTGACACCCAGCATCCTCACGGCCTTTCCGATTCGGATTACGACTCCCTGTTCACGAAAGACAAGCCCATCATCTTTGCTTTCCACGGCTATCCCTCCCTTATCCACAAGCTGACCTACAAGCGGTATAACAAGAACATCCATGTACGCGGCTACATCGAAGAGGGCACCATCACCACGCCCTTCGACATGCGCGTTCTCAATGAGCTTGACCGCTATCATCTGGTTATGCTGGCTCTCAAGTACCTGCCGGTTTTGGGCAACCGCGGCGCTTCCCTGAACCAGCAGATGAAGGACAAGCTGGTGGAGCACAAGCAGTATATCCGCGAATACGGCGTGGATATGCCCGAGATCACCAAGTGGGAATGGCACAAATAATATTTACCAAAAAAAGCTCCCGGACTTTCGTCCGGGAGCTTTTTCATGTCATCACATTTTTTCCGGGGCGGAGACTCCGATGATGCCCAGCGAAACTGCGATCACCTGTCTCACCTCGTCTGCCAGCAGCAACCTCGCCTCCAGTACTCCCGGCTCCGCATCCTTGATGCGGCAGACGGTGTAGAACCGGTGGAACCGGGCGGCAAGCTCGGTTACGTAGCTGTTAATATAGCTGGGGTCATAGTCTCTGGCCGCCTTTGCGATCTCCTCCGGAAGGGCCGCCAGCTGCTTTATAAGCTCTTTTTCCTGCGGGGTGTCAAGTTTACCTGCGTCCACTGCGGAAACGTCCGGCACGGCGTGTCCGTCCTCAGCAACGGCCGCCACCAGCGTGCATATGCGCGCGTGGGCGTACTGGACGTAATAAACCGGATTTTCGCTGTCCTGCCGCACGGCCAGGTCAAGATCGAACTCCACCGGCGAGGCCGGACGGGAATTGAAAAAGTACCGTGCCGCGTCCACAGGTATCTCGTCCAGAAGGTCGGTGAGGGATATGGCCTTGCCGGTGCGCTTGGACATACGCACCACCTCTCCGCCCCGCATGAGCTTAACCAGCTGCATGAGGACGATGTCCAGCCTGTTCTCCCCGTCCAGGCCCAGAGCGTCCATGGAACCCTTCAGGCGGGCCACATGGCCGTGATGGTCGGCGCCCCAGACGTTTATGACCTTGTCGAAGCCGCGCTTTTCAAATTTGTTGCGGTGGTAGGCGATGTCGGAGGCAAAATATGTGTAGAATCCGTTGGCCCTGCACAACACGTCGTCCTTCAGGTCCAACTTTTCTATCTCCTCGTCCGTCTTTCCCTGCTTTTTGTAAACCTCGGTGAGTATCTGCGCGGTCTTCAGCCACACGGCGCCGTCCTTTTCATAGGTATAACCCATGTCGGCAAGCTTCTGCACAGTCTCCTTAACATATCCGGTCTCGTGCAGCTCAGATTCGAAAAACCATTTGTCGTATCTGATGCCGTAGCGCTCCAGATCGGTTTTCATTTTTGGAATGTTTATATCCAGACCGAAGCGGGCCATGGCCGCATGGCACTCCTCGGCGGGCTTGTCCAGATAGCTGTCGCCGTATTTGTCGTAAAACTTCTGGGCGAGCTCTTTTATGTCGTCCCCGTGGTAGCCGTCCTCGGGAAATTCCACGGCGTCCTCGCCGCGGATGAGCTGTATATAACGCACCTGGATGGAGGAAGCAAATTTTTCGATCTGATTTCCGGCGTCGTTCACATAGAACTCGCGCCATACATCGTAGCCGGCACGCTGGAGAATTGAGGCCAGGGCGTCGCCCAGCACTCCGCCCCGGGCGTTGCCCATATGCATGGGACCCGTGGGATTTGCGGACACGAATTCCACCATGAGCTTCTGTCCGCGGCCGATGTCCGTGCTTCCGTAGGCGGCGCCTTCGTCAGACACGGTCGTGAGCACGTCGGCGTACCACTTCTCCGACAGGCGGAAGTTGATAAAACCGGGGCCGGCAACTTCAACGGAGGAAAACCAGGTGCCTTCAAGCTCCAGATTTGCAATAAGCGTCTCAGCAATTTTCCGCGGGGGCATGTGAAAGGCTCTGGCCGCAGCCATGGCGTGGTTTGCGGCGAAGTCGCCGTTGGCGGTGTCCTTGGGTATCTCCACCATGCCGCAGAGCTCTCCCTCCGGCAGCTGTCCCGCCGCGGCGGCCCTGGCGCAGGCCGATTTCAAAAGTGCGTCTATGCTGTCCTTTGCAGACTGTATAAGGTTCATATCGTATTTCTCTCCTGTTCGCGGACGTTTATCCGGAATTTGTTGCGGCCGAACACCGCGTGGTCCATATCAACCACGTAATCTATCTCCATGCTGCCGCCGTGTTCGTCGAAGTTGGCGTTGATCTTCCTGGTGTCCACCCCCAGGGTGGCCCTGCCGTAAGGCGTGTCGTACTGGAACAGATTGCGCTGTCCCTCCCGGAAAACGGTGGAGCTTGTCATGTTGCCCTCCCGGCGGAGTATTACCTCCAGCGGGGAAATGGACAGGCGGGTCTTGGTGCCCTCAAGTCCGGTAAGCTCGCTTTCGGAATAGAAAATTTCTCCCTTGCCGTCCGCAAAGGCATATTTGCCGTCTGTCACCAGTTCTATGCTGCCGTCATCGTCGTCGCCGTAATTCTGGGTGCCGACAATTTTAATAACTACGTCTTTCATTCTGTCCACCTTACAGGGCAAAGGGCGGTACGTATTCCACCCTGCCCTTTATATCCGTGCCAAGGAACAGTCTGCCCAGCTTCTCGAATTCTTCCACGGCGCCGCTGGTGAAATATCGGTCAGGAGGCTCATCGCCGCCGGCGCACATGTCGTTTTTCGTCAGATAGTCTCGCATGGCCGCGGCCGCGGCCTCGGACGCGCCCACCAGCTTCACCCGTCCGCCGAAAAATTTGTCTATGGCGTCGCCGATGAGCCCGTAGTGAGTGCAGCCCAGCAAAAGCGCGCCGATGCCGGCTTCTTTCATGGGCGTCAGATATTCCTCGATGGCGTCCCGCAGCTCATCGTCGTCCGCGGTGTAGCGCCCGGCCTCTATAAGCGGCACGAATTTGGGGCATGCCGCTGAAATGACCCTTTTCTCCGGACACAGCGCGGAAATGCTTTTTTCATACGCTCCGCTATGTATGCTGGTGGCGGTGGCGATGACGCCCACGGCGCCGCAGGGGACGGAGCACAACTCCTTTACGCCCGGCTTAAGCACTCCGCACACCGGCGAGGGATACGCCGTCAGCACGTCGTCTGCCGTGGAGGAGATGGTGCCGCAGGCCGCGATCATGGCCTTGGCCCCCCTGCCGCCCACGAACTCCAGATTCTGCCCGGCAATGACATGTATCTGTGCGGCAGGTCTCACGCCGTAGGGCATGCGGCCCGTGTCGCCGAAATATATAATGCTTTCATTCGGCATAAGCCTCTTGAACTCCCGCACCGCGGTAAGTCCGCCGAGACCAGAGTCGAATATGCCGACTGGTCTGTTATCCATATATGCTCCTTTGATATCGCGCGGTATGCGCATACATTTTTATATAATAAGCCAAAACGCTTCCGAATACAAGGGCAAAAATTGTGTGGAAAGCGGGCTTGTATTCTGCTATAATAACATACAGGGTAAGGAGGCGATCACAGTGAATATTGAACTTACCGACAAAGAGTTTCGCAGACTGCTGGATCTTGTCTATGTTGGCAACTGGATCCTCAATTCCACCAGAGGCGGCGACCGCTTCGAGGATTACGACATCGTGCAGGAAAAACTCTTCGCCATGTGTTCCAAGGCCGGTATGCAGTCTCTTATACAGACCTGGCACGGCCGGGTGTTTCCATCCCGGGCATATGAGGAGGGCGGTATACACGACGCCATCGCCGATTACGAGGACGCCGTTTTCTTCGACATCCTTTCGGAGGAGCTTGCCCGCCGGGACATGAACAGCGAGGGCTCCGACCAGGACGACATGGTGGAGCTTAACAAGCGTATGGACGAATATATGACTGAATTTGAAAAAAACGGCGTTGATAATCTCAACCTGGAGGATTGACATGAACACTCTCACTTTCGAAAGTCCCATTGGTTTTCTTACGCTGGTGGGCACGAACGAGGCTCTCACATCCATATGCTTCGGCACTTCCGGATATGCCTTCAATCCGTCGCCGCTGCTGATAAAGGCCGTGCAGGAGCTGCGGGAATACTTTGACGGCAAGCGCCGTGAATTCGACATTCCACTTGCTCCCGAAGGAACGGAATTTCAGAAGAAAGTGTGGCGCGAGCTTCAGGCTATTCCATACGGCGAGACCCGCTCATACGGCGAGATCGCAAAGGCAGTGGGCAGTCCCAGGGCGACCAGGGCCGTGGGCATGGCAAACAACAAAAATCCTATACCAATCATCATTCCCTGCCACCGGGTCATCGGCGCGGACGGTTCGCTGACCGGCTATGCCGGAGGCATGGAGGCAAAAAAATTGCTCTTGAATCTGGAAAAAAAGCACAAACGGCGCAAATGAATAAAATTAAACTCCGTGTTTCAAACTAACACGGAGTTTATTTATTGGGGGCGTCCGATTTGGAAATGACAAACGACGAATACAAAAAATATGCCGACAGGCACGCGCCGCGCTCTCCGCTGTGGCCGGATATAGCCAGGGCGTTTCTGGTGGGCGGGCTTATCTGCTGTCTGGGGCAGCTGCTGGGCAATCTTTACGGCGCGGCGGGGCTTGCCCGGGAGGATGCCGTGACCGTATCCTCTATTACCCTGGTATTTCTCTCGGCCCTGCTGACCGGACTTGGCGTATACGACAACATCGCAAAGTTCGCCGGCGCAGGCTCGCTGGTGCCCATCACCGGCTTTGCCAACGCTGTGGTTTCTCCGGCGCTGGAATTCCGCACCGAGGGCTTCGTCACCGGCATGGCAGCCAAGATGTTCGTCATCGCCGGGCCCGTGATCGTGTTCGGCGTGGGCGCGTCCGTGGTGTACGGACTCATTCTGGTGCTGGTGGGCGCGGCCTGAGGATGGGCGGCAGACATTAAGCGGTCTACGATAATTGCTGTTTATGGGATTAAGAAATGGCGGAGGCGCCGTTTCCTGCTCGCTTTTTTCTCTCGGCGATGAATGTGTCCTCAAATTTTATTTTTTAGGGTCGTAGCTCTTTATAAAACCATAGGATACGCCATTTATCATTATGCTCGCTGGTACGGAGCCTTCTACTGCGGCGATTTCCATGATCTGTCCGTCATCACCGAATATCAGCGCCCCGGAAGTCAAAATCTGCCTGACGGTGCCGTCTGCAAAAGAAACGGTCATACCGCGTTCAAATTTCTGGGCGGAGTTGCCCCAGGCGGTGAGCAGCTTTTGACCTTCGGGAGTATTTGCGTCCGCGGCCGCCAGCTCCGGCGCGTTATAGAACAGTGCCAGAGTCCCGCCCGAATATTCTGCCTTCTGTAGGTTCAAGGTCGTGTCCGCGCCCTTTGTCACAGCAGTGTATACCGCCTGCGGCTGGCCGGGCGACAAAGTATAATACCCTGCCCGCCGCACGGTGAACTCCCGCCCGTCCGCACCCTCTTCCCCGCCGCAGAGGGTTATTCTGAAGTCGCCGGCGCTATCGCCCACATTAAAGCTCATGCGCAGGGTAAGCCTTTCCCCGGCAAGCGCTTCGGTGCGCTGCGCTTCAACCCATGTATCGGTGCCGTCAATATTGGCCCGCCATACATACTTTTCAGCCTGCTCGCCGGTGACTGTGGAAACGTTGACGCAGACGGTGTAAATGTCCTTTATCCGCGCCTCCGGCCCGCCGGATACATACACCATGCCCTGACCGGCATGGCGAACATCCGCGTTGAAAGCCCCCGGCGCGTATTCGACGCTGTCGTAGCTTATGGCATCCGGCGCCGTCTGGACATTCTCTGTCCCCACCATCCGACGCAGCATGTCCGGCATTGAGCTGAGATCCAGCACTCCGGCGGCAAGGGCCGTTCCAGCCAGCAGCAATATTGCCGCCGCCGCCAGTGCCGGAGTCAGCCGTCTGCGCCTGTGCGCTCCAGTTTTGTCCGGCAGAGCACAGCACACGTCTCTTATCCTGCCGTCAAAATTTTTGGGAAGTGGCAGCGTCTCTCGTGCCGCCGCAGCCTTTATCACCATATCGTCACTGCTCATCCTCATTGCTCCTTTCAGTCAGCTTTTCCCTGAGTTTTTTCCTCGCCCTGCACGATCTGGTCTTCACTGCCGCTGCAGTGAGACCCGTTGCCGCGCTTATCTCCCTTATGCTCATGCCGTCGTAATAGAAAAGCACCACCGGAAGGCGCATATCCTTTGGCAGCGACGTCACTGCCTGCCACAGGGGAAGATCCGTTCGCTCCCCTTCGGGTGAAGGTATATCGTCCAACAGACTTATGGTGTTCTTCCGCTCACGGCACAGCTTGTAGCATTCGTTTTGGAGTATGCGCATTATCCACGGTTTGAATTTGTCTCTGTCCCGCAGGGTGTCCAACTTTTCCCAGGCGGCGCAGATTGCCTCGGACTGGGCATCCTGGGCGTCCTCCGGAGAGCGCAGGATGGACAGTGCCGCCCGGTACATACCGTATTTGTTTTCCTCTATTTTTTCACAGAACCATTCCCGCGTTTCCATCTCCGCCCTCCTTTCCGCCGTCATATTTAAGATGAATAATAGCCCGAAAGGTTACAACAAAAAAAGGACGCCAAAATATTGGCGTCCTTTTGTCTTTAATACTGCAGCAGCGGGGCTGAACCGTCGTCCTCGCCCTTTTCGATCTTCCTTATCTCACAGGTGTAGCTGTAATCGTCTGACACCACTACCTTCACGCTCTCCCCAACCTTTCGGCCCAGCACGGCCTTTCCGAAGGGGGATTCCTTGCTGATAAGTCCCTTCATTGGGTCGGTGCGGACAGTGGTGACTATCTTTATCGTCTGATCCTCGTTGTCCTCCATCATATGCACCAGTACATTGTCGAAAAGGCCCACCGCGTCGTCGGCGGTCTTGCCGGAGATGACCTTTGCCGTCTTTATCATCCCTTCAAGGTACCTGATGCGGCCCTTGTTGTGGTTGAGGGCCTGTTTGGCTGTTTTATATTCGTAGTTTTCACTGAGGTCGCCGAAGGCGCGGGTGCGCTTGACCTCCTCTATAAGCTCGGGCATGAGCTGGATGCGGCGGTATTCCAGCTCCTCGTTCATTTTTTTGATATCCTGTTCGGTCAGTTCGTCGTTCAATTCCAACGCCTCTTTCAATCATATGCTGGCCTTATTATATCGCAAAATCCCCGGAATGGCAAAGCCATTCCGGGGATTTAAGCGTTAATTCAGCTTCAGACCAGCTCGATGACGGCGGTCTCCGCGGCATCGCCGCGGCGGAAGCCGGTGCGGGTGATGCGGGTGTAGCCGCCGGTGCGGTCGGCATACTTGGGCGCGACCTTATCGAACAGCTTCTTTGCCACATCCTCGCGGGTGATGAAGGAGAGCGCCTGACGATAGGCGGTCATATCCTTCTTCTTGCCAAGGGTTATCATATTCTCGGCGAGAGGCGCGATCTCCTTGGCGCGGGTAAGCGTGGTCTCCATACGGCCGGTATCCAGAAAATCTGTTACCTGCTGGCGGAGCATAGCTTTGCGCTGATCGGTGGTCTTGCCGAGCTTTCTTGTTCCGGGCATTTCGATTTCCTCCTTTTCAGAGCATTACTGGTTATTGTTGTTGTCCTCGTCTGCAAGAGACAAGCCCATCATAGCCAGCTTATGCTCGACTTCTTCAAGGGACTTGCGGCCGAGGTTGCGGACCTTGATCATCTCGTCCTGGGTCTTGGAGATGAGGTCGGAAACGGTGTTGATGTTGGCGCGCTTGAGGCAGTTGAAGCTTCTCACAGACAGATCCAGCTCTTCGATGGTCATGTCCAGCACCTTGTCGCGTGTGTTATCCACATGCTCCACCACGGTGGAGCTGGCGCCGATGGTTTCGGACAAATCCGTGAACAGCGTGAAGTGGTCGCAGAGAATCTTTGCGCCAAGAGACAGAGCGTCGCGCGCGGTTATAGTCTTGTCTGTCCAAACCTCTATGGTCAGCTTGTCAAAGTCCGTTTGATTGCCCACACGGGTATTCTCGACGGTATAATTGACCTTCAGGACCGGGGTGTATATGGAGTCGACAGGAATGGTACCTATCGCGGTCTGGGTGCTCTTGTTCTTATCGGCGGAAACATAGCCCCTGCCATGATCCAGAACGAGCTCCATGTTGAGGGAGCCGTCCGGGCCCAGTGTGGCAATGGGCTGCTCCGGATTGAGTATCTCCACCTCGCCGTCCGCCTTGATGTCGCCGGCGGTGACGATGCCCTCGCCGGAGGCCTCAATATATACGGTCTTGGGAGAATCGGAGTGAAGACGGGCAATGATGCTCTTGACGTTCAGAACTATCTCCGTCACGTCTTCCTTCACGCCGGGAATAGTGGAAAACTCATGCTGCACGCCGGCGATCTTTATGCTGGTGACAGCCGTGCCGGGAAGAGAAGACAGGAGGACTCTGCGCAGGGAGTTGCCAAGCGTTGTGCCGTAGCCGCGCTCAAGGGGCTCGACAATATACTTGCCGTATGAGCTGTCAGTTGGTGTTTCGATGCACTCTATACGCGGCTTCTCTATTTCGATCATATTAAATACTAACCCTCCTTATTAAGTTGCTGTGCCAAAGGCCCAGATGATGATTCAGCTTACCAATCCGAGGGTATTGATTACTTGGAGTACAACTCGACGATGAGATGCTCCTCGACAGGCAGATCGATATCGTCCCTTGCGGGGACAGCAACAACCTTGGCGATCATATTGTTTGCGTCATACTCAAGCCACTTGGGTGCGGGTCTGTAGGAATTGGCCTCCAGGTTGGCTTTAATCTTTTCTATTCCGCGGCTGGACTCCTTGAGGGTGATGACCATGCCGGGCTTGACCTGATAGCTGGGGATGGAAACCTTGCGGCCGTTTACGGTGAAGTGGCCGTGGGTGACCATCTGGCGGGCCTCGGCGCGGCTCATTGCAAAGCCGAGACGATAAACCACGTTGTCAAGTCTGCTCTCCAGAATGCTGAGCAGGTTCTCGCCGGTCTGTCCGGGACGGCGTGCCGCCATCTCGAAATAGCCGCGGAACTGGCTTTCGAGGATACCGTAGTATCTCTTGGCCTTCTGCTTCTCACGGAGCTGCTGGCCGTACTCGGAGTTCTTGCTGCGGCCCTGGCCGTGCTGGCCGGGAGGAAAAGAACGTCCGACCATCGCGCATTTTTCACCGTAGCAGCGATCGCCCTTCAGGAAGAGCTTCTGGCCCTCTCTGCGGCACTGACGGCAGACTGCATCTGTATATCTTGCCATAATGTCTATTCCTCCTTCAATTACACACGACGACGTTTAGGAGGACGGCATCCGTTGTGGGGGATGGGCGTGACATCCTTGATCATCGTTACTTCAAGACCTGCTGTCTGCAGGGCGCGGATAGCTGCCTCACGGCCGCTGCCGGGACCCTTGACGAAAACTTCGACAGACTTCAGGCCGTGCTCCATGGCAGCCTTGGCCGCGGTCTCTGCCGCCGTCTGAGCTGCGAAGGGGGTAGACTTCTTGCTGCCGCGGAAACCCATGCCGCCGGCGGATGCCCAGGAGAGCGCGTTGCCCTGGGTGTCGGTGATGGTTACCATGCTGTTATTGAAGGTAGAGTTGATATGAACCTGGCCCTTCTCAATGTTCTTTTTCTCTTTGCGTCTGGTCCTGACGACTTTCTTCTGCTGATTTGCTGCTGCCATAATTCATATCCCTCCTTACTTCTTCTTATTCGCGATAGTGCGTTTCGGGCCCTTGCGGGTGCGGGCGTTGGTCTTGCTTCTCTGGCCGCGCACGGGCAGGCCGCGGCGATGACGAATGCCGCGGTAGCAGCCTATCTCGGTCAGACGCTTGATGTCAAGCGCGGTCTGACGGCGAAGGTCGCCCTCAACGATATATCCGTGGTCGATGCACTCACGGAGCTTTGCCTCATCCTCATCGGTGAGGTCCTTTACTCTGGTATCGGGATTGATACCGGTCTCTGCAAGAATTTTTTTCGCGCTGGTTCTGCCGATACCGTAGACATAGGTCAGGCCTATTTCGACTCTCTTGTCCTTGGGCAGGTCAACGCCGGCTATACGTGCCATACTGTTCGATCATTCCTTTCGAATAATTATTCCGCATTACTCAGACACGGAGACTTGTTCCCGCCGGAGGGAGCCCCCGGTCCATGCGGGATGGTTTTTAAGGACAGGATTTGGATCAGCCCTGTCTCTGCTTGTGCTTGGGGTTCTCGCAAATTACCATGACTCTTCCCTTGCGCTTGATGATCTTGCACTTCTCGCACATGGGCTTCACGGAAGGTCTTACTTTCATTGGTTTTTACCTCCTACTTACTTCTCCAGGTGATACGGCCGCGGGTCAGATCGTACGGTGACATCTGAATCGTGACCTTATCTCCGGGGAGGATCCTGATAAAGTTCATCCGGAGCTTTCCGGAAATATGCGCCAAAATGGTGTGGCCGTTGCCGATATCCACTGTGAACATCGTGTTGGGCAGGGACTCGACCACCGTGCCCTCGAGTTCGATTACATCGTCTTTTGCCAAAGTAACATTCCTCCAAAGTCGGTCGTCAGACGCTTGCGCGTCACAAATCCTCTGCCATTGTGAGTATCTCGGGTTCGCCGTCGGTTATAAGGATGGTGTTTTCGTAATGGGCGGCCATGGAATGATCCGCCGTTACCACCGTCCAGCCGTTTGACAACTGCTCTATCTCATACCCGCCTGCGCAGACCATGGGTTCAACCGCTATGGTCATGCCCTTGACGAGTCTGGGGCCGTGTCCGGGTCTGCCGTAGTTCGGCACTTCGGGCGCCTCATGCATCTCGCGCCCGACGCCGTGTCCCACGTAATCCCTTACCACGGAGTAGCCGTTGGATTCCACATAATCCTGTACGGCGGCGCCGATGTCCGAGATTCGATAGCCGGGCCGTGCAAATTTTATTCCCTCAAAAAAGCTCTGCCTGGTCACTTTCATGAGCTTCTCGTCCTCCGGGCTCACTTCCCCGCAGGGGAAGGTCCCGGCGCAGTCGCCCACGAAGCCTTCAAAGGTGGCGCCCACATCCAGCGATACGATATCTCCGTCCAGAAGCTTCCGTTTTCCCGGAATGCCGTGGATGATCTCGTCGTTCACAGATATGCACGCGCTGGCGGGAAATCCGCCGTAGCCCAGAAAGGTTGGATAAGCATGGCTTTTGACGATAAAATCGTGCACTTCCCTGTCTATCTGCTTTGTGGTCACGCCGGCGGCCACGGCCTGCCTCGCAATACTGCGGGCGGCGGCCGTTATGCGGCCTGCCCGGCGCATATGCTCAATGTCGCTCTTGGATTTGATAATAATGGGGTCAGCCGACATGTCAGATACCCAGGGTCTTCCTGATGACCGCCGTGGTAGCCTCTATCGTGGGCTGATTGTCCACGGATTTCAGCTTGCCCCTTTTTTCGTAGAAGGCCTTCAGCGGCTCGGTCTCCTTGTGATAGGTCTCAAGGCGGGCCTTAACGGTCTCGGGCGCATCGTCCTTGCGGATGGTGAGCGCCGCGCCGCAGCTGTCGCAGACTCCTTCTTTTTTGGGAGGATTTGATACCACATGGAAGGACGCGCCGCAGTTGGGGCAGGTGCGTCTGCCGGACATGCGATCTATGATCGTTTCGTCGGCGACCTCAATGGACAGCGCGCAGTCAATGTCGATGCCGCCCTTCTCCATGGCCTCGGCCTGGGGGATGGTGCGGGGCACGCCGTCAAGGATGTAGCCCTTTTTGCAGTCGGGCTCGGCCAGACGCTCGGCAATAATGCCGATTATGACCTCGTCCGGCACAAGAGCGCCGGCATCCATGTATTCCTTGGCCTTAAGTCCCACGGGAGTGCCGTTTTTCACGGCAGCGCGCAGGATGTTGCCTGTAGAGATGGTGGGTATATCCAGCAGCTTTGCCAGGATGTCGGCCTGTGTGCCTTTTCCTGCGCCGGGAGCGCCCAAAAGAATAAGTTTCATTTTCGCACTCTCCTTATCAGCTGAGGAAGCCCTTGTAGTTGCGCATCAGCATCTGGGCCTCAAGGGCGCGGACAGTTTCAAGCGCAACGCCAACAACAATGATGATGGACGTGCCGCCCAGTGAAAGGCCGGTCTTGGAAGCCACATCGCTGAACTGGGTGATGATGATAGGCACAACAGCGACGATGCCAAGATAGATGGCGCCGAACAGAGTGATCTTGTTGAGGACTCTCTGCAAAAACTCGCTGGTGGGCTTGCCTGGACGGTAGCCGGGGATATATCCGCCGTTTTTCTTCAGGTTGTTGGACACCTCTATCGGGTTGAACTGGATAGTGGCGTAGAAATAAGAGAAGAAGATGATCAGCAGGAAATATATCAGGCCGTAGGGCCAGGTGGTAGTGTCGAAGACATGGGTCATTATCCAGCTGTCCTGCCACTTGGTGACGAATGCGCAGACGGTGGCGGGCAGAGCCGCGATGGACTGCGCGAATATGATGGGCAGAACGCCGGACATATTCACCTTCATGGGCAGATGGGTGGACTGGCCGCCGTACATCTTGCGGCCAACGACCCTCTTGGAATACTGTACCGGTATTCGGCGCTCCGCATCATTGACAAACACGATGAGAATGATGATGGCCAGCGCGCCCAATAGCATGAGCACGGCACTGTACCACATAAGGTCTCCGCCCTTGACATTGCGCACGGTAGTGACCACGGAGTTTGGAATACGGGATACGATACTGGCGAACAGGATGATGGAAATGCCGTTGCCGATACCGAATTCGGTGATCTGCTCGCCCATCCACATGATGATCGCGGAGCCGGAGGTGAAGGTCAGGATGATGACGATTGCGGGCCAGATGCCGGTGCCGTCGGCAGAGAGCATGGTCTGTCCGTTAAAGCCGTTCTTGATCAGCATGTAGTAGGCAAAGCCCTGCAGCAGACCAATGGCGATGGTGGAATAACGGGTGATGGATTCCAGCTTCTTCTTGCCCTCTTCTCCCTCTTCCTTTTGCAGGCGCTCAAGGGCGGGGATAGCGATGGCAAGCAGCTGGATGATGATGGAGGCGTTGATGTACGGCTGTATGGACAGCGCGAATATCGTCGCCTGGGAGAACGCGCCGCCGGACATAACGTCGTACAGTCCGAGGACGGTGTTCTGCATGCTGCGGAAATACTGTGCCAGCAGCGTGGTGTCGACATACGGTACCGGCACGGAATTGCCGAGTCGGTAAAGCAGGATGATGAGCAGAGTAAAAAGTATCTTCTTGCGCAGCTCTTCGATTCTCCATGCGTTTCGTAATGTCTTAAGCACTTAAACCACCTCGGCCTTTCCGCCTGCCGCCTCGATCTTCTGTTTTGCGGTCTCGGAGAAAGCGGAAGCTTTAACATTCAGCTTCTTGGTGATTTCGCCGTTGCCCAGGATCTTCACGCCGTAGCGGCACTTGGCCAGAACGCCGGCATCAAGCATTGCCTGCGCATCCACCGTGGCGCCGTCGTCGAACTTGTCCAGAGCGGAAACATTGATGGCCTCAAGCGGCTTGGCAAAAATGTTATGGAAGCCTCTCTTGGGGATACGGCGGGCAAGAGGCATCTGGCCGCCTTCGAAACCGATACGGGTGCCGCCGCCGCTGCGGGCCTTCTGGCCCTTGTGGCCGCGTCCAGCAGTCTTGCCGTTGCCGGTGGCATGGCCTCTTCCCTTGCGCTTGCCGACATGCGTGGAGCCGGCGGCGGGAGAAAGTTCATTGATGTTCATTCTCATGCCCTCCTTATTCTTCTGTTACCTGGAGGAGGTAGCCGATCTTGGCTATCTTGCCCCTGGTCTGGGGATTGTCGGGCTGCACGGTCTCGTTGCCGATCTTGTGCAGGCCCAGGGAGTTCGCCGTGGCGATGTGGCTGTCAAGTCTGCCGTTGAGGCTCTTGACCAGCTTTATTTTCAGATTCTTAGCCATGATATGCGTCCCCCTTAACCCAGAATCTCGTCCGCGGTCTTGCCGCGCACCGCGGCGACCTGAGAAGCGTCGCGAAGCGACTTCAGGCCCTCCATGGTGGCTGCAACGACGTTGGCCGGGTTGTTGGAGCGCAGGCACTTAGTACGGATGTTCTTAATGCCGGCAGCTTCCACTACCGCACGGACGGCGCCGCCGGCGATAACGCCGGTGCCTTCTGGTGCGGGCTTCAAAAGCACGCGGCCGGCTCCGAACTCACCGATCACCTCGTGGGGGATGGTGGTACCGTAGAGAGTAACGGTCACGATGTTCTTCTTCGCGTCCTCCAGGCCCTTGCGGATAGCCTCGGAAACTTCGCCGGCCTTGCCGAGACCGAAGCCCACGCGGCCCTTGCCGTCGCCGATGACGCACAGGGCGGAGAACTTCTGCACACGGCCGCCTTTGACGGTCTTGGAAACGCGGTTGAGGGATACTACCTTCTCGGTGAACTCGGAAGGCTCTTCGTCGCGTCCGCGGCGATCTCTTCTGTCGTTATTATAAGCCATATCCTCGTACCCCCTCAGAATTTCAGGCCGCCCTCGCGGGCGCCCTCAGCCAGAGCCTGCACGCGTCCGTGGTAAATGTATCCGCCGCGGTCGAAGACCACGTTCTCGATACCCTTTGCCTTGGCGCGATCGGCGATTGCCTGACCGACCTTCTTTGCGGCCTCTTTGTTGCCGCCGTTGTCTTCAAAGCCCTTCTCCACGGTGGAGGCGGAGCACAGAGTAGTGCCGGCCACATCGTCGATAACCTGGGCATAGATGTTGTTTTCGCTGCGGAATACGCTCAGACGGGGTCTCTCAGCGGTGCCGGAGATCTTGCCGCGTACTCTGGCGTGGCGCTTTACGCGCTGTCCTTTTGTATCAGGTCTTTTAATCATTCAGCACACCTCCCCTTACTTGGCACCGGTCTTGCCCTCTTTGCGGCGGATATGTTCGTAGTCGTACTTGATGCCCTTGCCCTTGTAGGGTTCCGGCGGTCTCTTTCCGCGAACTTCTGCTGCAAACTGGCCGACCTTCTGCTTGTCGATACCCTTGATGACGATGTGGTTGGCATCGGGAACGTCTATCTGGATGTCCTCGGTCTCGGGGACGATGACCTGATGAGAAAAGCCCAGGTTCATGACCAGATTTTTGCCTTCCTTGGATGCACGGTAGCCGACGCCGTTGATCTCCAGATTCTTGGAGAAGCCTTCGGTGACGCCCAGGACCATGTTGTTGATCAGGGTGCGGGTCAGGCCGTGCAGGCTGCGGCTTTCCTTTTCGTCGTCATGACGCTCGACGTGGATGGCGCCGTCTTTGACGGATATCTTCATCTGCGGCACCAGTGTCTGCTCAATGGTTCCCTTGGGACCCTTGACTGTGACGTGGTTGTTGTCGCCGATCTTGACGTCGACGCCGTCGGGGATGGTGATTGGAGCTCTTCCTATTCTTGACATATCACTCTTCCTCCCTTACCACACAAACGCCAGGACTTCACCGCCGACATTAAGCTTGCGAGCTTCCTTATCGGTCATGACGCCCCTGGAGGTTGAAATGATGGCTATGCCCAAGCCCTTGAGGACTTTGGGCAGCTCGTCTGCGCCTGCGTAAACGCGCAGGCCGGGCTTGGAAACGCGGCGGAGGCCCTGGATGGCCTTCTCCTTGCCGGGAAGGTACTTGAGAGTGATGCGGATGATGCCCTGGGTGCCGTCGTCGATGATCTGGAAGTTCTTGATATAGCCCTCGTTCATAAGGATCTCGGCTATGGACTTCTTCATCTTGGAGGCGGGGACATCTACTGTCTCATGCTTCGCGGTTCCGGCGTTGCGGATGCGGGTGAGCATGTCGGCAATGGGATCTGTGATCTGCATTGAGTGTTTCCTCCTTATTTAGAGTTACCGCACTTGGCGGTTTCGTCAGTGAGGTTCCGAGCCAATGCATGATTGGCCTCGGCCTTTCAAAGACGGCTGATGGTTTTATCTCAGCACGGCGGGAATTTTTCCCGCCATACATAGATAGCGGATGCTTTTGGCGCCGGGGCGCCAGTGCAGGAATTTTTCGTCAGACGATGCGCGGGAAGCACAGCTGTATTTATATACTGCAAGCGCGTCGTACGAAGTATGGCGGAAAATTACCAGCTGGCCTTCTTAACGCCGGGAATCTCGCCCTTATATGCCAGCTCGCGGAAGCAAATACGGCAGATGCCGTAGTTGCGCAGGTAGGCATGGGGACGGCCGCAGATCTTGCAGCGGTTGTACTGACGGGTGGAGTACTTGGCGGGCTGCTTCTGCTTGATCTTCATTGATGTTTTAGCCATTACTATTTCTCCTCCTATCAGCTTACGAAGGGAGCGCCCATAAGTCTGAGCAGCTCGCGTGCTTCTTCATCGGTGTTGGCTGTGGTGGTGATGGCGATGTTCATGCCGCGCAGCTTCTCGATCTTATCATAGTCGATCTCCGGGAAGATTATCTGTTCCTTCAGGCCAAGGCTGTAGTTGCCGCGGCCGTCGAAAGCGTCTGCCGAAATGCCGCGGAAGTCGCGGACGCGGGGCAGAGCGATGTTGAACAGTCTGTCCAGAAACTCCCACATGCGGTTGCCGCGGAGAGTCACCTTGACGCCGACCTTCATGCCCTCGCGGAGCTTGAAGTTTGCGACGGACTTCTTTGCGACGGTGGTGACTGCATGCTGGCCGGTGATGGCGGAAATATCCTTAACCACTGCGTCCAGGCCCTTCTGGTTGTCTTTGCAGTCGCCGCAGCCCACGGAGACGACTATCTTGTCGATCTTGGGGATCTGCATGGGGGACTTGTACTGGAACTTCTCCATAAGAACAGGAGCGACTTCCTTGTTGTACTTATCTTTCATTGTAGGCATATCAAGTCACGCTCCTTTCTCAGATTTCGGCGCCGCATTTGGGGCAAACGCGGACGCTCTTCATTTTTTTCTTGCCGGCCACGGTCTTCTCGACGACCTTGTGGCTGACGCGGATGGCCTTGCCGCACTTGGGGCAGACAAGCTGCACCTTGCTGGCGTAAAGCGGAGTGTCGACCTTGATTATGCCGCCCTCTTCGCCCTGCTTTTTGGGGGCCTGATGCTTGGTAGCGACGTTGACGCCCTCTACCGTGACCTTGTTGCCCTTGGGATCGGCTATCATGACCTTGCCGGTCTTGCCCTTGTCCTTGCCGGACAGAACGATGACTTTATCGTCTTTCTTGATGTTCATTCTCTGTACCCTCCCTTAAATCACTTCGGGAGCCAGGGACAGGATCTTCATGTATTCCTTGTCACGGAGCTCACGGGCAACGGGCCCAAAGATACGGGTGCCGCGGGGGTTCTTGTCGTCGCCGATAAGGACGGCCGCGTTCTCGTCGAAGCGGACGTAGGTGCCATCCGCGCGGCGGACGGGCTTAACGGTACGGACGACAACGGCCTTCACGACCTCGCCCTTCTTGACCTGGCCGCCGGGAGCGGCCTTGCGGACGGAAGCGACGATCACGTCGCCTATGCTGGCGTACTTGCGCTTGGAGCCGCCCAGTACGCGGATGCATTTGATTTCCTTGGCGCCGGTATTGTCGGCGACCTTAAGATAACTTTCCTGTTGTATCATTATGCCGCCTCCTTACTTAGCCTTTTCTATGATCTCGACCACGCGCCATCTCTTGTCCTTGGACAGAGGGCGGGTCTCCATCACGCGAACGGTATCGCCCTCATGGCACTCGTTGTTCTCATCGTGCGCCTTCAGACGGTAGGTCCTGCCTATGATCTTTTTGTATGTGCTGTGCGCCGTACGGTCCTCGACGGTGACCACTATGGTCTTGTCCATTTTGTCGGACACTACCTTGCCGACGCGCGTCTTACGGGAAGTTGTTCTTTTTTCATCCATTTTAACTTACCTCCTCACTGCTCGAGCTCTTTTTCGCGGATGACTGTCTTGACTCGCGCAATGTCGCGACGAACGGCGGAAATCTTAACAGGGTTGTCAAGATGATTGGTGGCATGCTGCATACGGAGCATGAACAGATCCTTTTTCAGATCGACGAGCTTGGTATTCAGCTCATCAACGGACATTGAACGTATTTCGTTTGCCTTCATCTTATTCACCAACCTTCTCGGACTCTTCGCCCTTCTTGACGATCTTCGTCTTGATGGGCAGCTTATGGCTGGCAAGCCTCAGTGCTTCCTTGGCGGACTCATCGCCCACGCCGGCTATCTCGAACATGACGCGTCCGGGCTTGACCACGGACACCCAGTACTCGGGGGAGCCTTTGCCGGAACCCATGCGGGTCTCAGCCGGTTTTTCGGTAACGGGCTTGTCGGGGAAGATCTTGATCCAGACCTGACCGCCGCGCTTGGTGTAGCGGGTCATGGCGACACGGGCCGCCTCGATCTGGTTGGAGGTGATCCAGCCGGGATCCATGGCCATAAGGCCATATTCGCCGTAGGAGACCACGTTGCCGCGGGTTGCTTTGCCCTTCATGCGGCCGCGCTGAACCTTGCGGTATTTAACTCTCTTGGGCATTAACATTACTTATCTCCTCCTTCCTGAGGAGCAGCGGGAGCTGCCGGTGCGGTGGGCGCCGCCGGACGCGGGCCGCGGTTGTAGCCGCCCTGGCCTGCGGGTCTGGAGCCGTAGCCGCCCTGGCCTGCGGGGCCGCGATTGTAGCCGCCCTGGCCTGCGGGGCCGCGGTTGTAGCCGCCCTGGCCTGCAGGACCGCGGTTGTAGCCGCCCTGGCCTGCGGGGCCGCGATTGTATCCGCCCTGGCCTGCGGGGCCGCGATTGTATCCGCCCTGGCCTGCGGGGCCGCGATTGTAGCCGCCCTGGCGGTCATTGTTGTATCCGCCCTGACGGCGGTCGCCGCCGCGGCGATCGTCACGACGACGATGCTCGGAAGCGGGCTTTGAAAGATCCATGGTGCGCGGAGTGCTGCGCAGAGTCTGGGAAAGGACTTCGCCCTTGTATATCCAGACCTTGACGCCTACGCGGCCGTAAGTGGTGGCCGCTTCCGCAAAGCCGTAATCGATGTCGGCACGGAGGGTCTGCAGAGGAATGGTGCCCTCGTGGTACATCTCGTTGCGGGCGATCTCGGCGCCGCCCAGACGGCCGCTGCACTTGACCTTTATGCCGCGGGCGCCCATTCTCATGGCGCGGCCGATGGCATTCTTCATGGCGCGGCGGAAGCCGATGCGCTTCTCCAGCTGCTGAGCGATGTTCTCCGCCACCAGCTGAGCGTTGATGTCGGGGGTACGGACCTCAACGATGGAGAGGGCGACCTTCTTGCCGATAAGCTTTTCAACTTCCTGACGCAGGCGCTCTATCTCCGCGCCGCCCTTGCCGATGACGACACCGGGTCTGGAGCAGTGGATGAATATGCGGACCTGGGTGGAATCACGCTCGATCTCAATGGTGGGGACACCGGCCGAATACAGGGCCTTCTTGAGATACTTGCGGATCTTGTAATCTTCGACGATCAGATCGCCGACTTTGTCGGGCCGTGCATACCATCTGGAGTCCCAGTCCTTGATGACGCCTACGCGCAGGCCGTGCGGATTAACTTTCTGTCCCATAAATCTGCCTCCTCCCCTTATTCTTTCTCAGCCACGACGATGGTGATGTGGCTGGTGCGTTTGTTTATGCGGTACATACGGCCCTGTGCTCTGGGCATGCTGCGCTTGAGAATGGGGCCGGCCCCGGCGTATGTCTCGCAGACATACAGCTTCTCGGGATCCATTTCAAAGTTGTTCTCGGCATTGGCGCAGGCAGACTTCAGGAGCTTTATCATAAGCTCGCAGCCGGCCTTGGGAGTGTTCTCCATCATAGCCATTGCCACGTCGGTCTTCTGTCCGCGGATCATGTCGCAGACTATCTCCACCTTGCGGGGAGCGATACGGGCGTACTTGATTTCCGCCCGGGCTGTTTTCTTTTCGTCCATGTGTTATCTCTCCTCCTTACTTCGCCGCAGGCGCCGCGGGAGCCGCAGGAGCTGCTGCCGGTGCCGCCGCGCCGGCCGTCTTGACGCCGGAGTGGCCGCGGAACGTACGTGTGGGAGCGAACTCACCAAGCTTGTGGCCGACCATATCCTCGGTGATGTACACGGGAACATGACGGCGGCCGTCGTGGACGGCGATGGTGTGTCCGACAAAGGACGGGAAAATAGTCGAGGAGCGGCTCCAGGTCTTGAGAACCTGCTTCTGACCGGATTTGTTCATTTCATCGATCCTCTTAAGCAGCTCGGGAGCGGCATAAGGGCCTTTTTTAATACTTCTGCTCATTAACTTCTTCCCTCCTTACTTATCGTTGCGGCGCTTGACTATGAACTTATCGGTACGGTTCTTAGTCTTGCGGGTCTTGTAGCCCAGCGCCGGCTTGCCCCACGGAGTAACAGGGCCGGGACGGCCGACAGGCGCTTTGCCTTCGCCGCCGCCGTGAGGATGGTCGTTGGGGTTCATGACGGAGCCGCGGACGGTGGGGCGGATGCCCATGTGACGTTTGCGGCCGGCCTTGCCCAGATGGACGTTGCCGTGGTCGATGTTGCCGACCTGGCCGATGGTGGCCTTGCAGTCCATGCGGACCTTGCGGAACTCGCCGGAGCTCAGGCGAACGGTGGCCAGGTCTTCCTTGGCCATCAGCTGGGCTGCGCCGCCGGCTGAACGGACGAGCTGGGCGCCCTTGCCTGGGTACAGCTCGATGTTGTGTATGATGGTGCCGACGGGGATGTTGGCAAGCGGCAGGCAGTTGCCCGGCTTGATGTCCGCGGCGGCAGAGGACTGGATCGTGTCGCCCGCGTTCAGGCCCACAGGAGCCAGAATGTAGCGGAGCTCGCCGTCCTCATACTCGCACAGGGCGATGTAGGCGGAGCGGTTGGGATCGTACTCGATGCGGACGACCTTTGCGGTCATTTCCATCTTGTCGCGCTTGAAGTCGATGATGCGGTATTTCTGACGGTTGCCGCCGCCCTGATGACGGACGGTGATGCGGCCGTAAGAGTTGCGGCCGGCGTTCTTCTTGAGGACTTCGGTCAGGCTCTTTTCCGGCGCGGCATGCTTGTCGACTCCGTCAAAGCCGGAGACGGTCATCTGTCTGCGGCCGGGAGTTGTGGGTCTGTAAGATTTTATTGACATTATTCGATCCTCCCCTTATGCCATGCCTTCGAAAAGCTCAATGTTCTTGGAGTCTGCGCTGAGCTTCACGACTGCTTTTTTCCAGGAGGCCGTCTTACCCGCGGGGTACTGTCCCTGGCGTTTCTCTTTGGGGCGCATGTGGGTGGTGGTGACCTTGATGACGGTCACGCCGAAAATCTCTTCGATGGCATTCTTGATCTCAATCTTGTTGGCGTCCTTTGCCACCTCAAACGCGTACTTCTTGATGTCCACGTCTTCCATGGACTGTTCGGTGATGATGGGGCGTATAACGACGTCGTAAGCTGTTCTTGCCATTATGCGTACACCTCCTCAATCTTTGCAAGTGCCGTCTTGTCGACGACCATCTTTCCGGAGGTCATGATCATGTAGGGGCTGATGATGCCGGCGGTGGTGGTGGTGACGCCGGGGATGTTGCGGGCGGACTTGACTACATTGCCCTCAACGTTCTCGGTGATGACCAGCGCCTTGCCGTTAACACCCAGCTTCTCAAGAAGTCCCTTGAAGGACTTGGTCTTGATCTCGTCCATTTTCAGACCGTCGATGACGATGACGCCGTTGTCCTCAGCCGCTTTCGCAGACAGAGCGGACTTCATTGCCAGCTTTCTGACCTTCTTGTTGAGGGTGTAGCTGTAATCGCGGGGCTTGGGAGCAAACGCTACGCCGCCGTGGGTCCATACCGGGGAGCCGGTATAGCCGGCGCGGGCGCGGCCGGTGCCCTTCTGTTTCCAGGGCTTGCGGGTGGAGTAGCTGACTTCGCCCTTGGTGAGCGCGCTCTGGGTGCCCTGACGGCAGTTGGCCAGATGATTCTTGACGGAATCGTGCAGCACGTTCTGGTTCGGCTCAATGCCGAAGATGGCCTCGGAGAGCTCGATCTCGCCGATCTTGCTGCCATCCATGTTGTATACGTTAGCTTTAGGCATTTACGACACTCTCCTTCCTTATTTATTACGCGCAGAGGCCTTCTGCGGATTGACACGCGCGGAAGCCTTCTGCGGGTTGGCGCTGATTCCGGCAGCCTCGCCCTTCTTGACGGGCTGAGTCTTGACGGTGGTCTTGATGTAGACGATGCCGCCCTTGGGGCCGGGGACTGCGCCGCGGACCACCAGCATGTTCAGCTCGGGGTCAACCTGCACGACGTCCAGATTCTGGACGGTGACCTGATCGACGCCCATATGGCCGGCGCCGATGTGGCCCGGGAATATGCGGCTGGGGTCGGTGCTTGAGCCCATGGAGCCCAGATGACGGTGGACAGGGCCGCCGCCGTGGCTGGTGGGTGTGCGCTGGGCGTTCCAGCGCTTCACAACGCCCTGATATCCGTGGCCCTTGCTGATGCCGGTAACGTCGACCTTATCGCCGGATGCAAACACATCGGCCTTCAGCACGTCGCCAACGTTCAGTTCGTCCGCGTTGTCAAGGTGAAATTCCTTCAGGTTCTTTACCATGCCCACGCCGGCCTTTTTCAGGTGGCCCTGCTCGGGCTTGGACAGTTTCTTCTCGGCAACTTCTTCGAAGCCGAGCTGGACGGACTTGTAGCCTTCCTTTTCCTTGGTCATCTTCTGCACGACCACGCACGGGCCGGCCTCGATGACGGTGACAGGGATGACCTTGCCCGCCTCGTCGAAGATCTGCGTCATGCCGACCTTCTTGCCGATTATGGCTTTCTTCATATATTTTCCTCCTTCGGTTATTGGTTGCCTCGCATAGGTCATGCCCAGAGGCTGGCAACTTAACCCGCCCGCACACGCAAGCTGCGGGAATGGGTCGTTTACAAAATTTGGGTCAGACTGTGCCGCATACGGCGCGGCAATTATATAAGGTATAAGACCGAATTAACGGCAAGCTTATCAGAGCTTGATTTCGATCTCAACGCCGGCAGGCAGTTCCAAGGCCATCAGGGCCTCGACGGTCTTCTGAGTGGGGCTCAGGATGTCGATGAGGCGCTTGTGGGTGCGGCGCTCGAACTGTTCACGGCTGTCCTTATATTTGTGGACTGCGCGCAGGATGGTGACTATCTCGGTCTCGGTGGGCAGAGGGATGGGGCCGGAGACCTTGGCCTCGGTGCGTTTTGCTGTCTCAACGATGGTCTCGGCCGCCTTGTCGATGAGCTGGTGGTCATAGGCCTTGAGACGGATGCGGATCATGTTCTTGCCATTTGCTGTTGCCATGTGGTTTTTCCTCCAAATCGTACGTTTTCCGGCGGTATTGTTCACCGCCTTGTGATGTTGCCGTACGGATGAAGCAAATTCTGTACACTCAACCGTGCGTATCAGACTCTGTCCGAAAAACAAACCGGCTTTTTCAGCCGGTCAGATCCTCCGTCCGGACGATATACGCCGTGCACGGAAAGCTTCAGCCGCCCGATTGTGTACCGTCATAGCGGCGGTACCGGACATACTCCACGGAAGTTACCTCCTTTCGGAGCAATCTCCCGCTTCATCGCATAATACGCCCTTTGCAGGCGCTTTTACAGAATAACAAAACTTCCTCTCAATGTCAAGAGGAAGTTTAGCAGTTATTATAGAATTTTGCAGATAATTTTTGTGCAATCCTCAGATTTTTGTTTTGTGCGCACCTTATCAGCCGGCCTGCGCCGGTGCGGGCGATACGCAGTCCGCGCCGACGTCAGCCGCCGTTTGGCAGCACCGAGAAGTGCATGTAGTCGAATTTCTGGCTGCCGTTATGTACACTGTATCCGTTACCGGCCCAGCCCCAGCCGTAATCCTTGAAAGCCTTGACAACGCTGCCGCCTGCCGGGATAGAGTACGCGCTGGACGAGTCCAGTGAGCCGGCGAACAGCGTTTTCGACGCGCCCAGAGGCCACCAGCCGTATCCGCAGGTCTGCACGACCTTGTTTATGGAGCCGTCTGAGTTGTAATAGGCCCGGCACTCGGCGTTCTGGTAAGCGTTGATGTCTATGGCACAGCCCCAGGAGTGGCGCATGGTGTCCGTATATCTGGCGCCGCCTGCGCTTTCAATGGGGAACTTTTCGGGCGAATTGTATATTTCCGTAAAGATGCCCACCACATCGTCGGCCACGGCCTTGTTTACCGTGATGCTTATTTTAGCGGAATACTTGCCGCCGCTGGAGTTCAGCTTCCACACCGGAACCGTCACTGTCTTCATGTAATTTGCCGCGTCGGAGGATGATGTGAAGTATTTTTTTGATGCGCTGCCCATCAGCACCGTATAGAGCTGTGTGTTCTTAACGGAGCCGTAGCTGTCTATCCAGCCGTTTTTCAGCCACTGAGTGGCCGCCGGCACATATCCAGACGGCTTTGCCGCCGCCGTCTGCACCGTGGTATCCACAAAGCTCGCCAGCTTTCTCTCACCCACCCAGAGTATGCGCTGGATCACCGCCACGGACTGGCTGCGGGTAAGCTCTTGATCGCCGCCGAAGCTGCCGTCCTCGAAGCCGTTGATTATACCCTTGCCGAAGACCTGCACCACAGCGTTCCTGTATCCAGACGGAATTGAGCTGTAATCCGTTATCACATCCTCGGGCTTCACCGTCTTCACGGTGTTTTCCCACTGCACGTTGACAAGGAAGTTGATGATCATAACGGCCATCTCGTAGCGGGTTATGTCAGTGCCCATTGAGGTCCAGCTTGCGGTCATGTCCAGGCCCTCAAAAACCTTGTACTTGTCCAGTATTCTGAAGTACGGCGCCGCCCAGTGCTCGCCGTTTTTTGGCGTGGGGTCATAGGGCTGAGTGTTGCCTGAAAGCTGCATAAATCGCTCGTCCCCGGCGATGGCCAGCATCTTTACGAATTCGCCGCGGGTGAGGACTCCGGCAGGGTCGAATTCCGGCTTGCCGTCGCCGTCGGCATCAGGCTTGCCGCTGATAATTCCCGGCGTGTATGTTATCAGCTTGTCCAGCGACGCTTTGTACCAGGCGTCGGACGGAACGTCCGAAAAAGCTTCGCTGCTGCTAAGCGCCAATGCCGGGATCTGCATCATCAGAACCGCCGCCAGCAGCACAAGGATCGTTTTTCTCAGGACTTTACCAAATCTCATCGTTTCCTAATCTCTCCCACATTTTCGCGCATATTCTCTGTCGCTCATTTTTCGGCGGACACCGCGTCCGCCTTCAGTCTTTCGGCGTCCTTCAGCAGTGCGCCGCCCTGTTCCAGCACGATTTTTCCCGCCGGCGTCAGGCCCATTACGCGGCTGTTCTCCCGCTGGATGAGCCGCACGCCCAGCTCTTCCTCCAGGGCGGATACCGTCCGGGAGGTAGTGGAGTGGCTGATAAAAAGACGCCGCGCCGCCAGAGAAAAGCTGCCGGTCTGGGCCACGGCGATGAATACTCTTATCTGCTCAAGCTCCATGGCAATTCAATAATTAAATGTATAGGGCAAAAGCTGGCTGAGACGGTAGCTGACATATCTGTCACCCGCCTTGGCGCACAGCACCTCCATGTCCGGCGCGAATTCCGCCAGAAACTGGCGGCAGGCGCCGCAGGGCATGCAGTAATTTTCGCCCTCTCCGTAGATGGCGATGCGCCGGAACTTTCTGTGTCCCTCGCTTACCGCCTTGCAGCAGGCGGTGCGCTCAGCGCAGATGGTGCTGCCCAAAGCCGCGTTTTCCACATTGCAGCCGGTAAACACCGTTCCGTCGTCGCATTCCAGCGCCGCGCCCACGGCAAATCGGGAATACGGGGAATAGGAATTCTTGGACGCTTCCTTGGCCCGGCTCATAAGCTCTCTGTCAGTCATTGCGTTACCTCCTTACGAAACCTTTATCTTCCAGTCGGCAAAGTTGTACATAGGATCGTTCTGATTCACCGTCATATCCGTTATCACGCCCTTGTGGGTGATTATCTGGTGTTTTTCAAAGCATATGGGGATTATCAATCCCGTTTCCGCGATGTAGTTGCACAGCTGATCGCAGTAATCCTGCCTGTCCTTGTCGGACGCGGAAAGGTACTGGCTTATATACTTCACAGCCGTCTTGTCATATCCCCTGCTGTAATTGGCCGCGCCGCCGGAATCGAGGATGCAGCTCAGGTCGAAGTCCGGGCTGAGTCTGACCTCGCAGTAGCACATGTCGAAGCTGCCGGCGGTGAGTGCCGCCTTATAGTCCTCCCAGCCCAGTTTTTTCACATTTACAGTGATACCTATGTCGGCCATTTCCGAGGCGAATTTCTCCGCAAGACTCACCTTCGCTGAGGACTCGGTACAGACGAGGAAGCTGAGGTTCAGCTCCACGTTGTTCTCGCCCATCTTGTACTCGGCACTGCCGTCTGAATCGTAGTCGTCCACGCCGATCTTTGCCAGCGTCTTGCGGCAGGCATCCATATCATAGCCCAGCCGCTGGTCGAAATATTTGTTGTACAGCGGGCTTGCCGGATTTATGGGCTCGCAGGCCGGCAGAGCGTTGCCCTGCATCAGCGTCTCGGCCATGTATTTTCTGTCGAAGGCCCGGCTGAAGGCATACTGCAGTCTGCCGTCCTTGAAATAGCTCTTTTCCATGTTGAAGGCTATAAAATGCAGGTTTGTCGTGTTGAAGGAGCGCACCTCGTTGGCGCTGCCGAAGCCCAGGTCTGCGGAGGTGCTGGGGTCGTTGATGACAAGATCGCAGGTGGAGTCTTCGAACTTCGTGATAAAGTCCTCCATCGCGCCGTAGGTCTGGAGATACACCGCGCTCACCGGCAGGGCCTTGGCTCCGGCATAGTGGGTATTTGCGGTAAGCGATTTGTGGTCCTCCGCCCAGGTATAGGCACCGGAGCCCACGGGATAGGTGTTCTGCATGGTGTTATATTCAATTACCGGCAATGTGAGCAGCATGGGGAACTGAGTGTTTTCCTTGTTCAGCGTTACGCTGAAGGTGTCGTCATCATCGGCAGAGATGGCCGCTATCCAGCCGTTGAAGCGGTTTTCGTATCTGGCGTTATTTATGGCGCAGCGCAGAGAATATGCCACATCCCTGGCCGTGACCTTGCTGCCGTCGCTGAATACGTGGGTCGTATCGGTGTCGAAGGTCCAGTGGATTCCGTCATCGCTGGCCCACTTGATTATCATCCCGGCCTGCAGATTAAAACTGTTGTCGACTGTGACCATGTTTTCGTAAATCAGGCTGCACACCAGCTGATTATCGGAGTTGGTGGTCTTCATGGGATTGAGGGAGTAGCCGGATTCGTAAAACAGGGAAAACTTTCCGTCGCCCGCGGCGGCCGCGGTGCTGCCGGTGTCGGAGGCCGTGTTATCCGACGTGCCGGTGCCGGTGCCCGTGACCACCTGTCTGCCGCAGGCGCAAAGCGCCGCCAGCATAGCGCACACACACATGCAGGCGATAAGTTTTTTTGCCGTATCAGACATATGAATCCTCGTTTTTCAGTCAAGTATTATCACGGCGCACTGGCTTCCCCGGACGCCGCCGGTGACGCGGTGGGACCAGTATTTGTCCGGAGCGCACATTGTGCACTCTCCGGATACGTCGATGTTTTTGTCCGAAAGCCCCAGCTGCGCAAGTCGGCGGGAGTTGGCAGAACGGAGATCCACCAGCGTCTTGCCTTCTGCGACAGACCTGAACAGTCCGGCCGTGTCGCCGGAGAGGTACTTAATAACGGCTTCCGACACCTCCGGCCCCACTTCAAAATGGTCAAAGCCTATGGACGGACCTATGGCGGCGCGGATATTTTCAGGCCTTGCGCCCAGCACGCGCATCTTTTCCACGGCTGCGCCCAGAATGTCCCCCACCGAGCTGCGCCAGCCGCAGTGAACGGCGGCGATGACGCCGCTTTCCGGATCGCACATCAGCACGGGCACGCAGTCCGCCACGAATACCAGCAGCGGGAGACCTGGAATGTTGGTCACAAGACCGTCGGCCTCATACGGCACCTGGGTGTTCACTTTGTGGCGGTCGGCGTCAGACGCAAGGCGTACCTCTGTCTTGTGCACCTGCCTGGAGATCACGAAATCGTCCGGTCCAACGCCGAAAATTTCACCCAGGCGGCGGTAGTTTTCCCGTACGTTTTCCGGCGAGTCGCCCCGGTGCTCGCCAAGATTCAGCGATGCAAGAGCCCCGGTGCTCACGCCGCCGGAGCGGGTGGTGAAAGCATGGCGCGCGGGAATATGGTCTGAAGTCATGTATACAAGATCATTTTTGCGGTTTTCAATAAACATGTTGATAAATCAAAGGGGAATCCTTTCTTTCCGCGGAAAGAAAAGCGCTCCCCTTTGGAACCTCTCCAAGAAAGGGTATCTGGCACTCTGTTATCGGGACTTTAGCCATTCATTACCGCCCAGAGCACAAATCTCTGCGGTGCTCTCTGCCATCCGTCCGCTGGGTGGGCTCCGCTGCACGCTTTGCCCGCCCGCCGAAAAGGATGCTGACCCGGTGTCGAACGGCAGTCCCCTGAACGCGGGATCTTTCGTGCCAGACGATGTCGCGGAGGCAAAGCCGTATCGTGCATACGGCGAGCCGACAAGACGAAGTATGGCGCGAAAAAGACAAGTTCAGTTATTCGTTCTTGCCGCAGCACTCCTTATACTTCAGCGGCCGGGAACCATCGGCCTTCCATTTGCCGCAGGGGCAGGGATCGTTGCGGCCGGGCTTGGGAACCTTTTTAACGGGCTGTTTTTTGACGGTGTCGTCGCCGCCGGCGGAGGCTGTGGCGTTTTTGCTGACGCTCTTGCGCTGTACGCCCTCCTCCTTGCGGATGCGGACGGTGAACAGACGGCGGACGGTCTCGGCTCTGATGCCTGACACCATCTCTTCAAACATATCGTAACCGTCGCGCTTATATGCGTCCACGGGCTTTTCATTGGCATAGGCGCGAAGATTCACGTCCTGTTTCAGATCGTCCATGGCGTCGATGTGATCCATCCAGTATTCGTCCACCACGCGCAGCATGACCACACGCTCCAGCTCGCGCATTATGGAGTTGCCGTTGGGATCGTCGCCGAAGGCCTTTTCACGGGCATCGTACACCTGTTCGGCAACAGGCAGCACGGCGGCGGCTATCTTGTCGGCGTCGGCCTTGCCGCCGAAAGCCTCTATCTTCAGAAGCCCTCTGGGCATAAACAGCTTTTCAAAGGGAGACAGCGCCTCGTCCAGCTGCTCCTGAGTCTCGGCATGGCCTTCCTCAAGTCCCGCGTGGATGGTGGTGTTGATATACTCCTCCAGCATGCCGCGCACGGTTTCGCGCATGTCCTCGCCCTCAAGCACCTGACGGCGCTCGTCGTATATGAGGTTTCTCTGCTGGTTCATAACGTCGTCGAATTCCAGAACGTTCTTACGGGTCTGGAAGTTGCGGCTCTCGACGGTTTTCTGGGCCTGCTCGATGGCGTTGGAGAGCATCTTGTTGTCAAGGGGCGTATCCTCGTCCACACCCAGAGTTTCCATCATGTTCATTACCCGCTCGGAGCCGAACAGGCGCATGATGTCGTCGGTCATGGAGATGAAGAAGCGGCTCTCGCCGGGGTCGCCCTGCCGGCCGGAACGGCCGCGCAGCTGGTTGTCGATACGGCGGGATTCGTGGCGCTCGGTGCCCAGTATGAACAGGCCGCCCGCCTTTTTGACTTCCTCAGCCTCGGCGGCGGTGAGCTTTTTATATTCGGCCTGCTTGTCGGCGTACATCTGACGGGCCGCCAACACTTCCTCGTCGTCGGTGTCGGCATAGCCTGTGGCCTCGGCAATGGTCTCCTCTGTATAGCCCGCCTTCTTCAGGTCGTTTCTGGCCATATAGTCCGGGTTGCCGCCCAGCATGATATCGGTGCCGCGGCCTGCCATGTTTGTGGCTATGGTCACGGTGCCCAGCTTGCCGGCCTGAGCCACGATCTCGGCTTCCTTCTCATGCTGCTTGGCGTTCAGCACGTTGTGCTTGACGCCGCGCTTTTTCAGCATGGCGGACAGCAGCTCGCTCTTTTCGATGGATATGGTGCCCACCAGTACGGGCTGGCCCTTTTCGTGGCATTTAATTATCTGTTCGATTATGGCCTTGTATTTGCCCTGCTCGTTTTTATACACCACATCCGGATTATCCAGGCGGATAACGGGCATATTGGTGGGGATCTCGATAATATCCAGCTGATATATGGTCTCGAATTCCTCTTCCTCGGTGAGGGCGGTGCCGGTCATGCCGGAGAGCTTGTCGAACAGGCGGAAATAATTCTGGAAGGTGATGGTGGCCAGGGTCTTGTTTTCCTTCTGGACATCCACATGCTCCTTGGCCTCAATGGCCTGATGCAGTCCTTCGGAATAGCGGCGGCCCAGCATGATGCGGCCGGTGAATTCGTCGACGATGAGCACCTCGCCGTCCTTCACCACGTAGTCGATATCCCGCTTCATGATGCCGTGGGCGCGCAGGGCCTGATTGATGTGGTGGCTGAGGGTGGCGTTTTCAATATCGGCCAGGTTCTCGATACCGAAGAATTTTTCGGCCTTGGCGACTCCTCTGGCGGTAAGGGTGGCGGAGCGCAGCTTCTCGTCCACCACATAGTCGGCGTCCAGGTCCACGTCCTCCTCCTGCTTCTCGTCGGTGGTGGCGTAGACTATTTTCTTCAGACCCGAAACAAAGTCGTCAGCCTGGCGGTAAAGGTCCGTGGATTCGGTGCCCTGACCGGAAATGATAAGCGGGGTCCTGGCTTCATCGATAAGTATGGAGTCCACCTCGTCCACGATGGCAAAGCAGTGGCCGCGCTGGACCATCTGTTCCTTGTAAATGGCCATGTTGTCCCGGAGGTAGTCGAAGCCCATCTCGTTGTTGGTGCCGTAGGTGATGTCGCAGGCGTATGCCTCGCGGCGCTCCTCCGGAGTCTTGTCGTGGATAATAAGGCCCACGGACACGCCCAGGAAGCGGTGCACCTTGCCCATCCATTCGGAGTCGCGCTTGGCCAGATAGTCGTTGACAGTGACTATATGCACGCCCTTGCCGGTCAGCGCGTTCAGGTATGCCGGCAGCACGGCCACCAGGGTCTTGCCTTCGCCGGTCTTCATCTCGGCGATTCGGCCCTGATGCAGGACGATGCCGCCGATCAGCTGTACGCGGAAGGGCTTCATGCCCAGTACGCGCCAAGACGCCTCTCTCGCCGTGGCAAAGGCCTCCGGCAGAATGTCGTCAAGGGTCTCTCCGTCCGCAAGCCTCTGCTTGAATTCAGGCGTTTTTGCCTTCAGCTGCTCGTCGGTGAGGGCGGCGTACTCCGGCCCCAGTGCCTCGATCTTATCCACAATGGGATTGATGCGCTTGAGCTCCTTGTCGGAATGGTTGCCGAAGATCTTGTTCAGAAAACTCATACTGTATAGCTCTCTTTCCGCTAAATTTATTAAATCCGGACGCCCGTCCGGGCGCACGTATCCATTTAACATTATTGAATAAATATTGTAACACACTTTTGTGAACAAAAAAAGGGTTAATTATGTTAATATTCTAATTGAACGCAGGTTGTCTCTGGTGTAGAATGATTATCTGTTAATACGGCACCTGTGAAAGGGCGTTAAATATGGAGCATGCTGACATACACAGAAGGCATACGATCATCTGGGCGCTTACCCGCCCCGCCGCCGACGCCATACTGGCGGCAAAATTCAATTTTCGGGGCGAAAAGTCAGGCCTGAAGGGTCCGCTGCTGATACTGTCAAACCACTGCAGCGACTGGGATCCCGGCTTCATCGTCAGTTCCTTTCGGGAGCAGGTGTATTTTGTCACCAGCGAGCATCTGCTGCGTCTGGGTCCCATCTCCAAGCTGCTGGTCTGGGCACAGGATCCCATCGCCCGGCAGAAGGGCGGCTCCGCCGCCGCTGCCGTGCGGGAAATACTGCGCCGCCTTAAATCAGGATACAGCGTGTGCTTTTTCCCAGAGGGCAACCGCACCTGGGACGGCGTGACCCGCCCCTTCCCGCCTGCCACCGGGAAGCTGGCAAAAATATGCGGCGCCACCCTGGTCACTTACAAAACCGAGGGCGCCTATCTTTCAAATCCCCGCTGGGCCGGGCCTTCCCTGCGCAGGGGCCGCGTGCGCGGCGCCGTCGCCGGCGTTTACCCGCCGGAAAAGCTGCGGTCAATGACGGAGGGGGAAATAAACGACGCCATCGCCCTGGATCTTTACGAAGACGCCTTTGCCCGCGCGAGGACGGAAATGACGCCATTTGCGGGGGAGCGCATCGCTGAGGGATTGGAAACGCTGCTGTTCACCTGTCCCAAATGCGGCGCCATGCACAGAATGGTCAGCGCGGACGATCTTTTTTACTGCAGCGCCTGCGGCTACCGGGTACGCTATCAGCCCACCGGATTTTTTACCGGCCGGGATATGATCTTCGACAACGTGCGGGACTGGAATTACTGGCAGGACGGCAAAATAGAAGAGCTGTGCCGCGAAGCCGGAAAGGAACCCATATTTCAGGACGACGGAGTTGAGCTTTTTTCCGTCACCACCAGCCGGGGCGCCCGGAGTCTGGGCCGGGGAAGCATCACTCTTTACAGAGACCGGCTGGAAATGCCCGGGGGCGTCGTAATACCGCTGTGCGAGCTTACCGGCATGTCCATACGCGGTGCCTCCGACATGTTCATCGGCGTATCAGGTGACAGCTATCAGGTGTGCGCCGACGGCGTCTGCTGCACGGCAAAATACCTTACGGCCTGCTCGTATCTGGGCTGCCCGGTGAGTTTCGGGGTGTAATAATAGATTTTATATATAACAGGGGAGAAGATTATGAACAGAGTGGGTTTCGACAACGACAAATACGTGAAGCTGCAGTCCCAGAACATCCGCGACCGCATCAACAAGTTCGGCGGCAAGCTGTATCTGGAATTCGGCGGCAAGCTGTTCGACGACTATCATGCGTCCCGCGTGCTGCCTGGCTTTCAGCCTGACAGCAAGGTAAAAATGCTGCTGGAAATGAAGGATGTGGCGGAGATCGTCATCGCCATTTCGGCGGACGACATAGAGCGCTCCAAGCGCCGGGGCGACCTGGGCATAACCTACGACGACGACACCCTGCGCCTGATAGACGCCTTTCGTGGCATCGGTCTTTACGTTGGCAGCGTGGTCATCACCCACTACCGCGGCCAGAACGTGGCGGACGCCTTCCAAAAGCGGCTGGAATCCCTGGGCATAAAGGTCTACCGCCACTATATTATCCCCGACTACCCCTCCGACATAGCGCTGATAGTCTCCGACGAAGGTTTTGGCAAGAACGATTACATCGAGACCCAGCGCAGTCTGGTGGTGGTCACAGCCCCGGGCCCCGGCAGCGGCAAGATGGCCACCTGCCTTAGTCAGCTTTACCACGAGCACAAGCGCGGCGTCACCGCGGGCTACGCCAAGTTCGAGACCTTCCCCATCTGGAACCTGCCCCTGAAGCACCCAATAAATCTGGCCTACGAAGCGGCCACCGCCGACCTGGACGACGTGAACATGATAGATCCTTTCCACCTGGAAGCCTACGGCGTAACTACCGTGAATTACAACCGCGACGTGGAAATATTCCCGGTCCTTGAGGCCATGTTCCGCCAGATTTACGGCGAAAGTCCGTACAAAAGCCCCACCGACATGGGCGTAAACATGGCCGGCTACTGCATCACCGACGACGAGGCCTGCCGGGACGCGTCAAAGCAGGAGATCATCCGCCGCTGGTACGCCGCAGCCTGCTCCGCCCGTCAGGGTCTCTCCTCCCAGGCCGAGGTACGAAAGATCGAGCTTATAATGAATTCGCTGGAGATAAGCGCCAAGGATCGTCCCGTGGTGGGCGCGGCACTGGACAGAGCTGAGGCCACCGGCGGCCCCGCCATGGCGCTGGAGCTGCCCGACGGGCAGATCGTCACCGGCAAGACCACAGACCTGCTGGGTGCTGCCTCCGCCTGCCTTCTCAACGCCATGAAGGCCCTGGCCGGCATAGACAAGAAGCTGCCCCTGATGGCCCCGGGCGTGATAGAGCCCATACAGAAGATGAAGGTAAAGCACCTGGGCAACCACAATCCCAGGCTGCATCTGGACGAGATACTTATCGCCCTGTCCATATGCGCTGTGACGAACCCCATGGCGGACCTGGCCATTAAACAGCTGGACAAGCTTCGCGGCTGCGAGGCCCACTCCTCCGTCATCCTCTCCTCCGCCGACGCCAACGTCTTCAAAAAGCTGGGGGTCAACGTGACCTTCGAGCCCAAATACCAGGTTAAAAAGCTGTACCACCCCTGAAGATCATTCAAATTCGCGCGCCGCTTTCCAATAAAAAGCGGCGCGCTTTGCTTTTCCAAAAATACTTGTTGCAATATATCTCTACGTAGAGTATATTATGTCTAGGTAGAGATAAATTGAGGTGACTTAAATGGCAAAAAACGAGCTGAAAATAATGATAGGCCTGCACCGGGCGGCGAATTATATCGACCGAAAATCCCTGCGGCTTTTTGACGCCTACGGGCTGACAATGGGTCAGTTTGCGGTACTGGAGGCGCTGTACCACAAGGGCGACCTCACCGTTGGACAGGTACAGGAAAAGATACTCAGCACCAGCGGCACCATACCGCTTATCGTGAACAATCTGGAAAAGCGCGCGCTGCTGGAAAGACGGCAGGACGAAAACGACAGACGCAGGTGCATTCTGCATCTGACGGAGGAAGGCCGGACGCTTATCGCCCGGGTATACCCGCAGAACGAAAAAATAATCATAGAGCAGATGTCGTGCTGGACTGCCGACGAGCAGGAGACCCTGGCGCGTCTGCTGAAGAAGTTTGGAGATGACAAAAATGACAAGAACAGTTGAAAAGAAAGTCAAGGGCTTCCGTACGCGGGACGGCGCGGGAGTAAGTCTTGTTCGGGTGCTGGGAAACGGCACTGTAAAGGACTTTGACCCCATACTGATGCTGGATTCCTTCGACAGTCTCAATCCCGCGGATTACACCGCCGGATTTCCCATGCACCCCCACCGGGGCATCGAAACCATAAGCTACGTCGTCGCGGGAAAGATGGCCCACCGGGACAGTCTGGGCAGCGAAGACGCCATATCCGACGGTGAGGTGCAGTGGATGACCGCCGGCAGCGGAATCATGCACGAGGAAATGATCCCCGCCGCGCCCAGACTTCTGGGCGTGCAGCTGTGGCTGAATCTGCCCGCCGCTGACAAGATGATGCCCCCGGCCTACCACAGCATACGCCGGGAGAGTATCCCCCAGGTGGAGCTGGAAGGCGGGTCTCTGAGGGTTCTCGCCGGCGAGTACCGTGACACAGCGGGCTTCCAGGGCAGGCATCTGCCGCTGGACTATTACGATGTGTATGTAAAGCCCGGCGCGGCGGTAACCGTGGAAACCAAACCCGGCCGCACGGTCATGGCTTTTACCCTGCTGGGCGATGCCGTGATATCCGGGGAAGCCGTATCAGAAAAGACGGCGGTGAAGCTGTCTGACGGCGAGAGCGTGGAGATAAAAAGCGCCGGCGGAGAGCTGCATGTGCTCATCATGAGCTCCCGCGCCCTGAACGAGCCGGTGGCCTGGGGCGGACCTATCGTGATGAACACCCAGCTGGATCTGAGCCGGGCCTTCAGCGAGCTTAGAAACGGCACTTTTCTCCGGGACGACATGAGCTACGACAAATAAATATTGTCCGAAACGCGCCGGTACACCGGCGCGTTTTTTGCGTTCAGTGGTATAATAATCATATAACATTTTGGGAGGGATAGATATGTCTGTTATAGGCGCATTTGCGGTCCCCCACCCGCCCATCATAATGCCCGAGGTAGGCCGGGGCGAGGAGCGCAAAATTCAGAAAACCGCAGACGCATACCGCGAGGCCATGCGCCGCGCCGCGGCGCTGAAGCCGGACACGGTGGTGCTTACAAGCCCGCACGCGGAAATGTATCTGGACTACTTCCATATCGCTCCGGGGGCACGGGCCTCCGGCAGTCTGGGACGCTTTGGGGTGCCCGGGGCAGCAGTGAAGACAAATTACGACGAAGAGTTTGTTGCTGCGCTGCAAAGCGCCGCGGAGGACGCCGGTATTCCCGCCGGCACGCTGGGCGAACGGGACGCGGAGCTGGATCACGCTTCCGTCATACCGCTGCGCTTTCTGGACGAGTTTTACACCGACTACAAGCTGGTGCGAATAGGACTCTCCGGACTTTCCCCGGCAAAGCATTACGGTCTGGGCAGACTCATTTCCCAGGTCTCGGACAAGCTTGGCCGCCGGACGGTGTTTATCGCCAGCGGAGACCTGTCCCACAAGCTGACTCCCGACGGCCCCTACGGTTTTGCTCCCCAGGGTCCGGAATTCGACAAGGTCTGCACGGCGGCGCTGGGCAGCGGCGATTTTCTGTCCCTGCTGCGCATACCGGCAGAACTTGCCGACGGCGCGGCGGAGTGCGGGCTGCGCTCCTTCTGGATAATGGCGGGGGCGCTGGACGGATTGGGCGTAAAAAGCGAGCTGCTGTCATACGAGGGGCCCTTCGGCGTGGGCTACGGCGTGGCCGCGTTTGAGGTGACCGGCCCGGATGAGAGCCGCCGCTTCCTGCCCATGCTGGAGGACGCTGTAAGCGGCGAGCTTGCCGCGCGCAAATCCGCCGAGGACCCGTGGGTAAGGCTGGCAAGGATGAGTCTGGAGACCTATGTTAAAACCGGAAAATACGCCGCCGTGCCTGACGGTCTGCCTGACGAGCTGTATTCCGCCAGGGCCGGGGCCTTTGTATCCCTTAAAAAGGACGGCCGCCTGCGCGGCTGCATAGGCACCATCGGCCCCACGGAGCCGAATCTTGCCCGCGAGATAGTGAACAACGCCGTCTCCGCAGGCACCAGGGATCCGCGATTTCCCTCGGTGCGTGCCGACGAGCTTTCCAGACTGGTATACAGCGTGGACGTGCTGGGCCCCACGGAAAAAATCAGTTCCCCGGAGGAACTGGACGTAAAGCGCTACGGCGTCATAGTTTCCTGCGGCGGCAGGCGCGGTCTGCTGCTGCCCAATCTGGATGGCGTGGACACCGTAGCCGAGCAGATATCCATTGCCAGGCAAAAGGGCGGCATATCCGAACACGAGAGCGTCACGCTGGAACGCTTCGAGGTGGTGAGGCACCATTGAAAGCGCAGTGCACCCTGTGCCCTCACCGCTGCTCCATAGAGGAGGGTCAGACCGGCCTTTGCCGCGCGCGTAAAAACGAGGGCGGCGCCATCGTCTGCGAAAACTACGGGAAGCTCACTTCGCTGGCGCTGGACCCCATCGAAAAGAAGCCTCTGCGCCGGTTCTACCCTGGCAGCTTCATTCTGTCTGCCGGCTCCTACGGCTGCAACCTCCGCTGCCCCTTCTGCCAGAACAGCGAAATATCCATGGCGGACGCCTCTTTTCCCACCCAGAGCGCTGCGCCTGAGGAGCTGGTAAAAAGCGCCTTATCGCTGCGCAGCCGTGGCAATATTGGACTGGCCTTCACCTACAATGAGCCGCTCATCGGTTATGAATTTGTCCGGGACTGCGCCCGCCTTGCCCGCAGTGAGGAGCTGAAAACCGTTCTTGTCACCAACGGCTGCTTTCTGCGCGAGCCGCTGGAGGCTCTGCTGCCGGACATCGACGCCATGAATATCGACCTGAAGGGCTTCACGCCGGAATACTACCGCTGGCTGGGCGGTGATCTGGACACGGTAAAGGCCGCCATAGAGCTGTGTGCCTCCCGGTGCCACGTGGAGGTCACCACTCTCGTCGTTCCAGGCAGAAACGATTCCGAGGCCGACATGGATGCGGAAGCCGCGTGGCTCTCATCCCTGGGCGGCGACATCCCGCTGCATATTAGCCGCTTCTTCCCCCGCTACCGGCTCGCCGACGCTGCTCCCACGCCGGTAGATACCGTGTACCGCCTGCGGGACATCGCGGCGGAGCATTTGAAATACGTCTACACCGGAAACTGCTGAAAACGCGGCAAAATCCCGGCGGGCTTGCGCCCGCCGGGATTTTTAATGCGTCCGTATTATCTTACGCAGTAAGAGAGGTGCCGTCGGCCAGATATATGGTGTGGCCGTTGAAGTTGATGGTGCCGTTGTTGGTCAGACTGGTAACGTAGCAGTCGCCGGTGAGGTTCCAGGTGCTGCCGCTGGAGACCGTGACGTTCACCGTGCCGCCCTGGCCGGTGGTGTTGACGGCGCCGGTGTAAACGGAGCCGTTGGTGAGCTTGAAGGTCAGGCTGGAAATGCTGTCGCAGGTGATGGCGCCGGTGAGCGTCTGGGCGTCCGCCGTGAAGACCACGGTGCCGCCGTTCTTGCCGCTGGTGCCCCATCCCCTGCTGGAGTTGTTGCCTGCCACTGTGAGCAGGGTGCCGTTTGCCAGGGTCATATCCACACCGCTGAGATAAATGGTGCAGCTGGTGTTGGTGACATAGAACATGTCGCCCGCCTTGGCCGTGATCGATCCGCCTGTGGCGGAGAAGGCCGCCGTACCCACGTCGGCGTCGCCGGACATGGACTGGTATATCATTATGTTGTGGATATTTTCTGTGGAGTCGTTGTAGGTGCCGGTCATATCTCCGGTAACAGTGCAGTTTGTGAGGGCCACTGAGTTTTTGCCCTCAACCACTATTGCCTCGGAATTTGTGGCATTCAGGGTCGCGTTCTTGACGCTTATCGCCGCCGTGGAATACACCGCGGGCGAGCCGCTGCCGCTGGTGGAATATGTGCCGCCCGTGACGTTCACGGTGCCGCCGCCCCTGTCGGAGCGTATGGCGGCCGAGGAGCTGCCCGCGGTGCTGACGGTAAGGTTGGAAGCATTGGTGGTGCCGCCGCCAGCCGTCTGGATGCCGCCGGAATTGTCCTTGGTGGTGGTGATGACGGAGTCAGATATATTCACCGTAGTGCCGGTGCCGTAGCTGAACACGGCGTTGCCGCCGGAGGCATTGGTGGTTATTTTCGCGCCGGTAATCGTCGCCGCCGCGCCGTTTGTCGCCAGGATGCCCGCGTTGTCGCCGTAGAAGTTGGAGTTGTCCTGGCTGGTGGTGTCGCCGGTCTTGGTGACCGTGGCGCCGGAGAGTGTAACCGCCGCGCCGTCTATGCGCAGGGCGTTCTCATCCGCGGTGCTGGAAGTGTAGCTCTGGCCCGATGCAGTGGAAGCGGTGCTTATGGTTTTGGCCGCGGTTCCGTTGGAACCTGTGGACGATGTGCCGGTGCCGCCGGAGGGCTGTCCGGGCTGGGCGCTGTCGCCGCCCAAAACGCGATAGAACAGAGCTGCTGTTTCCGCATTGGTAAGGCTGCTTCCGGGGTTGAGGGTCTTGGTGTTGGTGCCCTGGACTATGCCCATTTTAATGAGCGTCTCCATGGCGGTCTGGGCCCAGGACGACACGCTGCCGCCGTCGGTGTAGGCCGAAAGCTCCGTGCCCGCGGCGGTCTGGGAGGTCAGCTTAAGGGCCGATATCGCCCTGTAGATGAAAGTCATGGCCATCTCACGGGTAAGGTAGGCGTTGGGGGAGAAATTCCCGTTTCCTGTGCCGGTGGTTATGCCGTTTTCCTCGGCCCAGCACACCGCTTTATAATACTCTGCGGACGACGTCACGTCCGCGTAACTGCTCGTGCCGGTCACATCCGGTGAACCGGCTGCCTTATACAGGGCTTCGATAAACGCCGCGCGGGTGATCTTTGCGTTGGGCGAGAACGTACTGCCGGAGCCGGTCATAACGCCCTTCATACTCACGTAATTAACATACTGGGCATACCATGCCGAGGAAGACACATCGGTATAGGCAGTACCTCCGGGCATGCCTGTGGGCGGAGTGCCCGACGGCGCGGTGCCGGTGTCCCCGGCGGGCTTTGCCGGCGGGGTTCCCGCCGCAGATGCGGTCGTGGTTGCGGTCGCTGCCGTGGTTGCGGCAGCCGCGAATGCCGATGCCGACACTGTTGACGCGATCACAGTGACCGACAATATGGCTGCGATGATTTTTTTATCAATTTTCATCGTGAATACCTCCTGTATTTTTTGCTGCGGCCTTTTTGCGCAAACTTTTTGCCGCAAGGTCTTCTTCTGTACGAGGCCATACTATGTCCTCAGGCTTAAATGTAGTTAAAATGTGCGGAGTATTTTTAAATTTGATGGAAATTTTCACCTCCGCAAACCCGGCGGGCCGCTTTCTCTCAGCCTAAAAATGCTCGTATAGCCCTTGACACTGCCTGTTTTCCGTGTTATTATCTTACAGCTGAATAAATGCAGGGAACGGACTTTGCGGGCGTGGTTCAATGGTAGAACACTAGCCTTCCAAGCTGGATACGAGGGTTCGATTCCCTTCGCCCGCTCCAACGTTGCTGCCTGCCCTGCCGCCTCCGGCGCTCCCGGTTTGGCCGCGTCCTACGGCACACGGGCAGCCGCTCCTTATCCGCAGCGAGAGGGCCGGACATCCTGCTGATGCAGCACATATGCGCCAATAGCTCAGCTGGATAGAGCAACTGCCTTCTAAGCAGTAGGCCGGGGGTTCGAGTCCCTCTTGGCGTACCATAAAAGGCAAACCGTGAGCGGTGCTGTCTTACCTTCCCATTTTATTTCGCGTATCGGCCCCGACGTCAATCGGTTCGATATGGTGGGTGTAGCTCAGTTGGCAGAGCGCCGGATTGTGGTTCCGGATGCCGTGGGTTCAAGTCCCATCTCCCACCCCATGTAAAAAAACGGGATCGGGAAATATCCCGCTCCCGTTTTTTTCTTCCCCCATGCAGGGGTGTAGCCAAGCGGTAAGGCACCGGCCTTTGACGCCGTTATTTCGCTGGTTCGAATCCAGTCACCCCCGCCAGCACATTAATCCCCTGTCCGCAATTCAATATCCGCCCCAGTAGCTCAGTAGGCAGAGCACCTGCCTTTTAAGCAGGGTGTCGGGGGTTCGAATCCCCCCTGGAGCACCAAAAAGAAAGTCCATCCTTACGGATGGGCTTTCTTTTTGATATTCTCCCGTAAGGCGGGGATTCGAAAAGGCGGCTCTTGGCAGCATGCCGGCGGCATGCTGCAACCGCCGTGGACCCGAGCCGAAGCGAGGGCGAATCCCCCCTGAAATTCCACGCCGGAGCGCAGGAAAGTCCATCCTTACGGATGGGCTTTCTTTTTAATATTAACTTTTACACTGCTGTTGTCCGCTGGTGGGCTTTTTGCGCCTTCTCCTCGTACAGCATCCTGTCGGCTCTGGCCAGCTCCAGCTCAGGATTTTGCTCGGTTCCGTCGCAGACGGCGAACCCGATGCTGGCCATGAGCTTATAAGAATCGTCCGCAGCCTGGCATTTTATGTGGGTATTCCGCAGGCTTTGCCGAATATCCTCCGCCACAGTCTCCGGCGACTTTCCGCAGGCATCCATGACCATACAAAATTCGTCGCCGCCGTAGCGGGCAATAAATGCAGAGTACCTAATAGCCACATCCTTCATCGCGTCGGAAAAGGCCTTCAGCGCGCTGTCGCCCTCAAGGTGGCCGTAGGCGTCGTTGATGGATTTGAAATTGTCGATATCCATTATAAAAAGCAGCATCGGACGCTGGACAGTGGCCTTAGGAAGCGTCTCCTCCAAATATATATTGAGGCGGCGGCGATTGTTGAGTCCTGTCAGCGCGTCATTGTATATCTGCATGTTCTGTATCATCAGAAACAGTATCAGGATCACCATAAAGATGTTCAGCGCCAGAATGGGAACATGCGGCAGATAATCCTCCAGCTGTCCCGAAATCAGCGGCGCGATCATATATAAGGTATACGTCCAGTATTCGGCGCGATCCTGCCGGGAATGGGTCGTTACGGCGCGATAGGCGGAATAAACAGTGGGTATCAGAAGGTAAAAATAGTTTACTATCGTCTGCAGATTAAACCAGGCTGCCATCTGGTAGCTGCCCTGTGCGTCTATGTAAAATATCCAGCCTGTAAAAATCGATGTAAAATCCAGAATGCAAATTGCCGCAAGCGGGATCAGCAGCAGCCTGTCAATGGTCTTTCTGGCTGCAGGTGCGAAGTGCAGACGATCCTCGATAAACTTGAACCAAAAATAACATCCGCAGGAAATCGCAATTAAAGTAATGGCATTTATGAAGCCCAGCTGAAGGTGCGCGGGGTGTATGACCTTGTCCTCAGCAACAGCCCACAGGACATCAAAAACCAGCATGACCAGGTATGAATATATCATATTTCTCAGCTGCCGAACCTCATGCTCGGAGCCGATGTTCCTGTTCATGCGCATCCAGATGATGGCCGCAAATATGATACAGAATATTTCAGTTACCGCATACGGAAAATATGGATGCGTCATTTGTGTGCCCTCCGACACTGCATTTATATCACGCTTGCCGCATTACTGCCGAGCCGGCAAATTTCATTGGGAAAACGGCGGGCAAATCGTCCACCGTTGATTGTTAATGCAGGTACCGGCCAGATCAGGCCGTGCCGAGGCGCTCGCTCTCTCCCTTGTCTGCCAGCCTGTCTTTTCCGGTGCCGTTGGGATGGCGGGAAATAGTGAACAGCCCCACCATCAGGAACGCATAGTACGAAAACAGGCGCCATATAAGCATGGCCCAGAAAATGTTGCCCTGGCCCAATACAGAGAAAAGCGCATAGAACGAGCCCTCCGCAGCGCCGGAATTGCCGGGCGTGGGTATAAAGGAGATGCAGAGATATATGAACACGCAGGAGCGGAAAACGCTGATATAGGAAAGCGAGTTGCCGAAGGCCCTCAGGACGAAGTAGGGCATGGAATCCATGGCAAGCTCAAAGGCCAGCGACAGCAGAAAGACCTTTAGAAACAGGTATTTGTCGTTGAAGATCGACTTCAGGCTGATGATATAGGAATGCAGCGCCCTGATGATCGAGTTCTCCCGGCCAGCCGGATCCTTCACCAGCTTAAGCTTTGCCAGCGCGTACACTATCCAGTGTATGACCGCCTCCGTCACCTTGGGCGCCAGGCCGAAAAATATTATGGCCAGCGGCACGAGAGTGACACAGAACAGGCCGAATATGGCGGGTATGAGCAGGGTGTTGCTGGTGACCGAGCCGCCGAAGACAAGCACGACCAGCGCGATGAGTATAAAGGCTGCATGGCGGGTGAGGAAGCCGGCTATGGGTATGGCTGTGGCCGTGCCGGTCTCAATCCCTCTGTGGACCAGATATATGGCCTGGAAGGGCTGTCCGCCTGCGGAAAGCGGCGTGATAAAGTCGTAATACTTGCCGGTGATTGCCACCATAAAGCCCTCGCGCAGACTCCAGACTCCGGTGGCATGCCGGATTATGATGACATACTTCATGGTTTCAGACGCTATGCATATCAAAAAGCAGCCCAGCACCAGGAACAGATACCACATGTTGATATTCAGCATGTTTTCCTTTGACACTGTCTTGCCCGTGCCGAACTCAATGTATGCCGTCACACCGATGACAGCCACATTAAGCAATATGAAAAGAATGTGCCCAAGGCGCTTCTTCTTTTTTTTCTTCTCCGCTTCAGTCTCCATCGGCATCCTTTTCCAAATGCATTTCAGTTGAGGATACTATATCACCCTCCGCGAAATTAAGCAACTTTCCGAAGCGTGTATCGGAGCGCCGTATCAGTTTTCTCTCTTCTGTCCCCAGAAGAACAGAGCGACGGTGCCGGGGCCGGTATGGCTGCCGATGGTGGTGCCCACGTAGTTTATTTCGACCTTGCCGTTGAGATTCTTGAACCTTGCCTCTATGAGATCGGCCACGGCTCTGGCGTCGTCAGGGCAGTCGGACTGGGAGATATAGCACTTGCCGCTGTAATCAAGCCCGCCGTCAGCGAACTGCTCCATGCGCTTCACGATCTCCTGGATCACCTTTGTCTTGCCGCGGATTTTTGTGCGGGGAATGAGTCTGCCCAGATTGTCCATGTTCATCAGCGGGCAGATGTTCAGCAGGCCGCCGAAGGTGCCGGCCGCCTTGGATATTCTGCCGCCCTTGACATAGAACGTAAGGTCGGTGGAAAAATACCAGTGATGCAGTCTCAGCTTGTTCTCCTCCACCCAGGCATGAGCCTCGTCTATGGACATGCCGCCATCGCGCAGATCGGCCAGCTTGTCCATAATCAGGCCGTAGCCGGAGGACGCGCCCAGAGAGTCCACTATGTATATTTTCCTCTCCGGGAACTTTTCCGCCGCCATCTCGGCGGCGCTGCGGGCGGAATTTATGGTGCCGGATATGCCGGAGGACAGGCACACGTGAATAACGTCCTTGCCCTGCTCCAGAAACTTTGTAAAATAGTCCACATATTCCGAAACGTTGACCTGGGAGGTAAGGGTTTCCGCGCCCTTGCGCATGGCGTTGTAGAAGTCCGGAAACGGCACCGACTGCCCCAGATCGTCGTAATAATTTTTCCCGTCGAGGCTGTAATGGAAGCAGATGTAATGGATATCCCTTGCCTCAAAATGCTCCTTTGTCAGATCCGCTGTGGAGCAGCAGCTGAGAATGTAATCGCTCATAAAATGGGCCTCCTCGTATTTTATCCGCCCGGGCACGGTATGCCCGGCGCGGTATTGTCACAATGTTTCGGCGTATAAAGAAGGCGGGAGCAGAGCGAGCACCGCTCTGTTCCTGCTGTATCGTCGGATATGTCTACTACTGCGGCCAGAGCATTCTACACCAAAGGCGGTATAAATGCAATCATATGTTTTTGTCGCCGTTCGCTCCATCCCCCCGGCGGCGGAAGGTATGCTGCCAGCTGCAGCCGCGGCAGGCCGCGGCAAAGCTGACGCCTGTAAACGGCCAGCACAAAACCTTCACGCTGGCCAGCGTTTTTACTGTAAGGTACGACACCAGAAGCACGCATAAAGTCTTGGCGCATGTATAGATAAATCCGGTGCCGGTAAAACCCGCCGCGCCGGCCATGCTGACAAAAATATTGTGGGCAAGATATATTCCCAGGGAGAGCTGCACCATGGGCGCCATGGCGCGCCGGAAGGCGGATTCCCGGTTGAAGTTCTGCCGGAAGAAAAGAAATATGCACGAGGCCAGCAGTATCTCGAAGCCGCCTGACTGGGACTGGAACGAGGCGTCGTATTTGCCGCCCGCGGCGCTCCTTAAGGCTGTACCCAGCGCTATGACGCACAGATCCGCCGCGAATACGGCTATCAGCGCGGCATTGGGAATATGCTTTTTCATATTGCCCAAAAACCAGCCCAGCAGGTAGGCCGACAGAGAGCCGCCGAAAAGTCTGAGGGCGTAAAAAATATCTATAACGCCGTAGGGCTTAAGTCTTTGTGGCAGCAGGCAGGTTATGGCGGTCTGCAGCAGCACCAGAGCTATGCACGCGGCGGTCACCGTCCTGCCCGTTCTGTCCAGTCCCGCAAGGCCCAGATACAAAAACGGGGAGACGACGGTAAGGGCGATAAGAGTATACATATACCAGAAATGCACCATCACCGGCCGGCTGAAGCCTGAGAGAAGATGTATTATAAATGAGCGGGGCACGTTTCCGCCGCCGCTGAAAGCCAGCCACAGCGAGGCGGCGGCAGTCCACACTGCCAGTGTGCACACCAGCCTCGGCAGACGGTTTTTCAAAATATATCCGTAGTCCCGGGTCTTTTCGCTGGAGAGAGTCAGATACCCTGACATCATCAGGAAAAGCGGCACCGCCGTAAAAGCAAAAGACGTAAAAACGCTGGTAAGCTGCCAGTCCGCCGTGCCCGCCTGGGCACGCAGCGGAGCGGCTGCGGTGTGCATGAATATTACGCTGACAAGTCCGATTATCCGCAGATAATCGAAATAGTATATATGTTCTCTTTTGTTTCCGCCCTCGCCCATTTCTCTTCTCCCTTGCCGTATGTCAATGAGTTTACCACGCCCGCCAGCCATACGCAACGGTAGTTTTGTCTGAAAGGTTTGTCTAGCCCGGCTTTATGAAATTATATCAAACTTTTCAATATTATTTTTGCAATCTACAATATGCTGTGTTATAATACAGCATAAGTATCAATATATTTTGTGCGAGGTACGCTGTATGGATGTGAAAAACAAGCAGCTTGCGGCCGCCATAGAGCTGTATAAATCCGCCGAGACCGACGAAGTCCGCACTCAGGCCATAAACATCATCGAGGCCATGGCCAACAGCGGCGATGTTTCTGCATGCCTCATTCTTGGCGTGAACTACGATCCGGCCAAGGAAAAGGGATTTGTGGAACGGGACGAGGTCAAGGCGCTGGAGTGGTATAAAAAGGCCGCCGAGCTTGGCGACGCCAAGGGAGCCAACGAAGCCGCCATACTGTGCTATCGCGGCAGCCCGGATGTGCAGGACAGGGAAAGCGCAGCCAAATACATCAAAATGGCCGTGGACATGGATCCCGACAACGAGGTCTATAAGAAAAACTACGGCGTTATAGTGCCGAAGGTCCCTGAGCCGGAAATAAAGCCGGAGGATGACGGCGGCGAGGATGACGGTGCGGAAGACCCTCCTGCCGAAGAGATCCCCGACGGAAAAGGCAAGGTCGGCGAAAAACCGGTCATCGAAGGCATAGGCGGAAATCTTCTGTTTGTCAATATCGCGTTTCTCGCGGTCATCATTGCCGTCGGCGTTGCGGGCTATTTCCTCAACGTGCTGTCCGCCTGCCTTATACCGCTGGTGGTCCTCATCGCAGTTGCAGCGCTGCTGAACGTGAGCATGAGCAAATGCCACATCAGCGTCACCAACCGGCGCATCAGCGGACGCATTTCATATCAGCGGCTCATAGACATGCCTCTGGACTGCGTCACCAGCGTGGGCACATGCGTGTTCGGCGGCGTCAAGGTCACGGCGGCGTCCTGCCGGTGCGCGTTCTATCTTGTGAAGAACGCCGACGAGGTGCGCGACGCAATAGCCAATTTGCTGATCGAGCGTCAGGAAAATTCCCTCCACCCCACTTCCGTGATATACCAGGAGGTCACCTCCAGCGACGCGGATGAGCTGAAAAAGCTGGGCGAGCTGCTGGATGCCGGGATAATTACTCATGACGAATTCGACGAGCTGAAAGGCGACATCATAGGCGAATAACTTTATATGCATAAAAATCTCCCGCCTGAAGGCGGGAGATTTTTATGCCGCGTTTACCGCTTTGGACATATCGCAAAGCTCGTCGATCATTCTGCCCACGGTTTGTGGGTCAGCCTCATAATTCAGGTTCTTTGCCGAGGAGGCCACCATGGCCAGCACCCACTGCCTGCGGTCCGCACCGTCTGCGAACATGGTCTCCGCCCGGGCCATGTAATCCATGATAAGCTTCATCAGCGCGCCCCAGTTTTATTCTCCTTCACGGCTTTTTGAACATATTCAATCAGTTTTATCACCAGCGGTATGCACACCGCCAGACCCGACAGCACGCTTACAGCAAGCTGTGTGTATCTCATATGCTTTCTCCTTTGTTTTTCATGTTTTCAAATACTATCCCTCCGGCGGTGTTCTCCGCCTTGGACTTCCCGAAATAGGCGTTCAGCACTATGGCCGTCATGGCCTGGATGAACGCGATAAGCGCCGTCAAAAACGGCAGAGAGCCGGTGAAGCTGCGCAGAATGCAAAGCGTGCACAGGAAAAGGCAGTAGCCCGTTGCGGCGCAGTCGAAGCCCAGTGTGCAGTACGCCAGTTTTTTGGAACAGGAGATGCTGTTCAGATTATCCCCTCCTTTTTTTAAGTTTTACCCGTACCCTCAGTCCTTTCCATGCGCGCCCGCAATTTTGGCAGCGCGTTTTGCCATTATGGCCGCCTGATAGCGAGGTATAAGTTCCATGGGCCGGGTACCGTCGGTAATGCCGGCGTCCACCGCCTCCTTCAGTTCCGCCGCCGCCCAGTCCGGGCAGGGCTGAGCCGAAAGATAATCGTTCAGTTTCTAAAAAATTTCTTCTCCCGTCATGTCGTCCTCCAGCCTTTCCTTGAATATTATCCACTGGGAGCTGTCTCTCCCCCACCAGTCGGCTACGCCCGGGCAGTGCTTGCCGTTCACGTCGAAATGCCGCACCACATGGTCGGCGTCCAATCCGTACCGCGCCATGATCTCCCGCCCCAGCGCCGCGGCGTTCTCCAGGGTCTTCTCGGTAAAGTCGAACCTTCCGTCTCTCACCGTGTCGCACATTTCAACGGATATTGAATTGTAGTTCGTGCATCGCCCGAACAGCGCTCCGCCCCCGGTCTGCGGACAGTCCGCCCACTTTTCGCCGCCCACCGACCAGGCCGTCATGCTCTCCGGTACGGAGCAGACCACAGTGTCGTCGTCCACAAAATAGTGTGCGGAGGCCTGCACAGTATGCGAGGCGGAAAAATTTCCGTTTGCCTCCGCCGTATCCCCGTCGTTGGCAGTGTAGTGATACACCAAAAACCTAATGGCGTCGGTGTCCCGCACTCCGCCGTAATTGTCTCTGCATGCGGGTATGGTTTTGAGATTATAACCCACGTCGTCATCCTCCTTGCTTCTGATATCATTAATATGCAGGTATGGTTTATCTCTCCATTATCAGTTTCCCGGCGTCCCCTGTTTGTACGAAACCGTACAAGTAATTTCTGAAATTCGTTTTCCGCCCGGGTGCGCCGACTTGCCCCGCTTGACTGTCGAAAAATGTTGTAATAGAATTGACGCGCGCCTTTCGGCGCGCGTCAACATTTTTGGAGGTGTTCAGCTTGACATTTTTTGAAACTCTAGACAGCATAAAGATAGGCACGTTCACATTGAACGAGCTTCTATCCGCCGTGGTGGTGCTGATCGTATGCTACGCCGTGATAAAGGCGCTGTGCCATATAAACCGCCGGGCACTGGACAGGACCACGCTGGATTCCGGCATGCGCAGTTTTATTGCGTCCTCGCTGAAGGTGCTGCTGTGGATAATCGCCGTGCTGATCATAGCCGACTGCCTGAACATACCCATTACGTCGCTGGTGGCCGCCCTCAGTGTGGCAGGTCTTGCCCTGTCCCTGTCCATCCAGGGCATACTGTCCAATCTGTTTTCCGGCGTAACCATTCTCGGCACCCGCCCCTTCAAGGGCGGCGACTTTGTGCAGGTGGGCGATCAGTCTGGCACGGTGCAGTCCGTAGGACTTTTCCACACAGTCATCCGCACCATCGACGCCAAGGAGGTCTATGTGCCCAACAGCAACATAACGTCGTCCAACATCATTAATTTTACTTCGGTAGGCAGGCGGCGGGTGGATCTCACCTTCTCAGCATCCTATGACAGTCCAACACAGCTGGTGCGCAAGGCCATACTCGACGCCGTGGAGGATAACTCCCGCATCCTGAACGATCCTTCGCCCTTCGTCGCCATCAGCAGCTACGGCTCCAGCTCAGTGGAATATGTCTGCTGGGTGTGGGTAGACAGCAAGAACTACTGGGACGTTTATTACGGCCTCAATGAGGCTGTGCGCGAAAACTTCGCCGCAAACGGCGTCGTATTCCCCTACAATCAGCTTGATGTGCATATGGTGGAACGCAGGGCCTGACCCATCGGCAAAGCAGCCGGCCTGCAGGCCCTTTCATTTGACTTTGCTCCCGATGCTGAAGGTATTGCTCTTTTGACGAGGTTGTGACCAGCAGTCAGTGTATTTATGCGGCGCCAACCGGCTAACGACTCTCTTCCCTATACATTATAATATATAATACGCAAAATCCTGTTTTCCGCTGCAGATCGAATTTCCAGGAATGTGTATCCTGTTTTTATATGAGATACGGACTTTTTCTTCCGCCATCCAATATTATAATATGGTTTTCCTGCGTTTTCGGCAACGCCAATTTAAATGTCAGCTGCAAAAAAAGCTGTAATTCTGTCAATTAACCGGGTTTCAGGCGGGAAAGCCGCGTTTTGTTATGGGACTTTGAAAAATCGTCTGTTGTCGCCATCGGCTTTCATTTTTCGGCTTCTCTGCCCCATTTTACCGGATTTCGTTAAATATCACCGCAGCTTTTTAAAAAAATTTTGTTATTTTTCCGGTTAAGAAATACTCTGTATTCGGGTGTTTTGCGTTTCTTGCTTCTTCGTCCTTTTTGCGAAAATTCATTTTATGTCTGTATTCATATTCGGTTTTTGTGCATATTCAAAATTTGCGAAGTTTTGTGATTATTCCCGTCGTGCTGTACAAAATACTTTCACAATTCAGGTGCTCCGTTTTGTTATTTTCTCCCGTTCGGCATTATTTGAGTCCTGGTTCCGGGCCTTACCGTACCCAGGTATGACAATCGCCGGTGGATGCCTCAAGATAACGCAGCAGTTTTTCCGGCGATATGTTGTCGCCAAAATACGAGTCCGTTGTCAAATTGGTCTCCAGGTTGATATAGACGGTATTCTTAAAGTGAACCAAACCGACGCAGCGTATAGGTCTTGCCAACCTGTCTCGCCCCCATTAAGCAGCAGCGGCATACGCCCGGGTTTATCCTTCCGCGCTTCTGCCAGACGGCCTCAGCCGGGACTTCAACACGCTCCGGGCCATAGGCACGGCAGACGCGACTGTAGTCCTCTGCGACAGTACGCCAAGTCTTGTTTTCCTTCTGAGCCGCGGTCAACTGATTCTTTAGGGTCGGCACTTCATAAGTGACGATAGTTTTATCCCCGTTTTTCATCGTCACAAGCTGGCTGTGTCAAAAGCGCGTGAGGTGAGCGTAACAGCATTTTCCCTGTGCTATTGCAATTCGTCGCCAAGCGGAATGTTCCCGTCCTGCTCGTAGTAGTAAGAATAGTCAACGCCCCTCATGAAAACTTCGCGGTCGTTTATCTGATCTGTCAGCGCCTTTTTCAGCAGCGCTTTGATTCTGGCCGCGTCAATCGTGCTCTCGCGCATAGCGTCAAGATAGTCGTTTTTATTGATCTTGCTCCAGTCAACGCAGAGCTTCAGATTCTTTTTCAAAATCAGGTCAAGCCAAATGCGGGTGCTTCTGCCGTTGCCCTCACGGAAGGGATGCGCGACGTTCATTTCCACATACTTGTCCACGATCTCGTCTAATGTGCTTTCCGGCATTTTCTCAATCGTTTTCAAAGTGTTGTCCAAATACTGAAGAGGAGCAAAGCGGAAATTGCCTTTGGCTATGTTCACATCCCTTATTTGTCCCGCGAAGTCATACAGCCCGCCAAAGAGATAGCCGTGTATCTGCTGCAAACCTTTTACTGTACCGACTTCTATCATACCAAGCAGGGAACTGTCAAACAAAGCGTATGCTTTTGCTTTGCTCTTGCCGTCAATCGTTTCGTCGCTGTATGTGAACCATTCTATAAAGCGGTTTGCCTGTTTGCTGGGAAAGTTTTTTGCAAGCTCGATGATGCCGTCGTAGTCGAGGACAGCGGCAGCATGTTTTTTGCCATCCGGTGCGGCGAATTTGAACTGGGTAGTCACACTACCCAGTTGACTGCCCTCGCGCTTCAGCTTTGCCTTAAGATATTTCCAGTAATTTCGGTTTTTCTCGTAATCATCAACGCCGCGCAGAACGCCGACATTATCCAGAACCGAGAACCACCATTTTGAATTTTCATCATCCCAAACAGCACGGACTTCCCGGTCGTCAAAGAATCGAATTGATATTTTGTTCAAGCGGCAGCGCCTCCTTGAGAATGGTTTTATGATACATTTCTCAGATAAACACTTTTCAAAGATGTCCCTTATCAGGGCTATAAATGCTAATCTGAAACTAAACCACATAGCACAGAAACGCTGACCAGAAAGTGAGCCACTTGAAAAAGCCTCTACGGGAGGATACTCTCGGGATAGAGGTGAGGAAGGTGGTAATCACGGTGAAGGACTACGGCGAGATCAGGCGACGGTATCTGCAAGGCGAGAGCCAGCGGCAGATAGCCAAGGACCTGCACATCTCGCGGAACACGGTGACTAAGTACTGTAATGGCGGAGCAGTGCCATGGGAGCGTAAAACGCCGGAACGTAATGCCGCCGTGCTCAGCAAAGAGGTGGTAGATTTCATCTGCCGCTGCTTGGAAGAGGATGCTTCTCAAGGGCTGCGCAAGCAGCAGCACACAGCCAAGCGTATCTACGACAGGCTGGTAGCTGAACATGGATTCAACGGTGGAGAGTCCACAGTGAGGGCCAAGGTGCGTGAACTCAGGCAGAAGACCACACCTGCCTATATCCCGCTGGTTTTCTCACCTGGAGAGGCTATGCAGGTGGACTGGGGCGAGGCAGCAGCATACATATCCGGGGTAAAAGAAATTGTGTATTTCTTCTGCGCAAGGTTGTGCAGCAGTTGCGCACCGGTGGTGCTGGCGTACAGGCGTCAGAATGAAGAGAGCTTTCTGGACGCTTTTGTCCGCACATTTCAAATCTATAGCGGCGTGCCTGAAAAGGTTATCTTCGACAACGGAAAAGTGGCGGTCAAGGATGGCTTTGGAGCTGGAGCCCGCAAGCAAGCGGGGTATACGGCGCTCTCAGCTCATTACGGTTTTGAGGCTCTGTTCTGCAACCCAGCGGAGGGACATGAAAAGGGGCTCGTAGAAGGTCTTGTAGGCTGGGCGAGAAGGAACATAATGGTTCCTGTTCCCCGCGTAGATAGTATTGCCGAACTGAACGAACTGCTGGAAAAGCGCTGCCATGGCTACGAGAAGCATTGCATCATGGGCAAGCCGGCTACCGTCGGAGAAATGCTGACAGTTGAAAAAGCAGCGCTGCATCCACTTCCTATTTATCCTTTTGAGACGGCAAAATGCAACAGTGCGCGCGTCAGTGCTTTCGCTACAGTGCGGTTTGCTGCAAATGACTACTCCGTACCTTGCGCCTATGCCGGGCGCCGGGTCGGTGTCAAGGCATATCCTGAGACCGTTGAAATATATGCCGACGGAGTGAAGATTGCGGAACACGAGCGCTGCTTTGGTAAGCATCAGACTGCCTACAAGCTGGAGCATTATATGCCACTTCTGGAGCAACGTGGCCGCGCCATCCTGAATGCTGCACCGGTGCGGCAGAATGTGCCTGACAGCGTCATGGAGGAGCTGCGCTCAGCTCAGAGCCATAAGGCTCGGGTAGAGATACTGCGCCGCTGTACCAATGTGGATGCCAACGTGCCGGAGATAGAGGATAAGGTTGTCGTGCAGAGTGTTGATCTGCGGCTCTATGACGTACTAGGCTCCGGAAGGGCGGTGAACACGATTGAACATTGAACCAATCGACGAACAGATTCGTCTCTATGCACGAATGTTGAAGCTGCCAACCTTCGTTCGTTATCCGGACATACTGCGGAGAGCTCAGCCGAATGCGTGTTTTGATGAACTGCTTCTGGAGCTTATGAAATCCGAAAGCGCTCAGCGTCAGGAAAACCAGAACAGGAAACGGCTCAAGACAGCAGGCTTCCCATACACGAAGACTCTGGAGGAACTGGATCTGAGCCGTTACGGCGGCGAGCTCTCGGATTTGTTCATTAACGAACTGGCAAGCTGCCGTTTCATCAGTGAGAAAAAGAATGTAGTCATGATTGGGAACCCTGGGCGGGGTAAAACGCACATGGCCATCGGACTAGGTCTAAAGGCTTGTGAGTTGGGTCTGAACGTCCTGTTCAAAAATGCCGCCACGCTTTCCACTGAACTGGCTGAGGCAAGGGATAATTATTTGCTTGGCAGGTTGGAAAAGCGCATCCGGCAAGCGGACCTGCTGATCCTAGATGAGATGAGCTATGTGAGCTTTGACCGTTTCCAGTCAGAACTACTCTTTAAGGTCATTTCTGACCGCAGTGAGCGTGGCAGCATCATTGTCACCACAAATCTGGCGTTCTCGCATTGGACGGAGCTCTTTGAGAACTCTGCACTGGTCGCCGCACTTGTTGACCGGCTGACCTTTAAGTTGTCATCGCCGGAGTATAATTGACCGAGAACGCCGGTGAAAATTGACCCACTCAAAAATAACGGCTACCATGGCATAAAGAAACGCCATGGAGGTAGGCTGGATGTTAAGGAGTGGAACGATTCTCATGATACGGGAAAAAGCAGAGAGTGGAGAAAGCGCCTATGCCATCGGCAAGGAGCTCAGAATATCCAAGAACACCGCCCGCAAATACATAGAGTGCCCGGAAGACACGCCAGTAAAAATTGACCGTTTTTCCAAACTGGATGCATATAAAGCGAAGCTCGATGAACTCATGAACCAGGGCATCTTCAACTGTGTAGTTCTTCTGGAACGATTGCGGGACGAGGGCTACAGCGGCGAAATTTCGATTCTCAAGGAATATGTGCATCCGTACCGGCCGGCGAGAGCGCTGCCAGCCGTGCGGCGCTATGAAACACCTGCCGGCAGACAGGCGCAGATGGATTGGGGCATCTGTCACTACACGGACAGCAGCGGAACACTTCACAAGGTGCCGGCGTTCGTGATGATTCTGGGAAAATCCCGCGTGAAATATGTGGAGTTCACCAGCCGGTGCGATCTGAGCAGCCTGGAACGGTGCATCGTCAACGCATTTTCGTATTTCGGCGGCATGCCGGAAACCGTGCTCACCGACAACATGAAAACCGTTGTGACGGGGCGGGAGGCCGGAAAGCCCATCTGGAACACGCGGTTCGCGGATTTTGCCGTGGAGCTGGGATTCGTACCGAAGGTGTGCCGCATCCGTTCTCCGCAGACCAAGGGCAAGGTGGAACGCCTGGTGCGGTATGTGAAAGATAACTTTTTGCCAGGCAGGCAGTTCGAGGACCTGGAGGATCTGAACCGACAGGCGCTCTGCTGGTGCCGGCAGGCCGACGGGAAAATTCATCATACCACCGGTAAAATCCCACTGCGGGAACTGGCAAACGAAGGCCTTTTGAAGTTGCCGACGCAGGAAACGCTGGACAAATACCGCTGGGAAACACGACTCGTCACGCGTGATGGGATGGTCAGTTTTGACGGCGTCCGTTACGGCGTACCGTGGCAATACAGCGGCAAGGAAGTGCGCGTCCGCCTGTGCGCCGGTTACCTGGAAATCTATTATGGCGAGGTACTCCTGGCAAAACACAAGGCACAGTATCATTCCGGAAATGTCGTTTTCCTGCGGGGACAATACAACGGACTTGCGGAGAGAAGCGGCGTCCCCGTACCCTTCCCATGCGCCAGACAGCAGGACGGCGCCGTTGAGGTACGCGAGCTGAGTGTTTATGATCAGCTGCTGGGAGGTGCTTCCTGTGGTTGAACTGGAACACGCACGTGAACTGCTCGGCAGCATGGGCCTTGAAACCGCTGCAACGCTTTTGGATGCGCAGATGGAGCGATCATTGCACGCAGAGCACACTTATGCGCAGTTTTTGGACGAGCTCTTAACCTCCGAGCAGCAGGAACGCAGTCGGAAGGGTGAGGAAATGCGCACGAAGCTGGCCCGTCTTCCAAACCGAAAAAGCCTTGAGGAATTCGACTTCAGCTTTCAGCCGTCCATCGACAAACGGCAGATTGACGAGCTGGCCACGCTGGCTTTTGCAGCGCGCACAGAAAATGTTGTCCTGCTGGGGCCGCCCGGCGTCGGAAAAACCCATCTGGCGGTTGGCATCTCCATGAAAGCCCTGAAAGCCGGCCTGACGGTTTACTACACCAGCCTGGCACGTCTCATTGAGGATCTCAAGCAAGCATTGGTGCAGAACCGTCTGGAGAGGCGCTGGCGGGTCTATCTGCGTCCGGCGATTCTCGTGATCGACGAGGTCGGGTACATGCAGCTAAACCGCCAGGAAGCCGAACTTTTCTTCCGACTGGTCTCCGAACGCTACGAGCATGGCAGCATCATCCTGACCAGCAACAAGTACTTCAGCGACTGGGGCGAACTTCTCAGCGATGCCGTGATCGCCACAGCTTTGCTCGACAGGCTGCTACATCATGCTCACGTGATTAATATCCGCGGCCAGACCTACCGGCTGAAAGATCGACTTAAGGCCGGCGTTCAGACCGTTCCGCCGGCGGATATCCCGGCGGTGGAGTGACCGGCGATGTGGGTCATTTCTGTCCGGCGTTTTGGGTCAAAATGAAACCGGCGTTGACAGTGTCGAAAAACTGTGCAGTTCTATTGGCTGAAAAGTGTGTACTTTATCTTACCATTTACATCTGGCGCTAAATCGGGAAAAAACGAAAAATTTATTATGTGTTGGTGGGAAATTGACAGGACAACGCTGTCGGTTTCTACAGCTTCATTTGATGATTGTTGTAATAGCCCTTATAAATGGTTCCCACATAATAAAGGTGGTAATTTTAGAAATTGGTATGGAAATCGTGAGTTAGTTATCCGTTTTGAAAAAGGCGGCAACGTTATTAAAGAGTACGGCGATGCAAATGGTTGTGCATATGATCTAAACGCTAAGGATGTATACTTTCATTGTGGGTTAACATGGACAGCATTGACAAGTTACAAAAATTCTTTCAGATATTCACCCACTGGTTGTGTATTTGATACGAATAAGGGACCCATGCTTTTTAATGAATCACAAGATTTGCTGTTCTATTTACTTGGCTTTTTTATAAGTCCGGTTGCGCAATACATTTTAAAGGCGCTGAATCCATCCCTTTCTTTACAAAATGGAGATGTGGATAAAGTACCAATCATAATTGATGAAAAAGTGTTTGAAGATGTTGTAACGCTCTCAAAAAGAAATGTCAGTATAGCAAAAGCTGACTACGATGAAAAGGAAACAAGCTGGGATTTCATTTGCCCACCGCTATGCCGATATGCAAAACAAGGCTCATTAAAGAAAGCATATGAGTTATATGAGAAAGAAAAAGTGGAAGATGCACGCATGCTCAGAAGCAATCAAGAGAAGATTGATACATATTTCATTAATTTATATGGGCTTTCAAAAGATATGTTTGCCGCTATACCTGACAAAGATATTGAAGCATGTTGCCATAAGGCAAATAGATCTGTTGAGGTCAGGAATTTGATTTCATATGCGGTCGGTTGCATATTTGGCCGATTCTCTTTGGAAGGGGCTGGAGTGATTTACGCTGGTGGACGTTGGAATGATTCTGCATTTTCATCGTTCACTCCAGATAGTGATAACATAATTCCAATTACGGATGAAGAGTATTTCAATGATGATATTGTTGATTACTTTTGCAAGTGGCTGACAGTAACTTTTGGTGCGAGATATTTAGATGAAAACCTGGATTTTATAGCGAGAGCGATAGATGAAAAGGGTTCTTCAAGCCGACAAATCATGCGTAAGTATTTTCTGAACTGCTTTTATAAAGACCACTGCAGTGTATATCAGGCGGCAAGTTCTGGCAAGCGCCCCATCTACTGGCTGTTTGACAGCGGCAAGCAGAACGGCTTCAAGGCGCTCATTTATCTGCACCGCTATGATGAAAACACGATCGGCAACCTGCGCATCGACTACCTGCACCGCATGGAGCGCGTCTACGAGAGCGAAATTGCCCGGATGCAGGACGTCGTCGACAACAGCGCCGCCGCCCGCGAGGTCACCGCGGCCGCGAAGCGCAAAGAAAAGCTCGTAAAGCAGCTGAAAGAGTGCAGGGACTACGACGAAAAGATCGCCCATCTTGCCCTCGCCCGCATTTCGCTGGATCTCGACGACGGCGTGAAGGCCAATTATCGCAAGCTGCAGACCGGCACCGATGGAAAATTCTACGAAGTACTGGCCGATTCCAGCACAATTATGGAAAAGAAGCAGTGAGGAGCATATTTTGAACGACGATAAATTCAATTTGTTGAAGAAAAAGGAAATTTATGAATTTCTCGAAGGAAATGGCCCCACTTTAGTTACATTCGCTGGTGAAAAATATGGGATGCCGTATTGTACGGCATCCCAGTTAAGTGAATTATGCACTGATTTTGGAATTACTGATACTGTTGGCGGGAGCAGGTGGTGCTATGTCGAGGCTCTCCTCACAAATGCTATTGAGAGGAAGCGGTGCGATGAACTATTCCGCCTTATATTTAGCGAGAAAAGATTTGATAATTTGCAGAATATTCCATCGATGAATGATGTTGAAGCCGTTCACAAGGAAATAGTACTTCACGCAATTCAGTATATCAATCAAAGCATTCGGCTATCTCGGCATGAGCTGGTACTTGCTGATGGGCATTTCTATATGGTGGAAACCGGGAAGGCCCCGGTTATTGAGACACCAAAGCTAAATGTTCGTTCAATACCATATGTGCAAGGCCTCCGAGAACGGTGTAATGATGATCTGATGGCTGGCAATTATGATAGCGTAATAACAAAATCGAGGACGATGATTGAAGAAATACTTGTCCAAATTTTAGAGGAAAACAAGTCTTCGGAGATTGCTAAGGGTGATCTCAACAAGCTCTATAATCAGGTGAAAGTTCTTTATGGGATGCAACAATCAAAAGATTTTGATGGCCGAGTCAATAGCTTGTTGAGTGGCTTGGAGAAAATTGTACAGGCAGTTGCAGAAATGAGAAATGCAAACAGTGACGCGCACGGTGTCGGGAGCCGAAGAATAGTCATACGAGAAAGCGAAGCAAGGCTTGTGATGAATTCTGCAATTACTTTTTGCGAATACATGATTTCAGGGCATGGAAAATGCAAATAGGAATATTGCGTCTACGGAGGTTCATATGGCCGAACTAAACTTAAAACAGATCACCGACCGGCTGAATGCCGAGTTCACCGGCGACACGCGCAAGCTGGTTTTCTGGTACGATGACCGCGCGGATTTCGCCGAGGACATCGACACGCTGCAGCTGGAAAACGCCAAACTGCTGAAGCTCACACCCGGCAGCCAGTTTGCGACAAAATACTTTTTGGAGCGGCAGGACAAGACCACCAATTACCTGATCTACGCTCCGTTCCCCAAGCCCGATGTGCGGGAAAACCACCTGGAGGACACGATGCTATACTCCAAGCGCTTTTTTGCCGACCGCGCCTCGCTGCTTTCGGTGGATCTCGGCATCGACCAGAAATACAAGCAAGTCATTGAAAAGCACATCAAGTTCTTCGCCAGCAAAGAGCGCACGCAGCGGTTTTATGATCTGGAAATTGAAAATTTCAATGAGGAAAACATCTTGATCGGCCTCATGAGCGCCATCTGCCGCACCCGCACCTGCTCTTTTGATGAAGTTGTCCGCGTACTGCTGACTGATGGCGACTTGCAGGACAACGCCTTTCTGGCGGAAATGGACAAGTACGATCTGCTTCCGGCCTTCTGGAAATTCTGCGAGCAGCAGTTCGGCTACAGCGACAGCAAGCCCACACTGGAAAAACTCGTCGTCACCATGTTCGTGACCTATGCGGGCAAGTACATTCAAAAGGAACTTCCGAAAAGCTGGCAGACCTTTGTTTCATATAAGCCGGGGAACAGTATCGCGTTTCTGGACAGTCTGATGAATAACTACCTCTATCGGGAAAGTTACGATGCCCTTGCCGCCCATGTGGCGGCTGGCCTCAACGTGGAAACAGCCCTGCAGGACTATGCGCCTGAAACACTGGTGGAATGCGACTGCTTTGTGCAGATCGACGCGATCCTGCTGCGGTGGCTGGTGAAGCGGCTGGAAGCCGAAGACACCGGCGCACAGCTTGCTGGCCATGCAATCCCGGAAATCTGCGAGATGCGCACCAAAATGCACTTCGGCAGCCGGTTTGCCTTTGCGTATGCGCTGCTTGCCAGTGCGCACAGCCTGATTCTGGCGGCGCATTACAGCTGCCCGGATACGTTTAAGGAGATCGTGCAGCAGTATGTACAGCAAAATTGCCTGATCGACGCGCAGTACCGCCGCTTTTATGCAAATTACGATAAGATCGAAAACAGCGCGCCCTTTGAGCAGCTGCGCGATCTGGTCGAGAACATTTACACCAACGAGTACCTTGGCAAACAGCTCCCCCAATGGAACGCGGGGCTGCTTAGCCAGGATGCTCTTTTGGCGCTGCCGTTGCAGCGGAACTTCTATGGCCGCTATGTGCGCGGAAATAAGGACCGCACGGTCGTCATCATCTCCGACGCCATGCGGTATGAGGTTGGCCGCGAGCTGCTGCTGCAGCTTCAGGATGATCCCAAATGCACCGCGAAGATGGAGCCGATGCTCAGCACGCTGCCGTCCTATACGCGACTTGGCATGGCGGCGCTTCTCCCGCACAAAATACTGGAGCTGACGCCGGACGGCAGAGAGCTGGCCGACGGCGTGTACTGCATGGATATTCCCTCAAGGCAATCCGTGCTGCAGGCCGCGCAGCCGGACAGCTGCTGCGTTCAGTTCGACGAGATCAAAAACAGGAATAAGGCCGCCCTGCGCGAGATTTTCACGGGCAAACAGGTCGTGTATATCTACCACGACCAGATCGACACGCGCGGCGAAAATTCCGAGGACGAGGTCTTTGTTGCCTGCGAGGAAGCGGTTGCCGAGATCGCCGAGCTGATCCGCAAAATCGCGGCCAACGCCAACACGCTCCACTTTATCGTGACGGCGGATCACGGCTTCCTTTATAAGCGCGACAAGGTGGCCGAAAGCGGCAAGATCGGCGGCGTCAGCGACAAAAACAGCATCGTCAAGCGCCGCTATATCATCGCCGACCAGCCGGTCCGCGAGGACGGCGTCTGCAGTCTGAACCTCGGCTATCTGCTGGGCAATCAGGACAGCAGAGCCGTTTCTTTCCCGTGCAGCACCAGCGTGTTCAAGGCGCCGGGCAGCGGCGGGCAGAACTATGTACACGGCGGCTCCTCCCCGCAGGAAATGCTGGTGCCGGTCATCGACGTGCGCATGGAAAAGGGCCACATGGAAACCAGAACCGTGCAGATCATGCTGGTGAGCCTCGTGCAAAAGATCACCAACCTGATTACTTCGCTCGATTTTATCCAGTCGGACCCGGTCAGCGATGTGGTGAAAGCGACCTCGTACCGGCTGTACTTTATCGCGGAGGACGGCGACCGAATCTCCAATGAAAACACCTATGTCGCCGACAGCCGGGAGGCGGACGCGCAAAAGCGGATTTTCCGGATGCGGTTTACCTTCAAAAACCAGAAGTACAGCAAGGACAAGCACTACTATCTGGTCGCTGTGGATGCAAACACCGATCTGGAGCTGTTCCGGCATGCCGTTGTGATGGACCTCGCCTTTGCGGATGACTTTGGCTTTGGCCTGTAAGGGGATGTGACGAAGATGATTGATGAAAACATGGATGCGCTGGAGCAAATGCACCAGAAACTGCGCGATCACTTTGCAGGCAAGATCGTCCGCAAAGACCTGACCAAGAAGATCAAGGAAGGGGCAAATGTCCCAGTCTATGTGTTGGAATATCTGCTGGGGATGTACTGCTCCTCACAGGACGAAGATGAAATCGCCGAGGGCGTCGAAAACGTAAAGAAAATTTTGGCGGAGAATTTCGTCCGCCCGGATGAGGCGCAGAAGACCCTTTCTTTGCTGCGCCAGCGCGGCAGCCATACTGTCATCGACAAGCTAACGGTGAACCTGAACATCAAAGAGGACCGTTATGAGGCTGAGTTTTCCAATCTCGGCCTGAAAGCGATCCCCATTTCGGATGAGTACCCGACGAAGTATGACCGGCTGCTCTGCGGCGGTATCTGGTGCATTGTGCAGTTGGAGTATGAGTACATAGAGGAAGACAAGAAAAACGGCACGCCGATTCGCATCCGCAAACTGGACCCGATTCAGATGCCCCATGTGGACATTGACGAGCTGAAGGCTGGCCGCAAGGCATTCACACAGGAAGAATGGATGGATTTGCTGCTGCGCTCGATTGGCATGGAGCCGTCCACTCTAAATACTCGTGAAAAGTGGCTACTACTGGCCCGGATGTTACCGTTGGTGGAAAACAACTTCAACCTGTGCGAGCTTGGGCCGAGAAGCACCGGTAAGTCCCATCTTTATAAGGAAATCTCACCAAACTCGATTCTGGTATCCGGCGGGCAAACGACGGTCGCCAATCTTTTTTACAACATGGCAAAAAAGACGGTCGGCCTTGTGGGGCTTTGGGACTGCGTGGCCTTTGACGAAGTGGCGGGCATCAATTTCAAGGACAAAGACGGCATTCAGATCATGAAGGACTACATGGCATCCGGCTCCTTTGCCCGCGGCAAAGAGGAAAAAGCGGCCTCGGCGTCGATGGTGTTTGTGGGCAACATCAACCAGAGCGTGGATGTGCTGCTCAAAACGTCCAGCCTGTTTGACCCGTTCCCGCCGGAGATGGGAACGGATACGGCTTTTCTCGACCGCATCCACTGCTACATTCCCGGCTGGGAAATCCCCAAGTTCCGGCCGGAGCATTTTACAAACGACTACGGCTTCATCACGGATTATCTGGCGGAATTCATCCGCGAGCTGCGCAAGGAGCAGCAGGGCGATGCTCTGGACAAGTATTTCCACCTCGGAAAAAACCTCAACCAGCGCGACACTATCGCGGTACGCAAGATGGTCGGTGGTTTTATCAAGCTGTTGTATCCAGATGGAGAATACACGAAAGATCAGCTGGAAGAAATCCTGAAGCTCTCGCTGGAAATGCGTCGCCGCGTAAAAGAACAGCTCAAAAAGCTCGGCGGCATGGAATTTTATGATGTCAACTTCTCCTACATCGACAATGAAACGTTTGAAGAACACTATGTCTCGGTACCGGAGCAGGGCGGCGGAAAACTGATCCCGGAGGGAATGTGCAATCCGGGGCAGGTTTATACGGTGTCGCAGGGCAAGTCCGGCATGATCGGCGTATTCCGGCTGGAATCCCAGATGCTTCCCGGCAGCGGCAAATTTGAGCGCACCGGGCTTGGCACGGACCGTGACCCGAAAGAGGCATCGAACACGGCCTTCAATTTCCTCAAGGCGAACGGAAACCGGGTCAGCGGCTCCATCAGTACCACCACAAAGGACTATATCATAAACTATCAGGATTTGCAGGGCATCGGCATGACAAAAAATCTGGCCCTGCCCACTCTGATCGCGCTGTGTTCTATCGCCCTGAGCAAGCCGGTCGTCAGCTCGATGGCGGTGCTGGGAGAAATCAGCATCAGCGGCACCATGATCAAGGCGGAAGAACTGGCCAACTCGCTGCAGGTGTGCCTTGACAGTGGAGCGAAGAAGGTTCTGCTGCCGATCACTTCTGCGGCTGACCTTGGCAGCGTCCCGGCGGAGCTGGTGGGCTGCTTCAATCTGATTTTCTACCAGACGGCGGAGGACGCGGTGTTTAAGGCTTTGGGGGTAGAATAGATGGAAAAAACGATCACAGAAAACGCGTATTATATTCTTGAATCATCCGTTAGGGAAACATTCGCGAGTGTGGTTTGGTCGCATAAAATTCAAGAAAAGCAGGCTGACATTTGCTCAACTAAATTCAAAATCATGGAGACGGCTAAAATTTTCGCTGCATCTATGACATCCATTGGCATTGTTTCCTTGATTTTTACGGATGATTTGTGGCTCAAAGTTATTTCTGCTATTTTGTCATTTGTGTCTGTATTTGTCAGCGCGTTTTTCAAGTCGTTTGATCTGCAAACAATGGTTAGCCAGCACAAATCAGCAGCAAATAATCTATTGGCAATACGAAATGAACTTAAGTTAATCATCTTGCAGATACATCTTAAAAACTTGGAAGTAGCCGCTCTTTACAAAAAATACGAAGATACTGTTCATCAGCTCGATAAAATTTATGCAGATGCACCAAACACTTCGGATAAAGCTGTTGCTCTTGCACGGGTCGCGCTTCATGTCACAAAAGACAATACTTTCTCAGATGAAGAAATTAATAGCTTCTTACCAGAAAAATTGAGAAAGGAAGTTTGATTGTGGCGCTTGAACAGGACTTTGAAACATTTTGCGATGAAATTCAACTAAATAATAAGGCAGATATGGAATCGACGGCAGGTGAAATAGCAAAGAAGCTGAATTCCCACTACTATGGCCTTGACAAAGACGTTTCCTCTCATCTGTACATAGTTGGCTCTGTTGGTAGAAATACCGCCATTAAGGATAGTAGCGATCTTGACCTGTTATTTGATCTACCACAAAGTGTATTCAAAAAATACGATGCTTATAAGACAGGTGGTCAGTCTTCTCTTTTGCAAGAAGTAAAAGATATATTAAAAGAGAGATACCCCAATACGAAAATGCGCGGAGATGGACAGGTCGTTGTGATTGAATTCACTAAATATACAGTAGAACTTGTTCCGGCATTTCTCCAAAATGATGACCGTTTCAAATATCCAGATACAAAAGATGGTGGTAGCTGGAAATATACAAATCCTTTAAGCGAGCAAGAAGAATGTAAAAAGTGCAACAAAAACTCCAATGGGATATATTTTGACTTTTGCCATATTATGCGCAGTTGGAAAAACACTGTAGGCTTTGAGTTTGGTGGGCTGCTAATAGATACTTTGGTTTATAATCACTTCAAAGACAAAGATAACTATAAAGAGTCTGGGTATGAAGATTATCTGACCATTCTTCAAAACATATACAATTACCTAAAAGCCCAAGATAAGGATCAAAATTACTGGCTTGCAGTTGGAAGTAACCAACAAGTAGATAATTCCGGTGATGGTGTATTCGTTTCAAAGGCAAATAAAGCTTCAAAGAGAATAGCTGACGCCATAGATGCCGGTGACGATATTAACAATGTCCTCCAAGATTTACTTGGAAATGACTTTCCTCTCAATGCAACTACAGAAAAAAGTTCCTGCGCGACAGCAAGTTGCACTTATCGAAATACTGAACAGTTTATTAAAGAATTGTTCCCCGTTGATATCCGATATTCACTACAACTCGACTGCCGAGTGTCACAAGACGGCTGGCGAGACTTCTTCCTCCGTGAGTTTCTCAAAACGAAAGGCATCCTACGTCGAAACAAAAGCTTGGACTTTTTTATCAGTAAGACAGATTGCCCTAAGCCATATTCAATATATTGGAAAGTCAGAAATGTAGGTCCTGTTGCAGAGAATAGAGATAATATTCGTGGTCAAATAAGTCGAACTGATTTGACACACCAAAAAGAGCATACAGACTTTCAGGGGCCACATTTTGTCGAATGTTATCTTATCAAAAATGGTGTGTGTGTAGCCAAGGACAGAATAGACGTCCCTATTGGAACGCTCTAACACCTGAATGAATATTATATGATAGCGCCAGAATCTCAATCCAACACTGCGCAGAGATGCCAATTTATGAGAAAACCATTGACCATCAAACATAAGGCCGAACGGTGCAAATGCAATCCGCTCGGCCTTTATATTATGTATTGGATACTTACTTGAAAAGATCAAATATACTGAAAGGATGACCTTATTCTTTCAGAGACTGCAAACCAATTTGCGCATAATCCTTGACACTACCACTGAAAGAGGTTTTATGATAAACCTTGTTATAAAGTGCTTTCTTCGGGTGCAAGATGCCCATGCTCTTTTTCCCGTATCCGGGAATAAGGGCCTTTTTTATTGTCCTTGTCGCGCGCCCTTTTGTCCTTGCGCTGAAAGATTTAGCCAAACTTGGCTTCCGCATTCCAAATTTCATTTTATTCATCATTCCCTTCAAGATCATCGTAAAAGAATAAGCGCATATATCGTTCGCGATGCTTTGCCAGATAGGATTTGACAGCAGGATAATCATTCCGGTTACAGTCGGATAAGCGAAAACCTTTTCCGTCAAGCTCATCTACGAGCTTCTCAAAACTTCTCCAGCCGAAGAAATCCAGCATATATAAACCCGAACCATTCCTGCCGATCACATCGGAGACTGTTTGGCACCCATTCTGCTTAAGCACGCGCATTGCGCGAACCGGAATATCCAGGCATTCCACTGGCGTTCTCTCTGTTACGATGATTCCAAGCTGTTCATCTGGAATTATCACTGATTCCATCATGTTACCATCCGCCTTCATGAATCAGGCGTTCTGCTGCAGGCTTCCCTCGGTTGAATTCTTTTTGATAGCGCCAATACTCTGCCTGCTCATCTGTCGTGGCTGGGCGAATATTCCGTTTCCCGCAGTCTGGGCAACGGTCTGCCTCTTTGCCATCCTTAAAGAGAAAATGGCAATTCTCACATGCGTAGATCATAAATATGCCTTTCTTTTTCAATCCTGAAAGCGGTCTATACCTGCGTCGTATGCGCCCAAATCTTCACGCAGAAAATCGCTTTTCCGCACATTGACCGTGTTTAGCCTATACCCCTTTGAACGCAATATCATGAATTTGTAATCCAAAAGTGCCGCTGGAACATAAAGCGCACTGGCGGCCTCAAAAAATGATTCTTCGCTGAGATGCTCCAAAACAGTTTTGTCATCAAGAAGGAGCTCAGCAGCAAATATATTGGCTTCATTTTCTTCCGGCATGTCCTGACGGTTTTCGAGCACTTCCATCTCTTGAAAACCATGCATGAGCGCAACCTCGGTATGCAACACGGCATGTCCCAGCTCATGAGCCACAAGGATAAGTTCAAGAACCTTATTAACGTTGCAGTCAATAACAATGTTTTTTTGGCGTGACTGGTAAAAGAAAAAGCCCTTTAGCTTTTTCTGCATATCTATGTAATGAATCTTGATGCCGAGTGCACGGCACAATTCGTATGGGTCCCTGGTTCCATACTTTTCAACCAACTTGTTTACGACATCAATGATGTACGCAGTAGCAGCCAAACAAACCACCTCCTGCCTTCAGGTATTTAGGGCCGTTCTACTGAAAAAGAGGGTAATACCCCCACGGCTACATTCTGATTATCTCAGAAGTGCTGTACCATATTCAGGACTTGCTGCGGTGCTTCCGGTATTTCTTCGGTGTGAATTTATCGCGTGCCGTTTGCTTGGAATCAAGATAGACCTCCATGAGTGCCTGAAAGAAAACCTCTTTGGCGCTGTCGTCCAACTCACCGCCAGCCAGCAAAGCTCCAGTGCGGTTCAGAATCTCATGCGCCTCTCTGGCCCCCTTGCTGCCAAATTCCTTTTTGGCATCTGCAATGAATTGATCCTGCTCGATGTGTTTATTCTTATCAGCTTCATCTTCATCCATCAGATAAGTGACGGAAACCTTCAAAGCCTCGGCAATCTTTTTGATGTTACTGGAGCGAGGGATCGTTCCAAGTTGTTCATAGGTATAGAGAGAACGCTCTGAAATGCCGGTAATCTGAGAAAGCTCCGTCTGGGACATATTCAGGGCCAGACGCGCTTCCTTGACCTTCTCACCAAATGTCATCATGTTGTCCTGCCTTTCAAAAAAATTTTGTCGTAACTTCCGATTATATGTTGACAAACTTCCGTATGTTGCTATAATGAAAAGCACCGGAAGATGACTTCGTGTTAATAGTACATCGGAAGTTTGCTTCTGTCAATAGACGCGCAGAATAAAACTTCCGATTTGACCGGAAGTTACGAGAGGAGGGCTGACATTGGAAAGAGCAATCCTGCATAGTGACATGAACTGCTTTTATGCTTCTGTTGAGCAGATGCTTGACCCGACCCTGCGCGGGAAAGCAATAGCTGTCTGCGGCAGTCAAGAGACACGGCACGGCATCGTACTTGCGAAGTCCCAACTGGCGAAGAAAGCTGGTGTGAAAACCGGAATGGCCATCTGGCAGGCAAAAGAATGCTGCCGTGATCTGATCGTCGTACCGCCCCAGTACGACCAGTATCTCAAGTATTCCAGGCTTGCCCACGAAATCTATCTCCGGTACACAGACCGAATGGAGCCGTATGGCATGGATGAGTGCTGGCTTGACCTCACCGGCTGCCGCCTTGACCCGGTCACTGCGGCAGAAGAAATCCGGGCAACAACCAAAAGCGAGCTTGGCCTTACGGTCAGCATTGGCGTCTCTTTCAATAAAATCTTTGCAAAGCTCGGCAGTGATATGAAGAAACCTGATGCAATGACAGTCATCACACTGGACAACTTCCGGGATCTGGTCTGGCCGTTGCCTGCCTCTGATCTTCTTTACTGCGGCCCTGCCACGACCAAAAAACTTGCCAATTATGGTATACACACTATCGGGGACATCGCTGCCACAGCGCCGGAGTATCTGCGAGGCTGGCTCGGCGTCAATGGAATAGCTCTCTGGCATTATGCGTCCGGCACGGATACTTCCCGCGTTATGACGGATGGCTGGGAAGCACCAATTAAATCAGTCGGCCACGGCGTGACCTGCGTATCTGATCTTCTGGATAATGAGGAAGTCTGGCGTGTAATATTGGAACTTTCTCAGGATGTTGGTCATCGCCTCCGCGTGAATGGCTTTTTGGCCAAAGGCGTTCAGATCATGCTCAGAGATAACAGCTTGTTTTATAAGCAGTATCAGACCACATTGGAGATGGCGACACGCAGCCCGAAGGAGATTGCGGAACAGTGCTTTGCTCTTTTTAAGGCCAACTACCGCTGGCAGAACAAGGTTCGCGCTCTTTGCGTCCGGGCAATCAGCCTCGTTCCTGAAAAGTGTCCGCAGCAGCTGACAATTTTCGACGATCCTGCCAAGCGGGAAAAGCAGGATAAAATGGACGCTGCCATTGAAGACATTCGCAGACGCTATGGCAAACGGGCTGTATATAACGCATGTCTGATGGGTGACATCAAAGTCCATGAGATCGGTGCGCAGAATGTTACCATGCCGGGCCTGATGTTTGCCTGATGGCATCTGAATATAGCAAGGAGCATAGGAATATGGCAAGAAAAGTGTTTGTGCCGGTAACGCTTAAAGTGGACAGCGATGGCCGGATTCGCCCTGTGGATATTACCTGGACTGACGGGCACACCTACGAAATTGATAAGGTAAAGGATGTACGGCAGGCCGCTGCCTCCAAGGTTGGCGGCACCGGAATTCGGTATACCATCATGGTTCGTGGAAAAGAAACGCATATTTACTGCGATGAGGGTAAATGGTTTGTGGAAGCATATCAATAGCTTCCGTTTGGGTCCATGCCGGGAGGCACGACCTGTGAAAAGGAGGACAAGCAATGGAATTTTGGGCAAGACAGGATTTGGAGAAATTGGCCGACACAATCCTTCTTGACTGCTTCGCGGACAGGTACGAGAAAGATCACATGCCTACAAATATTGATTTGCTGGCAGAAAAATATCTGGGTTTGAATGTTTCATACATGAGACTGTCTGAGGATGGCAGCATTCTTGGGTTGACCACCTATGCGGATGTGAATGTCGAATTTAACCGCTATGGGAAAAATGAAATTGTCGCGGTAAAGAAGGATTCGGTCATTTTGGAGAAGGAGCTTCTTACCGGGCATAACGGCAGACGCCGTTTCACTGTAGCACACGAGGCTGCACATCAGATTGTGTTCCGCGCCGACCGCAGCGGCACTGCACAGATGAATTATCTCAAGCACCTGCCAAACAAGCAGAGCTATTCGCTCCGTGAGCTGCATGGTGCGGAGGACTGGTGCGAATGGCAGGCTAATACACTGGGAGCTGCGCTGCTTATGCCAGCGCGCACCGTGCATTTCTGGATGTACCGCTTTAATGGGAATAAAGTTCTGGTCCGTTACGGACGCAGGTTTAACTATATGGATCGCGGCGTGCTGGACAACCTGATAAATGTTCTTTCGGTATCGAGGACCGCACTGGTTATTCGCCTGACACAGCTGGGCTATATCTGCCAGCGTCCCGAATCGGAATACTGCGACCCGCTGGATGTGTTTCCTGATCCGGGGGAGGTGTTCTAATGAAGCTCGACTTCAGCAATGGTGTGCCGCCGGATGTCCTCGACCGGATAAAGCGTGTAAAAAGAGAGGTTGACGGCTTGGAGAGCCGAAGCCTGTATTGCCCATACTGCAATCACCAGAGCTTAATCATTTACTCCGACGCGAAGGGCCATGTCCAGACCAAATGCAAGCGGTGCGGCCAGGTATCTGATTACAATATCGCGTTCAGAATCGTTAGTTACCGTTTGGCCTTGAATACGAGGGCCTGTTAAGCTCTCAAAAGCAGTACCTGAAAACTGAATACATCATTATGAGCCCCGGAGCCGATGAAAATCGCTGACATCCCAAGTGCCGTATGAAATCTGTGTATAGTTCTACAACTATACCTGTTTCACGGCACGTCAGCGATTTCATACGGCTCTTTTTTTAGCCTTTTCCATCTGCCTCCGGGCAGAACGGAGAAGGCTTTATGTTTTATTGGCTGCCCTATATGGCCGAATACCCGTAGTCTCCGGATTTTTGACGTTCAAAAAAATCAAAAATTCAAAGGAGATTACGAATAATGTCTAACAAATATTTAGTATGGAAAGACGCTTCCTGCAACGGTCAGAATATCGAATGGATTGATATGAATGGAACTGACTTTTTTCACTTTCTGAATTCCGACGAGGGTAAAGACAGGTATTTTATTCTTCTGGACAATGATGTTTGCCCCGATGACGATGTGATCTTTATTGAGGCAACGGAAGGCCAGTACAACGAATGGTACAAAGAATATTGCCACCACTGTTATCTGAATCGATTTTACCCGGAAGGGGGAATTCTTTCACTTGATATGTCTCTGAGCAACGAGGATGTTTGTTCCTATCATGAAATTGCCGTTGACGTAAATGTGGATGTGGCGGGAACAGCCATTGATGCTGCGATGATTAACACGCTACCTTACGCACTCAGCACACTGAGTCCAGTACGGAGAGAAGCCATTCGCTTAAAATATTTCAAATACCCAAATAAAAGCGATGCAGAAATTGCAACACTGTTATTCATTAACGCTGAAGCATTTGAGGATCGCCGGAGGCAAGCAATAAAGGACTTAAAAAATTTTTATCACGGAATTCGCTAAAAAAATACCCAATGGGTAGTGAGAGGACAAACCAATTATGCAAAGCAGGTTTTTGTTTTCTCCGGTTCATTTGAACCACTGTTCTTTGAAAACTGAATACCAGATCATCAGGTACTATCCTGCTGCGGGCAAATCAATGCCAGCCACCTCGGCGGTGCGCCACAATCCTCTTATGAGGGGAGCGATCAACACCTGCCGCGAATATTGGGCTGCTCCCGATATGGCCATGAAACGCAGCAGTCCAACGATACTTCCGCCCAGCCACAGCTGCACGCAATGGGGGCGGCTCGGAGCGATCCTCGGAGGGGAGTGATTCCCATGAGGCAGGAGCAAACTGCCGCCTGATGATTTCCTTTTGCTCAGGGCGTCGAGGACAAATTTGAGCAGAATCATAAAAAATGTGAGGACATCCGGGCGCAGCGCTGGAAGGCATTGCGTCCCGGAATCCTCTTTACTTAGAAAGCAGATCGGAGGCTTTTATGTTAAAGAACGACTGGGAGTTTCATCGCGGCGATATTTACTATGCCAATCTGAATCCTTTTTTTGGCTCCGAACAGGGTGGCAACCGCCCGGTTCTTGTCCTTCAAAATGATGTGGGCAATTACTTTTGCCCGACGCTGATCGTCGCACCATTGACGAGCAATATTTGGAAGAAAGCAGAGCAACCTACACATTACTTGCTGGATGGCATACGCGGCCTCCGTGGCCAGTCGATAGTGCTGCTGGAGCAGATCAAGACAATCGACAAACGGCGCGTTGATCGCTATATCGGAAAAGTCACCCGCGAACAGATGGACGGGATTGATGAGGCGCTGCAGGTCAGTCTCGGCATTTACATCCCTGAAGAAATTGAAGCACCGTAAAGGAGGAAAAAACGATGTTTGAAGAAAAAATAGAAAAGATGAATAACGTTGCCGTGACACCGGCGATTTGTGCTGATTCGGAAAGCCCTTTTATCAAGCGCACATATACGGTCGATGAAATTCAGGACATTCTTGGTATTAGCCGATCCTCCGCATATAACTTCGTGAAGCAGGGACTTTTCCGCACGGTCCGCGTGGGTGGCAGCATCCGAATTTCCAAAAAGAGCTTTGACGAGTGGCTGGACAAGCAACTTTGAGTATGTCAAGGATGTCGTTTTGAAAATCGGTATCCTTTATGCCTCTGCCGTTGGAACGTAGAATATAGCCAGGATGAAACCTGGCTATATTCAAGTTCTGGTGGAAAGGAGGATACGCCATGTTTGAAGACAAAATTGAAACTCTGAATCGGGAGATTGATTCTGGTGAAAGGCAAAGCGAGGCTGGGAGCTTTGAAAAACGGACATATACTGTTTCCGAGATTCAGGACATTCTTGGCATCAGCCATACCGCGGCATACAGTTTCGTAAAGCAAGGTCTGTTCCGTACTGTGCGAATCGGCAGCAGCATTAGAATTTCAAAAAAGAGTTTTGACGAGTGGCTGGACAAAAATATATAAGGTTCAGAACTGGTACATAGGAGGTCAGCATGAACGAACATAGAGTAAAAACCAGTATGTCCGTTATGGAAATGGGCAAGTTGCTGGGGATTGGGAAAACTGATGCGTATTGGCTTATCAAAAAGAAACCATTTGAAATTATCATCGTGGATAAAAAAATGCGTATCATGATCGACAGTTTTGAAAAGTGGTATGCAGCACAGTCGCACTACCACAAAGTCGCGTCCGTAGACTTGGGGAAGGAGGAATAAGAGATGGCTTCTATTATTAAGCGTAGAAATAAGTTTTCTGTTGTTTACCGCTTTGTAGATGAAAACGGTGTCCAGCGACAGCGTTGGGAAACCTTTAACACCAATGCTGAAGCTAAAAAGAGAAAATCCGAGGTTGAGTTTCAACAAGATAGCGGGACATTCATCGTCCCGACTGCCAAGACGCTGGATGATCTTCTCCGAGAATACATGTCAATATACGGTGTAAACACATGGGCAATGTCAACTTACGAATCCCACAAGGCGCTGATTACCAATTACATATCACCAATCATCGGTGACATGAAGCTGGACGACATCAATACCCGTGTTATGGATCAGTATTTTCAGAGCCTCCAAAAAGTCAAAAGCGTCACCAGCAGATACGTCCACGCTAAGAATGAATACCTTTCAGTGCATATCATCCGTGAGGTTTTCAAACTCCTTCGTAATGCTTTTAACCAGGCGGTAAAATGGGAAATGATGTCCCGAAATCCTGTTGTGAATTGCACCATCCCCAAAGAGGAACATGAAAAGCGTGAAATCTGGACCGCCGAAACACTGTTCAAGGCACTGGAAGTCTGCGATGATGATATTATTGCACTGGCAATCAATTTGGCGTTCTCTTGTTCTCTCAGAATGGGAGAACTACTGGCTTTGACATGGGACTGTATCGACATTACACAGCAAAGCATCGACGAAGGCCACGCAAATATCTATGTCAACAAAGAACTTCAACGTGTGAGCCGCTCGGCACTGGAGGCTCTGAACGGGAAAGACGTTATCAAGAAATTCCCGCCTGCGCTCGCAAGTACCAATACTTCTCTCGTTCTGAAACAGCCCAAAACCAAAACCAGTGTCAGGCGTATCTACCTTCCGAAAACAGTTGCTGAGATGCTGCGGAAAAGGAAGGCAAGCCTTGATGAGATGAAGGACCTATTTGGAGATGAGTATCTCGATTATGATTTGGTATTCTGTTCCTCAAACGGGCATCCTCTTGAAGCCAGCTACATCAACCGCGGCTTCTCGAAGCTGATCCGCGAAAATGATCTTCCTAAGGTAGTCTTTCACAGCTTGAGACATTCAAGCATTACCTATAAGCTCAAGCTCAACGGCGGAGACATGAAGTCAGTCCAAGGTGATTCCGGTCATGCACAAATGCGGATGATCGAAGATGTCTATTCTCATATTTTAGACGAGGACAGAGCAACCAATGCGCAGCGTTTTGAAGCAGAGTTTTATTCTAAGTCTGAAGCGCCGGGAGCGCCTACCGCATCGGTTGCACCTGCTTCGGAGCTGACGGACAGCGACAAAGCAAAGTTTATACAGCTTCTGTCAAATCCTGAATTTGCAACGCTCATTAAATCTTTCGTTGGTAGCGTCTAAATTAGAAGGAGCAGTTTCATTCTGTGTGAGACTGCTCCTTGCTTTTAGCCGCTGGAACCTCTATAATGCTTACAGATAAGTTGAAACGAGGCGTGCATATCTGCACCAGATTGTATTTGAACCTTCTGCCGTTTCTTCACAAGGCGGCAAACAGGCCGCCAATCGGAAAGCTCAAAAGACCTTCAAATCGCCGTAACACCTCAGTAAGATTCAGAATCTGAGTTGCTGGAAATACCGTTAAACACTGGACTTTGAGCGATTCAATGGATTATTTATAACGGCTAAAATGCTGATTGGCGGCTCTCCTAAGCGGAAGGCCAACGGTTCGAATCCGTTCAAGGGTGCCAAACTGCTCCGCAGACCGTACGGTCTGCGGAGCAGTTTTTATACGGCGGTAAGCCCTTTTATATAATCAGGCCTTTCCGTCGCAGCCGAGAACATCGGTGATCTTGTGCGCGACCAGTTCCTTGATAGCTGCGCGCGCAGGCTTGAGATATTCACGGGGATCGAACTTGTCAGGGTGCTCGGCCATAAACTCGCGGATGGTTGCGGTCATTGCAAGGCGGAGATCAGAGTCAATATTGATCTTGCACACGGCCATGGACGCCGCCTGACGGAGCTGATCCTCGGGGACGCCGACTGCTCCGGGCATATTGCCGCCGAATTTATTTACTTTTGCTACCAGCTCCTGGGGAACGGACGAAGAACCGTGCAGCACTATGGGGAATCCGGGAAGTCTGTGCTCCACCTCTTCGAGAATATCGAAGCGGAGCTGTGGCTTGGTGCCGGGCTTGAACTTATATGCACCGTGGGAGGTGCCGATAGCAATTGCGAGAGAGTCGCATCCGGTACGGGTGACAAACTCCTGCACGTCCTCCGGACGGGTGTATGAGGAATCTTCGCTTTTTACCTTGACTTCATCCTCTATGCCGGCAAGTGTGCCCAGCTCCGCCTCAACAACTACACCGTGGTCATGGGCGTATTCCACAACCTTTTTGGTAATCGCTATATTTTCGTCCAGCGGTTTGGAAGACGCATCGATCATCACGGAGGTGAATCCGCCGTCGATGCAGTCCCTGCAAAGCTCGTAGCTGTCACCGTGATCCAGGTGCAGGCAGATGGGCAGGCCGGTCTCTATAACGGCCGCTTCAACCAACTTTATAAGATAAGTGTGATTAGCATATGCTCTCGCGCCTTTTGACACCTGGAGTATCAGCGGAGCGTTAAGATCTTTAGCGGCCTCGGTGATACCCTGAACGATCTCCATGTTATTCACATTGAAGGCTCCGATGGCGTATCCCCCGTTATAGGCCTTTTCAAACATTTCTTTTGTTGTTACCAGCGGCATAAGAACATCTCC